>Ga0247809_1000066_pt1 | contig 67391 bp, 59 predicted proteins | sample UWRJL104311B1_FD_180951 | JGI IMG/M metagenome (GOLD analysis project Ga0247809, IMG submission 180951) | Plant litter microbial communities from Arlington Agricultural Research Station in Wisconsin, United States - UWRJ-L104-311B-1 | ecosystem: Environmental > Terrestrial > Plant litter >... | reverse complement strand
CGATCTTCTCGCGCTGGTTCCGGCGCCCCGATATCCTCGCCACCGAAACACCGAAAGGCCCTTGGGGCGGCTCGGGCGACGACGGTAACAGCGGCCCGCGTAATCCCTGGGCGCAACCTCCCGGTGGCCGCAAGCCTGCCGCCAAGCCGACCGCGCTCGACGAGTTCCTGCGGAAGGCGCGCGGCTCGGGCGGCGGTGGTGGCGGCACTGGCGGCTTCGGCGGCCTGCCCTCGGGCGCCAACGCCCGCGCGCTTTGGGCGATCGGCGTCGCGATCATCGCGGTCGTCTGGATCCTGTTCACCTCAGTGCATCAGATCGGCCCGCAGCAGCGCGGCGTCGTCACCTATTTCGGCAAATACGCCGGCACGCTCGATCCGGGCGTTCGCCTGACGATGCCCGCGCCGATCGCCGACGTGACGGTGGTCGATGTTCAAAAGATCCGGACCGACAATTTTCCCGTCGGTGACGGCGAGAATTTGACGCTGACCGGCGACCAGAACATCATCGACCTGGCGTATTCGGTCCGTTGGGACATCTCGGATCCGCGCGATTACGTGTTCCAGCTCGCCGAGCCGAACGACACTGTTCGCGCAGCAGCCGAGAGCGCGATGCGCGCGGTGGTGGCGACGACGACGCTAGACCAGGCGATCGGTACGGGGCGCACGGTGATTGAGCAGCGCGTCGCCGAACTTACGCAGCAGATCCTCAACGACTACAAGTCGGGCGTTCGCATCCAGGGCGTCGCGATCAAGCAGGCCGCCGCGCCCGCACGGATCGTCGAGGACTTTAACGCGGTCACCGCCGCGCAGCAGGAGGCGATCGCCAACCTCAACCAGTCGCGCTCCTATGCGCAACAAGTCGTCGCGCGCGCGCAGGGCGAGGCCGCGTCGTTCGACAAGGTCTATGAGCAGTATAAGCTTGCGCCCGAAGTGACGCGCCGCCGCATGTATTACGAGACGATGGAGGCGGTACTCGCCAAGAGCGACAAGACGATCGTCGAGACGCCGGGCGGGGTGGTGCCGTATCTGCCGCTGTCGAATGCCAAGCGCCTGCCGAACCCCGAGGCTGTCCAGTCGACACCAGCGCCTGCCGCGGCGGCGGCTGCCCCCCAGTCTGGAGCTGCCCAGTGAACGCCGTGAGTTTCCGCAACCCGATCGTCGCCGGGATCGTCGCGCTATTGCTCGTGATCCTCGCCGCATCGACGTTCGCGATCGTGCCCGAGACCAAGCAGGCGGTGATCCTTCGCTTCGGCCAGCCGATCCGTACGGTAAACGCGTGGCAGCCGAACACGCCGTTCGGTCAGACCGGCGCCGGCCTGATCGCGCGCATTCCGTTCGTCGACCGGATCGTCTGGATCGACAAGCGCGTGCAGGATCTCGAACTCGACAACACGCTGGTGCTGTCGACCGACCAGCTCCGGCTCGAGGTCGATGCCTATGCGCGTTACCGGATCGTCGATCCGCGCAAGATGCGTAATGCGGTCGGCAGCGAGGACCGGATTCCCGATCAGCTTCGCCCGATCCTCGGCTCGGCGCTGCGCAACGAACTCGGCAAGCGGCGCTTCGTTGAATTGCTGAGCCCGGAGCGGTCCGAGCTGATGGACAACATCCAGAAGGGTCTCCAGCGCGTTGCCAGCCAGTACGGCGTCGAGATCGTCGACGTGCGTATCAAGCAGGCAAACCTTCCCGTCGGCTTGCCACTGGAAAGCGCGCTCAAGCGCATGTCGAGCGCGCGTCAGCAGGAGGCGATCACGATCCGCGCCGAGGGTCAGAAACAGGCGCAGATCGTCCGTGCACAGGCGGATGCGGATTCGGCGAAGATCTATGCCGAGAGCTTTGGCAAGGACGCTGATTTTTACGACTTCTACCGTGCGATGCAGTCGTACCGGCACACGTTCGGTGCCGACGGTGGCCCGGCACCGGAAGGATCGACCTCGATCATTCTGTCGCCGAACAACAGTTACCTGAGGGAATTCGAGGGCCGCGGGCGTTGAGCCTGCGGAACCTTTGAACCCCTGTTCATATTCAAGCATCATTCAGGACGGCGTCCCTACGGGATACCTGTTTCGATTGATGAAACGAGAGGACAACATCTAGTGCGTTACGCCTACGCCATTACCAGTGCTCTTCTCCTCGGCGGCGCGACCGCGACGCTCGCGCTCCAGCCAAGCGGCGCGCAGGTCGCGCAGAACGAACCCGGTGCGATCCAGGCCGTGTCGCCGAAGCCCGGCGCTCCGATGAGCTTCGCCGACATGGTCGCGAGGCTGCAGCCTGCGGTCGTCAACATCTCGACCAAGCAGACGATCGTCCAGAAGCAGCAGGCCAATCCGTTCGCGGGCACGCCGTTCGGCGACCTGTTCGGCGGCGGCCAAGGCGGCGCGCCCGTGAAGCGCGAAGGCGCCTCGCTCGGTTCGGGCTTCCTGATCTCGCCGGACGGCTATGTCGTCACCAACAACCACGTGATCTCGCCCGGCGCACAGGGCGCGACGGTCGACTCGATCACCGTGACGCTGAGCGACAAGAAGGAATATGTCGCCAAGGTCATCGGCAAGGATCAGGAATCCGATCTCGCGCTGCTCAAGATCGACGCGGCCAACCTGCCGTTCGTGAAGTTCGGCGATTCGAACGGCGCGCGCGTTGGCGACTGGGTCGTGGCGATCGGCGAGCCATTTGGTCTCGGCGGTACGGTCACGGCGGGTATCGTCTCGGCGATCAATCGCGTCACCGGCCAGGGCGGCGCGTATGACCGCTTCATCCAGACCGATGCCTCGATCAACCAGGGCAACTCCGGCGGCCCGATGTTCGATCTCAACGGCAACGTGATCGGCGTGAACTCGCAGATATTCAGCCAGTCGGGCGGCAATATCGGTATCGGCTTCGCGATTCCCGCAGCCGTCGCCAAGCCGATCATCGCGACCTTCATGAAGGGCGGCACGATCGAGCGCGGCTATATCGGCGTCCAGCTGCAGCCGGGCGGCACGATTAACGAGGATACCGCCGCGGCACTAGGCATCGCCAAGAACCAGGGCGAGTTGATCAACGACGTGACGGCCGGCGGCCCGGCGGCAAAGGCCGGTGTGCGCGCGGGCGACGTGGTGACCAAGGTCAACGGTCAGGCCGTGACGGTTGACCAGTCGTTGTCCTATCTCGTTTCGAACGTGAAGCCGGGTGCGACGGCTCGCCTCGACATCCTGCGCAACGGAAAGCCGGTGGTCGCCAGTGTGGTCGTCGTGCCACGCCCTAGCGCGGACAAGCTGGCGGCGGTGGTCGGCGGTGATGCCCAGGGCTTCGGCAGCGACGACGGCGATGACGGCGACGATTCGGCTACTCCCGCTGCACCGACCGCGGGCGCGGCACTCGGCATCGGCGTACAGCCGCTGACCCCGGCGATCGCGCAGGCGGTCGGCGTCGAAGCCAGCACGCAGGGCGTCGTGATCGCCGTGGTCGCGCAGACCAGCGATGCGTATGGCAAGCTCAAGCGCGGCGACGTCATCATCTCGGTCAACGGCACGCCCGTTCGCACCGCGGTCGACGTCCAGAACGCGGTCAACGTGGCCAAGGCCGCTGGTCGCCCGCAGGTCCTGTTGCAGGTCAAGCGGGGCCGCAGCCCAGCGACGTTCCTGCCGGTCAAGATCAAGTAATCCACGACCGATACGACTGATCGGAAAGGACCGTCGCTCCCCCGAGCGGCGGTCCTTTTTCTTTGCGGCGCGCGGGGTTAGGGTCGGCGCCGGATACAGAGGACGATACCCATGACCGACGGCATCTTCATCGGCGCGAGCGTGGACGGCAAGCCGCAGACGCTCGAACTGAAGCGCGCCAACCGCCACGGTTTGATCGCGGGCGCGACCGGCACGGGCAAGACCGTGACGTTGCAGGGCATCATCGAGGGCTTCTCCGCGAACGGCGTGCCTTGCTTCGTCGCCGACGTGAAGGGCGACTTGTCCGGCCTGGCAATGGCCGGTTCGCCGACTGCGAAGACGCATGCGAGTTTCGCCGAGCGTGCCAAGGCGATCGGTGACGATAGCTGGGCCTATGCAGACAATCCCGTGCAGTTCTGGGACTTGTTCGGGGAGCAGGGCCATCCGATCCGCACCACGATCAGCGAGATGGGACCGCTTCTGCTGTCGCGGCTGATGGACCTGAACGAGGTCCAGGAGGGCGTGGTGACGATCGCCTTCCACGTCGCTGACAAGGAGGGGCTGCTGCTGATCGACCTCGACGACCTGCAGGCGATGCTGACCGAATGCGCGGGGCGGGCAGATGAGCTGACGGTGACGTACGGCAACGTCTCGAAACGGTCGATCGGCGCGATCCAGCGGGCGCTGCTCCAGTTGCGCACGCAGGGCGCGGAGAATTTCTTCGGCGAGCCCGCGCTTGAGATGAACGACTTCATCGGCGTCGACGACAAGGGGCGGGGGATCGTCAACATCCTCGCCGCGGACAAGCTGATGGCCTCGCCGAAACTGTATGCGACGTTCCTGCTGTGGCTGATGAGCGAGCTGTTCGAGCACCTTCCCGAGGTCGGCGATCCCGACAAGCCCGTGCTGTGCTTCTTCTTCGACGAGGCGCATCTGCTGTTCGACGAGGCGCCCAAGGCGCTGCTGGAGAAGATCGAACAGGTCGTCCGGCTGATCCGCTCGAAGGGGGTGGGCGTCTATTTCATCACGCAGAACCCGATCGACGTTCCCGACACGGTTGCGGGGCAGCTCGGCAACCGCGTGCAGCATGCGCTGCGCGCGTTCACCCCGCGGGATCAGGCGGCGGTGCGGTCGGCGGCGGAGACGTTCCGGGCGAACCCCGGCGTCAATGTCGCGACGATCATCACCGAGCTGAAGGTCGGTGAGGCGCTGGTGTCGCTGCTCCAGGCGGATGGCGCACCGACCCCGGTCGAGCGGACCCTGATCAAGCCGCCTGCATCGCGCGTGGGGCCGATCACGCCGGCTGAGCGGAAGGTGATGATCGAGACCGATGCGGTCGGGGCGAAGTACGACACGCTGGTCGATCGGGAGTCGGCGGAGGAATTGCTGGCGGCGAAGACGCAGGAGGCGAGCGCCGCGGCAGCTGAGGCCAAGGCAACGACCTCGGCCGAGAAGGCCGCCGCCGCTCAGGCCAAGGTCGATGCTAAAGCGGCAAAAGAGGCCGAACGCGCCCGCGTCGCCGAACAGCGTGAGGCGGATCGCCAAGAGCGCGAAGCCGATCGCGACGCCGCGAACTCGCCCTGGACCAAGATGGCGAGCTCGGCGACTCGCGCGGCAAGCTCCTCGATCGGCCGACAGGTCGCCAACGAGATCGGCAAACAAGTCTTCGGCACCAAGTCGCGCCGGTCGTCGTCGAGCGGCGGCCTGGTCGGCACCGTCCTGCGCGGGGTGTTAGGCGGCCTGTTCCGGGGCTAATCATGATGTGCTAGTTTCAAAGGCTGACACCCCCACAAGCCCCACCCCGGCGAAGGCCGGGGCCCAGTTGGCAAGGTCGATGTAACGTAGCGCCGTCCAACGTTACTCCTGTTCCCCAACTGGGCCCCGGCCTTCGCCGGGGTGGGGTTAAATGATACAATGGAGTCCGTCATGTCCCTCGACTACGAATCCACCACAGACTGGGCCCCAACCGACTGGACTCCCATCGGCGAAGACAGCCTCGACGACGCGATCGCCCTCCGGCGCGCGATCCACGCCGATCCCGAGGTTGGGCTCCATTGCCCGCGTACGTCGGACAAGGTGAAGGCTGCGCTCGCCGGCCTCCCGCTCGAGATCCGCGAGGGGACTTCGACCACCGGCTTTGTCGCGATCCTACGCGGCGGGCGCGCCGGCAATGCCGGCGGCAACGGCCGCACCGTCCTCCTCCGCGGTGACATGGACGCCCTCCCGATGCAGGAAGAAACCGGGCTCCCGTTCGCCTCCAAGATCGACGGCGCGATGCACGCCTGTGGGCACGATTCGCATACCGCGATGCTGGTCGGTGCCGCGAAGGCGTTGTGCTCACGGCGTGACGAACTGCCCGGCACGGTCGTGTTCATGTTCCAGCCCGGTGAGGAGGGGCATCACGGCGCCCGCCACATGATCGCCGACGGTCTGCTCGATGCGCCGTTGCCCGAGGCTGGCTTCGCGCTCCATATCTCGCCGAACATGCCGATGGGCCATGTCGTCAGCCGCGCCGGCACGTTGATGGCGTCGACCGACACGCTGCGCGCGACGATCACCGGGCGCGGGGGGCACGCAGCGATGCCGCACGACTGCCTCGATCCGCTGCCGATCGCCTGCGAGATCGTCACCGCGCTTCAGACTTATGTCGCTCGTCAGGTCGCGGTCACCGATCCTGCGGTGCTTTCGATCACCAAGCTCAACGCGGGTTCTGCGCACAACGTCATCCCGTCGACCGTCGAGATGCTCGGCACGATGCGGACGCTGTCGGAGCGCACCCGCGAGCAGGTGCGTGCGGCGTTCATCCGCATGGTCGAGGGTATCGCCGCCGCGCACGGCGCGGCTGGTACGTCGACGATCGAGGAGGGCTATCCGGTCACGGTCAACGACGAGCGCGCAACCGATTTGATGAAGGCGTGTGCGACCGCGATCGGTGGCGAGGGCGCGTATCAGGTGATGCCGCCGATGATGGGCGCGGAGGACTTCTCGTACGTGCTCCAGAAGCTGCCCGGTGCGATGGCGTTCATTGGCGCGGCGCCCGAGGGCAGCGATCCGCGGACCAACCCGCCGCTTCACAACACAAAGATGACGATCGACGAACGCGTGATGGCGCACGGGATCGCGATGCACTGCGCAGTGGCGGAGCGGTTCCTGGCGAACGGGTTCGACTGAGAGCGCCTGCTGCCCCCCTCCCTGGAAGGGAGGGGCAGGGGGTGGGTCGGCGTCCGCAGATCCAGACGGCGGCGGGTCAAACTGGCCGACCCACCCCCGACCCCTCCCTTTCAGGGAGGGGAGCAGAAACTCAGCCCCTTGGGCGCGTGGTGCCCGCATAGTTGGCCACCGCCGCCGCAGCCGCCTGGATCAGTTTCTGGCGTTCGGGCATCGGCCGGATAGTGTCGCCGATCATCACTGCGATTCCATAACGACGGCCATCGGGGGCGGTGAGGAGGCCGACGTCGTTGAAGCCGGCGTTGCGGCGGCCGAGGTCCTGGCCGGTGCCGGTCTTGTGCGCGATCTCCCAGCCGCCCGGGAGCGCGGCGCGCAGGCGGGCGCGGCCGGTTACCGAGCGGCCCATCGTGTCGAGGAGAATCTTCGTGGAGGTCTCCGACAACAGGTCGCCCTTCGCCAGTCGCGCAATCGCATCGGCGATCGCGATTGGCGCGGCGCCGTCGGGTGGATTGCGGACATATGCGTTCAGCGCAGCCTCGCGCACCGTGGGCGACAGCCGGTTCCGCGCGGTCATGAAGCCACCATTGACCGCGTAGGACGGCTGCCAGACGAGCCCCGCCGTGCCGCTCTGCAACAGCCGCTCGCCCGGCCCGAACCGGATCGCGCCGAGTTGTTTGCGCGCGATCATCGACCGCACCGCGGATGGCCCACCGACACGCGTGAGCAACCGGTCGTTCGCGGTATTGTCGCTATGCGTCAGCGCGCGCGTCAGCAGCTCGCCGACCGTCGTCCGGTAGCCGTCGCCCTTCACCAGCATCGCGATCGGCTGATGGAACAGCGTCAGGTCCTGCGGCCGCACGACGATCGGCTCGTCGAGGCGGATCTTGCCCTGATCGCGCAGGTCCATCACGGTCATCGCGACCCAGAGCTTGCTGACCGACTGCTGCGGCAGCAACTGCCGCCCGCCGGCCTCGACCGTCCAGCCATCGTCAACCGCGCGTATCGCGATGCCCGCCTTACCCTGGAACCCACTCTGCAGTTCGGAGATCGCGTTGACGAGACCGGCGGGCGCGGGGCGCGGCGTCCGCGGCAGGGGCGGCGGCACCGGGATCGACACGAACCCCTCGGACTGATGTACCGGCGAGACGGCGGGCGGGGTCGGTCGCGACGCCGATCCGCATCCGGCGAGCGCTGCACCAAAAAGCGTGGTTGCCAGAAGGCGCTGGAATGCACTCGCCGATGTCATGATGGATTGAACGCCCTGCACTGAAGCATCGACCCTTATCCGTTGATCGGCCACGCGAAACTGCGGCAGCACGTCGCTGCGACGAAGCGCGCCGACGGTGCGCCGAAACGCCCTTATGCTATGGAACGAGAACCGTATCGACCGCCTCCTGCAGCGTCTCCGGGTAATCGAGCGTGAAGTGCAGCCCGCGGCTTTCGTGCCGATGCAGCGCGGATCGCACGATCAGCTCGGCGGTCTGGAGCAGGTTGCGCAGCTCGATCAGGTCGGGCGTGACGCGGAAATGCTGGTAATATTCCGCGACCTCGTCGTTGAGCAGTTCGATGCGGTGCTTGGCGCGTTCGAGCCGCTTGGTGGTGCGGACGATGCCGACATAATTCCACATGAAGCGGCGGATTTCGGTCCAGGTCTGCTTGATCACGACTTCTTCGTCGGAGTCGGTGACGCGGCTTTCGTCCCATGGGCGGATCGGTGGGGGCGGGGGGAGCGTGTCCCACGCGGCTGCGATGCTGTCCGCCGCCGCCTCACCGAACACGAAGCATTCGAGCAGCGAATTGGACGCGAGCCGGTTGGCGCCGTGCAGGCCGGACTCGGTGCACTCGCCTGCTGCATACAGGCCCGGAAGATCGGTCTTGCCATGTTCGTCGATGACGATGCCGCCGCACGTATAGTGCTGCGCGGGGACGACCGGGATCGGCTGCGTCGTCATGTCGATGCCGAGGCCGAGCAGTTTCTCGTGGATGTTGGGGAAGTGATGGCGGATGAACTCGGGCGGCATGTGGCTGATGTCGAGATGGACGTAGTCGAGCCCGTAGCGCTTGATCTCGGCATCGATCGCGCGCGCGACGATATCACGGGGGGCGAGCTCCATCCGCGCGGGGTCGTAATAGGTCATGAAGCGCTTGCCGGTCGACGGGTTGATCAACCGCCCGCCTTCGCCGCGGACCGCTTCCGTGATCAGGAAATTCTTGACCTCCAGATTGTAGAGGCAGGTCGGGTGGAACTGCATCATCTCCATGTTGGAGACGCGCGCGCCCGCGCGCCACGCCATCGCGATGCCGTCGCCGGTCGCGCCGCGGGGGGCGGTCGAGAAGAGATAGGTGCGGCCCGCGCCGCCGGTCGCGAGGATCGTCGCGCGCGCGGTGTAGAGGGCGACGCGCTCGGTCTTGCGATCGACTGCGTAGACGCCCCAGACGTTGCCGGAGCCCGAATAGCGTTCCTCGTGACGGCCGGTCGCGAGGTCGATCGCGATCTGATCGGGGACGAGGGTAATGTTCGGGTGTACCTCGGCGGCTTTCTGCAACGCCTCTTGCACCGCCCAGCCGGTCGCGTCGGCGACGTGGACGATGCGCCGGTGCGAGTGGCCGCCTTCGCGAGTCAGGTGCAGCGCGTTGCCCTCGGTTTCGAACGGCACGCCGAGATGCGTCAGGCGCTCGATCGCGGCGGGGGCACCCTCGACAACCATTTCGACGATCGCGCGGTCGTTGAGCCCGGCGCCGGCGACCATCGTGTCCTCGACATGGTTCTCGAACGTGTCGCCGGGTTCGAGCACGGCGGCGATCCCGCCCTGCGCCCAGGCGGTCGACCCTTCGTTGAGCGCACCCTTGGCTAACACCGTCACCTTGAAGCGGTCGGCGAGGTTGAGTGCCGCGGTAAGACCTGCGGCACCCGAGCCGACGATCAGGATGTCGCTCGTCATGCGTTGGCGGCGCGGGTCAGGCTGAGGAAGACGTCCTCGAGATCGGGTTCCTTGGTGGAGACGTCGACGATGCCGAAGCCGCTGCCTTGAATCGCGGCGAGGACTTCGCCGGCGTTCACGCGGTCCTTCTTGTAAGTGATTTCGAGGGTGCGCGTGCCCTTGAGCGCGATCTTCTGGAAGCAGGCGTTGGCGGGGATCTCGGTCACGTCGCGATCGACGGTGACGGCGACGATCTTTTCCTGCGCCTTGCCGACCAGCTCGCGCGTCGGTTCGTTCGCGATCAGGCGACCGTTGTTGATGATCGCGATCCGGTCGCAGAGTTCTTCGGCTTCCTCGAGATAATGGGTGGTCAGGACCACGGTGACGCCGGCCTGGTTGAGGCTGCGGACATAGGTCCAGAGCTGTTGGCGCAGCTCGATGTCGACGCCAGCGGTCGGCTCGTCGAGGACGAGGACGGGCGGCGAGTGGACCATCGCCTTGGCCACCATCAGCCGGCGCTTCATGCCGCCCGACAGCGTGCGGGCATAGGCGTGCGCCTTGTCCTCCAGATGCACCGCGCGGAGCAGTTCCATCGTGCGGCGCTTCGCCTTGGGCACGCCGTAGAGGCCGGCCTGGATCTCCAACGTCTCGAACGGCGAGAAGAAGGGATCGAACAGGATCTCCTGGTTGACGATGCCGATCGACGCCTTGGCGTTGCGCGGGTGCTCGTCGATGTCGAACCCCCAGATCGCTGCGCTGCCGTCGGTCTTGTTGACCAGCCCGGCGAGGATGTTGATCAGCGTCGACTTGCCCGCACCGTTGGGGCCCAGCAGCCCGAAGATCTGACCGCGGGGGACGTCGAACGTCACGTCGTCGAGCGCGCGCTTGGGCGGCGCGGTGCCGACGGGCGCGTAGGTCTTGCTGAGGTTTTTGATGGCGATCGCGGCTTCGGTCATGGCTGCGGCATAGCGGGGCCGGCGGGGCTGGTCATCCCCTCGGGCGTTGCAAAGAAGATTTGTTCACGCGGAGGCGCGGAGACGCGGAGGTGTTGCCTTTGTCGCGTAGCGATCGTTCAATCATCTACCTACGGAACAGATCATGCGGTCTCCCGACCGACGGGCTGGAAGCAACACCTCCGCGTCTCCGCGTCTCCGCGTGAACCCATTCTTCCTTCTCGCCTGCGCGGAAGAACCAATTGCCCGGCCCGCGCGCGCTTGCTATCGCGCTCTCATGCATCCGCCGCTCGAAACCACCCGTGTCACCCACAACCGCGTCGCCTGCGACGGCGCCACTGACATTCCCGGCGGTGCGGCACTCGGCCACCCACGCGTCTGGTTGCAGATCGACGAGACCGGCTATGTCGATTGCGGCTATTGCGACCGCCGCTTCATCCTGGTCGGCGGCGCCGCCGATGGCGCGGACCAGTCGACTTTGCGCGATCACGGGGATGGCGCAGGGCGCTAAGCCTCTTATATCTATCGGATGACGATAGCAGCAGACCCCCGTTCGTTCCTCTACCGCGATACCCTGGACCCCGAACAGGCGCAGGCGCTGACCGCCAAGGCGCTCGGCAAGGCCGATGACGGCGAGCTGTATCTCCAGTATCGCAAGGCCGAGGCGTTCGGCTTCGACGATGGTCGCCTGAAGACCGCGTCCTACGACACCAGCTCGGGCTTCGGTCTGCGCGCGGTATCGGGCGAGATGACTGCTTTCGCGCATTCGAACGAGATGACCCCCGCCGCGATCCGTCGCGCCGCCGAGACGATGGCGCTGATCGAACCGGGCGTTGCCGCGAAGGCCGGTCCGCCGCAGGGCACGAACCAGCGCCGATACACCGCTGCCGATCCCCTCGACCTCGTGCCGTTCGCGGACAAGGTGAACTTGTGCCAGACGATCGATGCTGCGGCGCGGGCGCGTGATCCTCGCGTCGCGCAGGTGTCGGTCAGCCTTTCGGGAACATGGTCGGTGGTCGAGATCGTCCGCGCGGATGGCTTCGTCGCGACCGATGTGCGGCCGTTGGTCAGGCTCAACGTGTCGATCGTCGCCGAGCAGAATGGCCGCCGCGAGACGGGGAGTTACGGGATCGGTGGCCGCTATCTCTACAACGACCTGTTCGAGCCCGCGACGTACAACCGCGCGATCGACGAGGCGTTGTCGCAGGCACTGGTTAACCTCGACTCGATCGCGGCGCCGGCCGGCGAGATGACCGTGTTGCTCGGCAATGGCTGGCCCGGCATCCTGCTGCACGAGGCGATCGGCCACGGTCTCGAAGGCGATTTCAACCGCAAGGGCACGTCGGCGTTTTCCGGCCGGATCGGCGAGCGCGTTGCGGCCGAGGGCGTGACGGTGGTCGACGACGGCTCGCTCCAGGATCGCCGTGGGTCGCTGACGATCGACGACGAGGGCACGCCGACGCGCGAGACCGTGCTGATCGAGGACGGCATCCTTAAGGGCTACATGCAGGACCGCCTCAACGCGCGGCTGATGGGCGTCGAGGCGACCGGCAACGGCCGTCGCGAAAGCTACGCGCACGCACCGATGCCGCGGATGACCAACACCTTCATGAAGGCCGGCAACGATGATCCCGCGGAGCTTCTGTCGCGCGTGAAGAAGGGCATCTTCGCCAAGGCGTTCGGCGGCGGGCAGGTCGATATCGTTTCCGGAAAATTCGTGTTCAGCTGCACCGAGGCGTATCTGATCGAGGACGGCAAGCTGGGCGCACCGATCAAGGGCGCGACGCTGATCGGCGACGGTCCGAGTTCGCTGACCAAGGTGCGCGGCATCGGCAACGACTTCGCGCTCGACGAGGGCATCGGGATCTGCGGCAAGGGCGGGCAGTCGGTGCCGGCCGGGGTCGGGCAGCCGACGTTGCTGGTCGATGGGCTTACGGTCGGGGGGACGGCGGCTTAAAACCCAGAGATCAACATATCGAGCGCAGCCTTGATCTCGAGCTGTGCTGCGTCGAGTGTAGTGACGGTATCTTCGATATCGCGGACATCGATCGCGCGCGCTAGCTGCGTGATCATGGTCAGTGCCGTGCCGTCGATAACGAAGGTCGGGGTCAGCCTCTTGAGTTCGACGATGTCGGTCGGGCGAAGCGGCACCACGAAGCGGGTCGGCAAATCAGCCAGAAGATCAGACTGGCAATCGATCACCAGTACGTTGCCGCGAACGCGGTAGACGTCGAACTGTGCCATTCAGAGCGACCGCAAATGGGCGAGCGGATCGCCGTTCTTTTCGTACCAGTGGTTCCAGCCCTCGATCGCCTCGCGATTTTCTTCCTTCCAGCGCCGCTCCTGTTCGACTTTCGTTGCGTGCCTGATAGCGTGTTCGCTGATCTGGGAGAGGTTGAGCCCTGCCTCCCGTGCAGCCGCTACGATGCCGGTGTCGAGCGACATATTGACCGATTTGCGCTTGCCGGTTGCGACGGGATCATGTTTCATGGGCATAGAGTATGCGCGTCAACGATGCGCGTCAATTCGGAGCCGAATGATGGACTTCTTCCCCGCGCTCACCGACGATCATCGCGCGTTCGTTGCCCGTCAGCCGGTATTTTTCGTCGCAACGGCCGCGGAAGGTGCGAGGATTAACCTTAGTCCCAAGGGCATGGACAGCTTTCGCGTACTCGATCCGAAGACGGTCGCGTACCTCGACGTCGGTGGGTCGGGGAACGAGACGAACGCGCATCTGGGTGCCGATGGTCGCATCACGATCATGTTCTGCGCGTTCGACCAGCCCGCGTTGATCTTCCGCATCTATGGCAAGGGGCGTGCGGTGTTGCCGCAGGACGACGGCTGGGCTGACCTCTACGCGCAGTTCACGCCGTTGCCTGGGACGCGGCAGATCTTCGTAATTGCGGTCGACGAGGTGCAGACGAGTTGTGGGTGGGGCGTGCCGTTCATGACGCTCGACCGCGAACGCCAGACCCTGTCGAAATATCACGCCAGGCAATCCGATGCCGAACGGACCGAGGAATTGGCGGGGCCAATCACGAGCATCGACGGCTTGCCGGTTCGGCTCGGCACCGTCCTGCCGGACCGCGTCGGCGCATGAGCCTGGTCGAACTCGGGCGGTACGGCCGCAACGAGGCGCACATCATCGTCGGGCGGCTCGAGAGCGAAGGCATCCCCGCGATCGCGTTCGATGGTGGGATGTCGATCATGGAGGGCAGCTGGCTGCTGATCCCGGTCCGCGTGATGGTCGACGAGGATGATCTCGACGAGGCTCGGGGGATTTTAGCGGGGTGAGCGGGCGCGTTAGGCATTGATAAAACCGCCTAACTAAACCCCAAATTCGTCATTCCCGCGCAGGCGGGAACCCATACTGGCAAACCTCACAATTTACGCGATACCCCTTGGGGATATGGATACCCGCCTCCGCGGGAATGACGTGCAGAAGATCGTGCGTCAATTATCGAGCGTATCGAGGCCGGGGCCTTTGCCGCCCTCCGGCAAGATCACCCCCCGACGCTGACCCGCCAGATCGCGTTCCCGACGTCGTCCGCGACCAGTAGGCCGCCGGTCTTGTCGGTGATGACGCCGACCGGGCGGCCTTGCGCGTCGCCATCCTTGTTGAGGAACCCGCCGAGCACATCGACCGGCTTCGCGTTTGCCGCCGGGAAGCCGGTGTCGCCGAAGGGCACGTAGACGACCTTGTAGCCCGACACCGGCTTGCGGTTCCACGAGCCGTGCTCACCGACGAACGCGCCGTTGGCGAATTTCGCGCCAAGCTTTGCGTCTGCGGAGAAGGTCAGGCCGAGCGCGGCTACGTGCGGTCCGAGCGCATAGTCGGGGCGCTTCGCATATTGCTGAAGCGCTTGGTTCTTCGGCTCTACGCGGCTGTCGGGATAGCCGCCCCAGTAATACCAGGGCCAACCAAAATGATCGCCGAACTCGACTTGCGTCAGGTAATCGGGCGCGAGGTCGGAGCCGAGCATGTCGCGCTCGTTGACGACGGTCCACAGTCCGCCCGACTTGGGATTGATCGCCATGCCGTTGGGATTGCGCAGGCCGGCGGCGTAGATCCGCCAGTTCTTGTCCTTTGGCCAGACCTGCAGGATGTTGGCGCGGTATTTCTCGGCGTCCATGCCGTTCTCGGCGATGTTCGAGGACGAGCCGACGCCGACGTAGAGCGTTTTGCCGTCAGCCGCCGCGATCACGTTGCGCGCCCAGTGATTGCCGCCGGGATTGAGCTTGATGACGAGCTCGGGCTTGGCGGTGATCTTGGTTGCGCCATCGGTGTACGGCACGCGGACGAGCGCGTCGGTGTTGCCGATGTAGAGTTGGCCATCGAGCAATGTCATGCCGAACGGCGAGTTGAGACCGGTCATGAACACCGACTTCGTTTCCGCCACACCGTCGCCGTTCGCGTCGCGGAGCAGCGTGATGCGGTTGGCCGAGGGCACGCCGGCGCCGGCGCGACCCATCAGCACCTTCATCACCCAGCCGGTGATCCCGCCGCCTTCGCGTGGCGGCGAGTTCGTCTCGGCAACCAGCACGTCGCCATTGGGGAGGCGGTACATCCAGCGCGGGTGATCGAGCCCGGTCGCGAACGGCTGGACCTTCAGCCCGGCGGCAGGCGTCGGCATCGCGCCGTTCTGCCAGCCGACGACCTTGGCGACCTTGACCGTCGGGATCGTCTGGATGCGGGGATCGGTGATCTTGGGCAGCTTGCCCGCGACCTGGTCGACCGACAATTCCGCCGTGTCGGGCCAGGCGAGATAAGTGACGCCCGCGGCGATCACGAGCAGGATCAGCCCGAGGACGATGAGAATGTGTTTGCGCATGGGAGGAGATTAGGGGGACGAGGGGGCCGGGGCAATCCTCCCCCGCACGGGAAACGGCCGGCGTTGATCACGTTATTTCAAACCTTCACGAATGCCCCGGCGAACGTCTTGTTCGCATCACCGGCGTCATGCATCTCCGCCACCGCACGCACCGGCAATAGCTTACGTCGTCGGCAACGCTCAGCTACGGCTATTGCCGACCACGTCAGCTTGTGGAGGTCAGAACCGGATCGGGACGCCCACGAACGCCTGTCAGGTCTGGTTGTCGACATGCTTGACGTCCATACGCAGCCCGTAGCGGCGGTCGATCCGATACTCCGCACCACCGCCTACGACGAAGCTGCTTCCCACGCGAACTCTTTGCCGATCCCGATCTGGTCGCGAACGCGGTATTTGTTGCCGCCATAACCGACAGAGCCATATGTCATCAGACGCGGCATCAAGACGTAGCCGGCGCGCACGGTGCCCCGGACGCCGAACTTTGGCTTCTGGTCGTAGACGAGGCCCTCGAACGTCGCCCTGTTGTCGCGGCCACCAGCGGTCCCCGCGATCTCGACGCCCAGTCGCCAGTTACGCGAGGCGGCGATATCGTAGCCGGCGAATACGCCTCCACCCAAGCCATTGGCACGATAATAGCGGTCGTACCGGGAGACGAGCGTATCGTTCTCATATTCTTCGAACTCGAGCACAAAATGATGCTCGAGGAGCCCCGCCTCAATCCCTATCGACGGACCGGTGAACGGACGGTCGACAGTCTGTGCCGCGGCTCCATTCGCGATCGTCATCATCGCCAGACCCATTGCATACCGCATCGCCAATCTGCCTATGGAGTGACGATCATTGCCGGATCGTAATGAATGGGGTTTTGCAAATCGACGAGATTGATCAGTCTTCGATCAATTCGACCTTCGGCGGATGGAGGCGCAGGCGATTGATGCGGCGTTCGTCGGCGTCGATGATTTCCAGCTTCCACCCGCTCGGATGATCGACGCATTCGCCGATCTGCGGGACATGCCCCGCGAGCAGCGCTGCCAAGCCGCCCAGCGTGTCGATATCGCCGTCGACCTCCGCCAGGCGCGGATCGATCAGCTCGGCGGCATCCTCCAGTTCGGCGCGCGCGTCGGCATCCCAAGCTCCGCCTTCGATCGGCGTCATCAGGACCTGGGGCGCCTCGTCATGCTCGTCCTCGACCTCGCCGACGATCTCCTCGATCAGGTCCTCGAACGTTACCAGACCTTCGGTGCCCGAATACTCGTCGAGCACGATCGTCAAATGGACGTGCTTCTGCCGCATGTCCGCGAGCAGATCGAGCGCCCCGCGCGACATCGGCGCATAGAGCGGCTCGCGGATCAGCCCGGCGATCGAGGTCGGATGCTCGGCGCCTGTGGCCAGGATGTTGAAGACGTCCTTGATGTGGACCATGCCGATGATCGTATCGAGGTTGTCGCGGTACACCGGCAGGCGGCTATGGCCGGCTTCGGCGAATAGCTTGACGAGGTCGGCGAACGGCGTGTCCTCCTCGACCGCGATGATGTCCGCGCGCGGCACGCCGACGTCGCCGGCATCGCGCTCGCTGAAGTGGAGCAGGTTGCGGACCATCTGGCGCTCGAGCGGGGTGAGATCGCCCTTCGCATCGGGGGCGGGATCGCCCTCGTGCCGGTCGATCGCATCCTCGAGCTGGTCGCGAAGGGATTCGTCTTGAGCACCGAAGATCAGGCCCTTGAGCCCGCGCCAGATACTGTCGCTACTATCGCCGTTACCGGCATTGGGGCCATCGGCCATCGTGGTCGTCAGTCCTCTGTTATCAGATAGGGGTCGTGGAGGCCCAAAGCGGCGAGCGCGTCGCGTTCGATCTGCTCCATGCCCTCGGCCTCATCGTCGTCGATATGATCATAGCCTAGCAGATGCAGCGTGCCGTGCACCATCAGATGCATCGCGTGATCCTCGACCGAGATACCGCGCTCGGCCGCTTCCGCGACGCAGACTCCGTGCGCGAGGATGATGTCGCCGAGCAGGACTTCGCCGTCGTCGGAATTCTGGCTGACCGTGGCGAGCAGGTCGGGCTGGACCATCGGGAAGGACAGGACGTTGGTCGACTTGTCCTTCTGGCGGTACTGCTTGTTGAGGGTGTGGACCTCGTCGTCCGACGCGAGCCGGATCGAGATCTCGACCGTCGCTGCGCTGGTCAGCAGCTCGCCGTGCGGGGTCCGCTGGATCGCTGCCGTTGCTGCACGCAGAGCAAGCGCGTCCCAATCCTGCTCAGGCCAGGGGGCGTCGGAAGAGAGCGCGATTTCGAGCATGCAGGTCCTTCAGGCGAGATCGGTGAGGGCGAAATCATTACCCTTGTAGAGAAGTTCCGCACCATGGGTTTTCGCGCAGGCATAGGCGAAACAATCGCCCATGTTGAGCTTCGCGGGGTGGCGGCCCTTGCCGTAGATTTGATAGGCGTCGAGGGCTGTAGATAATTCGCTCTCTCCAATTGCGATAAGGCGAAGAGCCAACATTTGAGCGGTGTTTTCCACTTCACTGCGAGCTACATCGATATCAAACCGATAGGAGCTACGAAGAGCGGACACCGTCTCCCAGCATGACATCGCCGACCACAGGGCATTTCCGTCATGTTCGACACCGGTGATGAAAGCATCGCGCTCCGGTTCACCTGTAATAATCGCTACAAGCGCGGATGCATCGACGAACACGGTCAATCCGGTTCCTCGCCCCATAATTCGTCGAAAAACGCCTTATCGGCTTTTAGGCCAGTCGGCTCACCTAGGGGGTGAGCCTTGCGCCATGCGTCCAGGCGTTCGCGCATGCTCGGCACCGAAACCGACGGTGTCAATTCTGCCTTCTGGCGACGCAGGAGATCACGAACGACCTCGGTCTTGGTCACACCCAGACGCGTCGCAAGCTCCGTCGCGAGTTCGGCGGTTTCGTTGTCCTTGATGTAGAGAGACGCCATCGTCATCCTCCTGGGATATCCCGGATATACTCCGGGATATCCCAAGCATCAACTATCGGTTCCTTCGTACGCCTCGACGACGCGGCCGACGATCGGGTGGCGGACGACGTCGCCGACGGTGAAGCGGCACATCGAGATGCTTTCGATGCCTTCGAGGCGGCGGACTGCATCTGCCAAGCCGGACGCCGCGACCCCGCCGGGGATGTCGACCTGCTTCGGATCGCCACAGATCACCATGCGGCTGTTCTGGCCGAAGCGGGTGAGGAACATCTTCATCTGGGCAGGCGTGGTGTTTTGCGCTTCGTCGAGGATGACGAAGGCATCCGCAAGCGTGCGGCCGCGCATGAAGGCGATCGGGGCGACCTCGATTTCGCCCGATGCGATGCGGCGTTCGACCTGCTCGGCGGGGAGGCAGTCGTAGAGCGCGTCGTACAAGGGGCGGAGGTACGGATCGACCTTCTCCTTCATGTCGCCGGGGAGGAAGCCGAGGCGTTCGCCGGCTTCGACCGCGGGGCGTGACAGGATGAGACGCTGGACGCTGCCGTTGATGAGCTGCTGCACCGCCTGCGCGACCGCGACATAGGTCTTGCCCGTACCTGCCGGTCCGAGCGCGAAGATCATGTCGTTGTTGGTCAGTTCGCGCATGTAGTGCGCCTGCGCCGGCGTGCGCGGCACGATCGTCTTCTTCCGCGTGCGGATCATTATCGGGGGGGCTGCACCACCGCCTGCATCGGCGCGGATGATGCCTTCGAGGACGGGTTCGTCCGCCATCGCGATCGACGCATCGACCAAGCCCGCGTCGACGTCCTCGCCGCGCTGGATGCGGGCGTAGAGGTCGTGGAGCACGTCGCGCGCCTTGGCGACCTGTTCGGCGGTGCCCTCCAGGCCGATCTTGTTCCCTCGTGCGGTGATGTAGACGCCGAGGCGATTTTCGAGCGCTACCAGGTTCTGGTCGTACTGGCCGAACAGCCGGACGAGCAATTGGGGCTTGTCGAACAGCAGCTCGACTCGGGCGCGGTCACCGGACTGGGCGGGAACGGGTTTACGGCTCATACGGTCCTTTCAGGGTGTCAAAGGTTACGCCTAGAAGCGTCGAACCGTAACCTTTGAAAGGAAGATGAGCACGCCAAGCGACGCGTTCAAGCCGCGACGGGGCGCTGGCCGAGAGATGGTTCGAGTCGCGTGGGCGAAGCTGCATCGGGGGCGAGTGTGACAGGCGATCCGGATGTAGGACAGCGAAATCGCGGGGGGTGGTTTGAAGGCCCGCGCGTTTTGCTTTGATGCCTCAGGGACGCCGTTGCGATCCTTCCCCGCAAGGGGAGGTGTCGCCGTAGGTGACGGAGGGGGAGGACACGGATCCATGCGTTGGCGCTTGCCTCCCCCTCCGTCGGGCAAGTGCCTGCCACCTCCCCCTTGCGGGGGAGGATCAGATCGGGGTTCAGGCGGCTTCGGCGATCCGTTCGATGCCCGTTAGGGAGTTCGGGCCGGCGGCGGCTAGCGTCACCTCGACCAGGTCGCCGATCGCGTGGTTGCCGATCAGGTGGACCGATTGCAGCCAGGGGGACTTGCCGATCAACTGGCCAGGGAGTTTGCCCGCGCGTTCGAGCAAGACGGTGCAGGTGCGGCCGACGGTAGCGGCGTTGAAGGCGTGCTGGTCGCGGTTGAGCGCGGCCTGGAGGCGCTGGAGGCGTTCGTCCATGACCGATTCCGGGACTTGTTCGACGATCGACGCCGCGGGGGTGCCGGGGCGGGGGCTGTATTTGAAGCTGTACGCCTGCGCGTAGCCGACCGCGTCGACGAGGCTCAGCGTGTCCTCGAACTCGGCATCGGTCTCGCCGGGGAAGCCGACGATGAAGTCGCCCGAGAGTGCGATGTCGGGGCGGACTTCGCGGACGCGGTCGAGCAGGCGGAGGTAGGAGTCGCGGGTGTGGCTCCGGTTCATCGCCTTGAGGACGCGATCGCTGCCGGACTGCACGGGGAGGTGGAGGAACGGCATCAGGCTCTCGATGTCGCGGTGTGCGTCGATCAGGCCTTGGGTCATGTCGTTGGGGTGGCTGGTGGTGTAGCGGATGCGCGCGAGGCCGGGGATGCGGTCGAGGTCGCGGATCAGGTCGTGGAGGCCGCTCTCGTTTTCCGACCACGCGTTGACGTTCTGGCCGAGCAGCGTGATCTCGCGTGCACCAGCGTCGACCAGCGCCTTGGCTTCGTCGACGATCGCAGCGAACGGGCGGCTGATTTCTGCGCCACGCGTGTACGGGACGACGCAGTAGGTGCAGAATTTGTCGCAGCCTTCCTGCACGGTGAGAAATGCCGAGGGGGCGACCTTCCGACGCGAGGGAAGCGCGCCGAATTTCGACAGCAGCGGCATGTCGGTGTCTAGCGAAGGCGTGCCGGCGGCGGCCTTCGCGACGAGCTCGGGGAGGTTGTGATAGGCTTGCGGGCCGACGACGATGTCGACCTTGGCGCGGGTGAAGATTTCCTCGCCCTCGGCTTGTGCGACGCAGCCGGCGACGGCGATCATGGGGGTCTTGCCGGACTTGCGGCGCTGGTCCTTCCGCAGGCGGCCGATGTCCGAATAGACCTTTTCAGTGGCGCGTTCGCGGATGTGGCAGGTGTTCAGGACGACGACGTCGGCGTCGACCGCGTCGGCCTGGGTGAGGCCCTGGGCGGCCATCAGTTCGGCCATGCGCTCGCCGTCGTAGACGTTCATCTGGCAGCCGAAGGATTTTACGTGGAAGGTTTTGGGGGGAGACATAGCCGCGTCCTACCAAATTTCCGCGCGCGGGGGGAGGGGGGCGTTGGTGGTTGGTAAAGCGGAAGGGCCGCTTGGCGATTTGCACTTCCCCGGCGGAGGCCGGGGCCCAGTTGGGGGACGTCGCTAACTGAGCTCTGCGCCTCGTTACTGCGACCTTTCCAACTGGGCCCCGGCCTTCGCCGGGGTGGCGGCTGAGATTAGGGATAGGTGGGAGCTTACCTCCCTTGTTCTCCCGCGAAGGCGGGAGTCCAGACTGGGCCCCCGCCTTCGCGGGGGAACATTCTTGGTTCGGATTAGAGCGCTTCCATGCGGCGGCGGGCTTCGGCGGCTATGGCTTTGCGGTCGCCATAGTCTGCAGGGGCGAAGGGTTCGGCGAAGTGGAGCGTTGCTACGAATGTGCCTCGCCGCTTGAGGACACGGGCGGCGTGGTGTTGGCCGGGCTCGTCGCCGACCCACGCGAGTTCATCGGTGGCCGCGCCATAGTCTATATGGACGGGTTGCACGCGGACGCCGGGTGGGGGCGGGTCGAGGGCCGCCAGCAATGCGGCCTTGAAGGGGAGGAGGGTGGCGCCATCTCCGGTCGTGCCCTCGGGGAAGAGGGTCACCGGCCAGTCTGCCGCCAACGCGTCGCGGATCTGGGCGATCTGGGCGGTTACCGCCATGCGGTCCGCACGCGAGACGAAGATGGTGTGGTTGAGCGTGCAGAGCCAGCCGACCAGCGGGGCGCTGCGGAGTTCGGATTTCGCGACGAACGCAGTGCCGGTCGCGCCGGACAGGAGGAGGATGTCGATCCAGCTCAGATGGTTCGAAACGAAGACGACGTCATGGCGAAGCGGCGTGCCGACGACGCGGGGGCGGGCGCCGACTATGCGCGAGACCAGCCCCAGGAACCGTGGCGGCCACGGCGATTTGCGGCCGAACAGCCGCCACATCCCATGCACCGCCAGCGCCAGGATCAGCGCGACTAGCAGCGCCGCCAACCGCGCGCCAAGGCGGATCCGGCCGATCGCGTCAGTCCTTGCGAGTGAGCGCGACGCCGTAGAGTTCCATGCGGTGATCGACCAGCCGGAAGCCAAGTTTCTCGGCGATCGCCTTCTGCAACTGCTCGAGTTCGGGATCGACGAATTCGATCACCTTGCCGCTCTCGACGTCGATCAGGTGATCGTGATGTGCCTCGGGCGCAGGCTCGTAGCGCGCGCGGCCGTCGCCGAAATCGTGGCGGTCGAGGATGCCGGCTTCCTCGAACAGGCGGACGGTGCGGTACACCGTCGCGATCGAAATGCCGGGATCGATCTGCGACGCGCGCTCATAGACTTTCTCGACGTCGGGGTGGTCGTCCGCCTCGGACAGCACGCGCGCGATGACGCGGCGCTGCTCGGTAATGCGCAGGCCCTTCTCGTTGCAGAGTGCTTCCAGATCGATTTTGCGCGGCATGTGTCGTTCCCTCGTTGAGTGCCATGTAGGGCCTCCGCGCTGTTGCGAAAAGGGATAGTGACTCGCAATAAGCCTTAGCTGTTGATATCTTTAGAGTATGTATGTGCGTCATACGCGACGCCGGTCTTGCCGCGGTAGTAGGCGCGGCGTTCGCCGACCTTGGTGAAGCCGTGCGCATCGTACATCTTGACCGCGTCGTTGCCGGCGCGGACCTCGAGGTGGAGCTTGGCGATGCTACCGACCGAGCAATCGGCAATCGCCGCACGGATCAGCGCGGTGCCGACGCCACGACGGCGATAGTCGGGCGCGACCGCGATCAGCAGCAGTTCGGCTTCGTCGGCGACCGACCGCGTCATCGTGAACCCGGCGGGGAAGTCATCGACGAAGGCGATGGTGAGGTGGACGCCGGTCAGTGCGAGCACGCCGAGGCACTGGCTGCGCGTCCACGCCTCGCCGTAGCGTGGGTCGAACGCGTCGGTCATCAGCGCGTCGACGATCGCGAGATCGCGCGCGTCGCCGGTGCGGAGCTTGACAATGCGCGTGGCGGCCTGGCGCGTGGCCATTATTTCGGGACCGACGGCTTGGCGTCGGGCGCGCGGCCGTAGATCGGGCTTGGCGCGAGCGCGGTCAGCGCCGCGGGCAGCAGGATCGCGGAGGCTGCGTCGGGGAGTGCTTCGGTGAGGTCCAAGCCGTCGTCGAGTGCGGCGAGCCAGCGGATGCCGTTGCCGACTGCGCGCCGTCCTGCCAGCGCGGCGAGCGCGGCCTCGGGCTTCAGCGATACCATGTCGGATCGCGGCGACAGATCGGCGGAGAAAGCCTGCATGAAGACCTCGCCATGCCCGCCTTCCATGATCACCGCAATATCGTCGGTTAAGCGGTCGGCGAAACCGGCGGCGGCGATGAGCGGAAGCGAGGAAAAACCGGCGATTTCCGCGCCCCAGCCGAGCGCCAGGCCGCGGGCGGCGGCGATCCCGACGCGGACGCCGGTGAAGCTGCCGGGGCCGCAATCGACTATGATGCGGTCGGCTCGGCCACCGTTGGGGAGCTCGGCGATCATCGGAATGAGGCGCTCGGCGTGGCCTCGGCCGACGACTTCGTGCGCGCGAGCGATGACGGCGCCGTCTTCGATCAGGGCGACGGAGCAGGCGGTGGTGGATGTTTCGATGACTAAAGTGCGCACGTCTTATTCCCTCTCCCCCTCGGGGAGAGGGCTAGGGTGAGGGGCAGCCAAGCAGTGCGTCGCCTGGAACAGCCCCTCACCCAACCCTCTCCCCGAGGGGGAGAGGGCTATTTATCAAGCGATGCTGTTGAACTTTGCGAAGTCGGGGCGGGGCGAGCGGGCGTAGATCGTCGCGGGATCGCCGTGGCCGAGCGTCGAGATGAAGTTGGTCCGCACCGCGGGCGTGTCGTGGAAGAACGCCGCATCGACCTTGCCCGCGTCGAAGCCCGACATCGGCCCGGTATCGAGCCCGAGCATCCGCGCGGCGATGATGAAATACGCACCCTGCAACGTCGAGTTGCGGAACGCGGACGCCTCGCGCAGTTCGGCATTGCCGTCGAACCACGACTTCGCATCGGCGTGCGGGAACAGCTCGGGCAGGTGCTCGTGGAAATTGGTGTCCATGCCGATGATTACCGACACGGGGGCGTTGAGGATCTTCGGCTGGTTCTGCGCGCTGCACGCATCGGCGAGCTTCTGCTTGGCCTCGTCGCTGGTGACCCAGATCAGGCGCGCGGGGAGCTGGTTGGCCGACGTCGGGCCCCACTTCATCAGGTCCCAGATCGCGTGCAGCTCGGACTCGGCGACCGGCTGGTTGGTGTAGCCGTTATAGCTGCGGGCATCGCGGAAGACGGCGTCGAGGACGGTGTCGTCGAGTTTCTGACGCATCAGACGGCTCTCACTTCGGTGACTTCGGGGACGTAGTATTTCAGCAGCTGCTCGATGCCGTTCTTGAGCGTGGCGCTCGACGACGGGCAACCGGCGCAGGCGCCCTGGAGCTGGAGGAACACCTTGCCCTTGTCGAAGCCGCGATAGACGATGTCGCCGCCGTCGTTGGCGACCGCGGGCCGCACGCGCGTGTCGATCAGTTCGCGGATCTGCGCGACGATGTCGGCATCGGCGGGATCGTCGGACAGAGCCGGTTCGTCCGACGGCACCGAGAAGCCGGCGCGCGCGGGCTTGAACAGCGGCATCGCGGCGGAGAAATGATCGAGCAGGATCGCGAGCACGTCGGGCTTCAGGTCCGACCAGGCGGTGCCGGGCGCGGCGGTGACCGAGACGAAATCGCGGCCGAAGAACACGCCGGTGACGTCGCCCAGCCCGAAGATCGCGTCGGCGAGCGAACTTACTTCCGCTTCTTCAGGCGTGGCGAAGTCGCGCGTGCCGGCTTCCATGACGGTGCGTCCCGGGAGGAACTTCAGCGTCGACGGGTTGGGAGTGGATTCCGTTTCGATGAGCATGAGAGGCATGTGGCCCGAAGGGGGCGGGGGATCAAGCGCGGAACGAGAAACGGTTTCTTTCGGGGGGTGAGGGCCATTCCGGCTAACTCATTTGCGCCGGTACTGCGCTCTGGCTGTCCGGCAGCGCGATCCATGGAAATTGCGTCAGGGGCTTACGCTGCGAGCGGCAGCGGCGGACCTCACCGCTTGGTCCGTAGCTTGTCGGCCCAGCGGGCGAGCACGGCATCGTTGGCGGCGATCCAGTCCCCGGCCAGCGTGGTGAGAGCGGCGAGATACGCGGCACTCGAATTGTCCAGTCCGCCATCACCAGAGGGCAACGCGAAATCGGCGCGGTCATATGCGGCGATGTCCAGCCGCCGGGCCTGATAGGAGATCGTACTGGAACCAGCCTGCATCAGGATCGAGAAGATCGGCACGCCCCGGAACGGGTTCACCCAACCGAGGAACGACCATTTCCGCGCGGAGGGATAGGGTCGATCGGACCGGCCCGTACCCAGCGACAGGATCTCGATGTCGCCGAGATGCCAGCCGAGCTTGCGCCCCTCGATGATCGCCGCGATCGTCGGATCATTGGCGAACACGCCGCCATCGACCATCAGCAGATCCGGCTCCAATTTGGTGGGATCGTCGATCGCGGCCGGCTTGAAGAACGTCGGAGCGGCCGATGTCGCGCGCGCGGCGATATGCAGCGGGAAAACCCGCTCCGGGATGCCGAGCTTACGGTTATAGTCGGGGCCGCCGGCCATGAACACCGCCTTGCGCGCCAGCAGGTCATACGCCGGAATGACGATGTTCGTCAGCGCATCGCGCGTCGTCACGCGTGTGCCGATCCGAGCCGCCAGGATCCGTTCGAGCGGCCGGGCACTATAGGGCCAACCCGGTACGCGAAGGGGGATGCTGAAGATGTGCGGGAAGATCCGCTTGCTCTCGTTGCGGTAGATATCGACGAGGTCGCTCGCCGTGCAGGCGGCCCGTTTCGGATCCGCCTCGCTGGGTGCGGTGAGGCCGGCGGCGATGATTCCACCGGTCGACGTACCGGCGATCAGATCGAAACAGTCGTGCAGCGACCGGCCGATCCGACGCTCCAGCTCGGCGAGGATCAGCGCGGGAATCAGCCCGCGCGTCCCGCCGCCATCGATCGTCAGGATGAATCTCGGTCTCGCACGATCACTGTCCACGACGCCCTCTCCCACTGCTGGCCTGAGCGTATCAGTAGACGATCATGACGACGTCTGAAGATCGGTCCGGATCGGTTCAACCTCTCACGCGGGATCGCTCAGACGTCGAGTTGCTTCACTGCCGCGTTCCAGCTGCCGATGTTGCGGACCGCGTCCTGGACGAACGCGGAGCGGCGGACGACGCCCAGGAACAGGTCGGCGATCCACTTGCCGGGGTTGCGCAACGGGCGTTCGAACTGGATCAGCAAGACGACGCGGGTGCCGGTCGTGTTGTTCCAGACCTCGTGCTGGTAGGTGTCGTCGAATACCAGCGTCTCGCCTTCCGCCCAGCGGACGGTACGGTCGTGGACGCGCATGCGGACGTCGCCGTCGCGGGGGACGATCAGGCCGAGGTGGCAGGTGATGAGGCCCTTGGTCACGCCGCGGTGCTCGGGGATGTGCGTGCCGGGCGCGAGGATCGAGAAGAACGCGCTGTTGAGGCCGGGTATGCGCGCGACCGCCGCCGCCGTTTGAGGACAGCGCGCGAGGCTTTCCTCGATGGGATAGCCGTAGCCATACAGGAAGAACGAGCGCCATTTGTCGACCTCGGCGATCGAGCGGTGATCGGGCGAGATCGTCGCGAGGCTGGGCGACGCTTCGCCTTGCAGCGCGACGCGGACCGCCTCATCGCGGATCGCGGCCCAGTTCTCGCGCAGGTCTGCGGTCCAGGCGAAGTCGCGGACGTCGAGTACCGGATCGTTGGCGACCAGCGACGACGAGGCGATCATGCGGTCGAACACGCCGCGCAGGTGCTTGCCGACGCGGATGATCAGCGGGCGGTTGGCCTCGGCGACCATCGGGGCACCGGGTTTGGGCGCCCCGGATATGACGTTCAAGTCGGGCACGCGGGCGCTGCGGTGTGCTGCCCGCCCGCCCGAATCCCGCCACAATGAACACTGTCCCAGTTCGTGGCCCAGTTCGTGCCCCAGTTCGGCTTCGACCGTCATCTCTACCCTGCATCCAGGCGCGCGGTGGCGCCGATCCCCTTGTTCGCACACGATATACCGGCAGTGTTGGACGAAATGATGGCACCGCGCGCCCGGTGCGGAGGCAGGGCACTGGCGAGCGACGCCCGCGACCGCTACAGGTGAGCCATGGTGTCCTTTTCGCGCTTGTACCGCGCTCCCGTCCTCATCCCCGTCATCCTCGGCCTCGCCATTCCGGCGAGCGGCCAGATGGCGACGCAGCAGGCCGTATCCACCCCCACGAAGGAAGCGCCGACGCTTCCCGAGCTGCCGGGAATCGATACGACCGCGTGGCTCTACAAGGGCAGCGATCTCACGCGGGATCCGGAGTGGAAGTTCGGCACGTTGCCCAACGGCATGCGCTTTGCGGTGCGCAAGAACGGCGTGCCACCGGGTCAGGTGTCGGTGCGCGTGCGGATCGATGCGGGGTCGCTGAACGAGACCGACAGCGAGCGGGGTTTCGCGCATTTCATCGAGCATCTGTCGTTCCGTGGCTCCGAATACGTCCCGGATGGCGAGGCCAAGCGGGTGTGGCAGCGGTTCGGGGCGACCTTCGGCTCGGATACCAACGCGCAGACGACGCCGACCTCGACCACGTTCAAGCTCGACCTTCCGTCTGCGACCGAAGCTGGCCTCGACGAGAGCCTGAAGATCATGTCGGGGATGATGGAGAAGCCGGTCATCACCGACGCCTCCGTTACCGCCGAGCGGCCGGTCGTGCTGGCGGAACAGCGCGAGCAGCCGGGGCCGCAGGTGCGGTTCGGCGATGCGATCCGCGCGACCTTCTTTGCCGGGCAGCCGCTCGCGGATCGCTCGCCGATTGGGAACATCAAGACGCTGGAGGCCGCCACTGGTGCGACGGTGAAGGCGTTCCACGATCGCTGGTATCGGCCGGAGAATACCGTCGTCATCATCTCGGGCGACATGGACCCGGCGCTGTTCGGGCGGCTGATCGTCAAGAACTTCGCGGACTGGAAGGGTGTCGGCCCGGTTGTACCAGCGCCCGATTTCGGCAAGCCCGATCCGAAGGCGCCTGTCTCCGCGACGATCGCCGAGCCGGCGATTCCGGCTGTGGTGACGCTCGGCGTGGTGCGGCCCTGGGAGTATAAGGACGACACCGCGATCATGAACCAGAAGCGGCTGGTCGACGTGCTTGCGACGCGGCTGATCAGTCGTCGTCTGGAAACGCGGGCGCGCGCGGGCGGGAGTTTCCTGCAGGCGGGCGTGTCGATCGACGACGTGTCGCGCTCGGCGAACCTGACCAGCGTCAACATCGTGCCGATCGGGACCGACTGGGAAGCGGCGTTGAAGGACGTCCGCGCGGTGATCGCCGACGCGCAGGTCAACGCGCCGAGCCAGGCCGAAGTCGACCGCGAATATGCCGATTTCGACACGATCATGCGCACCAGCGTGGAGACAGCGAAGGTCGAGGCGGGGTCGAAGCAGGCGGACGACATGGTCGGCGCGCTCGATATCCGCGAGACGGTGGCCGGGCCCGAGACGTCGTACAAGATTTTGCAGGACGCCAAGGCGAAGGGCATGTTCACGCCCGCCACGCTGCTTGCGTCGAGCAAGGCCATTTTCGAAGGCACGGCGACGCGGGCGCTCGTCAATACGCAGACGCCTGATGCGGGGGCTGCGAACAAGTTGGCGACCGCTTTGAAGGCTGACGTATCGGGCCTGGCGGGCAAGCGGCGTGCGCAGGCTGCGGTCGATTTCTCGAAGCTGCCGTCGCTCGGCAAGCCGGGCGTCGTCGCCAGCCGCGAGAAGATCACCGCGTTCGACATGGAGCAGGTGAACTTCACCAACGGGACGCGCGTGCTGCTGTTCCCGAACGCGGGCGAGACCGGGCGCGTGTATGTTCGCGTGCGCTTCGGCGGTGGCTATACCGCGATCCCGTCGAACCGGCCGACGCCGGCCTGGGCGGGTGATCTCGCTCTGGTGGCGGGGGGTATCGGCAAGCTCGATCAGGGCGATCTCGACCAGTTGACGGCGGGGCGTCGGATCGGGCTCGACTTCGGGATTGACGACGATGCGTTCACGTTGAGCGCGATCACGTCGCCGGCGGATTACTCGGATCAGTTGCGACTGATGGCGGCGAAACTCGCGTTCCCGGCATGGGATCCGGCGCCGGTGGCGCGTGCCCGTGTTGCGGCGCTGGCAGGGTTTGCGGGGTATGATTCGTCGCCCGACGGTGTGTTGTCGCGTGATCTCGAAGGCCTGCTGCGAGCCGGCGATCCGCGTTGGGGGACGCCGTCGAAGCCGACGGTCGAGGCGCTGAATGCGAAGGATTTCCGCGCATTCTGGGAGCCGATCCTGAAGACCGGGCCGGTCGAGGTCTCGATCTTCGGCGACGTGAAGACCGAGGACGCGATCGCCGCGGTGGCGAAGTCGTTCGGGGCGATGAAGCCGCGGACGGCGGTGTCGACGGTCGGTGCGCCGGTCGGCTTCCCCGCGCACAACGCGACCCCGGTGATGCGTGCGCATACCGGGCCGGGGAACCAGGCTGCGGCTGTGATCGCGTGGCCGACCGGTGGCGGGATCGACAACATCGTCGAGGCGCGGCGTCTCGACGTGCTGGCGCAGGTGTTCAGCGACCGGCTGTTCGAGCGGCTGCGGCAGGCGGCGGGTGCGAGCTACAGCCCGAACGTGTCGAGCCAGTGGCCGGTGGGTATGAACACCGGCGGGCGGATGGTCGCGATCGGGCAGGTCGCGCCGGACAAGGTGTCGTTCTTCTTCCAGATCGCACGCCAGATCGCAGCGGAACTGGTGTCGACGCCGATCGCGGCGGACGAACTGGACCGGATCAAGAAGCCGATGGGGCAGTATATCCTGCGCGCCTCGACCGGGAACCAGTTCTGGTTGCAGCAGCTCGGCGGGGCGACGTTCGATCCGCGGCGGATCGCGGCGACGCAGCGGATCGCTTCGGACTTGGTGGCGACCACGCCGGTGGAGTTGCAGGCGACGGCGGCGAAGTACCTGCGGCCGGAGAAGGATTGGACGATGGCCGTGGTGCCGGCTGCTGCGCGCGCGAAGAAGTGAGCTTCTGCCCCTCTCCCTTCCGGGGAGAGGGAAGGAGGAGCCGCTTAGCGACGGGAGGGTGAGGGCACGTGCTTTGGCGGGCGTGCCCTCACCCTCCCACGCGCAACGGCGCGCGGGCCCCTCCCTCTCCCCGGAGGGGAGAGGGTTATCTGTAGAGCGCGTCCAACCTCTCGCCGTAGGCCTGTTTAAGGACGTGGCGGCGGATCTTTAGGCTGGGGGTCAGCTGCTCGTTCTCGATCGTGAACGGGCCGTCGGCTAGTACGAACCGCCGTACGCGCTCCGTTACGGTCAGGTCCTTGTTCACCCGCTCGACCGCATGCCCGATCGCCGTCCGGAACTCGCTGTTCTCCGCCAGACGCGCGAAGCTGCACGCGTCGCCGTTCTTCGCGCACCATTCCTGCGTCCATTCCGGATCGGGCACGATCAGCGCGACCATGTAGGGCCGCTTGTCGCCGGCGATCATCGCCTGCGCAATCTCGGGCTGGAGCGTCAGCATCCCCTCGACCTTTTGCGGCGCGACGTTCTCGCCCTTGTCGTTGATGATGAGGTCTTTCTTGCGGTCGGTGATGCGGATCCGGCCGCGGTCGTCGATCTCGCCGATGTCCCCGGTGTGGAGCCAGCCGTCCTTAAGCACTTTCGCGGTCTCGGCATCGTTGCGCCAATAGCCGTGCATGACGAGTTCGCCGCGCACCAGGATCTCGCCGTCCTCGGCGATGCGGACCTCGGTATCCTTGAGCGCGGGGCCGACCGAGTCCATGCGGACGCCGGCCTTGGGGCGGTTGCACGAGATGACCGGGGCGGCTTCGGTCTGGCCATAGCCTTGCAGGAAGGTGAGGCCGAGCGCCTCGAAGAACAGGCCCACCTCGGGATTGAGCGGTGCGCCGCCCGAGATCATCGCCTTTAGCCGGCCACCGAACTTCTTCGAGATCTTTGGCTTGAACAGCGTCGCGACGGCGGCCTGCATCGGGCGGTCGATCAGGCGGAGGCGGCCGGCGTAGCGCTTGCCGCCGATGTCGAGGGCCTGACGCAGCAGGTAGGCCGACGCGCCGCCCTGTTTCTCGATCGTCTTCGAGATGCGCGTGCGCAGGACTTCGAAAAGGCGAGGGACGACGAACATAATCGTCGGACGCGTCTCCTCGATGTTGGCGGCGAGCTTTTCGAGGCCCTCGGCGTAGTAGATCTGGCCGCCCAATGAGATCGGGAAATGTTGGCCGCCGGTGTGTTCATAGGCATGGCTCAAGGGGAGGAACGACAGGAATACCTCGTCGTCCCAGCCGAAATCCTCCGAGATGACGGACGCGCAACCGGCGCAATTGTGGAGGATCGCGCCGTGGTGCTGCATCACGCCGCGCGGTGCGCCGCCGGTGCCGCTCGTGTAGATGATGCAGGCGAGGTCTTCGCGTTCGAAGTCGGCGCGGGCGGCGGCGGTGTCGGGGGCGGTCTTGTGCGCGGCGATCAGCGCGTGCCAGTTGTGGAAGTCGATTCCGGCAGGGACCTTCATGTCCTCGAACCCGATCACGGTCTGCGCCTGGTTCGAGCGGATGACCGCGGGGAGGAGCGTCTTCGCGAGCTTCGCGGTCGAGACGATGATCGCGCAGGCGCCGGCATTCTCGATGATGTGGAGGTGATCGCGTTCGGTGTTGGTGACGTAGGTCGGCACGGTGACGCACCCCGCCGCCATGATTGCGAGGTCGCTGAGGCACCATTCGGGGCGGTTCTCGGCGACGAGCATGACGCGGTCGCCGCGTTTCAGGCCTATCGCAGTTAGCGCGGTGGATAGGCTGGCTACCTGGCGCGCCGCTTCGGCCCAGCTGGTAGCGACCCACGTGCCGCCCGTTTTGGTCCAGAGGAACGGGGCGTCGCCTTTCTCGGCGGCGCGCGTGAAGAACATCGTGACGAGGTTCGGGAAGCGTTCGAGCTGGCGGGCCATTGTCTCTCCCTGGGCGCTGTGCCGTTGCGCCTTGTACGACGCGATTCTGAGCGTTGGTCGGTTAGTGCGTCATAACCGGCGGGGGCTCAACCCCAACCTCTGCCACGGACTCGGCACCTCCCCGGCGGAGGCCGGGGTCCAGTTGGAAAGGTCACAGTAACGACGCCCCAACGTCAATTAGCAACGTGTCTCAACTGGACCCCGGCCTCCGCCGGGGAGGTGGAGTTTGGTCGTTATTCCGGTGCCCGCTGGAGAGCGCCGACGCGCTGGATTTGCGTCACGGTACCGTCCTCTGAGATCGCAACACCTTCGCTACGAGGGTCTGCGGCGCCGACCCATTTGCCGCCTACGCGTTCGATCGCGTTGGCTTTCAAGCCTAGCGCTGCGACCTGAACGGTCTCGCCCAGCGCCTGCAACGCGGGCACCATCGTCTCGCGCTCGGTGCCCTTTTCCGCGGCAGCGACGTGGCCGGGCGCGTACAGCAATCCCAGCGCAATCGAGTCCTGTGCCGACAGTTTCCAGTCGACCACGCCGATGATCGCCTTGGCCACCTGCGCGATGATCGTCGAGCCGCCGGCTGCGCCTACCGCGAGGCGGACTTTACCGTCGGGCCCGTAGACGATTGTCGGGGACATCGAGCTGCGCGGGCGCTTTCCGCCTTCGACGCGGTTGGCGACGAGGACGCCGTTCTTTTCGGGGACGATGTCGAAGTCGGTGAGCTGGTTGTTGAGGACGGTGCCGTCGACGGTGATGCCGGAGCCGAAATAGCCCTCGACGGTGGTGGTGACCTCGACGACGTTGCCACGCGCGTCGACCGTCGCGATGTCGGTGGTGCCGGGGACTTCGCTGACCGGGGCGCGGGTGCGCGCGGGGGCGCCGGGGGGCGAGCCGGGAGCGACGTTTGCCATCGTCTTCGCCGGCGAGATCAGCGCCGAGCGCGATGCGAGATACTTGGCGTCGAGCATGCCCTTGACCGGCACGCGGACGAAATCGGGATCGCCGACGTAGAGGTCGCGGTCGGCATAGGCCAGGCGCGAGGATTCGGCGAACAGGTGCCAGGCCTGCGCGCTGTCCTTGCCGAGTTTGCCCATGTCGAAGCGTTCGAGCTGCTTCAGGATCATCAGCACGGTGATGCCGCCGGACGAGGGCGGGCCCATCCCGCAAACGCGGTAGACGCGGTATTTGACGCAGACCGGCGGGCGCGACTTGGCGTCGTAGCTGGCGAGATCGCCGAGCGTCATCTTCGACGGATTGCGCGCGGCGGTGTTGACCGCGGTGACGATCTTCTGCGCTTCGGGGCCGACGTAGAAGCTGTCCGGGCCCTGGGTGGCTATGCGCTGGAGGAGGGCCGCTTGCTGCGGGTTCTTGATGACCGCGCCGATCGCGATCGGCGAGCCGTCGGGCGCGGAGAAGAGCTTCCGCGTCTCGGGCGTGATGTGGTCGCCATACGCCGTCATGCCGTTGACGAGGCGGGGGGTGGCTTGGAAGCCGTTGGTCGCGAGGCGGATCGCGGGGGCAAAGAGTTGCGCCCAGGGGAGCTTGCCCGAGGCGCGGTGCGCGAGCGCCATGCCTCTGAGTGCGCCGGGAATGCCGACGCTGCGGCCGCCGGGGACTGCGTCGCTGTGGCTGAGCGGCGTGCCGTCGGGGGCGTAGAACCAGCGCGGATCGGCGGCGGCGGGGGCCTCTTCGCGCGCGTCGATTGTGCTGAGTGCGCCGCCGGCCGCGTGGCTGACCCAGAAGCTGCCGCCGCCGATGCCCGAGCTTTGCGGCTCGACGACGTTGAGGGCTAGCATGGTGGCGATCGCGGCGTCGGTGGCGCTGCCGCCGGCGCGGAGGATCTCGACGCCGGCGGCGGCCGCGCGCGGGTCTGCGGCGCTGACCATGCCTTGGTCTTTTGCCGGGGCGGGTTGGCGCGCCTCTACGGTGGCTGCGGGGACGAGGAGGGCGAGCGCTAGGAGGGAGATCTTCATCGAGCGCGAGCCTAGCGTGGTTCGAATACTAGGCAACCCGTCTCGCACCCTTGCGATCCTCCCCCGCCAGGGGGAGGTGGCGCCGAAGGCGACGGAGGGGGAGGACACGGAACACAGGTTGTCCCTTACCTCCCCCTCCGTCTGGCAAGCGCCAGCCACCTCCCCCTGGCGGGGGAGGATCGTTAGGTGTCCGTGCCCACCGCGTCGGCGACCGTGGCGAATCCGTCACGGGTGAGCAGCGCGTCCAATTCGCGCAGGATACGGGCGGGGAGGCCGGGGCCTTCGTAGACGAGTGCGGTGTAGAGCTGGACGAGGCTCGCGCCGGCGCGGAGGCGGGCGTAGGCTTCGGCGCCGCTATCTATGCCGCCGACCGAGATCAGCGGGATCGCCGCGCCGGTGACCTTGCGGAAATCCGACAGGCGTTGGCGGGCTAAGGGGGCAAGCGGGGCTCCGGACAGGCCGCCGGTTTCCTTGGCATTGGTCGAGCGCAGGCCGGGGCGGGAGATCGTCGTGTTGTTGACGATCAGCGCGTCGATGCGGTTGTCGAGTGCGGCGCGGGCGATGTCGTCTATGTCGGCGGGCTCGAGGTCGGGGGCGACCTTCAGGAAGATCGGCGTCGTGCCCTTAGCGGCGGTGCATGCGGCTAGGAGATCGCGCAGGGCTGCACCGTGCTGGAGATCGCGGAGGCCGGGGGTGTTGGGGGAGCTGATGTTTATGGTGATGTAGTCGGCGTGGGGGGCGGCTCGGGTTACGCCGTGGACGTAGTCGGCGGTGCGATCGCTCGCGTCCTTGTTCGCGCCGACGTTGATTCCGAGAACGCCGTTCCGCTTTGCGTTTTGTGCTCGGGGAAGCGCGCCATCGAGGCCGCCGTTGTTGAAGCCCAAACGGTTGATGACTGCGCGGTCTTCGGGGAGGCGGAAGATGCGGGGTTTTGGGTTGCCGGGCTGTGCGAGCGGCGTGAGCGTGCCGATCTCGACGCTGCCGAAGCCGAGGCCGAAGAACCCGTCGATCGCGTGGCCGTCCTTGTCGACGCCTGCTGCCAAGCCAACCGGGTTGGGGAAGGCGATCCCCGCCACGGTCGTCGCGAGCCGCGGTACGCTGGGGGCGAGCGGCGTGCCGGCCTTCCCCCATGCGCCGAGCGCGGCGATGGTGAGGGTATGCGCGCGCTCGGCGTCGAGACGGAAGAGGATCGGGTGGTAGAAGGCCATGCGCGTCGTCCTTGCTCCTTCCACCTGTCGGGAAGGGTCATTCTTGCTCCCCTCCCTGGAAGGGAGGGGCTGGGGGTGGGTTGGTCCGTTGGCTGGTGCTCCCTGACGTCAGCAGCCGACCCACCCCCGACCCCTCCCTTCCAGGGAGGGGGGAAGTCAAGCTTTCGGGTCATCCACGACACACAAAACCAGCGCTCAGTTGCGAGTCGTTAGCACGGCTCGGCGGGTTGACGATGCACTGCACAAAGCCCATTTGACCAATCGGATCATATCGGTCCGATTGGACTCCGAAGCCACCATGCGTCTTTCCAGCCTAGCCGACTATGCGGTCGTGATGATGAGCGCCGCGGCGCGTCATTGCGGCGGTATCGCGCGGCTGAACGCGACGCTGCTCGCCGAGGAGACCGGTGTGCCGCTGCCGACCGTGCAGAAGCTGGTGAGCCGGCTGTCCGCCGCGGGCTTGATCGAGAGCACGCGCGGCACCGGTGGCGGGTTTCGTTTGTCGCGCCCGCCGGCGATGATCTCGCTCGCCGACATCATCGAGGCGGTCGAGGGACCGATCGCGCTGACGTCTTGCGTCGATGGCGCATCGCAGGACTGCTGCGTCGAGCAGACGTGCAAGGTGAAGCCGCACTGGAACGCCGTCAACGGCGCGGTCCGCGGTGCGCTGGCCGGCGTGTCGCTGGCGACCTTGGCCGCACAGGCTCCAATCGAACCGCCCGTAACCCTGGATCCCCGCCTTCGCGGGGAAACGAGAGTGAGTGTATAATGGCTACCCGGAACGCAGAGGCATATGCCGCCGCGAACAAGACGTACGAGTGGGGTTTCTCCTCGGACATCGAACAGGAATTCGCGCCGAAAGGTCTGTCGGAAGACACGGTGCGCTTCATTTCCGCCAAGAAGGGCGAGCCGCAGTGGATGCTCGACTGGCGGCTGAAGGCGTTCGCGTTGTGGCAGACGATGGAGGCGCCCGACTGGTCGAAGCTTAACGTGCCGCCGATCGATTACCAGGACGCGTATTACTACGCGGAGCCCAAGGCGAAGCCGAAGCTCGGATCGCTCGACGAGGTCGATCCGGAGATCCTGCGCGTCTACGAGAAGCTCGGCATTCCGATCGGCGAGCAGAAGATGCTGGCCGGCGTGGTCGAGGATCCGCTGAACGAGGACGGCACGCCGAAGCGTCGCGTCGCGGTCGATGCGGTGTTCGACAGCGTCTCGGTCGCGACCACGTTCCGCAAGGAACTCGAGGCTGCGGGCGTGATCTTCCGGTCGATCTCCGAGGCGATCAAGGAATATCCCGAGCTCGTCCGGAAGTGGCTCGGCAAGGTCGTGCCGCAGCGTGACAACTATTTCGCGACGCTGAACTCGGCGGTCTTCTCCGACGGCACGTTCGTCTACATCCCGGAGGGCGTCCGCTGCCCGATGGAGCTGTCGACGTACTTCCGCATCAACGCCGAGAATACCGGGCAGTTCGAGCGCACGCTGATCGTCGCGGACAAGGGATCGTACGTCTCGTATCTGGAGGGCTGCACCGCGCCGATGCGCGACGAGAACCAGCTGCATGCCGCGGTGGTCGAACTGGTCGTGCTCGACGATGCCGAGATCAAGTATTCGACCGTGCAGAACTGGTATCCGGGCGACGAGAATGGCGTCGGCGGGATCTATAATTTCGTCACCAAGCGTGCGTTGTGCCAGGGCAAGAACTCGAAGGTCAGCTGGACTCAGGTCGAGACCGGCAGCGCGATCACGTGGAAATATCCGTCGTGCGTGCTGCTCGGCGATGGCTCGGTCGGCGAGTTCTATTCGGTCGCGGTGACGAACAATCGCCAGCAGGCCGATACCGGCACCAAGATGATCCACCTCGGCAAGAACACGCGCTCGACGATCGTGTCGAAGGGGATTTCGGCGGGGCGTTCGGACAACACGTATCGCGGGCTGGTGCGCGTCGCGCCGACGGCGGAGGGTGTGCGCAACTTCACGCAGTGCGACAGCCTGCTGCTCGGCGACCAGTGTGGCGCGCATACCGTGCCGTATATTGAGGTCCGCAACCCGTCCGCGCAGATCGAGCACGAGGCGACGACGTCGAAGATCTCCGAGGACCAGCTGTTCTACGCGATGTCGCGCGGGCTGGACCAGGAGGCGGCGGTGGCGCTGATCGTGAATGGGTTTGCGCGGGAAGTGCTGCAGCAGCTGCCGATGGAGTTTGCGGTGGAAGCGCAGAAGCTGCTGGGGATCAGCCTTGAGGGGTCGGTGGGGTAGTGGACGCCGCACGACTTCGGCGAGCGCGGCGGCGCTTGCGAGGCTACTTTCTTGGTAGCGGAGTCGTGCTGGCATTTCTTTATCTGATCGCAGCCGCCTTTATCATCCGTCTGTTTGGCATCGAGATGACGCACTACGTGGCGACTTTGATGATGGCCGCTGGGGTAATGTTGGGCGGAACCTACGCAATTATCATGTTTGTATGGCTCGCAGCACACGTCGTCAGGCGGTTGGTAAAGCGACAGCCAATCGGAGAAATCGAAGTCTAATGCTGAAAATTGAAAACCTCCACGCCGAGATCGACGGCAAGGAAATCCTCAAGGGCCTGTCGCTCGAAGTGAACGCGGGCGAGGTGCACGCGATCATGGGGCCGAACGGGGCGGGCAAGTCGACGCTGGGCTATGTGCTCGGCGGGCGGCCCGGCTATGAGGTCACGGCGGGCTCGGTGACGTTCGACGGCGTCGACCTGCTCGAGCTGGAGGCGCACGAGCGCGCCGCGGCGGGCGTGTTCCTCGGCTTCCAGTATCCGGTCGAGATCCCCGGCGTGTCTAACGTCCAGTTCCTCCGTGAGGCGCTCAACGCCCAGCGCGCGACGCGTGACGAGAAGCCGCTGTCGGGGGGCGAGTTTCTCAAGCTCGCGCGCGGGCAGGCGGATCTGCTCGGCATGGATTACGACATGCTCAAGCGGCCGGTGAACGTCGGCTTTTCGGGCGGCGAGAAGAAGCGCAACGAGATGGTCCAGATGGGCATCGTCAACCCGAAGTTCGCGATCCTCGACGAGACCGATTCGGGGCTCGACATCGATGCGCTGCGCGTCGTCGGCGACGGCATCAACCGCATCATGCGCGCGCCCGACAAGGCGGTGCTGCTGATCACGCATTACCAGCGGTTGCTCGATTACGTGGAGCCGGACTTCGTCCACGTGCTGGCGGACGGCAAGATCGTCCGCTCGGGCGGCAAGGACCTCGCCAAGCAGCTCGAGAGCGAAGGCTATGTGGGGATCGCCGCATGACGATGCTGCTCGACCTTCCCTCGACGCGCGAGGAATCGTGGCGCTGGGGTGATCCGGCGGCGATTGCGGCGGCGGCCGGACTGCCACGCGGTGCCGCGCTGGACGCCGATGCGTGGTTTATGGACCTGCCGGGTGCGCGTGCGGTGTTCGTCGACGGCGTGCTGGATCAGGGTCGAAGCGATTTGCGCCACGTCACGATGACGGCGATTCACGGCGGCGAGCATGCGCTCGGTCGTCGTACAACGGGCAACGGTTGGTCGATCCGGGTCGAGGCGAACGCCGGCGTTGAGCTTCTCCAGATCGTCCACATCGCGACGGGCGGCGAGAATCAGCTTCCGGCCGAGATCGTGCTTGCCGATGGCGCAAGCGCGTCGGTGGTCGAGACGTATGTCGGGGCTGGCTGGTCGAACCGGTCGACGCGAATGATGCTTGGCAAGGGCGCTAAGTTGACGCGCGCGGTGCGGTTGCTTCAGTCCGTTGGCTTCGTGTCGTTGCGCGACGAGGTCGAGGTCGGGGCTGAGGCGAGCCTGATTGTGACTGTGTTGGGCGCGGGCGATGCCGGGACGCGGATCGATGGGTCGATTACGGTGACTGGCGACGATGCGTTTGCCGAATATGGTGGCGCGTTGCTGACGCGGAACGACCAGCGGCAGGAGTGCGCGGTGTCGGTGCGGCATGCCGCGCTGAACGGGCAGAGCAAGCAGATCTGGCGTGCGGTCGCTGCGGACAAGTCGACGGCGAGCCTTGCGGCGCGGGTCGAGGTGGCGCGCGATGCGCAGAAGACCGACGGGGTGCAGTCGCTCCGCGGGTTGCTGTTGCAGCGCACCGCGACGGTGAATTTGAAGCCCGAGCTGGAGATCTTCGCGGACGACGTGAAGTGCGCGCATGGCGCGACGGTCGGCGAACTGGATCAGCGCGCCCTGTTCTACATGCAGAGCCGCGGCATCCCGCACGCCAAGGCGCAGGCGCTGCTCACGCGCGCGTTCGTCGGCGATGCGTTCGTGCAGATCGCCGACGAGACGGTGCGCGAGGCTTTCGTGGCGGACGCGGACGCGTGGCTGGAGCGGGCGTTGTGAATGATGGGGCAGAAATCCTCCCCGGCACGGGGAAGGGGACCAGCGCAGCTGGTGGAGGGGGCTCTCCACTGGGCGTAGCGCCTGTGGAGAGCCCCCTCCACCCCGCCGCTGCGCGTCGCGGTCCCCCTCCCCGTGCCGGGGAGGATGCGCTCGATCGACTGTCGGACTTCCCGGCGATTCCTGAGGGTTGGGCGTATCTCGATACCGCTGCCACCGCGCAGAAGCCGCAGGCGGTCGTGGACGCGATTACGCGTGCGTATGGCGAGACCTACGCCACCGTGCACCGCGGAGTGTACCAGCGGTCCGCTGACATGACGGTCGCGTACGAGGCGGCGCGTAAGGCCGTCGCGCGGTTCATCGGTGCGCGGTCGCCTGATGAGATCGTGTTCGTGCGCGGTGCTACCGAGGCGATTAATCTCGTGGCGCAGTGCTGGGCCGGGACGCAGTTGAAGGCGGGCGACCGCATCCTGCTGTCGATGCTCGAGCATCATTCGAACATCGTGCCGTGGCAGATGATCGCGGAAGCGCGCGGCGTCGCGATCGACGTGTTGCCGCTCACCCCCGACCACCGCATCGATCTCGACGCGATGGAGCGGATGATCACGCCCGCGCACAAGCTGGTCGCGCTCGGGCATGTCTCGAACGTGCTCGGCTCTGTGCTCGACGCCAAGCGCGCGACCGAGATCGCGCATTCGGTCGGCGCGAAGATCCTGCTCGACGGCTGCCAGTCGGTGCCGCGGATCACGGTCGACGTGAAGGCGATCGGCTGCGATTTCTACGTGTTCTCGGGGCACAAGCTCTACGGCCCGACCGGGATCGGCGTGCTGTGGGCGCGGCCGGAATTGCTCGACGCGATGCCGCCGTACCAGGGTGGCGGGTCGATGATCGACAAGGTGTCGTTTGCGAAGACCACCTACGCGCCGCCGCCGGGGCGGTTCGAGGCGGGGACGCCGCATATCGTCGGGGCGCTCGGGCTGCATGCCGCGATCGACTATGTCGAGAGCATCGGGCTCGACGCGATCCACGCGCATGAGACCGCGCTGGTGACCGCCACGCGCGAGGCGCTGTCGGGGATCAATTCGGTGCGGTTGTACGGCCCGGCGGACTCGGCGGGGATCGTGAGCTTCACGATTCTGGGGGTTCATCCGCACGACATCGGCACCATATTGGACGAGGAGCGCGTCGCGATCCGTGCCGGCCATCACTGCGCGCAGCCTTTGATGGAGGCGCTGGGCGTCGAGGCGACGGCACGCGCGAGCTTCGGCGTGTATAACGGGCCGGCGGACGTCGAAGCGCTGGTGCGCGGTATCGAGCGAGTAACGAGGATCTTCAAATGAGCGATCGGTTCGAGATCGAGGAAGTGGATGCCGTCGCATCGCCGCCCAAGGCGCGCGTCGTGATGGAGACGGACTCCGACGTGGAGCGGAAGCGCGATTATCTTGCCGGATTCCTGGCGCAGAAGCCGCAGGTGGACTCGCCCGGCGAGCCCGGTGGTGCGGTGTACGATGCGATCATCGATGCGCTGAAGGAGATCTACGATCCCGAGATCCCGGTGAACATCTATGACCTGGGGCTGATCTACGGCGTCGAGGTGACCGAGGACGGGCACGCGGTGGTGGCGATGACGCTGACGACGCCGAACTGTCCGGTCGCGGAGTCGATGCCGGCGGAGGTCGAGATGCGCGTCGGGTCGGTGCCGGGGGTCGGGTTTGCGGAAGTGAACCTGGTGTGGGATCCGCCCTGGGATCCGCAGAAGATGTCGGACGAAGCGAAGCTCGAGCTGGGCATGCTGTAATCATTCCCCTCCCGCTTGCGGGAGGGGTTAGGGGAGGGGAGAGCGGAACGCTGCTGTTCAAGCCCTCCCCCGACCCCTCCCGCAGGCGGGAGGGGAGCAGAAGGAACTGGTGATGGCGACGACATTGCGAGCACGGCCGGCGGCGCTGAACCTCACGGAGACGGCGCACGCGCGGATCGCCGACCTCATGGCGCGGGCTCCGGAGGATGCGATCGGAGTGAAGCTGTCGACGCCCAAGCGTGGGTGTTCAGGGCTGGCCTATTCGGTGGATTACGTCACCGAGGCAAAGCCGTTCGACGAGCGGATCAATACGCCGGGGGGCACTTTGTTCGTCGATGGCGGGTCGATTTTGTACCTGATCGGTTCGACGATGGACTGGGTCGAGGACGACTTCACCGCGGGGTTCGTGTTCCAGAATCCTAATGCCAAGGGCGCGTGCGGGTGCGGGGAAAGCTTCACCGTTTGAATTCCAGCGTTAGCTAGCTAGTGTCCCCGCGAAGGCGGGGACCCAGACTGGGCTCCCGCCTTCGCGGGAGAACAAGGAGGAGCGGACCGCCGTTCTATTGCCGCGAGCCCTTCTACTACCCCGGCGAAGGCCGGGGCCAGTTGGGCGACGCTGCTGACACCGCGCATCGCTTCGTCACGATGACCTTGCCAACTGGACCCCGGCCTCCGCCGGGGAGGATATTACCGCTCGGGTAGTGGTTGGCCGCTGGCCTTGCCCCCCGGTCCCGTCCTGTGCCACTTCCCGCGCAACAAGAGAGGATATCCGTGGCCAGTCTGTTTCGCCGAAAGATCGTAACCGAGCAGCCGCCCGAGCATCAGCTCGCGCGGACGTTGTCGTGGCCGCATCTGGTTGCGATGGGGGTCGGTGGGATCGTCGGTACGGGCATCCTGACGCTGATCGGCGTGGGGGCAGGGCTCGCCGGACCGGCCGTCATCCTGTCCTTCATCATCGCCGGCGGGATCTGCGCCTGCGCGGCGCTCGCCTATGCCGAGATGGCGACGATGATCCCGGCGTCGGGCAGCGCGTACACCTACAGCTATGTCGTGCTCGGCGAGCTGATCGCCTGGGTGATCGGCTGGTCGCTGATCCTCGAATATTCGCTCGTCGTGTCGACCGTCGCGGTCGGCTGGTCGGGTTATGCCGCGCCTTTGCTTCGCGGAGCGTTCGGCTTTCCCGAGGCGCTGACGCTCAGTCCCGAGCTTGGCGGCATCCTTAACGTCCCCGCGATCTTCATCATCGCGGTCGTCGCGGGTGTCCTGTCGTTCGGGACGCGTGAGAGCGCGACGTTGAACGCGGTGCTCGTCGGCGTGAAGATGATCGCGCTGACCGTGTTCGTGTTCATCGCGCTGCATTATTTCAGCAGCGCCAACCTGCACCCGTTCATGCCCTATGGCTTCCCCAAGGCGGTCCAGCCCGACGGGGCCGAACGCGGCGTCATGGCGGCGGCAGCGATCATCTTCTTCGCGTTCTACGGCTTCGATGCGATCTCCACTGCGGCGGAGGAGACGAAGAACCCGGGCCGCGATCTCGCGATCGGGATCGTCGGGTCGATGGTCGCCTGCATCGCGATCTACATCCTCGTCGCGGTCGCTGCCGTCGGCGCGCTGTCGTACACCAAGTTCGCCGGCAGCGCTGAGCCGCTCGCGCTGATCCTGCGCGAGATCGGCCGGCCAGGGTTCGCGACATTCCTTGGTGCTTCCGCTGTCATCGCGTTGCCGACGGTGTTGCTCGCGTTCCTGTTCGGGCAGAGCCGGATCTTCTTCACGATGGCGCGTGACGGGTTGCTGCCGTTGAGCCTCGCCAAGGTCTCGAAGCGCGGCGCGCCGGTGCGGATCACGTGGATCACCGCGGCGATCGTCGCTGTGATCGCCGGGCTATTGCCGCTCGCCGAGATCGCCGCACTGGCGAATGCGGGAACGTTGGCCGCGTTCGTTGCGGTCTGCGCGTGCATGCTCGTGATGCGTCGCCGTGCGCCCGATGCGGTGCGGACGTTCCGGGCGCCCGCAGCGACGCTGGTCGGGACGATCGGTATCCTCGGGTGCCTGTATCTGTTCTTCAGCCTGCCTTCGAAGACGCAGCTCTATTTCGGGCTGTGGAACCTGCTCGGGTTGGTGATCTACTTCGTCTACGCGCGGCCAAGAGCGCTGGCCGAATGAGTGGCTGGACGATCGGGATCATCGGCGGCTCGGGGCTGTACGCGGTCGATGGGATCGAGGACGGGCGTTGGCAGACGGTGGAGACGCCTTGGGGCGAGCCGTCCGATGCGATCTATACCGGCCGCGTCGGGCATGTCGGCGTCGCGTTCCTGCCACGGCATGGTCGAGGCCACCGGATATCTCCCTCCGAGCTTAACGCCCGCGCGAACATCGATGCGTTGAAGCGGCTCGGCGTGACCGACGTTCTTGCCGTGTCGTCGGTCGGCTCGCTGGTCGAGCAACGCCCGCCCGGCAGCTTCACGGTCGTCGACCAGTTCATCGATCGGACCAAGGGGCGGCCGTCGAGCTTCTTCGGCACCGGTCTCGTCGCGCATGTGTCGATGGCGGACCCGGTTTGTCCGCGCCTGTCACGCTATGCCGCCGACGCGGCCCGCGAAGCCGGCGCACAGGTCGACGACCGCGGGACCTATCTTGCGATGGAAGGCCCGCAATTCTCGACGCGCGCGGAAAGCCGGCTGTACCGCCAATGGGGCTGCGACGTGATCGGCATGACCGCCATGCCCGAGGCGAAACTCGCTCGCGAGGCGGAGCTGCCCTACGCGCTGGTCGGGATGGTGACGGATTACGATTGCTGGCGCGAGGACGAGGCGGGCGTCGATGTGGCGCAGGTCGTGGCGCAGCTTGGCGCGAATGCGGCGAAGGCTCGGGCGATGGTGATGGCGTTGCTGCGCGCGTTGCCGGTGGAGCGGGAGGCTTCGCCGATCGATACGTGTCTGGATAGCGCGATTATTACCGCGCGGGAGGCTCGTGATCCGGTGTTGGTGGCGAAGCTGAATGCCGTAGCGGGACGGGCGCTTTCAGTCTGAACTGCAGTCCTCCCCCGCTAGGGGGAGGTGTCGCCGAAGGTGACGGAGGGGGAGGATACGCAACAGCGGTTTGCCCTATCCTCCCCCTCCGTCAGGCTGGCGCCTGCCACCTCCCCCTGGCGGGGGAGGATTCGGATCTCTGCCGTCGTCAGGTGAAAAGTTCGTCATTCGCCGCGTTCGACATATCCCTGCAACATATCGGGGCGAAGGGGAGTGCGTCGCCGCTCCCTCTCCCCCTGTGGACGGCGATTTGACCGGGTCTCCCCTGTCCCGGTCTTCTCCCTGAACTACGGGGCGATCCTTGCGATCGCCCCGCCTTTTTTCCGTTCGAAAGCGCGGGGAGTCGCGGCGCGAGACGCGCGGCAATAGCTTGAGATTTTGGAAGTCTATCGATCCTCCCCCGCTTGGGGAGGTGGCAGGCGGTTGCCTGACGGAGGGGGGAGGTAAGGGGGAACTTCTGTTCCAATGTCCTCCCCCTCCGTCGCCTACGGCGCCACCTCCCCCTTGCGGGGGAGGATCGTAGGGCAGTCTTACGCGGCCAGCTTGCGCAGGACGTAGTGGAGGATGCCGCCGTTGAGGAAATATTCCAGCTCGTTGACGGTATCGATCCGGCACTTGGTCTGGAAGGTTTCGCTGGTGCCGTCGGCGCGGGTCATCTTCACCGTGACGTCCTGGCGCGGGCGGATGCTCGCGACGTCGAGGATCGTGAACGTCTCCGAGCCGTCGAGCCCGAGCGTCTTGCGATCGGTACCTTCGGCGAACTGCAACGGCAGCACGCCCATGCCGACCAGGTTCGAGCGATGGATGCGCTCGAAGCTCTCGGTGATCACGGCGCGGACGCCGAGCAGGTTGGTGCCCTTCGCGGCCCAGTCGCGCGACGAGCCGGTGCCGTATTCCTTGCCGGCGACGATCACGAGCGGCGTGCCGTCCTGCTTGAAGCGCATCGCGGCGTCGTAGATCGCCATGACTTCGCCGTCGTACTTCGACATGCCGCCCTCGATGCCGGGGACCATCTCGTTCTTGATGCGGATGTTGGCAAACGTGCCGCGCATCATCACGTCATGGTTGCCGCGACGGGCGCCATAGCTGTTGAAGTCCGCCTTGCTGACCTGATGCTCCTGCAGGAAGCGGCCAGCGGGGCTGTCGGCCTTGATCGAACCGGCCGGCGAGATGTGATCGGTGGTGATCGAATCGCCGAGGATCGCGAGCGGCTTGGCATCGATGATGTCCTGCACGGGGGCGGGGGTCATCGACAGGCCGTCGAAATACGGCGGGTTGGCGACATAGGTCGAGCCCGCACGCCACTGGTACGTGTCCGAGCCCGTGACGTCGATCTCGCGCCACTTGGCGTCGCCCGCATAGACGTCGCCGTAGCGCGCGCCGAACATGCCGGCGTCGATGTTGGCGTCCATCGTCGTGCGGACTTCCTCGTTGGTCGGCCAGATATCGCGCAGATACACGTCCTGGCCGTCCGACCCCTGGCCCAGCGGCGTCTCGATCATGTCGGTCGTGACGGTGCCCTTGATCGCATAGGCAACGACCAGCGGGGGCGAGGCGAGGAAGTTGGCGCGGACGTCGGGCGAGACGCGGCCTTCGAAGTTGCGGTTGCCCGAGAGCACCGACGCGGCGACGAGGTCGTTCTCGTTGATCGCGGCCGAGATCGCAGGCGCGAGCGGGCCCGAGTTGCCGATGCAGGTGGTGCAGCCGTAACCGACAAGGTTGAAGCCGAGTGCGTTCAGGTCGGCGGTGAGACCAGCCTTGTCGAGATAGTCGGTGACGACCTGTGAACCGGGGGCGAGCGAGGTCTTTACCCACGGCTTCGACTTCAGGCCGAGTGCGTTCGCCTTGCGCGCGACGAGACCGGCGGCGACCAGCACCGACGGGTTCGACGTGTTGGTGCAGCTGGTGATCGCGGCGATCACGACGTCGCCGTCGCCGATGTCATGCTCGCGACCCTCGACCGCGACGCGGGCGGGCTGCTCCTTGTGGTACAGCTTGTGGAGGTCGCTGTTGAACACCTCGTCGACCTTGTTGAGGCTGACGCGGTCCTGCGGGCGCTTCGGGCCAGCAAGCGATGCGACGACGGTGCCCATGTCGAGCTCAAGCGTGTCGGTGAACACGGGGTCCTCGGCGTTCTCGTCGCGCCAGAAGCCGTTGGCCTTGGCATAGGCCTCGACCAGTTCGACGTTCTCATCGGACCGTGCCGTGAGGCGCATGTAATCGAGCGTCTTGTCGTCGATCGGGAAGAAGCCGCAGGTCGCACCGTACTCAGGCGCCATGTTGGCGATCGTTGCGCGATCGGCGAGCGTCATCGACGACAGGCCGGGGCCGAAGAACTCAACGAAGCGGCCGACCACGCCCTTGGCGCGCAGCATCTGCGTGACGGTCAGCACGAGATCGGTGGCGGTGATGCCCTCGTTGAGCTTGCCGAGCAGCTTGAAGCCGACGACCTCGGGGATCAGCATCGAGACGGGCTGGCCGAGCATCGCGGCCTCGGCCTCGATCCCGCCGACGCCCCAGCCGAGCACGCCGAGACCGTTGATCATCGTCGTGTGGCTGTCGGTGCCGACCAGCGTGTCGGGATACGCGATCATGGTGCCGTCGCCGTGGTCACCCGACGACGCCGACGACCAGACGGCCTGGCCGATATATTCGAGGTTCACCTGGTGGCAGATGCCGGTGCCGGGGGGGACGACCTGAAAGTTGTCGAGCGCCTTCGAACCCCACTTGAGGAACTCGTAGCGCTCAATGTTGCGCTCGTATTCGAGGTCGACGTTGTCGTGGAACGCCTGCGGGGTGCCGAACTCGTCGACCATCACCGAGTGATCGATGACGAGGTGGACGGGGACCTGCGGGTTGATCTTCTCGGGGTTGCCGCCGAGCTTGGTCATCGCGTCGCGCATCGCGGCAAGGTCGACCACGCAGGGAACACCGGTGAAATCCTGCATCAGCACGCGGGCGGGGCGATACTGGATCTCGCGGTCGCTGCGGCGCTCCTTTTGCCAGTCGACGATCGCCTGGATATCCTCGCGCGTGACCGTCACGCCGTCCTCGAAGCGGAGCAGGTTCTCGAGAAGGACCTTCATCGAGAAGGGCAGGCGGCTGATGTCGCCGAGCTGCTCGGACGCCTTGGCAAGGCTGTAATAGTCGTACGACTTGCCGCCGGTGGAGAGGCTGGTGCGGGTCTTGAGGGTATCCTGGCCAATGGCAGTCATAGGGGTCCTTCCCGTGGGCGTCGGGCCGCCGGGCGCCGAGGGGAAAGCAGCCGTATAGGCCACGCGGGCGCGTCGGGGACCGAGCGAAAAATGCTGTTACCGGAGGGGCCTTAGCAAGGGGGAGCGCATCGGGGAAGGGCGCGGGAGTGCCGTAGGCCGGTTATTCCGCCTTCGCGTTGCCGAGTGGACGAGTGCACTGGCGCGTCAGGCGGGACCATCACTTTCGTGGACGCCGGCCGCGCGTCGCAGGAACAGGTTCATGCGATCGACCGCGGAACGGGTGAGCGTTATCGTACCACCGTCCGAATAGGGCTCGATCTGCGCATCGGCGACGAGATGTGCGAGCCAGCGCTGGCCCACCGCCGGCGGCGTCTTCGTAAGCGCCATCAGGTCGGGTGCGGTAATGGCCTCATCGCTGGCTTCCGCGACGAACAGCCGCAACAGCATGTTCCACGCGTGTTCGTCGAAAATCTCGCTAGGGAAAATGTCCCCGCGCATGTCGCGTACCGTGAGGAGGTTTTCCGCAGTGCGGGCCGAGTCGGTGTCGATTGCCATACGCTAACATGACAGATCGCGGTTGCGACGCGCTAGCAAAAATCATGTCATTCTAGAGACTAACTCAGGTTGGTAACGGCGAGGATAACCTCTCACATTGCGCGCGTCGCATCATACCCGAACACAGGGCATGGGCGACAATACCGACCACACCCAGATTCTCCGTGACGCAATCGAAAACGCGTTAGCGATCGCCGACGGTCAGCAGCGATACCTGATGGCAGCGTTGCTGGCGCATTGTCTCGACGAACTGGCGGACACTCCTCCGGCCAGCGCCTGACAATACCCAATTCTGCGCCAACCGAGCGAGCAGTAACGCTCGCGACGCAGTGAAACATCGAATGGCCCAGAACGGCCTCGCGGTGACAATTTTACAACGTTCGCGACGGAATATTACAATAGCGTGAACGAAGCGTAGTCATTGATTGCGTTCCCAAAATGGTCTGCATACCCTCGTCACATTGGCGTACGCCCCACAGCGGGCGGCGCGGACAAGGGGATGAATGTGACGACTATCGCTACCTCGCGCACGCGCGGCGCACGCACCGGATCGCGCCATGCACGCGCGGCCTTGCTGACCTCGACGGCGTTGCTCGCCGCGGCGGCGCTGCCGTCGATCGCGGCCGCGCAGGATCGCCTGCCGCGGCCTGAATCGATCGCCTATGCAAGCGCTCTGAACCCTGCCGACCTCGTCTCCGAACCGAACATCGTGATCTCGGCGCCCGGCACGCCGACGACCGCGCAGGATCCGGGCAACGGCGTCAACGGCGTCGGCCAGATGACGATCTCGACGGGCGGCGGCGGCGTCGGCCTGTGCACGGGGACGCTGATCAATCCGCGCACGGTGATCTTCGCCGCGCACTGCGTGAACGAGAACGCCGCCGGCACCGGCGCGCAGAACCCATGGGGCTATGGCGCGCAGGGCGGTGGTATCCCGATCGCGTTCGGTTTCCAGCAGAACAACCGTCCGGCCCTGCTCGATTGGTTCCTGCCGACGACTGCAACCGGCGCAGTCAACACGCAGCAGTACAAGACCAACACCGCCAACTTCCTCTATAACGTCAACCAGGTCGTCTATAACGCCGACTCGCTGAAGCTCGGTCTTGCGCAGAACTTCCTGCAGGGCGACGTCGCGATCGCGACGCTGGATACGCCGGCGGCCAACGTGCCGACCTGGGCGCTGCTGCTGTCTGCATTGCCCGCGCCTGCGTCGATCGGCGACACCACCGGAACCGGCTATCACGTCACGATCACCGGCTATGGTCGGAGCGGCCAGGGCGGCACGCTGGTCGGCGATACCAACGGCATCGATTACCGCCGCCGCATCGCCGAGAACACGATCGGTATCCTCGGCTCATTCGACGACCTGAACGGGTTCCTCTACGGTTCCATCGATGGCATGCCGCAGAACCTGTACCAGCTCGATTTCGACGATCCCCGCCGTGGCACCGCCGCTGCAAGCCCGTATGATTTCAACGTGTTCAAGGACGCTCCGCTGGCCAAGGAAGGCACGACAGCGGGTGGTGATTCGGGCGGTCCGCTGATCCTCGATCGGACGTTCGCCAAACAGGTCGTGATCGGCGTGCTGTCGGGCGGCAATCGCTTTTTCAACGAACAGCCATTCGGCGCCTATGGCACGGCGAGCTTTTACCAGCCGCTATACCTGTTCTCGGACTATATCGCGGCGAACAATCCTTACCGCTATGCACAGACGAAGACTGGCGACGGGCTGTGGACCGATGCGTCGCATTGGGTGACGGCGCTCGATCCGAATTACCAGATCATCGTCGACGGCAAGCTTGTGAACGGCGTGCCGACCACGACCGGGGCCGGGATCGCAGGAGACGCGAACAAGTTCGGACAGATTTGCGATCAGGAGCCCGGTTTCGGCATCGACGTCTGTTTAGACATCAAGACCAACGTCACCTATGTCGACGGCAAGCCGGTTGCGACCAATGGCGCAACGACGTCGGCTGCGGTTGCGGCTGCGGCTGGTGTTGCCGTTGCGTCGAAGGGCGCACCGGGTACGGTCGGCGAAGGCAAGATCGTCGAGGCGATCGCACAGAAGACCAGCGTGGATATCGCGACGCTCGGCGGTAGCGCCGAGAGCATCGCGCAGGCGGCGGCCATCGGTGCTGGCGGCGATGCCGTGGCGTTGGCGGTGCTGTCGCCGACGCTCGCCAACGGCCTGCCGGGCGCGAGCAATTTCGTGCCGAACAACATCGACCCCGATCGCACGACGCAGCGCAGCGCACGCTATTACGACGTGACGTTGTCGGCGGCGGGCACGACTACGCTGAACTCCGCGGTGACGGTCGACAAGTTCACCGTCGCGGGCAGCACGGCGAAGCTGGCGGTAACGTCGGCCGGGTCGCTCACCAGCCTGATGGCGATCAACCAGGTGACCGGCGTCGTCCAGAACGACGGCGTGATCTCGACGCCCGGCGATTACTTCATGCTGTCGGGCATGCTGACCGGATCGGGTCGGATCAACACGCCATTCTTCACCAGCGTCGCCGGAATGATCGCACCCGGCACGACGGGGACGATCGGCACGCTGACGATCGGCGGCAACGGCGTGCTCGCCTCGAGCACCAACCTGCTGGTCGATCTCGGGCCGAACGGCACCTCGGACAAGCTCGCCTTCGCGGCGACGACGTTCAATGCGGCAGGGGCCGCGACCAACGGCATCGTCAGCCTCAGCGGTCGCGTCGGGTTCGCGCCGGTCGCCGGCTATACCGTGCGGTATAACGACCTCTACACGATCCTGACCGCACAGGGCGGCATCACCGGCGCGTTCGGTGCGGCGACCCCGCTCAGCGCGATCCTGACGCCGAGCTATGTCTACAGTGCCAATGCGGTGCAGGTCCGGATCCTCGCGGGTCAGTATCGCAACGTCGTCGATGCGACGTCGGTCCAGTCGGCTTATGCCGGGCTGCTCGACCAGAACCGCTCCAACTATGCGGCACTGAGTGGGGTATATGGTTCGCTAGACCTGCAGAACGCGGCGACGATCCGCTCGACGCTCGAGGGCCTTGCGCCGCAGGCCGAGACGCTCAAGTCGAGCCTCGGCGTCGCGTCGATCGACACGATGTCGCGCTTCTACCGTGATCATATCGCGCAGATCGATACGCGTGGCGGGCTCGGCGGTACGCTCGCGCTGATCGGCAAGCCGGTCCAGGTCGCCTCGCTGATGGCGAGCGACCTGCCGGGCGGGCAGGACACGATGAGCGACTCGAGCGGCACCGTGTTGCAGCAAGGTCGTCTGCCCGACGACATGAGCGGCTTCATCGCGGGCGGCTATATCGACGGCAAGAGCCGGTCTATGCCGGGGACCAATCCGTTCGGCGGGCATGACAAGTTCGACGGTTACTTCGCGGCTGCCGGTCTTGAAAAGCAGGCAGGCGAGGGCGGCGTGATCGGCTTCTCGTTCTCGTACACCAACACCGACGGCACCACCGGCGGGATCGCGCAGCGCGCCAGGGGCGAACTGTTCCAGGGCACGCTGTACGGCAAGCTGGAGACCGCATCGGGGATCGTCCTCGATACGCAGTTCAGCGCAGGCGCGTTCGTCGCCAAGACCGATCGCAATGTCGGCTTCGTCGGCACCAGCTATCGTCTGCGCGGCACCGACAATGCGTTGACCGTCGTCAGCGAGGTCGGGCTCGGCAAGGCGTTCGACCTGTCGATGCTCAAGGTCGGCCCGCGCGTGTCGATGCGCGCGAGCCATATCGGCTTCGGCAAGTCGATCGAGAATGGCGGCGGACCAGCCCTGTTCGTCGATCGCGACAGCTTCGACAGCCTGCAGGGTCGTGCCGGGCTGGTGCTCAGCGGCAGTGGTTCGTTCCGGCCTTATGCCGCCGCGAACTACGTCCACGACTTCCAGTCGACGCCGGGCGTGTTCGGTGCGAACTTCGTCGGCGGGATCGGTCCGAACGCACTGTTCGCGCTGGCCGGGCAGGACAAGAACTGGGGCGAGATCAGCGCCGGGCTGACGCTGGTCGGTGACAGCGTCGACATCTCGGTCGGTGCGGACACCACCGTCGAGCGCAAGGACGTGTCGAACCAGTCGTACAAGGGCTCGATCAAGATCCGCTTCTGATCGGGGCGGTTCCAGACCGTTGGAATGGCGAAAGGGTCATCCGCTCATGCGGGTGGCCCTTTTCGTATTCGTGGCTGAGCCTGCTTAAAATTCGGGGGACTGAGCGCTTTCGAGGCGCGTCCATCCACCAGTCCGCCGTCCTCACCTCAACATGCAAAACGTGCAATTGACTGCCTGGGCAATGGTTGCCATGGCAACGACATGGCGTTCTACACCAAATCGGAATTCGGGCCGGACTGCTCGCTCGGCTACCTCGCGCGACGGATCCATCAGATCGGGCAGAGCCTGATCGAGCCGGTGTTCGCGGCGGAGGGTCTGTCCGGGACGCAGTGGTCGGCGCTCATGTCCATTTTGGCAGGCCGGGCGGCGACGTGTGCAGACCTCGCGCGGGATCTTTCGCACGACAAGGGTGCGACGACGCGGCTGGTCGACGCGATGGAGCAGAACGGGTGGGTCACGCGGTCGCGCGCGAGCGACGACCGGCGCGTGCTCAATCTCGAACTGACGGCCGACGGCGAGGCGGTCGCGATCCGGTGTCGCGATAAGATCATCGAATACTGGAATACCCTGCTGACGGGCTGGGACCGGGCCGAAATCGAGAAGCTGATCGAACTGATGCAGAAACTCCGCACGACGCTGGACGACGCTCTGACCGAAGGACGCCGCGCATGAAGATTGCCACTGCCCTTGCCCCGATCACGGTGGTGGGGCTGCTCGCGGGATGCGCGATCCCCGCGTCGAAGACCGTCGTGGAGCCGGTATCGGCCACTGCGCTGGGGTTGTCTCCGGACGCCGCGCCGGTGATTGCCGCCGACTGGTGGCGGTCGTTTGGCGATCCGCAGCTCGATCGGCTGGTGCGCGATTCGGTCGCGGGCAGCCCGTCGCTCGATGCGGCGCTGGCACGGGTCGCTCAGGCGCAGGCGGTGCTTTCGACGCGGCGTGCCGACAATGGCCCCGACGTGACGCTCGATGCGCAGGAGCAACTCGCGCGGCTGAGCGGTCGCTATACGATCCCGCCGCCCTATGCGGGGTCGACGCGGTTCGTCGGGTCGACCGCGGCGAACCTTAGCTGGAACCTCGATCTGTTCGGGCGTCAGAAGGCCGCGATCGAGGGTGCTCGGGCGTCGGTGCGCGCGGCTTCGCTCGACGTTGCGGCGGCGCGGATGGCGCTGTCGGGGGCGGTGGTGCAGACCTACATCGATCTCGAACGCGCCGAGGCGCAGGCGGGTATCGCGCAGCGGACGATCGCGACGCGCCAGAATTCGCTGCGGCTGGTGAACGTGCGGATCCGCAACAACCTCGCGAGCAAGCTCGACGCGCAGGCCGCGACGACTCTGCTGGCGCAGGCGCGACAGGCGTTGCTGCGTGCGCAGGCGGCGCAGGTGCTCGCGAAGAACGCGCTGGCGGCGCTGGCCGGGCGTGGTGCGGATTATCCGGCGACGATCGGTGCGACGGCGTTGCAACTCGATGCGGCGTTGCCGTTGCCCAAGACCGTGCCGGCCGATCTCCTTGCGCGACGTGCCGATATCGCGGCGGCGCAGGCACGAATCGAGGCTGCGGCGGCCGGGCGTCAGGTTGCGCGGAAGGCGTTTTATCCGAACGTCAATCTGGCGGCGCTGGCGGGGTTCCAGGCAGTCGGGCTGGGCAATCTGTTCTCGCTCGATGCGGGCACGGTCGGCGTCGGGCCGGCGATCCATCTGCCGATATTCGACAATGGCCGGTTGAAGGCGGACCTCGCGGGCGCGACTGCGGCGCTGGATTTGGCGACCGCGGATTACAACGATCGGGTAATTGGAGCGGTGCGCGAGGCGGGCGATGCGGTCGCGCGGATCGGGGCACTCGACGCCGACCGGCAGCGACAGCGCGAGGTGGTGCGCGGCTATGCCGAGACCGGGCGGCTGAACGCGATCCGCGTGTCGAGCGGCCTCGATAGCCGGCTCGATCTCGTCGACAACGATGTGCGCACGCTGGCCGCCGAACAGGCCGATGCCGACCTCGCCGCCGATGCTGCGCAACAGCGCGTGCAACTCGTGCTGGCGCTGGGTGGTGGTTATGATTTTCAGGGGATGACGCGATGACCGATACGCAAACGCCGGCGCCCGCCGCGGCTCCGACCGGCAATCCGCGCGCACGCAAGCGCGCGCTGACGATCCTAGGCGTGGTCGTCGTGATCGGCGCGATCGTGTGGGCGGTGTTCCACTTCCTGCTCGCCGCGCCTGAGCAGGAGACCGACGATGCCTATGTCGCGGGCGACGTGGTGGCGATCACCGCGCGCGATCCGGGGCAGGTGACCGCGATCCATGCCGACAACACGCAGGTCGTGAAGGCAGGCCAGCCGCTGATCGACCTCGACGCTGCGACTGCCGATGTCGGCGTGGCCTCGGCGGAGGCGGAACTCGCACGGGCGGTACGGGCTACGCGGTCCGACTTCTCGAAGGTGAACGAGACCGGGGCCGCGGTCGTGCAGGCGGAGGCCGAACTGGCGCGGGCGGGGAACGACCTCGCGCGTCGTCGAGGGGCGGCCGCAGAAGGCGCGATCTCGGGCGAGGAACTGAGCCATGCCGCGGATCAGGTGAAGGTGGCGAGCGCGACGCTGCAACTCGCGCGGAGCCAGCAGGCGCAGTCGAAGAACGGGGTCGTCGGCACCACGGTGTCGAACAACCCGGCGGTGCTGGCGGCGATCGCGGCCTATCGTCGCGCGGCGATCACGCGGAGTCACATGCACGTGGTGGCGCCGATCGACGGCGTCGTCGCGCAACGCACCGTGCAGCTTGGGCAGCAGGTTTCGGCGGGGATGCCGCTGATGGCCGTGGTGCCGCTCGACCGGGTCTGGGTCGATGCGAACTTCCGCGAGACGCAGCTGCGTGATCTGCGGATCGGGCAGGCGGCGACGGTGACGGCCGACATGTACGGCGATGACCTGGTCTATCATGGCCATGTCGTCGGGTTGGGCGCGGGTAGCGGCAACGCGTTCGCGCTGCTGCCGCCGCAGAACGCGAGCGGGAACTGGATCAAGATCACCCAGCGCGTGCCGGTGCGGATCGCGCTCGACAAGGGTGAGCTGCGGCGCAATCCGCTGCGGGTCGGGCTGTCGGTGAATGCGATCGTCGATACCGCGGACAAGTCGGGGACGATGGTCGGGCGGCCTGCGGTGGCGGCGTATAAGGGGCTGGCGACCGGGCAGGGGGATGCCGCGGTCGATGCGAAGATCCGCCAGATCATCGCGGCTAACCGGTGATGGTTTTGCGGTGGCCATTACTCCGGTGCGGTCCTGCTCTCCTTGTTCTCCCGCGAAGGCGGGAGTCCAGTGTGGGTCCCCGCCTTCGCGGGGAAACAAGCTTGTCGCTGCCCACCGCGCTTCATACTGCACCACCCCGGCGGAGGCCGGGGCCCAGTTGGAGAGGTGGTCGTAACGGCGCGCTGCCTTCCGTTAGCCTCGTTTCCCAACTGGACCCCGGCCTTCGCCGGGGTGGTTGCGGTGTAGCAGTTCGCTCTAAGCGGGACGCTCTCTGATGGCAGCCCCCTCCGGCGCCGGTCCCGCCCCTCTCGTCGGCGGTTCGCTCGCCCTCACCGCATTCGCGCTCGCGCTTGGCACCTTCATGCAGGTGCTCGACACGACGATCGCCAACGTCTCGCTCCCCACCATCGCCGGTAATCTCGGCGTCTCGAGCGATAACTCCACCTGGATCGTCACCGCGTTCGCCGTCGCCAACGGAGTCGCGGTGCCGCTGACCGGGTGGCTGATGGGCCGATTCGGCGTGGTGCGGACGTTCTGCGTTTCCGTCTTCCTGTTCACGATCGCGTCGTTCCTGTGCGGGATCGCGTGGGACCTGCCGTCGCTGATCGGCTTCCGCATCCTCCAGGGCGCGGTGTCCGGGCCGATGATTCCGGGCAGCCAGGCGCTGCTGATCGCGATTTTTCCCGTCCACAAGCGCTCTACCGCGCTCGGCATCTGGTCGATGACGACTTTGGTCGCGCCGATCATGGGGCCGATCCTGGGCGGCTACATCTCCGACAATTATCACTGGAGCTGGATTTTTCTGATCAACGTGCCGTTCGGGATGTTCTGCGCGTTCGTGTGCTGGAACAAGCTCGGCAAGCGCGACACGCCGACGCGGAAGCTGCCGATCGACCAGGTCGGGCTGATCCTGCTGGTGATCTGGGTCGGTGCGCTGCAGATCGTGCTCGATCTCGGCAAGAACGACGACTGGTTCGCCGCCGACCGTATCGTCATCGCCGCGGTCGTCGCCGCGATCGGCTTTGTCGGCTGGATCATCTGGGAGCTGACCGACGCCAACCCGGCGGTGAACCTGTCGCTGTTCAAGAGCCGCAACTTCACGATCGGGACGATCGCGTTCTGCCTCGGCTATGCGGTGTTCTTCGCCAACACGCTGCTGCTGCCGCTCTGGTTGCAGACGCAGCTTGGGTATACCGCGACCTGGGCGGGGCTGGTCGCCGCACCATCGGGCGCGGTGGCGGTGATCCTAACGCCGTTCGTCGCGCGGCTGAGCGGCAAGATCGACGCGCGCATCCTCGCCACGGTGGCATTCGCCTCGTTCGGCTACTCCTATTACCTGCGCTCGGGTTACACGACGGGCGCGAGCTTCTACGACCTGATGCTGCCGCTGATGGTGCAGGGGATCGCGATGAGCACGTTCTTCCTTGCGATGCTGACGATCTCGCTCGACCGTATCCCGGCGGAGCGGCTGCCGTCGGCGACGGGCATCTCGAACTTCGCGCGCATCACCTCGGGCAGCTTCGCCGCGTCGATCATCACGACTGCCTGGGATCGCCGCGAGACGCTCCACCAGAGCCGGTTGTCGGAAGCGATCGGGACCGGTTCGCCCTACCAGATGGCGCAGGGTGCGCTGACGCGGATGGGGCTGACCGACGTGCAGGCGGCAGGCGCGATCACGCGGCAGATGGTGGCGCAGGCGTATCTGCTCGCGTCGACCGACCTGTTCCGTATCTCGGCCTGGCTGTGCCTCGCGATGGTCATCATCGTCTGGTTCACGCGGCGTGCTAGCCCTCCGCAAGGGCCGATCGCAGCGGATTGATCGCCCAGGTTGTCGTTTTCTTACCACCGGCGGGCCGTCGTACGATTGCCCGCCGATTGAAACGTTATCGCAACCACTTGGCCCCTAACGGTCGCTTTACCAGATACGAACTGCCTGTGGGGGGCCAGCTACCATGATGACCAAGAACACCGTTTTGCGGATCGCAGCCGCATGTCTTTTGTCGAGCGCGGCGCCAGTCTGGGCCGGTACGCCGACGACCTGCATCCAGTCGATCAGCACGCCGCGCCTGGTCTGCGACGAAGGGGCGTGCGTGCGCGTCTCGGTCAAGGATCTGTGCGATGCGGTGCGCGCGTCCTATCCCGTCAAGCGCCGTGCGGTGAAGCCGATCCGTATCGACGAAAACCCGGTCCGTACCGAACTGACGCTATTGATCGCCAGCGTCAGCTAAGCGACGAAGGCGAACGCGGCGCCGGGGACGTGCACCGCGAAGTCGGTCGGGGCGAGCGTCCCGTCCGGCAGGATACCAAGCATCGTCACGCGCTGATCGCGTTCGTGGACGACGAGCATCCGGTTTTCCTCTTCCAACACCATGAAGACGCGCGGCGATGCGCCTCCGCTGGCGATATGCTGGAGGAGGGTGGGATCGCCGCGTTCGTTCAGCGCGAAGACCGCGATGCTGTCATGGCCGCGGTTGGAGACGTACAGCCGGTCGCCCGCGGCATTGGCACCGATGTGCGCGACGATGTTCGCGCCGTGCCAGCCTGCGGGGAGGGTGGATAGTGACGCGCGGGGCTTCAGATCGCGGCCCTCGACGGTCAGCGCGATGAGCGTGCTATCGAGTTCACAGGCTAAATACGCCGATTGCGTGTGCTGCTCATGGAACAGCATGTGTCGGGGCCCTGATCCGGGCACGGCCTTGAGCGCGACGTGCGGCGTGCCGAGCGTCTGCCGTTCCGCGTCGAACGAGAAGGCGAGCACTTCGTCGGTGCCGAGATCCGCGACATACAGGAACCGGTTGTCGAGGCCGAAGCCGACCCAGTGCGCGTGCGGCGATTGCTGGCGTTCGGGGTTTGGCCCGCTGCCGCTATTGGGGTGCACCGTTGGCTGGCCGATCGGCAGGCCACTCCGTGGATCGAGCTGGAAAACCGAGACGCTGCCGCTCGCATAGTTCGCGACCGCGATGACGGATTGCGTGCGATCCAGCGCGACGTGGCACGGTGCTGCGCCACCGACCTGGACGTGCGCTAGCCGGAGCCAGCCCGAGGCGGTGCGACGGTGTACGCCGAGCGCGCCGTCGTCCTGCTCGTCGGCCAGGTAATGGAGATCGAACCTCGACGAATATGTGCCGAACGATGCGTTGCGTGCGTCGGCGTAGGGCGCGGCGAGCGTGCCAATTTGATCAAGCGGATAGATGCCCATACCGCCTCCACCGGCATAGGTGCCGATCCAGAGGATTTTTGCGGTGTCGGGGTGGGGGTCGGGAAGGGTCATGCGTCGGCTTCTAACCGCGGTCGGTGCTGCATCGCATCCCAATTCAGATCAGCGCTCGATCAGCGCGACCAATTGCTCGCGGTACAGCAACGCCAGTTCTTCGTGCATCCGCGCGATGATCGCGTTCGGCGCCTGAATCGCGAGCACGGACTGGTCGTCCATCCTGCGTTCGATCACGGAAGGGTGTGGGAGAAAATCCATTACCATGCTTTTGGCCGCACGATATTGCGGCCGGATTTCGCAACACGGTTAATCTCGAAATCCTCCCCGGAAGGAGTGTGTTGCGGCAAAATTTCCGAAGGCTGGTATTGGCGTCGGCGTTGCCCTACCGCGGCGTCATGGGCGATCTGGATAGACTGGTACCTTCGGGGATAATCGAGCAATGGGTCTATCACCTGCGACGACAGCGTTCGCGGGCGAGCGACGCGATCTGGCTGATAGACCAAGGGTTTACCCTGCATGACGGGCAGGATGGCATCCCGTCGCACGACGCCACCGCGCGTTGGCGGGCTGAGCAGGAGACCGTCGTCGAGGAAGTGACCGCGTTGCTCGCGCTCTACGACAAGATCAACCTGGGCAAGGCCGACATCGCCTGACATTCCCAGTCGGATGGGCTGCTATCCGGCATCACCGTAACTCCGGCGGATCAGGTCGCCGGTCTGCTCCAGCGACGAGCTTTGCGGTGGTTCGGCATCCGGCATTTCGGCGACCAGTTCGGCGGTCGCCGCGAGTTGAAGATGTCGCTCGCTCAGGACCCGATGCGCGGTATAGGCCGCGTCCGAGCGGGCTGAAACGGCAAGTACCCGTTCCTGCGCAGCCCGGTCTTCATGATACGTGGCCCGATCACGCCACGCTGCGGCGTTCGTATCCGTCTGTGCGATGTCGTCGGTCATACTGCATTCCGCCAGATGTCAAACTTGATCTATCTTAGTCGCTCCTTACACCATTATGTTTGTTAACGTATCGTTTCTGGCTGCATCTACCTCATGCGGCGGGGCGGCTCGGCGTCTGCCAGCCACCACCCAGCGCACGGAACAGGTCTACTTGCGCCCCCGCGATCCGCGAGTCGGCGGCGGCGAGGTCCGTGTCCGTGTCGGCCAGCGTCCGTTCGGCGTCGAGGACGTCGAGGAAATCGATCTGGCCTTCGCGCTGGCGGGCGCGGGTGATGCGGGCGGCGGTGGCGGCGTTGTCGTGCGCGGACTGCAACTGCGTGCGGCGATCGAGTTCGCGGGCGTAGTTCGACAGCGCGGTCTCGGTTTCCTCGAGCGCGGTGAGGACGCTGCCGTCGAAATTGGCGAGGGCGCCGCGCGAGTCCGCCTCGGCGCCGGCGATCCGCGCGCGGGCCGCCGACTGGTTGAGCGACCAGTTTAGCAGGGGCCCGAGCAGCCAGCGGATCGGGCCGCCGGTGAAGATGTCGCCGACGCTGAGTGCGGTCGAGCCGATCGAACCGCCGAGCGAGATTTGCGGATAGAGTTGCGAGGTCTGCACGCCGATCCGTGCGGTCGCTGCCGCAAGCCGACGTTCGGCGGCGTGGACGTCGGGGCGGCGGGCTAGCAACGCGGCACCGTCACCGATCGGGATCGGCTGGTCGAGGCGGGGCGTGGTCGTGCGGGCGCCGGCGGTTGCGGGCAGGTCCTGCGGGGTGCGGCCGGTGAGCGTGGCGAGGCGGAAGAGTGCGGCCTGGCGCTCGGCTTCGATCTGCGGGATGTTGGCGGCGCGCTGGTCGCGCAAAGCTGCGATCCGGACCTGGTCGAGGCGGGCTGCACGACCGGCGTCGACGCGCTTGCCGGTCAGCGTGTTCGACTTGTCGAGCAGATCGACGATCCGCCGGGCGACCGCGAGACGTTCGGCGGACGAGGCTGCGTCGACATAGGCGCGGGTGGTGGCGGCAACGATCGAGACGCGGACGGCGTCCGCATCGGCCTGCGCCGCGCCGACTTCACCGCGGGCGGCTTCGACGTTGCGGCGGACTCGGCCGGCGAGATCGACCTCGTAGCTGACGTCGAGCCCTACGTCATAGGTGGCACGTTCGCGGTCGAGGCCGGGGAGGTTCTGGAGTTGCGACGTGCGGGCGTAATTGCCGCTCGCGCCCGCGTTTACCTGTGGCTCGCGGTCGGTCTTCGCGCCGCGCAGGGAGGCGCGGGCGCTGTCGAGCCGCGCGACGGCGACGCGGAGGTCGGTGTTCGCCGCGAGCGCATCCGCGACGAGGCCGTCGAGGACCGGGTCACGGTACATCCGCCACCAGTCGTTGTCCGGCGCCGTCGTAACGGTCGCGGCGTTGGCGGTCACGAACGACGCCGCCGCCTTGGGTGGGGTGATCGGTGCGACATAGTCGGGGCCGGCGGCGCAGGCGGCGAGCGTCAGCGCCGAGAGGCTCGCGAGGAGGGCGGACTTCATGATGCTGGTCCTATTCGGCTGGCTGAAGGGTCGCGGCGGGGGCGGGACGGCGGCGTTCGAACCGCAGCGCCAGCGCCCGTGCGACGACATAGAAGGTGGGGGTGAAGAGCAGACCGAACCCGGTCACGCCGATCATCCCGAAGAACACCGCGGTCCCGAGCGCCTGGCGGAGTTCCGCACCGGCACCGGTCGCGATCACCAGCGGTACTGCGCCGAGAATGAACGCGAAGCTCGTCATCAGGATCGGCCGCAACCGGTCCTTCGCCGCGCGGACTGCCGCCTCGACCGGGGTGAGCCCGTCCTGTTCCTCGGCCTGCTTGGCGAACTCGACCACGAGGATCGCGTTCTTCGCGGCGAGCGCAATCAGCACGACCAGGCCGATTTGCGTGAGAACGTTGTTGTCCATGCCCCGCAGGTTCACGCCGGTCATCGCGGCCAACAGGCACATCGGCACGATCAGGATGATCGCGAGCGGCAACGTCAGGCTCTCGTACTGGGCGGCGAGCACGAGGAAGACGAACACGACCGCCATGCCGAAGACGAGCGCGGCGGTGCTGCCGGCTGCTTTCTGCTGATAGGCGATGCCGGTCCATTCATGCGCGTAGCCTGCCGGGAGCGACGCATCGGCGAGCTTCTCCATCGCGACCAGCGACTGGCCGGACGAGTAGCCCTTGGCGGTGTCGCCATCGACCTCGACCGCGGGGAAGAGGTTGTAGCGGACCACGCGGTACGGGCCGGTCTTGTCCTTGAACGTCGAGACCGAGCCGACCGGGACCATCTGGCCCGAGTTGGAGCGCGTCTTCAGGTTGGCGATGTCCGCGGTGGTGTTGCGGAACGGTGCGTCGGCCTGGGCTGTGACGCGGTAGGTGCGACCCAGCAGGTTGAAGTCGTTGACGAACGCCGAGCCGAGATAGACCTGCAACGCCTCGAACACGCGCTCCGGGGGGACGCCGAGAAGGTTGGCCTTGGCGCGGTCGACGTCGGCGAAGATGCGCGGCGTGGCTGTGTCGAAGAACGTGTAGATCTGGGCGAGACCCTTGGTCTGGTTCGCCTGGCCGATCAGCGCGTAGCTCGTCTTGCCGAGGTCGGCGTAACCGTGGCCACCCTGGTCCTGTACCATCAGGCGATAGCCGCCGGCCGAGCCGATGCCCTGGATCAAGGGTGGCGGGACGATCAGCAGGCGCGCCTCGGTGATGTCGCCGGTCGCCTTCTGCGATTCCGCCATGATGCTGGCGAGCGTGACGCCGAGCTTCTTGCGTTCCTCGAAGCTTTTGAGCGGGATGTACGCGGCGGCCGAGTTGGGGGCGAGCGTCTGCGAGGGGCCGTCGAAGCCCGCGAGCATGACCGCGCCCTTGACGCCGGCGAGCGGCAGGATGCGCTTGGCGACCTTCTGCATGACGGCATCGGTGCGCTCGACCGACGAGCCCGGCGGCAGCTGGATGACGGTCAGGAAGTAGCCCTGGTCCTGCGCGGGGACGAAGCCGGACGGGGTTATCGTGAACACGCCGACCGTGACCGCGATCAGTGCTGCATAGGCGATCATCATCCGGCGCGGCGCGGTGACGAGGCGCGCGGTGAGGCGGGCATAACTGTCGCTCATCCGCTCGAACCCGCGGTTGAAGGCGTCGCCGGCACGCCGGACGGTACGGGTCAGGCGGTTGCCGGAGTCGACGGGGGCAGTCGGCTTGAGCAGCATCGCGGCGAGTGCCGGCGATAGCGTCAGCGAGATCAGCAGCGAGATGATCGTCGCGGTCGAGATCGTCACCGCGAACTGGCGGTAGAACGCGCCCGAGAGGCCGGTGAGGAACACGGTCGGGATGAACACCGCGCAGAGCACGAGGACGATCGCGACGAGCGCGCCCGAGACTTCGTCCATCGACGTACGCGCCGCCTCCAATGGGGAGAGCCCGTGCTCGAGGTTGCGCTCGACATTCTCGACCACGACGATCGCGTCATCGACGACGATGCCGATCGCGAGGACGAGGCCGAAGAGCGACAGGTTGTTGAGGCTGTACCCGGCGGCGGCGAGCACCGCGAAGGTGCCGATCAGCGAGACCGGGATCGCCACGATCGGGATGATCGCCGCGCGCCACTTTTGCAGGAAGACGAGGATGACGAGCACGACGAGGACCATCGCCTCGAACAAGGTATGCTTCACCGCGTCGATCGACTGCGCGATGAACTCGGTCGGGTTGTAGATGACCTTGTATTCGAGGCCCTTGGGGAAGCGCTTCGACATGCTTTCCATCTCGGCGGTGACGGCTTGTGCCGCGCCGAGTGCGTTCGAGCCGGGACGCTGGAAGACCGCGGCGATGACCGTGGGCTTGCCGCTGAGATAGGTATTCGCGCCGTAATCCTGCGCGCCGAGTTCGACGCGGGCGACGTCCGAGACGCGGACCTGGCGGCCTTGCGCGTCGGTGCGGATGACGACGTCGGCGAACTGCTTGGGATCGGTCAGGCGGCCCTGCGTCTCGACGTTGAGCTGGAACGCGCTGTTGCCCTTGTCATAGGGCGGCTGGCCGAGCGTGCCGGCGGCGACCTGGACGTTCTGCGCACGCAGCGCGGCGACGATCTCGCCGGCGGTAAGGTCTAGCGCGGCGGCGCGGCCGGGATCGATCCAGACGCGCATCGAATAATCGCGTGCGCCGAACAGCTGCACGTCGCCGACGCCATCGATGCGGCTGAGGCGATCGCGGACCTGGGTCAGCGCGTAGTTGGAGATGTAGCCGCGATCGAGCGAATTGTCGGGCGAGACGAGGTTCACCACCATCAGGAAGTCGGGCGACGTTTTCCGCGTCACCACGCCGAGACGCTGAACGTCTTCGGGCAGGCGCGGGACGGCGACGGCGACGCGGTTCTGGACGAGCACCTGTGCTGCGTCGAGGTTGGTGCCGATCTTGAAGGTGACGGTGATCGTGACCTTCCCGTCCCCAGTCGATTGCGACGACTGGTACAGCATGTTGTCGACGCCGTTGATCTCTTGTTCGATCGGCGCGGCGACGGTCTCGGCGACCGTCTCGGCCGAGGCGCCGGGATAGGTCGCGCTGACGGTGACGGTGGGGGGGACGATGTCGGGATATTGCGACACCGGCAGCGTCATGTAGGCGATCGCGCCGACGATCGTGATGATCACCGCGATCACGCCCGCGAAGATCGGCCGGGTGATGAAGAAGCGCGAGAAGCGCATGGGAATTTCCTCGGTAGAGGGGCGATCCGTCCGCGCACGCCCCGTCATCCTGACGAAAGTCAGGACCCAGGGTTACTCAGCGGGACGTCTCGAACTCTGGGTCCTGACGTTCGTCAGGATGACGGAATTTTGGTCGGGGTAACGATGTTACTTGGCGAGCGTGGCCTCACCAGAGATCGGCTGGACCGACGCCGGCGCACTCGTACCCGAGGCAACCACGATCCGGCCGACCTTCGGCGCAACCGTCGCGCCTGGCGTCGCCATCTGCGTACCCTGGATGATGATCCGGTCGTTCGGCCCGATCCCCGAGCGCACGATGCGCAGGCCATCGACCACCGGGCCAAGCTCGACCGGCTTCTGGCTCACGACGTTCTTCGCATCGATCGTCAGCAGAACCTTCCGCGCCTGGTCGGTCTGCACCGCGTCGTCGGGCACCAGCAGGGCCTGCCGCGTTCCCGCACTGGCGAGGCGCATGTTGCCGAACATCCCTGGCGTCAGGAAATACCCCGGGTTGGCGAGCACCGCCCGGCCACGGATCGTGCCGGAGCGCTGGTCGAGCCCGTTGTCGGTGAAGTCGAGCTTGCCCTTCCAGCGATGCTCGGTCTCGTCCTGCAACTGGATCTCTACCGCGGCTGGCGCCGCGCCTGGCTGACGCGCGCGCTGCGTCTTGAGGTACAGCGCCTCGGAGCCGTCGAACGTGAAGTAGATCGGGTCGAGCGCGTTGATCGTCGTCAGCACCGTGCCGCCGGTGCCTTCGCCGCCCGCGACTTGGTTGCCGGCATCGACACGGCGATCGGAAATGCGACCGCCGATCGGCGCGCGAACCTGTGTGAAGCCGACATCGAGCGCACGGGCACGTTCGCGAGCCTGCGCCGCGGCGAGTGCGGCTTGCGCTGCTTCGAGCCGGCCGCGCAGGGCGTCGACTTCGCCTGCGGAGACGGCTTCATCGGCGACTAGCCGCTGTGCGCGACCAAGATCGGTGCGGGCCAGCGACAAAGCGCTCTTAGCGCTCGCAACGTTGGCATGCGCCTCGGCCAGAGCAGCCGCAAACGGGCGGGAATCGATCGTGAAGAGCAGTTGCCCCTTGCTGACGATCTCGCCGTCGCGGAAATGGATGCCGGTGACTTCGCCGGCGACGCGCGGGCGAATCTCGACGGTGCGGCTCGGTGCGAAGCGGCCGACATAATCGTCCCACTCGCTGACCTGCCGTACCAGCGGCGACGCGACCGTAACGGAAGCCGGCGGGGGTGCCGCCATCGCCGCGTCGGGATGGTCGAACAGCTTCACGCCGACCGCGCCGAGCAGCGCGATCGGCACGAGCACCATTGCGCCGCGCTGCCAGGCCGGCCGTCGGTGACGGTCCGCGGGCGGCGACGCGACGACGTCGGCGTCGTTCGCGGCCGTGATCGTGGTAAGTTGATTCACGCTGCGATGCTCCGCTTCTGCTGGATGCCGACGCGCATGCCGGTCACGCTCTCGACGAGAGTTTCGATCTGTGCCTCGGCGAAACCCGCGGCGAGGAAGCCCTGGATCTCGGCCATCGGCAACGCGAAGCCGCGACGCCAGGCGTACACAGCCATTCGGCGCAACGCTTCGAGCCGGGGGTCGGCGAGCCGCGACGCGGTGCTGAGGCCGAACAGGCTGCCCATCGCCCGCGACATGCGGCTCGGGCCGGACAGGCTGCGCAACGTGTCGCGTTTGGCGAGTGCGATGACGCTCCATTCCAGCGCGGAAAAGCCGGTCGGGGCAGGGGCGGCGATCGTCTGCGTGCGGCTGGTCACGGGCGAAGCGAACATGTTGTCAAGGTCGAGATAAGCCATGGGATTGTCCCCCTTTTGATCTTGGGCAAGCGCTGGCCTTCGTCGGTGGACGGTCCACCGACGTCAGCTGGTCGCGAGGCGTGCGCGGTCGTTGCCGGCACATCACCGTGCCGCGCTTGCCCGCATGAGTTTTTCGAAAGTCCGGTTGGCCGAGGCCACCCGCTGTTAGGTTTGAACCGTGGTCATGGGTTGGTGTCCCCGGCTGCCCCATCCGAAGTAGGAGAGAGCTTCGATACCAGTCGGTATATAAACCTGGCGTTCATCTAGTCAACAAGACTTTTGTACCGGCCGGTATTTTTTTCCGCGGCGCGGTAGAAAGCGTGTCTATTTGGTTGGCCACATGAGCATGCTCGTCTCGACGAGCTGCTGAAGTTCGGTGCAGCTAGCGCCCGAGCCGGCCTGGATCGACAGTCCCTGCATGATCGCGAACAGGTAGCGCATCAGCGCGTGCGACTCGAGGCCTTCGGGGAACTCGCCCGCCGCCTGGGCTTCGTCGAACCGCTTCATGAGCGCGGCTTCGGACGACGCGCGACGCTTGGCGACTTCGGCCTTGATCGGCTCGGCTTCGGCGCTGCAGGCGACGCTGCTGATGACGCTCAGGCAACCCTTGGGGTCGCAGGTGCTCATCTGCATCTGCAATGCACCGCGGAGCAGGTTTTCCGCTACGGCACGGGCGGTCGGCGCGTCGAGCGCTGACGTCATATACGCAAGCTTCTCGCGCTCGTAGAGGTCGAGCGCCTTGTGGAACAGCGCCTCCTTGTTGCCGAACGCGGCGTACAGGCTGGGCTTGGTGATCTTCATCTCGGCGGTGAGTTCCGCCATCGATGCGCCCTCGTACCCGTTACGCCAGAACACGCGCAACGCACCCGCCAGTGCCTGGTCGAGATCGAACTCGCGGGGGCGGCCCTTGGGGGCGGCAAGCGTGCAAAGCCTATTCATACCGTTCGGTATATAGTGAGAGCGCGCAAAAGGTCCAGTGAG
>Ga0247809_1000065_pt1 | contig 67934 bp, 56 predicted proteins | sample UWRJL104311B1_FD_180951 | JGI IMG/M metagenome (GOLD analysis project Ga0247809, IMG submission 180951) | Plant litter microbial communities from Arlington Agricultural Research Station in Wisconsin, United States - UWRJ-L104-311B-1 | ecosystem: Environmental > Terrestrial > Plant litter >... | reverse complement strand
ACAACTTGAAGCTTAAAAGACATAGTGTAATCTTTCTGTGTGCGCTTTACATAGCGCAATGCTTGATCTTTTTCCATAATGATACTTTTTGTGTATCGCTATTTCAGGACAAGACACCAATATAAAACAAAAAACCTCAGCTTTTCAACTGAGGTTTTTCTTTAAGAGCAGAAGACGAGGCTCGAACTCGCGACAACCAGCTTGGAAGGCTGGAGCTCTACCAACTGAGCTACTTCTGCGTTTCAACGGTGCAAATATACGCTAAAACTTTTTTCAGTTGCAAGTTTTTTTTCAAAAAAAATACAACTTTTTTTTATCGACCTTTGCAAAATAAGACAATTTGAAGCATAATCTTTTTATTATGAAATTGTTATCTAAAAAAATTGAAGATTAAAATTTAAAAAAAAATATGCCTTTTATTAAAGAAATTACGGCTTTAGAGACATTTTCAGTAAGACAGCCTGTTTTAAGACCTGGAAAAAATATTGAAACTTGTCACTTTGAAGGCGATAATTTAGAAACAACTAAACATTTTGGGTATTTTGAAGAGAATTATTTGGCTGGAATTGCTTCATTATTTAAATCAAACTCTGATTTATTTCAAGACAAAGAACAATTTCAATTGCGAGGAATGGCCGTTTTATCTGATTTTCAGAAGAAAGGAATTGGCGAAAAGCTAGTTAATTACGCAGAAAGCGATGCAAAAAACAGAAACGCCGATTTAATTTGGTTTAATGCGAGAGAAATTGCTGTTCCTTTTTATGAAAAATTAGGCTATAAAATAATTGGACAGCCTTTTAAAATTGGTGATGTAGGCAAACATTTCGTGATGTTCAAAAGACTTTAAACTGCAAAAGTTATCTAAACGGGGATTATTATATCCAAAATTTATCTACCTTCATATATCAATTTACGCCTTGCTTATGTATAAATATTACACTCTGTTTTTCGTTTTTCTATTCTTCGCCTGCGCGGAAAAAAAAGCTGTTGTCCAGTCTCAAAAACCTTTGTTTAATCAAGAATTTAAGACCGAAATTCCTTCAGGTTCAATTGATTCCATTGCTTTGCAAAAAAACAAACCGCTTTATTCTTTCTATAAACTCAATAGTTTTTGTAGCGTTTGGAATACGCCTGAAAAAAGAAAAATTGCTTCTGAAGCTATTGCAAATGCGATCGATGAAGGCTTAAATCCGGAAGATTATAATTTGACGAAAATCTTATCTAGTGAAAAAAGAGTGGATTCGCTTTCTGAAAAAGAAATCACAAATTATGACTTATTGCTAACTTCTTCGATTGAAAATTACATTACAGATTTGTCTTTTGGAAAATTAGATCCGAAGAAATTATATGATGATTGGGACTTAAAAATAATAAAGCCAGACAACCACAAAAATCTGTCGGATGCATTGCAGAAAGATTCGCTTGCTATAATTATAGAAAAAGCAAAACCTAACCATATAATGTATAAAAAACTGAAAAATGCATTGGTTCTCATCAATCAATTTCCAGAAGATTCTTTGAAAAAGATTGAAATTGCTTCTAATTTAAAACCGAATGACTCTGATCCTTCTTTAATTTTAATCAAGAAAAGATTGGCCTATTGGAAAGATTTGAAAATGCCCGATTCGCTGACTTATTTATATGATGAAGCGACTCAAAATGCGGTAAAAAAATTCCAGTCACGACATGGATTGCAAGCAGACGGGATTATTGGAAAAGGAACTTTGGCAGAATTAAACGTTTCAAAAGACATCCGAAAAAAACAAATTATCGCAAATATGGAGCGCTGGAGATGGTTTCCTAAAACTATGGGCGAACATTATATCATCATCAATATTCCGGAATACAAACTGCATACGGTATTCAAAAATGACACGACAAGAACACATAATGTAATTGTAGGAACAGCTGCCAGAAAAACGCCGATTCTAACTTCGAAGTTGTCTTATGCCGTTTTTAATCCAACTTGGACGGTTCCTCCTACTATTTTAAAGGAAGATATTATTCCGTCAATGATTAAGAATCGAAATTATCTGAAAGGAAAAAATATCACGATTTACAATTATCAAGGCCAAGAAGTAAATCCGTGGAGCTGGAATCCGGCGAATGCCAAAAAATATAGATATGTTCAAAGTCCGGGAACTTATAACTCTTTAGGCATGGTGAAAATCATCTTCCCAAATAATTTTTCTGTTTATCTTCACGACACAAATCACAAGGAATATTTTGAAAAAACCGACCGTTCTTTAAGTTCAGGATGCGTCAGAGTTCAAGATCCGTTAGAATTGACAGAATATCTTTTAGACGACAAAAAGAATTGGAACGTTGAAAAAATCACGGAAACTTTGAAAACAGAGAAAACAAAAAATGCCACCTTTAAAAGTGACATTTTTATTCATCAGTTGTATTGGACCGCTTGGAGCGAAAAGGGTTTGCTATATTTTACTCCAGATATTTATGATCTGGATGTTGCGCTTTATACCAAATTAAGACAATAATTTAGCATTCGTTTTATTCATTGAAGGATGATAAATATAAAGGCATGATTTGTCTTTGATCACGTTGATAATTTCTTTTGTAATTCCAACAGGAAGCGCAGGACAACCTTGGCTTCTGCCTAATCTGCCTTGGTTTTTGATAAAATCTTCTGATACATAATCAGCGCCATGAACCACGACAGCTCTGCTTCTTGCATTGTCGTTTAATCCTTTTTCCAATCCGTCAAGACGAAGTGAAAGACCGTGTTTTCCTTGGTAAACTTCTCCTGTTGCATAAAATCCTAAGCTGCTTTTAAAAGAAGAACCTGCGTTTGAAAATGCATTTGCAAATTCTTCGCCTGTATTTCTTCCGTGAGCTACTAAAGAATTGTAAAGCACTGTGTTTGTTGACATATCAATGATCCACAAACGTTTTGTTTTTGAAGAAAGGCTGAAATCAACCAACGTTAAAATATCTTTTTTAATAATTCCTTTTTCTTTCAAGTTGTAAAAACCTTGAAGTGCTTTTGCAAAACTTTCCATTTTTGGAAGCGCTAAGTTGTTCGAATGCAAGCTGGTGTAAATTTTCTCTACTTTCATTTCGAAAGAAGATTTAGAGGTTGCAGCTATTAAATTTTTCGTAGTTTCGGTTTTGCCAGTGGTGTTAGTCGTAAATGTCGAGCAAAAAAACATCAATAGTGGTAAAATCTTGTATATCATTGAAAATGTTTGGATTAAAATTTCTGACTGGGGGAATGCCAAAAGTATTAAAAAAAATTAGTTATCAAAATTTCAGTGTCTTAAAATTCAGAATTTTAACGAAAATCGTTTTCGGAGTTTCAATCCACTAGAATGGTATAACGCATATATTACAAATATATTGCCAAACTGCTGAAAATCTACATTTTATATTCATTTATAGTGCTAAAAGATTTCGATTGTAAGATTTATTATATTCTCTTTTCTCAGTATTTTCAAGACTTCGCCTGCATTATTCTTACAGAGAAATAAAAACAATTTCATCAAAAATAAATTTCTGAAAATATTAATGATTGAAGGTAAATTAAATGATTAAATTTGCAAAACTGGTTCTTTATCAATACAAAATCTAAGAAATGCGATTGTTTGTTGAGAAAACAGAATGATAATTACTGAAAAATATTTTTAGCATCATGAATAAAAAAGTTATCCTAATGATTTTGGACGGATGGGGGAAATCTCCAGATCCAAAAGTTTCTGCAATTGACAATGCAAATATTCCTTTTATCAATAGTTTATATACAAAATATGCGAACGCTTCTCTTCGAACGGATGGCTTAAATGTTGGGCTTCCCGAAGGTCAAATGGGAAATTCTGAAGTGGGACACATGAATCTTGGCGCAGGAAGAATTATTTATCAAGATTTGGTAAAGATCAATTTAGCCGTAAAAAATAAAACTTTGAGCCAAGAAAAAGCGCTTGCTGATGCTTTTGCTTATGCCAAAGAAAATAATAAAAGTGTTCACTTTTTAGGATTGGTTTCTGACGGAGGCGTACATTCTCACATTGAACATTTGAAAGGCTTGGTTGATGCTTCTCAGGAAGCAGGATTGCAAAAAGTTTTCGTTCATGCTTTCACTGACGGACGCGATGTTGATCCGAAATCTGGAGTTCGTTTTATTTCAGATTTAGAAAATCATATGGAAAATAAGACTGCAAAACTGGCTTCTGTAATAGGAAGATATTTTGCAATGGATCGCGACAAGCGCTGGGAAAGAGTGAAAAAAGCATATGATTTATTAGTAAATGGAACTGGAACGCATTCGCAAAATGCTGTGAGTGCTATCCAAGATTGCTATAAAAATAATGTAACGGATGAATTTATCGAGCCAATCGTGATGGTTGACAATGATAATAATCCGATTGCGACTATTAAAAATGATGATGTTGTTATTTTCTTTAATTTCAGAACGGATCGCGGAAGACAATTGACAGAAGTGCTTACCCAGAATGATTGTCATGAGCAGAATATGCACAAATTGAATTTGTATTATGTGACGATGACTAATTATGACGACAACTTTGTGGGAATGCACGTAATTTATGACAAAGACAATATCACAGAAACGTTAGGCGAAGTTTTAGAAAAAAACGGCAAAAAACAAATCAGGATTGCTGAAACTGAGAAATATCCGCATGTGACATTTTTCTTTTCTGGCGGAAGAGAAGCTCCGTTTGTTGGTGAATCTCGAATTTTGAAAAATTCTCCAAAGGTGGCAACTTATGATTTACAGCCAGAAATGAGCGCTTTTGAATTGGCTGATGCTTTAGTTCCTGAATTAGAAAAAGAAGAAGTTGATTTCGTATGTTTAAATTTCGCAAACGGGGATATGGTTGGGCATACTGGCGTGATGGAAGCGGCAATAAAAGCTTGCGAAGCCGTTGACAAATGTGCTGAAAAAGTGATCACGACAGCTTTAGCGCACGGTTATACGACTATCGTAATTGCAGATCATGGAAATTGTGAAACGATGATTAATCCTGATGGAAGCCCAAATACAGCGCATACGACAAATCCTGTGCCGATTATTTTGGTTGACAATGAATTGAAACATATCAATGACGGTGTTTTGGGCGATATTGCTCCGACGATTTTAGCTTTGCTTGGCGTTCAACAGCCGGAAGCCATGACAAGACATTCCTTACTATAGAAAAATAAAAAACTTTTTTTCAAATACCCGAAAGTCAATACTATCGGGTATTTTTTTGAGAATATATTCTTCAAAATTGTTAAACCTCAGCAAATCAATCGATAATTTCACTGGTTTATAACATAATTAAATAAATCTCACTATTTTCGCAGCACAACTTTTGGAACTTTTCTCCAGATTTACAACTTATGAAATTAATTAAAAAAGCTTTCGCCCTCCTGCTTTTGATTTTTTGCCAAATCGGCTATTCCCAAGGCGGCGCATTTTCTTGTGCTGAACTTCAAGCAAATTATATACGATACCAATCTTGTGCAACGAGTGTCCCGTTTCAAAATTCAACCGGAAATCCAAGTGGCGAGAATTTTCAAACGACCTGCATTGAAGAACCATTTCAAGGACCGACTTGGTTTTTTATGAAATTTCAAACCTCTGGAAGCATTCGATTGCTCATCAGCCAAGTTGCAAATTCTGGCGGTAATTCTGATGTAGATTTTGTTTTATGGGGACCTTTTGACGACATGACAAGCATTTGCGGTCAGCTTAACCGTACCAAAGAATTGGATTGCAGCTGGCTTCCTGATAGTCAGGAAAATGTATTTATTAGCAATGCGATAGCAGGAAAGTTTTATATTTTATTGGTTGATAATTATTCCAATACGCCAGGACAAATCACAATTACTCAAACTGGCGGTACCGGAAGTTCTGACTGCAGTTTCCTTTCTTCTGTTAAAATAACTGATACGGCAGGAAATGAAATAACACAATTGGATTATTGCAAACCTGCTACAAAAGACCTTGTTGCCACTATTGACACAAGCGATTTTCCTGGAAATGTAGCTAATTTGAGATTCAACTACAAATGGTATAAAGACACTGTTTTAATTAGCGATATTCCAAATTCACTTTCAAATACAAATACAATTACAGCTTCTGAAACTGGAACTTACAAAGTTGAAATTACGGCTTATGATAGCACTGACCCAACTGTAGACTTGAGTACTCTTGTAGTTAGCAGTGACGATATTGCTTTGCGATTTGCAAAAACTCCAGTTTTAAATACGGCAACTATTCCATTGGTCCAATGTGATTATATTTCTCCAAATAATGATGGATTTGCAGTAATTAACTTGACTCAGGCCTATTCAGGATTAGTGAATACAGATACTGCCATTGCTTTAAAATATTACACAGATGCAGGACTAACACAACAAATAATTGATCCCGAAAGATTTACAAATACAGCTGCTTTTACTCAAGAAGTATATGCAATTGGAACTTATCCTGCAGAACCTTTTGCCTGCAATTCAAATGTTGGAAAAATAGCGATTACCGTTAATCCGACAAGCGTTTCAACTTATCCAAATCCTGCACCAGTTTGCCCTAACTTAAATACAAATTTCGGAAATATTGATTTGGATGCACAGCGCGCTATCATAAAAAACACTTATTTTCCGACTACAAATGTTGACATAGCATTTTATGCAAATCCGTCAGATGCTTCTACTGAATTAAACGAGCTTACTAATGCTTATCAATTTCCAGTAGGCATTTCAACAGTTTACACGCGAATTGAAACTGGAAATATTTGCCAAGGAATAGGCACTTTTGACGTAGAAATATATGCGGCGCCAACAAGAAATTTAATTGCACCAATAAGCGCTTGCCAAAACGAAAGTATCTTTTTATCAACTAAAGACAGCGAAATTTTAACTGGGCAAAATGCTTCAGTCAGAGTAACTTATTTCACGTCTTTTGTGAATGCTGAAAACAATACAAGTCCGATTAATAAAAACACAAAACTGGCTTTGACAGTTGGAACTACTACTATTTTTGTTCGTTTATTTGATACTGCTACTTCTTGTTTTTCAATCGTAAATTTTGATTTGATCGTATATGCAAATCCTACGATTACGCCTCCAGATGCCATTTCGCTTTGCGGGATTACAAACGCAACTTTTGATTTGACCGTAAGAAATTCGCAAATCACAAATAATAATGCAAATTATCAGGTTTTATATTTTGAGACGCCAGCTGACATGAATGCGAATATTCCTATTCCTGATTTTACCTCTTATTTATCTGGGAATAAGACAATTTCTGTAAAAGTTGTTGACCCTACAAATAATGGCTGTTTTTCAACTACGACCTTAAAACTTAATGTGCTTTTGATTCCAGGAAATGCTGCAAATCCGCAAAATCTTCAGAAATGTGACGACAGTGGTTTCAGCGAATTTGACCTTGCTTCACGAGAAATTGAAATGTCAGGGACCACTCCGATTTCCGAAATTGAATTTATATATTACATTGAGCCAACAGATGCTCAAAGCAATAATTCAAATTTTATAACAGATAAAAATTTCTTTAAAAACACGATTATTTCTTATCAGAAGATTTATGTGAGATTAAATAGCAAAACAAATACGGATAGCGAAACTGGAATTGCTTGTTATAGAATTCTTGAACTGGAATTGTTTGTAAGGCCTTATCCTGCAAATAATTTAAAAAGATTTGCTTACAAAATTTGTATAGACATAAATAATCGTGTGGTGACTCCCGCATTTATCGATACTGAATTGCCTGAAAGCGATTATGATTTTGTATGGTATAGAGGTTCAAATGCCATAACAGGAAATGAAATTTCGGGTGAAACTGCCAATACGTTTTCTCTTTCTGTTGCTGGTTCTTACTCTGTAAAAATTACAAATACTACCAATGCGGCACTTTGTGAAACGATTGTCAATTTTAATGTTGAAACTACTTTTATTCCATTTTCAATAACTGCAGATCCCGCTGAACAAATTGCTTTTGAAACAAATGCTTCGGTAACGGCGATTGTAACACCAGTTTCTCCAGATTTTCAATACATGATCGACGATTCAGGATGGCAAGCGAGCAATATTTTCACAAATATTAGCGAAGGAGTACATATTTTAAAAGTCAGAAATAAATTTGGATGTGGCGAAATCAGCACTAGATTGACTGTCGTTGATTATCCTAAGTTTTTCACTCCAAACAATGATGGCTACAACGATGTTTGGAATGTTGGAGGCAGATCTGCACTAAATATTTCCTATGTTTATATTTTTGACAGATATGGAAAACTGGTCAAGACATTAACTCAAAATGATGCCGGCTGGAACGGAACCGTCAATGGAAATCTGCTTCCCACAGATGATTATTGGTTTAAAATTATATTTGAGAAAAACGGAATTAAAAACGAATTCAAAGGTCATTTTTCTTTAAAAAGATAAAAAACAAAAAAGAGCTGTTCTACCCGAATGGCTCTTTTTATTTGAATGCTTATAGATTTCAACATAAAATTGTACTTTTGCAAACTGAAAATTCATTTTATGATTATCCCAAAAACAAAAGAAGAAATTGAATTGATGCGTGAAAGCGCTTTATTGGTTTCAAAAACATTAGGCATGATTGCCGCTGAAATTAAGCCTGGAATTACCACTTTGCAGCTTGACAAAATGGCCGAAGAATTCATTCGCGACCATGATGCTGTTCCTGGTTTTTTAGGATTATACGGCTGTCCGTCTTCGATTTTGACAAGTGTGAATGACCAAGTTGTTCACGGTTTGCCTACAAATCGTCCGATTGAGGAAGGCGATATTGTTTCAGTTGATTGCGGCGCCTTAAAAAATGAATTTTATGGCGACCACGCTTATACTTTTGAAATTGGCGATGTAGCTCCAGAAACGAGAAAATTATTGCAGATTACAAAAGAATCTTTATATGTAGGAATCCGTGAATTTAAAGCTGGAAACCGCGTTGAAGATGTTGGAAATGCTATCCAAAAATATACAGAAGCCCACGGATATGGCGTAGTTCGTGAATTAGTCGGACATGGTTTGGGAAAAAAAATGCACGAAGATCCAGAAATGCCAAATTATGGAAAACGAGGCCGAGGAAAATTATTTGTGGAAGGAATGGTTGTAGCAATTGAGCCGATGATCAATCTAGGTTCAAAAAACATCAAGCAGTTAAAAGACGGCTGGACAATCGTAACAGCAGACAGAAAACCAAGCGCGCATTTCGAACATGACGTAGCCTTGATTGACGGAAAACCAGAATTGCTTTCTACTTTTTCTTATGTTTATAAAGCTTTGGGGATTGTGAGTAATGAGGAAGAAGAGTTTAGGAGAGTTCCTTTATTCCTGTAATTTATTTCACTGAGATTCACAAAAGAGTCGCTGAGATTCACAAAAATTATTTAAAAGCCATATAAAATGTATCAAGAAAACACAGAATCTCGGAGAGAACTGGATGCTATTTCTTACAAAATAATTGGACTTGCTATTGAAGTTCATAGAGAATTAGGTCCTGGGCTATTAGAATCGGCTTATCAAGAATGTTTGTGGTATGAATTAAAAAATTCTGGCTTACATATTGAAAAGCAAAAAGCCTTGCCAATAATTTACAAAGACATTAAATTAGACCATGGATATAGAATCGATTTATTAATCGAAAATAAAGTGGTAGTAGAATTAAAAACTGTTGAGGCATTTTCAGATGTTCATTTTGCTCAAATAATTACTTACTTAAAACTAGGGAATTATCCACTGGGACTTCTCATCAATTTCGATTCAAAAATTCTAAAAAACAATATTAAAAGATTCATAAACACTTTGTGAAGCTTTGAGCTTTCTTGGTGAAACTCTGTGAAATAGCATGAAGAAACTTTTTAAATTCATCCTCAATACAATTCCTCGCCCAATATTAATTAGGTTGAGCTATGTTATTCGTCCCGTATTGGCTTTTGCCTTAAAAGGAAAAAAATATACCGATCCGATTGATGGCAGAAGTTTCAAGAATTTCTTGCCTTATGGTTATGGAACACAACGAAATAACGTTCTCTCTCCAAGCACTTTATCTTTAGAAAGACACCGTCTGCTTTGGCTATATTTAAACAATGAAACCGATTTTTTTACGGCTCCGAAAAAAGTTTTGCACTTTGCACCAGAACAGGCTTTTTATAAATTGTTTAGAAATCAAAAAAATTTAGACTATACGACCACCGATTTATTTTCGCCGTTGGCGGATGTAAAAGCTGACATCTGCAATTTGCCTTTTGAAGATAATTCTTATGATGTAATTTTGTGCAACCATGTTTTAGAACACATTCCAGATGACACAAAAGCAATGCAAGAATTGTATCGCGTCTTGAAACCTGGCGGTATGGGAATTTTTCAGATCCCTCAAGATTTGAATCGCGAGACCACTTTTGAAGACAATTCAATTACAGATCAAAAAGAAAGAGCAAGAATTTTTGGGCAATATGACCACGTCCGTGTTTATGGAAGAGATTATTTTGACAAGCTTAGAAGTATTGGTTTTAAAGTAGTTGAGGAAGATTACACAAAGAAATTAAATCCTGAATTGGTAGAAAAATATTGCTTGGCAAAAGGAGAAATTATTCCGGTTTGCTATAAAATCTAAATTCCTAATCCTCAAAAGGATGATTCTGTACAATTAAAATACATTATATTTGTTATACTTAAATCTTAATTATTTCAGATGAAAAATTATTTAATTGCCATTATCTGCTTGCTTGCCTATAATTTTACAACTGCCCAAGTTCAGACAGAAGTAACTCCTCCTTTCAATATAAAAACGATAACTTTTGTTCAAAATGGACAAAATGCTATTCCGATTTTCAATCTTAATGACCGTTTTCAGCTTCAATTTGATGATTTATATGGAAACGAAGCTAATTATTATTATGAGCTCGTTCATTGCGATTATAATTGGAATCCGTCGCAACTGGTAAAAAGCGAATACATCCAAGGCTTTGATAATCAGCGGATTCAAGATTATGAAAATTCCTTTAATACCTTGCAACTTTATTCTCATTACCGACTTACTTTTCCTAATAAATTCACTCAATTCAGAGTTACAGGAAATTATATGCTTAAAATTTTAAACGAAGAAAAAGAAGTTGTTTTTTCAAGGAAATTTATTCTTTTCGAGGACTTGGTAAGCGTGCCGTTGCAGATTAAAAGAGGACGCGATGTTCGTGAAATCCAGCATAAGCAGAACCTAGACTTTGCAGTAAAATCAAATGCTATCACGTTTCAAAATCCGCTTCAAAACATCAAAGTTATGCTATTGCAAAATGGTAAAATGAATGAAGCAATTTACAACATCAAACCCCAGTATACATTAGGAAATGACCTAATTTATAGATACGACAAGGAAACTCAATTTTGGGGAGGAAACGAGTTTATGTATTTTGAAAATAAAGACATTCGAGGTGTTGCCAATAACGTTCATTATGTGGAATCAAAAGAACTTTACCATTCTCATTTATATGTAAATCAAGCGCGTGGAAACCAAGTTTATACCTATTATCCTGACATCAATGGAAACTTTTTAGTAAATAATTTTAATGTGCAAAACAATGAAATTGAAGCTGATTATGCGTGGGTATTCTTTGTTTTGGACGCTCCCACTTATTTTGGAAAAGACACTATTTACATAAATGGAATGTTCAACAATTATGCTTTGTCCGAAGAAAATCGCATGGATTTTAATGTAAAAACTGGAAAATATGAAAAAGCACTTGTCATAAAGCAAGGCTTTACCAATTTTCAATATGTTATTGCTGATAAAAATGGCAAAATTGACCACGCAAATGCAGTCGATGGTAATTTTTATCAGACAGAAAACAGCTATCAAGTCGTTGTTTATTACCGAGGCGTAAATGAAAGATATGATAAAGTAATTGGCAGAGGCATTGCAAATTCTGAAAATATAATCAATTAAATCAGACCTAAAAATCTGCAAATAAAACCTTTAAGCAAATTTTACAATTAAAAAACACTATCCGTTGGTAAAAATTTGTAATTTTGGGATATTATAAAATTATGGTTACACAAATAACACGGGGCATTAAGATTTCAGTCTTGACTAGTTTTGAAGGAACTTACTTCAAAAACTACAAGATTCATTTTGCCTTTAGTTATGAGATTACTATTGAGAATCACTCCAAAGATTCGGTGCAGTTAATGTCACGCCACTGGGAAATTTTTGATTCTTTAAATGACAAAGAAATTGTTGACGGAGAAGGTGTTATCGGCAAAAAACCCGTTTTAAAACCCGGAGAATCACATACTTACAGTTCTGGCTGTTTACTTTCTTCCCCGTTTGGAGCAATGAAAGGCTACTTTAATATGATCAATTTTACCTCAACTAGAAACTTTAGAGTTATTGTTCCAAATTTTAAATTGAGCGCACCTTTTGCCCTAAATTAAAATTTTCAACACCAATTTCAATAGCAAAATTCAAAAAATCAAAGCTTTGAAATTGAAATTGAAATTGCCTTTTGAAATTGTCATTGCCTTTTTTCAATTAAAATAACTTCCTCTTTTGTAACAGCATATACCAAATCATTTTCTTCTGGAACCATAATATATTTTCCTGTAAATTCTCCAAAAGCTGGTAAAATCATCTGATTTTCTTTTTGGAAAAAACAAGGCAATTTAATGTGATGGCCACCGAAACCCCGAAGTTCAATTCCGGGATGAATATGTCCCGAAAAATTAAAAAATCCTTCTTTTTCCGTCGGATGATGTGTCAAAAGGAATCCATCAATTTCTAATTCCTTAAAAATTTTCACGTCAATTTTATCATAGTTTTCCTTTGCAATAATGTCGTGGTTTCCTGCAATCAGGATGATTTCTGCTACACAACAATCTGACCATTCCACGAATAAATTCCACTCACTGTTTTTAGAGCTATGGAATAAATCACCTAAAAACACAATGCTTTCCGGATCGAAATAATCTACTACTTCTGTCAATCTTTGAAAATTTTTCGAAACGGCATTTTTCGGAATCGCGACTCCGTGTTTTCTGAAATGCGAAACCTTTCCCAGATGAACATCTGAAATCAAAAGCGCTTTTCGATCTTCCCAAAACAAAGCCCCACTTGGATGGAGAATGAAGGTTTGGGATTTTATTTTTATGGTAATTGTCATTCCTTTTTTTAGTTTCCTAACAGGTTTTGGAAACCTGTTAGGATGTGAAAATCACTTCATATAAGAAGCCGTCATTTTTTTAATTCGTTCCGCCAAAGTTTCACTTGATAATTTCTCCCGAAGCCTATCCGTGATAATCGGAAAGCTGAATGGAGTTGGCTTTTCACATTTTTTCCAAACTATTTCCTGATTGGCAATTCGTTCCAAAGCTAATAATAATCGACCTTCTTCCAATTGATGTTCAAACGTTTCACGATACGCTTGCTGGAACAATAAATTTTCTGGTTCGTAATCTCTAAAAACTTCAAACAGCAATTGTGAACCGCTTTGCAAATGCTTTGTCTTAACCATTTTCCCAGGCATTCCTGTAAAAACCAAACCTGCAATTACGGCAATATCGCGGAATTTTCTTCGAGCCATTTCGGTTGCATTCAAACTTTTCATTAAATCAGAATGAACATAATCCGTCGAGAAAAGATTGTTGTCTAACACTTCCTGCATGTTGATTTCTTGGTCGGAAAGCAATTCAAAACCGTAATCGTTATAGGCCAAGGAAAAACTTATCGGCGAAAGCAAACTAATTCTGTACGCTAATAAACTTGCCAAAGCTTCATGAACAAACCGACCTTCAAATGGATAAAAAATAGCATGAAATCCTTCTCTGGTTTTAAAGGTTTCAATCAAAAATTCATCAGCATCTGGAACAATTGATTCTTTCCTTTGCCTTGTAAACATTGGCTTTAATGCTTTTAATTCTGGCGATAAATTTGTTGTATTTGCCCGATATAATTCCTGCCGAAGCAATTCACTCATTTGTGCTGAAAGTGCCATCCTTCCTCCCATCCAACTTACTAGTCGTGATTTCTTCGTAGGATCTGCTTTTTTGACCAAGACCTGCATATTTTTTATGCGGTACAATTCTAATTTTTTTCCGCCAAAAGTAAAAGTATCGCCCGGATTTAATTTGGATATAAACCATTCTTCAATTGTCCCGATAAAACCGCCACTCATAAATTTCACGTTCAAAACCGCGTCGCCGACAATAGTTCCAATTTGCATTCTATGGTGCATGGCAATCATTCTACTGTTGATTTTAAAAAGGCCATTTTCTTCAATTTCTACTTTTTTATATTCATCGTAAGCTTGCAAACTTTGGCTTCCATTAACGATAAAATTTAGAATCCAATTCCAATTTTCCCTTGTCATCGCTTGATAGCAAAACGTTCCTTTTATTTCTTCGTAAATTTCATCGGGGAAAAATCCATCCGAAACTGCCAATGTATTCAGGTATTGCACCAAAACATCCCAACTGTTCAAATACGGAACACGGTCTTCCACAACGGTATTTTCAACCGCTTTTTTCAAGGCCGAAGCTTCAATCAATTCAATGGAATGGGTTGCGAGAAAATAAATCGTGCTTTCTTTCCCCGGTTGGTGACCACTTCGTCCAGCACGTTGCAGAAATCTGGCCACACCTTTCGGACCGCCAACTTGAATAATCGTTTCCACAGGAGCAAAATCGACACCCAAATCCAAACTTGACGTACAAACTACCACTTTCAATTCTTCATCACGAATCGCTTGTTCCACCCAGAGTCGGGTTTCGCGGTTAATACTTCCGTGGTGCATTGCCATTTCTCCTGCAAATTCTGGATATTTTTCTAATAGCCGTTGAAACCAAATTTCGCAAGCCGAACGAACATTAGTAAAAAGCAAAGTAGTTCGGCTTGCTTTGATGATTTTTGCCACCTCATCAATCAGGTGCAAACCCATGTGGCCTCGCCACGGATAGGTTTCCATCTTGTCCGGAATTATCGAAATGACGTTTATTTTTTTATTGATAACTGCTTTGATTAAAACTGAATTTTTATAAGCTTCGGAATCAATTCCAAGTAAAACTTCTTGAGCTTGTTGCAAATTTCCGATGGTTGCCGAAATTCCCCAGATTCGCATATTCGGAGCGATTTTCTTTAATCGAGATAAGGCCAATTCGGTTTGAACGCCACGTTTTGTGCCTAATAATTCGTGCCATTCATCAATCACAATTGCTGAACAATCTTTGAATGTTTTTTCATAGCCTTTTGAAGCCAAAAGCAATTGCAGACTTTCGGGAGTTGTTACTAATAAGTCGGGCATTTTCGTTTTTTGCTTGGCTCTTTCGCTTGCAGAAGTATCTCCTGAACGAATCCCGACGGTCATTTTTGTTCCTAAATCATTCACGACACGTTCTGCAGATTGCTTGATTTCTACCGAAAGTGCTCGTAAAGGTGTTATCCAAATTGCTTTTAATCCTGGTTTGTGTTTTTCTTTATAATCTGGATTTTTTTTGATGTAATCGAGAACAATTGGCAACCATAACGCATATGTTTTTCCGCTTCCGGTTGGAGCGTTTAACAGGCCGTTTTTACCTTGCAAGAAAGCGGTCCAAGTTTGTGTTTGGAACGGGAAAGGTTTCCATCCTTGTTGGTGGAACCAGTCGCTTGCTAGGTTAAAAAGTTGTTCTCTATTCATTTTTAAAACATTCGTTTTGTTCTGAACCATTAAGGGATTGAGGAAATTAAGATTGGGTGGACTTTATGAAACTTAATCTCTTAATGATTTAAATTTTAAACGCAAAGTGCGCTAAGTTTTCGCAAAGATTGCAAAGCTTTGAAGCTAAAAATCTGTCTTAATTTGTGAAATCTGTGTTCAATTTTCTCGCAAAGACGCAAAGCTTTTGCCTTTTGGCTAATTGCTCTTGCCTCACTCAAACAATCATGCTTTTTAAATCGTCAATCGAATTGGCTTCTTCTATTTTCTTATCGATTCGCCATCTTAAAATTCTGGGGAATCGGGTTGCCACGCCGCTTTTGTGTCTTTTTGAAAGCGCAATTCCTTCAAAGCCGATTTCGAAAACTAATTTTGGTGTAACGCTTCTGACTGGACCAAAACGTTCCAATGTGTTTTTCTTTATAAAATCATCCACCATTCTGAATTCCGCATCGGTTAAACCGGAATAAGCTTTGGCGAAAGTCACCAATTCGCGTTCACCGTTTTCGTTGTCTTGCCACAATGCGAAGGTGTAATCGGTGAACAAATTCGAGCGTCTTCCATGACCTCGCATGGCATACGTTAAAACAGCATCAATCGTTAACGGCTCGATTTTCCATTTCCACCAATCGCCTTTTTTTCTTCCTACTAAATAAGGAGAATCTTTTCTTTTCAGCATCAAACCCTCGCTTTTCATTTCTCTGGAACGGATTCTTTCATCGACAACTTCTTCCCATGTGGAAAAGGAAACGCGTTCTGAAAGTTGCAATGGAATGTCTTTATCTTTTATTTTTGAATATAATTTTTCCAATAAAATGCGTCTTTCCTCAAATGGTTTGTTCCGAATGTCTTCGCCTTGCCATTCCAATAAATCATAAGCCCGAATGACAACAGGCGAGTTTTTTAAGATGGCTTGGGAAACTGTTTTTCTACCGATTCTGGTTTGTAAATCATTGAAGGTTCCGATTTCTCCGTTTAGGAAGGGTAGAATTTCTCCGTCGATAACCGTTCCGTCTGGGATGATTCCAATAAAAGAAGCGAATTCTGGATATTTATCGGTTACCAATTCCTCTCCCCGACTCCATACATAGATTTCGTTTTCACGGATGATGGTTTGCGAACGGATACCGTCCCATTTATGTTCGGCACTCCAGTCTTCGGGATTTCCTAAATTGGAAACTTCTCCTTCAATCGGATACGCCAAATAAAAAGGATAGGGTTTCGACAAATAATCACTGCTTTTTTCATCTAAAATCAATTCTTGAAAAGTGACCGTATTCGGATTCCAATCGCCCATTAATTTATAGGCTAATGCATCTTCTTCGATATTTTCTGCTTTGGACAAGGCTCTTGTCATCAGTTTTTGGCTGACACCTATTCTGAAACTTCCTGTGATTAATTTGGTAAAAACGAAGCGTTCATAATAATTCAAGGCGAGCCAATTTTCATGAAGGTATTCCCTTTTTTCTTCGTCGGTTTTCTTTTTAAGGGCGATGATTTCTTGCAGGTATTCTGTCAGGCTTTTTTCGGAATGTTCTTTTGTGGTAGGAATTACGAGTGCAATTGTTTCGGCTAAATCACCAACGATATGATAACTTTCTTCAAACAACCAAAGTGGGATATTTGCCAATTCATTTGCCCATAATCGCAATAGTGTAGTATTTACAGGTCTTGGCGGACGACGGTGTGAGAGAATGGCGATTGTCCACACTTTGTCTTCGTCGCTGGCGTTTTTGAAGTAATTTGTGAGCGCCTCAACTTTCACCGACGTTTTGTTGGAGCTATCTAGGGATTTTATGAGTTCGGCGAAGTTTTTCATATTTTTTAGGTTGCAAAGTCACAAAGTTTTAACTCTTGCCTAATGGCTAATTCCTATTGGCTATTTTCCTGTTCTTCTTCCACATCTTTTTTCGCATCCATTTCCCCTGATTCGCCTTCGTATTGGGTATTGGCGGTTCTTGCGTCGTAGCCTAATTCTATTAAATACTTTGAAAAAATATCAGAATAACCGTGTGTACAGATTACTTTTTCGGCTCCGGTTGCTTTGATGCTTTCTAATAGTCCGGTCCAATCACAATGGTCGCTTAATACGAAACCTCTGTCAACTGCTCGCCTTCTTCTTGCTCCTCGAAATGCCATCCAGCCACTTGCGGAACCTGTTACATAAGGCGTCATTCTTCTGATCCATGTGCTTCCGTGTGCACTTGGCGGTGCAAGAATGATGTTTCCTAATAATTCTTCTTTTTTTGTTTCTCTTGTGATTCTTGTGGTTTCAGGGAAATGAACCATCGGTCGGAGGACTTCGGTCATGTTTTCTATGGCTCCGTGGGTGTATATTTTCCCGATATCGGTGTCTAGATATTTCAAAAGGCGTTGTGCTTTTCCGAGTGAATAGCCGAATAACACTGAGGTTTTTCCTTCTGCTCGGTTTTCTGCCCACCAATTATTGATATCGGTCATTACTTCTGCTTGTGGCGTCCATTTAAAAACGGGTAATCCAAAAGTGCATTCTGTAATGAAAGCGTCGCATTTTACGACTTCATAAGGCATAGAAATTCCGTCGCCTTCGGTTTTATAATCGCCTGTAAAAACCCAGACTTCACCTTTATATTCTACTCTTATTTGGGCAGAACCGATGATGTGACCGGCTGGATGCAACGAGAACTTCACGCCGTTGATGGTAAAAGTTTCGTTCCAATCTTTTCCGGTGACGTTTATTGGTCCGAGGCGGTGTTTTATAATAGGGACATTTGTGTGATGTGTGATATAATTTTTGTGTCCCCAACGAGAGTGATCTGCGTGACCGTGGGTTATAATAGCGTTCGTGACAGGTCGCCACGGATCTAGATAGACGTCGGCTTGCTGGCAATAAATTCCTTTGTCGTTGAAGGCTAAAAGCGGTTCTTTCATTTTTGCGGTGTTGTATATAAATTTAAGATTTGATTTTTTTCTTTGGAAGGGAATTATGGGAAGTTTAACTTTTGTTTGAAAGATTTTTTTTGAAGGGAAAAGTTTTTTAAACGCAAAAGACGCTGAGATTTCGCAAAGTTTTGAGAGGTTTTCTCGCAAAGGCGCTAGGACGCAAAGTTTTGAAATTTGAACCATTAAGGGATTAAGGAAAATTAAGGTTGGAACGGCTTAATGAAACCTTAATCTCTTAATGGTTTAAAAAAAATGACAAAGAATATCGACAAACTTAGTCCTGAAGTTTAAAAAAGGAAATGACCTTTGGAAATAGCCCCGATTGGCGGCAGTAGCTTTTTTTGATTTTTCTTCAAAAAAACTACTGCAGAAAGCGGGACTCTATTTAAAAAATGTACTTGCGTTTTTGCTTCTGGAAAGGAAATATTTTGTGAATTGTTATTGAAATGGTAAATCGTTTATTAATCTATTTGGTTTTGTATCTTTGCGGTGCAAAAATTTGATAATTCTTAAATTAAAAAAGTATGCCAAAAGGAATTTTTCACGTACCGAATGCGGTTAACGAGCCGGTAAAAACGTACGCACCAAATACTCCAGAAAGAAAAGCGGTTCTGGAAGCTTATAAAACAATGTGGAATTCGAAAATTGATGTTCCGTTATATATTGGAAGCGAGGAAATCAAGACTGGAAACACCAAAAATATTACGGCGCCACACGATCATAAACATGTTGTGGGAACGTATCATTTGGCTGAAAAATCGCACGTTGAAAAGGCGATTGCCAATGCTTTGGAAGCTAGAAAAGCATGGTCTGCAACTCCTTGGGAACAAAGAGCAGCGATATTTTTAAAAGCAGCTGAATTGGTTGCCGGACCTTATCGTGCGAGAATAAATGCAGCGACAATGGTGGGGCAATCTAAAAATGTACACCAGGCTGAAATTGACGCAGCGTGCGAATTCATTGACTTCTTGCGTTTTAACGTGGAATATATGACGCAGATTTATGACGATCAGCCAAATTCTGATTCATCGATGTGGAATCGCGTGGAATACCGTCCGTTGGAAGGTTTTGTGTATGCGATTACGCCGTTCAACTTTACTGCAATTGCTGGAAATCTTCCTGCGAGCGCGGCGATGATGGGGAATGTTGTGGTTTGGAAACCAAGCGACAGCCAAGTTTTTTCTGCAAAAATTATTATTGATATTTTTAAAGAAGCTGGTGTTCCGGATGGTGTTATCAACGTGGTTTTTGGTGATGCTCAGATGATTACGGATACCGTTTTGGAAAGCCGTGATTTTGCTGGAATCCACTTTACAGGTTCTACTCACGTATTTAAAGATATTTGGGGAAAAATCGGAACGAAAATCAGCCATTATAAAACATATCCAAGAATTGTTGGAGAAACTGGTGGTAAAGATTTTATCATCGCTCATCCAAGTGCGAATGCGAAGCAGGTTTCTACAGGGATTGTTCGTGGTGCTTTTGAATTTCAAGGTCAGAAATGTTCTGCGGCTTCAAGAGCTTACATTCCGCAAAGCCTTTGGAGCGATGTGAAAGAACAGATTATCACTGACGTAAAATCTATGAAAATGGGTTCTCCAGAAGATTTAGGAAATTTTGTTACAGCGGTTATCCACGAAGGTTCTTTTGATAAATTGGCAAGTTATATCGACCAAGCGAAAAATGACGCTGACGCGGAAATTATCGTGGGTGGAAATTATGATAAGTCTGTAGGTTATTTTGTGGAACCAACAGTTATCGTGACTACGAATCCAAAGTACAAAACTATGGAAACGGAATTATTCGGACCTGTGATGACAATTTATGTTTATGAAGATGCAAAATGGGCTGAAACATTAAAATTGGTTGACGAAACTTCTGAATATGCATTAACTGGAGCGATTTTCAGCAAAGACAGATATGCTGTTGCAGAAGCTACAAAAGCATTGGAAAACAGTGCCGGAAATTTCTACATCAATGACAAGCCAACTGGCGCCGTTGTTGGGATGCAACCTTTTGGTGGCGCAAGAGCTTCGGGTACAAATGACAAAGCGGGTTCTGCATTGAACTTGTTGCGTTGGGTTTCTCCGAGAACTATTAAAGAAACTTTTATTACTCCTGTGGATTATAGATATCCTTTTCTTGGGGAATAGATAGCAGTTTACAGAGGTCAGATTTCAGGCCTTGTTTGCGTATAAAAAAAGCCGAATCTAGATTTAGATTCGGCTTTTTATTTGAACACAGATTTCACAGATTAGCACAGATTCTTTGTGACTTTAATCTGTGAAAATTTGTGAAATCTGTGTTTTAATTTATGCTTTAAACTTCAAAGGCAGATGAACAACCTTTTTAGTTTCGAAGAATTCATTGTCGAAAAATTCTGAAATATTGTATTCTGTGGCTTTTGGGAAATCTTTTAATTCTTCTGTCAAGTCGCCTCCTTTTAAATATAAAATTCCGTTTTTTAGTTCGTGTTTCTGCTGTTTCTTGATTTTTAATTTTACCCAAGAAACGAAATCTGGCATATTTGTTACGGCACGACTTACGATGAAATCGAAATCGCCTTTTACATTTTCAGCTCTAATTTGCTCTGCTTTAACGTTTTTCAATTCCAATGCTTCGGCAACGGCTTGAACTACTTTTATCTTTTTGGCAATTACGTCAATAAGATAAAATCTGGTTTCCGGAAACAAAATTGCCAACGGAATTCCTGGAAAACCACCGCCAGTTCCTACATCTAGGATATAAGTTCCGGGTTCAAACTCTTGAATTTTGGCAATTGCCAAAGAATGAAGCACGTGCTTGGTGTATAATTCGTCAATATCTTTTCGCGAAATAACATTGATTTTTGCGTTCCAATCTTGGTATAATTCTTCTAATTTCTGAAACTGTTGCTTCTGAATATCAGTTAGATTAGGGAAATATTTTAGGATTTCTTCCATTTTAATAATTTTAACTTCTTTCGATTCGGCTTTAAAGCCTCGGGTCACAAAAGTAATCAATTCAGATTGAAATTTTTTAGGTTTTTCAACGTTTACATACATAAGAATATTTACCTTTGAAACTTCTATTTTGAATAATTATAAATTATCTATGAATACCAACATTCCTACTTTTTCTAAACAGGACAGCCTAAAGTTTTTTAGAACGCTGAATTCTCGCGTGAACAATTACTTTAAGGAAAATAATATCAAAAAAACCGGAAACTGGAAACTGCACTTAAAAGCAGTGATTATGTTTGTGCTTTTCTTGACACCTTACTTTTTAATTCTAACGTTAGAAATGCCTTTTTGGGTAATGCTTTTACTTTCGATTGTAATCGGAATTGGAATGGCAGGCGTTGGTATGAACGTAATGCACGACGGAAACCACGGTTCGTATTCCAACAAAACTTGGCTAAACAAATTTATGGGAGGCAGCATTTATATCTTGGCCGGAAATGTTCATAATTGGCAAGTACAGCACAATGTTTTGCACCACACTTATACCAATATTCACGGTCACGACGAAGATTTAGATGCGGGAAGAATCATTCGTTTTACGCAAGAAGCAGAATGGCATCGTTTTCATAAATTCCAACATTATTATTCTGTTTTTCTTTATGGATTATTGACTTTCAACTGGGCTTTGACTACAGATTTTAAGCAAATGAAAGCGTATCTGAAAAGAAAATTATCCTATGGAGAACCACAAAGTCCGACTAAATTATGGACGGTTTTGGTTATTACCAAAATTATTTATGTTTCGGTTTGGTTGGTTCTTCCGATGATTATTGGAATCGCTTGGTGGAAAGTTTTGATTGGATTTTTTGTAATGCATTACACCGCTGGATTAATCTTGAGCATTGTTTTCCAATTGGCGCACGTTGTGGATGAAACTACAAATCCAGTTCCGAATGCTGAAGGAGAAATTGAAAATACTTGGGCGATCCACCAATTGTATACCACTGCAAATTTTGCTCCAAAGAACAGAATCGTAAACTGGTTTACCGGCGGATTGAATCACCAAATTGAACACCATATTTTCCCGCACATCAGCCACGTTCATTATGGAAAAATTGCTGAAATTGTGAAAGAAACGGCTAAAGAATGTAACCTTCCATATCATGAATTTAAAACAATGCGAGGTGCTGTTATTGCTCACTTTAAACACTTGAGAGATTTGGGACAAAATCCCGCAATTGCATAATTAACTACAAAACCCATAAACAACAAACCCTTATTCAATGAACCATCTATCGGATAGAATTAACAGCTTATCAACTTCACAAACATTGGCAATGGCAGCATTGGCCAGAGAATTAAAAGCACAAGGAAAAGACATTATCAGCTTGAGTTTAGGCGAGCCTGACTTTAATACGCCTGACTTCATCAAAGAAGCCGCGAAGAAAGCCATCGACGAAAACTACAGCACTTATTCTCCTGTTGACGGATACGCTGAATTAAAAGAGGCTATTTGCAGAAAATTTAAAAGAGATAATAATTTAGATTACAAACCAGCAAACGTAGTAGTTTCGACTGGTGCAAAACAATCTTTATACAATATTGCCCAAGTAATGTTAAACGACGGAGACGAAGTAATTCTTCCGGCGCCTTACTGGGTGAGTTATTTTGAGATCGTAAAAATGTCAGGCGGCGTTCCTGTAGAAGTACCAACTTCTGTGGAAAGCGATTTTAAAATTACGCCAGAACAATTGGAAGCTGTGATTACACCAAAGACAAAAATGATCTGGTACAGTTCTCCTTGTAATCCAAGTGGTTCTGTTTATAGCCGCGAAGAATTGACTGCTTTGGCAAAAGTTTTGGAGAAATATCCAAATATCTTTGTGGTTGCCGATGAAATATACGAACACATCAATTTTTCTGGAACTTTCTGCAGTATCGCTTCGATTCCGGGAATGTTTGACAGAACAATTACCGTAAACGGAGTGGCAAAAGCTTTCGCAATGACAGGTTGGAGAATCGGATATATGGGGGCTCCAGAATTTATCGCAAAAGCGTGTACAAAAATGCAAGGACAAGTAACGAGCGGTGCAAATTCAATTGCACAAAGAGCTACAATTACTGCTGTTGACGCGGATCCAAGTGTTTTGAATGACATGGTTGCTGCTTTCAAAGGCCGTAGAGATTTGGTTGTTCGCTTGATCAACGACATCCCTGGATTAAAATTGAATGTTCCGGAAGGTGCATTTTATGTTTTCCCAGACGTTTCTTCTTATTTCGGAAAAACGTTGCGAGGAACTGAAATCAAAAACGCTGATGATTTTTCTATGTATCTTTTGGCAGAAGCAAATGTGGCGACTGTAACCGGAGATGCTTTCGGAAATCCAAACTGCATTCGCTTTTCTTACGCGACAAGCGAGGAAATTTTGACGGAAGCGTTGAAAAGAATAAAAGAAGCTTTAGCTTAAATATAACGAAGAGCCTCAAGGAAACTTGGGGCTTTTTTGATTTAAATATATAAAAGTAAAACCATTAAGGTATTAAGAAAAATTAAGCGTTCCGTCTTAATGAAACTTAATACCTTAATGGTTCAAAAATTTAAAAAGAATGTCAAAAATACTATTACTCGGTTCCGGAGAATTAGGAAAAGAATTTGTAATCGCGGCACAGCGCATCGGGCAAACCGTGATTGCTGTTGACAGTTATGAAAACGCTCCGGCAATGCAGGTGGCACACGGTTTTGAAGTCATAAACATGCTTGACGGAGAAGCTTTGGATAAAATCGTAGCGAAACATAAACCAGATTTCATCGTTCCAGAAATTGAGGCGATTCGCACCGAGCGTTTTTATGATTATGAGAAACAGGGAATCACCGTAGTTCCTTCCGCGAAGGCGGCGAATTTTACGATGAACAGAAAAGCGATTCGTGATTTGGCTTCAAAAGAATTAGGTTTAAAAACTGCAAATTACAGATACGCAACCTCATCAGAAGAATTGCAAAATGCGGTTCGTGAAGTCGGGATTCCTTGCGTAGTGAAGCCGTTGATGTCTTCTTCAGGAAAAGGACAATCGATGATCAAAACGCCAGACGATATTGAAAAAGCTTGGAATTATGCTGTAGAAGGTTCTCGTGGCGATGTTGTGGAAGTAATCGTGGAAGCTTTTGTGAAATTCAATTCAGAAATCACGCTTTTGACGGTTACCCAAAATAATAATCCGACGCTGTTTTGTGCTCCAATTGGACATAGACAAGAACGTGGCGATTACCAAGAAAGCTGGCAACCGGCAAGAATTTCGGACAAAGATTTATTCGAAGCGCAAGATATGGCCGAAAAAGTAACCGAAGCTCTTGGTGGTGCAGGGCTTTTTGGCGTGGAATTTTTCTTGGCTGATGACGGCGTTTATTTCTCAGAATTATCTCCAAGACCGCACGATACCGGAATGGTGACTTTAGCGGGAACGCAAAATTTTAATGAATTTGAATTGCACCTGCGTGCGATTTTGAGTCTTCCGATTTTTGAAATTACGTTAGAGAAATTCGGAGCCAGTGCTGTAGTTTTGGCTTCTGAAAATTCTACAAATCCGAGTTATGAAGGTTTGGACAAAATCGCTGGATTGGCGAAGACAGATTTTCGTATTTTTGGAAAACCTACGACTAGGCCTTATCGAAGAATGGCGGTAGCCTTGACTTCTGATACTTTGGAAACTAACATTGAAGAAATTGTAGAGCGCGCCAAAGAAGCCGCTAAATTGATAACTGTAAACTATTAAATCATGAAAAATATAATTACAATCGCATTTTTGTTTCTAGCTTTTGGAGCAAATGCACAGGATAAAAAAATTACGAAACCTGAAGTTGTGGAAGCTTCTTGCGGACAGTGCAACTTCGGAATGAAGGGCAAAGGTTGTGCCTTGGCTGTAAAAATTGATGGCAAGCCTTATTTTGTGGATGGAACTAAAATCGACGACCACGGAGATTCTCACGGTGCAGATGGGTTTTGTTCTAAAGTGCGTCAGGCAGAAGTTACTGGCGAAGTGAAAAACGACCGTTTTGTGGCTAGTTCTTTTAAATTATTGCCGGAGAAAAAAGTTAAGAAGAAATAAAGTTTTTGAATATTGAAGGGGCTTTGTATTCTTTGCGAAAAACTTAGCGTCCTTTGCGTTGAAATTTTAAACGCAAAGATTGGAAGGCCTCGCAAAGATTGCAAAGCTTTACTTTTATAAAATATTGACAAAGCAAAAAAAAGGAGAAAACTTGACAACAGCTTTCCTCCTTTTCATTTATAAAAACTCAAATTTATTTCTTCTTTCCGATATTCAAATTGTCAAAACTTGAAACGTCGATCACTTCCTCTAAATCTACGTCAAACGAAATGTTTATCGAGTCTCCGACCATCGTTACAGGCAATTCATTTGACAATTGCGAAGAACCCACGAAGATATTTGGGTAATCTTTTATGGTAAAATAATAAAAACTGTTGCCGTTTTTCACATCGTTCTCAATTCTAGTTACGACAGATTTAAAGCTCTTTTTGCTCGAAACCGCTGCCGGATCGATACCATTGTCGGCCATGTTGTAGACATTTTTATAGGCCATCAAGGTTTCGCGCATGGTGTTCCCTACTCCCACAATCGTGTAATCGTTAATCGAAACCATGGCAAACATTTTTACCAGACCGCCGTCGTCTTTCAAAGTCATTACATATGTCGGGATATTATTAATCAAATATGGAATTGGCAGTGAAGCATGATATCCTTTTTCTTGCACTTTTCCTTCCGCTGAACTTTGTGCTGCGAATTCTGTGGCACCGCTTTGTCTATAATAAGTTGCTTCTTTAGTTCTCGTGTCCACCAAGACAAAACCTACGGCAGATTCCTCTTTCCCTACGGATGATAAACCTGTGTACCAGTATGATTTGTGGTTTTCTCCATAGACCAAAGTCAGCCCTTCGGTGGTCATTAATTTATTTTCGTTTGACCAGTTCCAGTAGCCGTGAACATATTCTCCCCAGTCATTTAATTGCTCCTCAACAAAGCTGATTGGCTGAATTCTATCCACCCAAAGCGGTGTGTTGGCGATGTCATATTCTTGGATGTCTCCGGTTTGAGCATCAACAACTAGAACTCCCGTAGCGTCATTTCCGGCAAAGCCGATGCGTTTTTTATACTTCGTCACAATCCAATATGGATGTCCGCTATCGTCAATTTCAAAATTAAAATCTTCTAAACCAACCGTCGCATATCCGTTGAAATAAACGTGGCGATCGATTCTTGATCCGAAGAAAGCTTCCGGCTGATACTTGATTCTGACAGGCTTTCCTTTGACATCTTGCACTAATTTCACATCCCTTTCGTTGGTTGCAGAAACCATTACATAACCCGGAGTTCCTTCAGAATTGTTATACCATTTGAAAAAACCGGTGTGCAATAAAGGCGCAACCCAGTACAATTCATCATTTACCTTTTGGATTGTGAATTCGCCGATCTCTGTCTGGCTTCCCAAAGAAGGCTGAGAACCGATGATTTTTTCTCCTAAAAGCATGGCTAATTCTTCATCGACCACACGAATTTTATCCAAAGAAATTGGAGCAATGTGGTTTTTTAAATTTTGTCCGTCTTCTACTTTACCGATTAATTTTTGGTAGGCATCACTTCTGAACATTGGCAGACTTGTCACCAACGGAACAATTACCACATACGCCAAAATGGCAAAAAGTATATAAAAGAAAAGTTTTGGCGGTGCTGCAACCAAACGCAATTTGTTGGCGGGTTTTATTACTTCCACCTTTGTAAAAGCGATAATTGCAATAAGAATAATGAAAATCAAGAGAACTGGAAGCCCTATAAATCCGTAATTAATGACAGGAAGCGTCATATAAAACAATAAAAATCCGAATAAGAGAAGTCCTAAAATTGGGATGATTTTTTTCATGATAATGTGGTGTAGTTTGGTTTTTTAATAAGTCGGAAAAAAATCCAATTGTTACAGCCTCGCTTTATTTTTAGATATTAATAAAAATGGAAGCGAATAATTTCGGTATCCTGTGAAAGGGTTTTAGTAGCTTAAGAATCTCTCAAAAGTGGTTGCTAGATTTTATCTTTTGCAAAAAATTAAGATTTCAATGCCTATTTTTGTCAATTGCATTAAAAAATTGCCCCGCTTATGAAGCTCCTTGTTGTTGAAGATGAACCAAACTTGTTATCAATTATCAGAAAAGGACTTTCTGAAAATAATAATGAAGTGAGCGTGGCGATGGATGGAAGAACGGCTTTGGAAATGATTCAGAACCATACTTTTGACGTCATTATTTTAGACATCATGCTTCCAGACATCAACGGAATTGAGATTTGCAGAAGATTGCGCGCCGCTAAAAACTTTGTACCGATTTTGCTTCTGACCGCTTTGGGGACAACAGAAAATGTAGTTACTGGTTTAAACGCGGGAGCAGATGATTATATGGCAAAACCGTTTAAATTCTCAGAATTGCAAGCCCGAATTAGTGCATTGGCTCGCCGTTCAAGTCAAGACAACAAGCCCAACGACACAATTATTATTGATGATTTAGAGATTGACGGCCGTTCAAAATCTGTAAAAAGAAACGGAGAATCGATTGTTTTGACCGCAAAAGAATTTAAGCTGTTATATTATCTGGCTAAAAATGCAGGCAATATTTTATCTCGAGAACAACTGCTTGAAAATGTCTGGGATATTAATTTTGATATGAACACAAACGTTGTCGATGTTTATATCAATTATGTCAGAAAAAAAATTGACAAGCCTTTTCAAAATAAATTAATCCACACGATGAAAGGTCTGGGTTATGTAATACGACCAATTTAATGCAAATTAGAAAGAAAATAACATTCACATATATTGCGCTTTCCTGCTTCAGCACGTTGCTTCTGAGCGCGGTGGTTTTCTTTTTATTTAAGCAAAACAATCAATATCATTTCTTGAAGAGGCTTCAAGACAGGGCAAAAATCGCATCATCGATTTATTATCAGCACGACACTTTAAAAGCAAAATATTTTCAAGAATTCAAGAGCGAAGGCTTAGAAGAATTAATTGATGAGAAAGATTATGTATTAAAAGTCAATGGCAAGGAGTCATTTGAATACAACACCAATTTAGAGTTGCCTTCTTCTTTTTATTCTGAAGTGATGAAAACCGGAAGCAGTTGGATTGAAGAAGATTACCGCTATTATTATGGTCAGATTTTCTCAGAATCAGGGCAGAAATATATGGTAATCGTTACTGCAAAAGACCGCAGAGGAAATCTCAGCACAATATATATATTGCAAATTTTAATCTTTGGAGGAATTGGATTTGTAATACTGGCTTACTTTTTTGGAAAGTTTTTGGCAAGAAGAGTCATTGATCCGATGGCTAGAATCACGAAGGAAGTAAAAAGAATCAGTGCTTCAAATCTGCACAGCCGCTTGCCTGATACTGAAGGCCAAGACGAGATTTCTGACCTGACGAAAACTTTTAACGACATGCTCGACCGATTGGAAACTTCGTTTGAAATTCAGGCAAATTTCATCAATAATGCTTCCCATGAGTTGAAAACTCCGATTACGACGATTATTGCCGAGACTGAAATTATGCTCTTGAAAGAAAGAGAAACTGAGGAATATATGTCTTCTTTGGAAACTATAAATAAACAGGCTTCAAAACTAGGAAACTTGACCGAAAGCCTTTTGAAATTAACCCAAACTGGTTATGACGGCAGAAAACAAGTGCACGATATTGCCAGAGTAGATGAGCTTTTATTAGAAGTAAAAGCTTCAATCGACACTATTTTTCCTGACAACCGAGTGAATATCAAACTCAATGATATTCCGGATGACGAGTCGCTTTTGACTATTCCTTGCAACCGTCCTTTGCTTGAATTGGCGTTGAATAATATTATATCCAATGGCGTGAAATATTCTGACAACGATGAGGTTTTTGTATCGCTTTCGGCAGATAAGAGCAAAATTAAAATTGCCATTACTGACATTGGAATTGGAATTCCGCCTGAAGATATTCCTTATTTATATGAGCCTTTTTTCCGCGGAAAGATTGCTTCAAAATACAACGGCTATGGACTCGGACTTCCATTAGCAATGAAAATAATAAGAATGCACAACGGCGAATTGCAGATTAATTCTGAAACCGGAAAAGGAACCGTGGTAAATATTACTTTTGACAAAACCAACATTAGAAATTCTAATCTTAAATCTTAGAAAGTTCTAATTTTAATCTAAGAAAGCTCTAATCTTGGAGGTTTTACTTTGTATGTATAATAACAATAGAAATTATACATATGAAAAATATCTTAATCCCTACAACGCTGCATACTGACACAGTCAATGCTGTAAAAACGGCAATCAAACAATCAAAATGCAAAAACTGTACTATTGTCTTGTTGCAAGTTTGCGATGTTCCTGATACTGAATCTGGAGCATTCTTTTTGAGATCTTTTAAAAATGAGCTGAGCGTTTCGCAAAAAAGTATTTTAGAATTGTGCCGAAATTTAGTGGCGACATCACAAAACTGTACTTTTAAACTGCAACATCAATATGGCATTTCTGCACCGCTGATGCGAAATTTGTTAGACCATCTTCATGTGGGCTTGATCATCCTTACGCCTTCTTATAAAACTGCGGAGAAAAAAATCCACAATCAATTCCTTCAGATTTTATCCAATTGCAAATTTCCAATTCTTCACTTGAATTCTAATTTTGAAGAACACGATTTGAATAAAGCGATGTATTTAGAACAAACAAAATCAAGACTTCAAGCAGAAGATTTACAGCAATTGATGCAAGGGCAGTTTGATTTTAGAATTGTCAGCCAAGCCAAGATTTTTGAGGATCAAACTGTAGAAGAAATTAATCCGGAGTTGTCAGAAGCTATTTCTAAAAACGAAATCAACCTTTTAATTCAGACAAGAAAGCCTGAAAAAATTAAATTGAAAAACAAAGAGAAATCGATGATTAATGAGAGTTTGGGATTGCCTGTTCTTTCTTTATATGAAGAAATTATCTAAAAAAGATTCCGTTCAAAAGCCTGATTTATAAATTTAAAATAAAAATATATGCTGCTAAAAAAGAAAATTCCGATGAGATATGTTCTCGGAAAAATTAAAATAGAATTAGTTCTTGTTGTTTTATATGTAGTTTCGTTTGACTTGATTCACCGTTATTTTGAAGCTGTAGCAATGAATATTCCAATTGCGATTCCAACTATAATTGGTACCGTTATCTCGCTATTATTAGCTTTTAAATCAAATCAAGCGTATGACCGCTGGTGGGAAGCGAGGATGATTTGGGGCGCTATCGTAAATGACTCCCGAACATTATTGCGTCAAGTTATCGGCTTTTATAAAGATCCTGATTTTTCTATACAAGCTGATGAATTCAAAGAAAGTTTTGCAAAAAGACAGGCGGCTTGGTGTTATAGTTTGGGACAAGCTTTAAGAGGAAAAGATCCATTGAAACCTATTAAAAATTTGCTGACGGCAGAGGAATTTCGTTATGTATCAAAACACAAGCACGTTCCGAATGCGATTTTGATTTTGCATTCAAGAGCTTTGAAAATTGCTAAGGATAAAGGGAAAATAAATACCTATCAGCAAGTTGAAATTGACAACACTTTAACACGTTTGTGCGATTCGATGGGAAAATGCGAACGTATAAAAAATACTGTTTTTCCAACAACTTACAGCTTGTACATCAGATTCACACTTTGTCTTTTCATCATGTTATTGCCTTTTGGATTGACAAATTTAGTAGGATGGTTGCAAATTCCTTTAGTTACGACTATTGCTGCTGCATTTTTCTTGGTCGAAAAAATGGCAATCCATCTTCAAGATCCTTTTGAAAACAGGCCTACTGATACGCCTGTAACTACGATTTCAACGGCAATTGAAAAGAATTTGATTCAAATGGTAAATGAATTTAGAGATGAATTTGATGATACGCTTGAAAAACCAGAAGTTTCAATGCATCATATACAGCCAGTAAAAAACGCTTATTTTGTTCTATAGGGTTTTTAGATTATTGTTGGTTAATCCGGCTTTGGGAAGAGCCGGATTTTATTTTATAGAACATTTTCGCAATAGTATCTTTATAATAACTCAAAAAAAATTACTTTTACATAAACAATAACATTTCCAAACATGAAGACAAATTTCAAAAACATTGCTGCAAAAGCATTTTTAATTTTAGGTTTCGTATCGTTTACTCTTTTCGCATCATGTGCTAATGACAATGATCCAGAAGCAGTGGCAGAAAAATTCTTAAACCACGTAAACAAAGGAGAATTTAAAGAAGCAAAAGAATATTGCGATGAGCAAACTGCATCTTTGATCGGAATGATGGAAGGAATGGCTGGCGACAAAACTAAAGAATTGAAAGATGCAGACGTAAAAGTTGAAATCGTTTCTTCTGAAGTTAAAGACGATAAAGCAACAGTAAAATACAAATCAACTGGTGGAAAATCAGCTAATTCTGCAGAACAAACATTAAACTTGGTAAAAGTTGACGGTAAATGGAAAGTGACTATCGACAAAGAAAATGCAAACAAAGAAGGCGCTGGAAAACCAGAAGATGCAACTATGCCGGCTGATTCTTTAAACGTTGCAACTGATTCTGTTGGAGTTCCTACAGATACAGTGGTTGCACCTAAATAATCACTTTACAAAATAAATTTAAAAGCATTACTAATGAAAAAAATATTTTTTTATTTAGTAATGCTTTTTCTTTTGGCCTTCATTACCTACAAGGCTTTTTTCTACATAGATAGAAAATCAGAACAAGCTGAAATTGTAAAAAATGAAGCTGTGACAAGGCTTTCTCCTCAAGAAATTTCTCAAATTCAGGAAGGAGATTTTATACTAAGAAGAGGTTTTGGCTTCTTCAGTGACTACATTTCAAAAGAATTAAACGACAGCATCATCGATGTCACGCATGCCGGAATTATTACCAAACGAAATGATTCTTTATTTGTAATTCATTCTCTTTCTTCGGATGTGACTGACGTTGACGGCTTGCAAACACAGCCTTTGCAGGAATTTTTAAGATATTCTTATCCCCATAAAATTATCATCACGCGTCTAAAAAATGCAGATTCTGTTACGGGATTAAAGATTGCTTCGCTGGCCAAACAGTATTTATCTAAGCAGATTCCGTTTGACCATAAAGGCAATTTTGAGGATGATTCTGAATTATTTTGTACCGAAATGATTTGGAAAATCTTAGAAAAAGACCTCAAATCTGTAAAAATTCCAACAGAAGCAGTTGCCCGAAAAAAGTTTTTTTATTCCATGTCTCCGATGTATGACACGATTTATTTTGACATTAAGGTAAATCAGTATCTAAAGAATAAATAGTATTTTTGTCTTTACAAACTAAACGAATTTACATGAAAGCATACGTATTTCCAGGTCAAGGTGCCCAATTCACAGGAATGGGAAAAGACCTTTATGAACAATCTGAATTAGCAAAAGAATTATTCGAAAAAGCCAACGAAATCTTGGGTTTTAGAATCACCGATATCATGTTTGAAGGAACCGCAGAAGAATTAAAGGAAACTAAAGTTACACAGCCAGCGGTTTTCTTGCATTCTGTAATTCTTGCCAAAACATTAGGCGATAGTTTTAAACCAGAAATGGTTGCAGGACATTCTCTTGGAGAATTTTCTGCTTTGGTTGCCAATGGAACTCTGTCATTTGAAGACGGATTGAAATTGGTTTCACAAAGAGCAATTGCAATGCAAAAAGCGTGCGAAATCAAGCCTTCGACTATGGCAGCAGTTCTTGGATTAGAAGACAAAATCGTGGAAGACGTTTGTGCTTCAATCGATGGAGTTGTGGTTGCGGCAAACTACAACTGCCCAGGACAATTAGTGATTTCTGGAGAAACTTCAGCAGTTGAACAAGCTTGTGATGCGATGAAAGCTGCAGGTGCAAAACGTGCTTTGATTTTGCCTGTTGGCGGTGCTTTTCACTCGCCGATGATGGAACCTGCTAGAGAAGAATTAGCTGCAGCAATTGAAAGCACGACTTTTTCAACTCCGATTTGCCCAGTTTATCAAAATGTACCAGCAAGCGCTGTTTCAAGTGCTAATGAAATTAAGAAAAATTTGATTATCCAATTGACAGCTCCAGTAAAATGGACACAATCAGTTCAGCAAATGATTGCCGACGGCGCTACTTCATTTACTGAAGTAGGTCCAGGAAAAGTATTGATTGGATTGGTAAATAAAATTGACAAAAGCGTGGAGACTTTTTCAGCTTAATCAATTATTGCACAAAAAATCCCAAGTTAGCGCTTGGGATTTTTTGTTTTATAAGTATTTCACTTCTTCGGAATGACTATTAATAATTCCGGTAATAATATATTTTTCATCTTTGTTTTCAAAGAATATGTACCAGATTGTTCTGGAATTAGCTTTGTAAAAAATGTATTTTGAACCAATATGTTTTAATTCTTTTGGAGATATTTTATAATTTTTTGCTTTAAGATTTCCTGGAACTGAATCATAGATTTGAGAAACATATTCTTCAGCGGATTTTATAAATCCAAAGTATTCTTTTTTATATAAAATTTTAACCAAATCATCTAAATAGGCGATAACTTCGGAAGTGTAAGTAATTTTTATTTTCCCCACCATTCCCTAATTCTTCTGATAGATTCTGCTTTTGCTTCCTCTGGCGAATATCCGTTTTCAAATTCCTTATCAAAATCGAATTCGGTTTCTTTTTCAGATTCAGATTCCTCTTTCAGCTTTGCAATTTCGTATAAAATACTTGGCTCTTCCAATTTGGAAAGCCACTCCATTAATTCATTTTTTCTGTATCGCGTGTCCATAATTATTCATTTATTTAGCTAATTTACAAATAATTAATTTTATTCCACAGAGATTCACAAAGTAAGCTCAGAGATTCGCAAAATTCTTTGCAAAAAAATTACGCGCCTCTTTGTATTAAAACACTTCTAACTTCTAATCTTTTTTTCCCATTTCCAAGCAGAATCCATCGCTTGATCCAAAGTCGATTGCGCTTTCCATCCTAGAACCGAGTTGGCTTTTTCAGTATCAGCGAAAGCAGAAATCACGTCACCTTCTCTTCTGTCGACCAATTTATATGGCAATTTTTGACCGCTTACTTTTTCGAAAGATTTGATGACTTCTAAAACAGTACTTCCTGTTCCCGTTCCAATATTAAAAGTTTCCACTTTATCTTCGTTTTTCTTGTCGATCAATCTTTTTAAGGCAACAACGTGCGCTTTTGCCAAATCAACCACGTGGATATAATCGCGAATGCAAGTTCCATCAGAAGTTGGATAATCAGAACCAAAAACAGACAATTCATTTCTTAAACCGATTCCTGTTTGCGTAATGAACGGCACTAAATTTTGCGGAACGCCAATTGGCAATTCTCCAAGTTCCGTTGAAGGATGTGCGCCAATTGGATTAAAATATCTCAATAAAATGGCGTTGATATTTGAAACTTTAGCAACATCTTGAATAATTTCTTCTCCTATTTGCTTTGTATTTCCATACGGAGAAATCGCTGGCTGAATCGAAGCATTTTCAGTAATCGGCATCTTTTCAGCTTGACCATAAACCGTGCAAGAAGAACTGAAAATAAAGCTAGAATTATCCTTTTGCTGTAATTCTTGAAGAATATAAACCAAAGCATTAATGTTATTTTCATAGTAAAGCAACGGATTTTCAACGCTTTCTCCAACTGCTTTTGAGGCTGCAAAGTGAATTACGCCAGCAACATCTGAATGCTTTTTAAAGAAATCTTGAACTGCTTTTTTCTCTCTTAAATCTAGTTTTTCAAATTCGGGCTTTTTACCTGAAATGGCTACAATTCCGTTTAAAACTTCTTCTGTCGAATTGGAAAGATTATCAATTATTACGACTTCAAAACCTTGGCTTTGCAATTCAACTACCGTGTGAGACCCAATAAAACCTAATCCTCCTGTAACTACTATTTTCATTTGCTTATATTTTTAAAAACCACGAACTCACGAATGTAATTTTTATTCGTGAATTCGTGGCTTTTTTTCTGTATTATTTAATTATTTTAAAAATTCTAAAATAGAATCGGTAATGAATTTAATCTGCTCATCGTCTAATTCAGTGTGCATTGGCAACGAAATTACTTCTTTAACCAGCTGATTTGTGATTGGAAAATCTTCCTCTTTATAACGAGAATCCAAATATGCTTTTTGGCTGTGCAACGGAATTGGGTAATAAATCGCACACGGAATTCCTTTGTCTAAAAGATGTTGCATCAAACCATCACGGTCTGCGTCAACAATTCTCAAAGTATATTGGTGAAAAACGTGCGAATCTCTTTCGCCAGCAATATAAGGCGTTACGATGTTTTTGTGGTTTGTCAAAGCTTGACTGTATTTTTGAGCTGCCAATTGACGCGCCGCATTGTATTCGTCTAATTTTGGCAATTTTGCATTTAAAACTGCCGCTTGAATACTATCTAAACGAGAATTTACACCCACAACATCGTGATGATAACGAACATACATTCCGTGGTTTACGATGCCGCGAAGTTTGTGCGCCAAATCATCATCGTTTGTAAAAATCGCGCCGCCATCGCCATAACAACCTAAGTTTTTAGATGGAAAAAAAGACGTTGAAGCCACGTGACCGATAACTCCAGCTTTCTTTTTCTTTCCGTCAAAATATTTGTAATCCGCTCCAATTGCTTGCGCATTATCTTCAATTACATATAAATTATGTTCTGAAGCCAATTGCATAATCGCTTCCATATTTGCAGCTTGACCAAACAAATGCACTGGAACAATCGCTTTCGTTTTTGGCGTAATTGCTTTTTTAATTGCTTCGATAGAAATGTTAAAAGTATCAATTTCCACGTCAACCAAAACCGGAGTCAATTGCAATAAGGCGATAACTTCAACAGTTGCAGCGAATGTAAAATCAGCCGTAATTACTTCATCACCAGGTTTTAAATCCAGCGCCATCATTGCGATTTGCAAAGCATCAGTTCCGTTTGCACACGGAATTACGTGTTTTGCGCCAAGATAATCTTCTAAACTTTTTTGGAATTTGTGAACCTCAGGACCATTGATGTAAGTGTTGGTATCCAGAACTTCTTGAATCGAATTGTTAACCGCTTCTTTTATATTTTCGTATTGCCCTTTAAGGTCAACCATTTGAATTTTTTTCATCTAAATTTGAATTTAAAACACGCAAAATTACTAATTAAATGACGGACAACCAATGAAATTTCTAGAAACTAATGTATTTTAGCAATTCAAAAAATGACCTATGTTTTTTCTCTATAATTTGCTGGTAATCATCGCCGGATTTGCCTTAAAAATAGTCGCGCTTTTCAGTCCGAAAATGAAACTTTTCACAAACGGAAGAAAAAACGTATTCAAGACTTTAGGTAACAAAATCGGACCAAAAGACAAAACAATTTGGTTCCATTCGGCGTCGCTTGGCGAGTTTGAACAAGGGCTTCCGGTAATGGAAAAGATTCGAATTTTATATCCAAATCACAAGATTGTAGTCACTTTCTTTTCGCCTTCTGGTTATGAAGTTCGAAAAAATTCAACTGTGGCTGACGTGATTGTTTATCTTCCTTTAGACACAAAAAATAACGCAAAAGAATTCTTGAAATTGGTTCACCCAGAAATGGCTTTTTTCATCAAATATGAGTTTTGGCCAAATTATTTGAACGAATTAAAACAGAAAAATATTCCTACTTATTTATTCTCAGGAATTTTCAGGAAAGACCAAGTTTTCTTTAAATGGTACGGCGGTTTTTACCGAAAAGCTTTGGCAACTTTCAAAATGTTTTTTGTGCAAAATGAAAGCTCAAAATTGCTATTGCAGAAAATTGGTTTTAACAATGTAAAAGTCAATGGAGACACGCGTTTTGACCGAGTTTCAAAGATTTTAGAACGAGACAATACGTTAGATTTCGTAGAAAAATTCAAAGATAACAAACTCACAATTGTTGCCGGAAGCACTTGGCCGAAAGACGAAAATAATTTGGTCGATTTTATAAATTTAAATTCTTATGGAGTAAAATTTATCTTGGCACCACACAATGTCAAGCCAGACCAAATCGAGGATTTAAAGAAAAATATTTCGAAAAAAGTGGTTTTGTTTTCAGAAATGAAGAACAAAAACTTAGCAGAATTTGACGTTTTCATTATCGACACAATAGGAATTTTGACCAAAATTTACAGCTACGCAGATATTGCTTACGTCGGCGGCGGTTTTGGAACTTCGGGATTGCATAATATTTTAGAACCTGCTACTTTTGGAATTCCTATACTAATTGGTCCAAATTTTCAGAAGTTTTCCGAGGCCGTTGCTTTGGTAAATATGGGAGGATGTATTTCGGTAAAAACAAAAAAAGAATTGGAAGAAACGTTGGATTTTTTGATTCAGAATGATGATGAGCGATTTGAAAAAGGCCATATTTCCAAGACTTTTGTGGAAATGAATAAAAATGCGACGGAGGTTATTTTGAAGAATTTGTAATTTTTAAACACAGATTTCTCAGATTTGCTCAGATTTTTTTAAACCGAATTTGAACAATAAGTTATCCCATAGGGATTTTATATCGGTAGAAAAAATATTTAGCTCGTTTATTTTTGTCCCGTAGGGACTAAACAAATTCACAATAATATATAGTCCCTACGGGACAAATAACCGCAATACTTGATAATTTCTACCGGTATAAAATCCCTATGGGATATTCTTAGAAATAAATTAGTCAATAATAAAATTCGGTTTAAATCCGCATCATTCACTAAAATCGGCGTTCAAAAAAACTTAAAACCATGACACAATTCAAACCTTTACAAACTTCAGACATCGAAACAATCGTTTCAATGATGCAGGAATTTTATGCGATTGACAATTACCCAATTGATATTGCGATTTCAAAAGCTTTGTTTCTGGAATTTTTAAAAAATCCGCATTTGGGAAGATGCTGGCTGATTCATTCTGATGGAGAAATTGTGGGTTATGTGATTCTGACTTTTGTTTTTAGTTTTGAATATAAAGGAACGATTGCATTTTTAGATGAATTGTATATTTCTTCAAAAGCTAGAGGAAAAGGAATTGGGAAATTGGCTTTGGATTTTATTTACAACGAAGCGGTTTCTCTTTCTTTGAAAATTATTTATCTGGAAGTGGAAGGTCATAATGAAATTGCTCAGAAGCTATATTTATCTAAGGATTTTGTGGTTCATAATCGGAAATTGATGAAGCTTGTGATTAATTAAATGCAAGATTTAAGATTTGAACCATTTTTGAACCATTAAGGTATTAAGAAAATTAAGTTAGAATGTCTTAATAAAAACTAATGCTAATGGCTTGGATTTTAAAATTACTATCGTTTGTCGCCAAAGATTGGGACTGACCTTTCCAAAAAATTCAATACACTTTCTCAAATAGCCCCGATGGTGCCTTTGTTTGAACTCTTGCGCCAGCCTTAAAAGCTGGCGCAAAGTGAGTGGCACCAGCGGGAATTTCGATTGCTGACAATTCCTTAAGTTTCGCTTCTGAAATAGAAAATATACCTACAAGGTTTTGAAAACCTTGCAGGATTTTAGGGATTCGTTAAATAATTGAGGGTTTTAATCTAAAATTGTAACTTGCGAGCACTATAAATTACTCAACAATTAGAATATGAAATTTTTAAGACTTCTTGTCCTTTTATTGGTTCTTCCTGCGTATTCTCAGCAAGGCGGCATGTGGATTCCTTCGCTTTTGAAAGGGATGAATGAAACGGAAATGAAAAATTTGGGAATGAAAATGAAAGCGTCTGACATTTATGACGTGAATAAATCGAGTTTAAAAGATGCGGTGCCACAGTTTAATGGCGGTTGTACTTCAGAAGTTATTTCTGACCAAGGACTTTTATTGACAAATCATCATTGCGGTTTTGGGCAGATTCAGAATCATTCTTCTGTGGAACATGATTATTTGACAGATGGTTTTTGGGCAAAAACGCTGGAAGAAGAATTGCCGAATGAAAATTTGGAAGTCACTTTTATCGTAAAAATCGAAGATGTGACAACGCAAGTTTTAAACGGAGTTTCTGGAATTTCTTCGGAAGCTGAAAAGCAAAAAAAGATTCAAGAAAATATTTCTTCGCTGACAAAATCTTTGCCAAAGGAAGCTTGGCAAGAAAATAGAATCCGTACTTTTTATGAAGGAAATCAATATATTTTATTTGTAATTGAAAGTTATAAAGATGTTCGTCTGGTTGGTGCGCCACCTTCTTCTATCGGAAAATTTGGTTCAGATACTGACAACTGGGTTTGGCCTCGCCACACTGGAGATTTTTCTTTATTCAGAATTTATGCGGATAAAAATAACCGTCCGGCGGCGTATTCTAAAGACAATGTTCCTTACAAACCAAAGCACTTTTTGCCGGTTTCTATAAAAGGTGTCGAAGAAAATGATTTCACAATGGTTTTTGGCTATCCAGGAAGAACGACAGAATATTTGCCTTCTGTGGCTGTGGAACAAATTGTGAATAGCTTGAATCCTGCGAAAATTGAAATTCGTGACAAAGCTTTAAAAGTAGCTGACGGATTTATGCGAAAAGATAATGCGATCAAAATTCAATATGCTTCGAAATATGCCGGAATTGCAAATTATTGGAAGAAATGGATTGGCGAAACGCAAGGTTTGAAGAAATCAAATGCAATTCAAATCAAAAAGAATTTTGAAAAAGATTTCTTGTCCAAAGTGAACAAAGCTGGAAAACAAGCTGAATATGGAACTATTTTTACTGATTTTCAGAAGAATTATGATGAAATCGCTCCTTATGCTTTAGGCAGAGATTATTTTATAGAAGTAGTGCTTCGTAATACAGAATTGCTTGCAACAGGATATAAATTATATCAATTAGAGCAGATTTACAATTCAAAAGGAGAGCAAGCTTTTACGGATAGAAAAAATAACTTATCATCTGGAATGGGCGATTTCTACAAGGATTTTAATGCTTCTGTGGATGAAAAAGTTTTTGAGCAATTAATTGAATTGTATGCAACAAAATCACCGCAGCAATTTGTGCCTGCGAATTTAAAAAATGCAGATTTCAAGAAATTGACTTCTGAAATTTACAGCCAGTCAAAATTGACAAGCTATGAAAAATTCAAAGAGTTGCTTTCTGGCGACACCAAAACTGTTTTGGCGAAAATCAATGCTGATAAAGGATTTCAATTGGTAAAATCAATGGCGGATGTATATTTGAAAGACATAGCTCCAAAATATGATGAGATTAATTTGAGAATTGTGGCTTTGCAAAGAAATTACATGAAGGGAATTTTAGAATTAAGCTCAAAAGATGCCCGAATTTTTCCGGATGCAAACAGCACTTTGAGAGTTACTTATGGAAAAGTAAAAGGATATAATCCTAGTGATGCCGTGAGTTATGACCACACGACTTATTTGGAAGGAATTATGGAAAAATATATTCCTGGCGATTATGAATTTGACGTTCCTGCAAAGTTGATTGAATTGTATAATAAAAAGGATTATGGCCAATATGGAAAAGACGGCAAATTGCCAGTGAATTTCATCGGGACAAATCACACGACAGGAGGAAATTCTGGAAGCCCGGCAATTGACGCAAAAGGAAACTTGATCGGTTTGAATTTTGACCGCGTTTGGGAAGGAACGATGAGCGATATTTATTATGATCCAGCGATTTGCAGAAATATTATGGTAGATATGAGATATGTTTTGTTTGTTATTGACAAATATGCTGGCGCGAAACGTTTAATTGATGAAATGAAGATTGTTGGCGGAAAGAAATAATATCATTTTTAGCATTTATAATTTAAGAATTAGAGAAAACGGAACTGATTATTTTAGGAAATTCACAAAATGGATATACAAACTAACCTTAAATGGAATTTTGAATCATCCTAAAGTCCTATAAAGCCTTATAATTCATGGAATTATCAAGCCAAAAAAAAGTTTTAAAAAAAAATACTTTAAATATTTTAAGATATTAAAAAATTTATATCTTTGCTCCGAATTAATAATTAACCTTTATAATTTAGTAAGATGAAAAAAGTTGTATTAAGCCTAGCTCTTGTTGCTACTATGGCATTCGTTTCTTGTAAAGAAACTAAAACTGAAGAAACTGTTGTTGAAGAAACTCCAGTTGAAGTTGCACCAGTTGAAGCTGCACCAGTTGCTGCTGACACTACTGCTGCAGATACTACTGCTGCACCAGCTGTAACTCCAGCTAACTAATTTAACAATTAGCAAAGTAAAAAGAAAACCCTGCAATGCAGGGTTTTTTTATTTATAAGAGTTTTTTAATCTGCAAAAATATCTGCACCCGTAAAATCTAATGTTTCGGCTTTTGGAACATAGAGCCTTACTTCTGCGATTCCCCTTTCAAGTCGCAAGGCTGTGTTAAACTTCCTGCTTGTTGCATATACTTTATCATTTATGATCAGCCTGTAGAAAAACTTACCACTAGAAGTTTTAAATTTCATACAGAACGCATCCTCAGCATTTGTTTTTATTATTTCAATATCTTCTTCGATATCCATTTTTAATTCATAAGAAGCGCTAGAAAAGACAATTTTGCCTTTTCTTGAAGTATAAACGAACTTATAATGGTCTTCATCTTTTTTTGTGATAACGAATGCGCCCATGGAATTTTAAGAATTATTATTTTAGAAATTATTGCAAATAAAAAAAGCCCGTAATTTTCATTACGAGCTTTTGTACTCAGAGCGGGACTTGAACCCGCACGAACATTGCTGTTCACTGGATTTTAAGTCCAGCGTGTCTACCAATTTCACCATCCGAGCATTATTTGAGCGAAAAACGGGGCTCGAACCCGCGACCTCGACCTTGGCAAGGTCGCGCTCTACCAACTGAGCTATTTTCGCATTTTGTATTTGTAAGAACTGACAATACTTAACCGTATTGCGGATGCAAATTTAATACATTAATTCAATTACACAAGCACTTTTTACAAAAAAACACAATAAAAAATCTAATGCTCTGAAAATGCATTTCTTATATTCTTTTATTTTATTAATCGACCATCTGCTTTTGTGAAATTAAAAACTTGCTTTGATACTTTTACAGTCGATTATTTAAATTAATATTCATAAGAAAAAGCAAATTACTTCTTTTGATCTTTGCTTTTTCTTTCGAAAAAATAAGTAAAGGTGACTTTTTTGACTTACTACTTAGTTTATATTCTTAAGCAAGAAATACACATTAAAACATTGATAAACAATATATTAAATCCGTATAAACATCTGCCAATTTTCGGTTTTGAAAGGTGCTTTCTTTTTTATATTGAATAATCACATCTACATTTGCCTCAGAAATAAGCCATTAGATTTATTTCAAAAACCGAAAAATGAAAAATTTATTTGCCAAATTTATACTGATTTTGTTTCTAGCCGTTTTTGGCAGGGGAATAGCTTTGGCGCAAATTGACAATACTCTTTCTGATATTTCTGTTTTTGTAGAATCTGGAACCGTATTATATATTCAAGCAGTTGAAAACGAAATGATTTTTGTTTCAAAAAACACTATACTCTCAGGAGCTGAAGTTTTTACAAAATCATCAATCGTATATGAAAAAGAAAAAATTTCGATTAAAACTAAAACAGCTGTTGTAAAGAAAACTACATTGCCCCTCGCTATTTCTTCAATTAAGCAGGAAATAATTACTAAGCTTCCTTTTACTGGAAATAATTCTAAAACTAAGATTATTGCTGGTTTGGGATCAATTCCTATTCCTTTAACCACTTCATCGAAGGCCTTTCTTGCAAATTATCATAGTGATTATATCGTTTTTGAGATCACTCCTTTTAGAGCTTTTCAAAGAAAAGGCTTTGTCTTTTTAGACATAAAAAAAGTTTCCAGGAATGCCCTTTTTGCCCGACCTCCTACTCTTTCTTAACTACAAATTAAAATTATCTATTACTGGCTTCACGAATTCAATTATTCTGTGGACAGGATAACTATTGCAAAAAAATGAAAATTACACGTAACAATTATTCAAAACAAAATGAAAAAATTACTTTTTACAATCGCCACAATCGCTTTAGGATTTAGCGCAAACGCCCAAGTAGGAATTGGAACTACAACTCCTTCTGCTTCATCAATGCTTGACATTTCAAGCACATCGAAAGGATTTTTAAAGCCGAGAATGACTACGGCGCAAAGAACTTCTATTAATACTCCAGCGAAAGGGCTTGAGGTTTTTGATACTGATTTTAATTCTACTTGGTTTTATAATGGAACGGCATGGATTAATTCTGGTGCTACTTCAACAAATTATTGGACTTTAAACGGAACTAATTTATCTAACAATACCGGATCAAACGTGGGTATCGGCACAACAGCACCAGCTGGAAAATTTCACGTTGCTGCTGATAAAGCAGATTATGGCGAATTAGCGCAATTGATGGTAACAGGCGCAACAGATGCAAACAAAAAGCTATTGCTTGGTTACAATACTGCTGCCAACAAAGGATATATTCAATCTGTTCAGTCAGGATGGAATCAAACTGACTTATTATTGCAACCTGTTGCAGGAAATGTTGGTATTGGAACAACTGCTCCTGGTGCAAAATTAGATGTTGCAGGTCAAATGGCCAGGGTAATAAATTCTGGAGCCGCCGCTATCTTTTCAGCATCAAACGGCAGTTCAGAAGTAAGATTGCAGAACAATAACGGTCCCGGATTTGTAGGAACTTTAGAAGCAAATCCTTTTGAAATCTACACTAGCGGAACTCCAAGGATAACTGCCTTGAGCGGCGGAAATGTCGGTATTGGCACAACTGCTCCTTTAGTAAAACTTCATGTAGCGGGAGATATGGATAATTATGGCTCAACTTCCAATCAAGCCCAAATTATAGCAGGAGGCCTTACAGACCAGAATAAAAAATTGATGCTTGGCTATAACACTACGACCAACAAGGCTTATATCCAAGGGGTTAACACCAATGTGGCTTGGTCAGATTTGATTTTAAATCCAAATGCGGGAAATGTAGGCATTGGAACTGGGACGCCATCTTCATTGTTGCATGTAAACGGGGTTATCACGGCTACAAAAATTCAAGGTCCGTCTGATTCAAGGTTTAAGAAAAACATCAAGCCTATTGAAAATGCTTTGGAAAAAGTAATGCAATTGGGAGGATACACTTATGACTGGAAAGACGCATCTGACTTTCCAAACCAGACATTAGGCAAAGGCCACGACATGGGAGTTATTGCACAGGAAGTTGAAAAACAGTTCCCAGAAGCGGTAAGCACAAATTCTGACGGATTTAAAGCTGTGAGTTATACGGAATTGGTTCCGGCATTGATTGAAGCGATCAAAGCACAGCAGGCACAGATTGAGTTGCTTAAAAAGGAAGTTGCTAACTTGAAAAAATAATTTGGATTAAGGTTTTATGTTTGGGAGAAGACGATTCTACTTTCTTTAAACTTGAACCTTATACATTAAACCATTCATACGATGAAAAAAATAATCAAATATACCTTGTTATCACTCTTGGCTTTTTTGCCAGCAGTGGCACAAAATACGGCAAGCGTCAGCGGCAATTGGGACGACTGTGCGACATGGGGAAATCCGTCAAGTATTCTTCAAAATGCTACTGATACCAAGACAATCAATGCCGGAATAACGGTAATACAAAACACAACGTGGAGCACACAGAACGTTACTTTTAACGGTACAGGCGCAGTGAGTTTTGCTTCATCAGCCAATTCAATTGATTTTGTGATTGATGGTGGCGGGGATAAAAGTTGTGTTGTTGCCAATTGCACAACACCAACTCTATCAGCTATTTCTGGCACGACAAGTATCACGGCTGGAGGCAATGCAACTTATACCGTGACAGGTTCAAATTATACATCAATAGCATGGACTGTGAAAAATTCAGGCGGTACGGTTGTGTTCAGCGGTACCGGATTGACGACTAACTCTTTGACCTTTTCGACCGCAGGAACTTATACTGTGACATTTACAGCCACAAATGCGACAGCAGGTTGCACGGCGACAGTAAGTACGGTTACTTCAAATGTAACGGTTAATCCAGCAACTCCGGGATTGTGTGGCGGAAATCTGCAATCCTATTTTACTACTCATCCTGCTATGTCAAGAGCTGGAGTTGGATTGTATTTTTCTTCGTTAGGCAACCCTAGTAATGATGTTTATATCTTTGGTACAAATGTGGGATATACAAGAATTGTTTATAACGGCGTTACCTATAATTTAAATCTCAATCCTACTCTAAAATATGGAAAACTAGGCGATCCGGGAGTTACTGGAAATGGTTATGTCATGACAATAAGTGCTGGTGGCGTCGCAGCAGCAACCTTCAATGTTGGATGTGGCGGTCAATATAGTCAAAACTACACGTTGGCTCCAATACAAGATTAACATTTTAAATAAGCTTACTTTAAACCAGAATCTCATAAGGATTCTGGTTTTTATTTTAGAAAAGCCTAAGAAGAATTTTAACAACCTATTGCCTTTTTTGACATTAGTCTCCTTGCGATAAAAGTGTTTTTATCTATCTTTAACGCATTGAAAATTAAATATTTTATTAGCCATGCAGAAGATATTCACTTTCCTTTTTTTACTTCTCTCTTTTTTTGCCAATGCGCAACACGATTCTTTATCTAAATATACTACTGAAGAGCTTATTGAAAAAGCAGGTATCTATATTTATACTGACAAGCTTATTTATTGCGATGAGTTGTTAAAGAGAAATCCTGCTGATTCAATCAAATTTAAAATCTATTATTTGATGGGATCTTATGAGCGCGAAGTAACTGGGGATCTTCAAAAAGCATTGACTTTTTCAAAAAAGGCATTAACTTTTAAGACTACAAATTTCAACACGCAAATTGCATTGATTAATCTGGGTGAATTATATGCACTTACCAATAATTATGCTAAGGCATTAGAGCTTATTGAAGAAATAAAAAAAAACAGGCAACAAAACTTCACAACAAAATATGACGGGATTTATTACTTGATGGGAGATTTTAAAAAAAGTATTGCCATTTGCTTGAAATATGTAAAAGACTATGAAAAATATATCGCAAGCCACCCCATAGAAAATAGTGATAAAAAAGCGACTAAGTATGCAGCTTATGCAAGTTTGGCAACCTATTATAATTATTTACATAAATTAGATTCTGCAAGTTATTATACAAACAAATTAAAATTTGAAGACAGCGATTTTTATGATAATTATTTTGACGGATTATGGTATGCTGAAACTTTTACGCTAATTTTAAAAGGACAATATGACAAGGCAATCGCAAGGATGGATAAATCAAAAGATTTTATCCATTCATCAGATACGGAGCTGTATAATGCGAACTACTATTATGCAGTCTGTTACCAAAAGAAAAACGATTACAAAAAATCGCTAGAATATGCAGAATCTGGATTAAAAAATATATTGGTTTTAAATTCATTCCAAAACTATGAACTCGAACTTTATAAAATAGCTTCTGAAAATGCTCAAAAACTAGGCCTTACAGAAAAAGAAAACTATTACCTAAAAAAATACAGCGAAGGTGCCCAGAAAATTAATTATCAAGAAAAAGCCGCTTTCATGGCAAAGCTTTATGACCAAGATGTTGTAAAACCTTTAACTGAAGAATTGATTTTAAAAGATAAAAACTCCTATTATTTGTGGTCGGGATTGGTGCTGGTTTTGTTTTTATCCGGGAATTATGTTGTTTACAGCATTTATAAATCAAAAAGATACAAGAAACATTTTGATGCCGTAATTGCAAGGCTGGAAGAAAATTATCAAAACCCAAATCTTGTAGAAGTGACAGAACCTGAATTATCAAATGAAATTTCAGAGATAGAAGAAAAACAGCCTTCTAAAAATACAATCACAATTTCTGAAGAAACAGAGCAAAAAATACTAAAGAAATTAGAAAATTTTGAACGTAAAATGCAATTTTTATCGCCCGATGTTTCATTGGGAAAAATTGCCCAAGATTTCAAAACCAATGCTTATTATATTACTTATGTGATTAAATTTCACAAGAATACTAATTTCAATGGTTATATTAATAAGCTTCGAATTGATTATATCACCCACAAATTAAAATACAATTCAGAATATACTAATTACAAAATCGAGTATTTGACACAAGAAAGCGGCTTCTCTTCGTATAGCACTTTCAAGAGAATTTTCACAAAGGAAACCGGAATCGATCCTTCAAAGTTTATTGAGTATTTGAAAAAAGCTAAAGAATTACAAAAAAACTAATTTTTATGAAGCATTTACAAAAAATATTCGCCTTGTTTTTTTTACTTCTCTCATCTTTTGCCATTGCGCAACAAGAAGATTCATTGTCTAAATATTCAACTGAAGAACTTATTAAAAAAACTTACGATGCTCAATATATAAGCAACAATAAGATTTATCCTTATAGCAAGGAGATATTACGGAGAAATCCTTCTGATTTAATAAAATCTGACGCTTATGTTGCGTTAGCAGTTTATGAGCGCGACATAACGGGAAATATTGAAAAATGTATTGCTTATTATGAAAAGTGCTTAACTTTTAAAAATGAAGATAATGTTATTAGGCAAGAGTCAGTATTAGCTATTCTTGCTTATGTATATGCAGTAAATAATGAATATGACAAGGCACTAAAATGCATTAGAGAAGCCGATAAATTAGACACTAAAACTTATAATAAAAATTACAGCACCATTTATCATTTAATGGGCGATTTTAAAAAAAGTATCGCTGATGATTTAAAATTTATTGAAGGAAATAAAAAGTATCTAAAACTCCATCCTGAAGAAAAACCCGATGAAAGACAGGTAAGAAATGAAAGCATATATATAGGCTATGCAAATATCTCGAGTAGCTATAATTATTTACACAAATTAGATTCTGCAGTTTACTTTCAGAAGAAGTTTAAACTAGAAAATAAAGAATTTTATGCTAATTTTTGCGATGGTATGTGGTATGTTGAAACCTTTACTTTAATATTAAAAGGAGAATATGACAATGCGATTGCAAGAATGAAAAAATCGAAAATTTTCATCAATAGTTCTCCATCAGAAAGTTATCTGGCTAATTACTATTATGCAATTTGCTACCAAAAAAAGAAAGATTATAAAAAATCATTGGAATATGCTGAAACTGCATTACAGAATATTGTTGTTTTACAATCTTTTCAAAATTATGAATTAGAACTCTATAAAATAGCTTCTAAAAATGCACAGCAATTAGGCCTTACAGAAAAAGAAAACTATTACTTAAAAAAGTATAACGAAGGTGCGCAAAAGATAAATTACCAAGAAAAAGCCACATTTATGGCAAATCTTTATAATCTAGATGTTGTAAAACCTTTGACAGAAGAACTGATTGCAAAAGATAAAAAATCCTATTATTTATGGTCTGGATTGGCTATAGTCCTGATTTTATCAGCAAGCTATATTGCCTACAGTATTTATAAATCTAAAAAAGATAAGAAGCATTTCATCTCTATTATTGAAAAACTTGAACGAGAAAAGTATCAAAATGCTAATCTTCCAGAAAAAATAGAATTGGAATCATCTGAGGAAATTGAAGAAATTGAAGAAAAACTGCCTTCTAAAAATTCAATCACAATTTCTGAAGAAACAGAGCGAAAAATACTCAAGAAATTAGAAAATTTTGAACGCAAAATGCAATTTTTATCGCCCGATGTTTCATTAGGCAAAATTGCCCAAGACTTTAAAACCAATGCTTATTACATTACTTATGTAATTAAATTTCACAAAAACACTAATTTCAACGGCTATATAAATAAGCTCAGAATTGATTATATCACCCACAAATTGAAATTCAATTCTGAATACACAAATTATAAAATCGAGTATTTGGCACAAGAAAGTGGCTTCGCTTCCTACAGCACTTTCAAGCGAATTTTCACAAAAGAAACCGGAATTGATCCTTCGAAATTTATTTCTTATCTGAAAGAATATAACTAATTTGTGTTTTAGATACGCTACATTTTTTAGATTACAGCACTTTTTTAGGTTTTAAAATCCTTTTTCAGTTTCTCAAAAAAGCATTGCAATAACCAAACGAATGAACATGCAAATCATTGATTATCAATAAATAAAAATCATTTTTATAGGATACTAATTCACAATTCGTATTGTATAACTCTTTTTTGACTTGCTTATTGAACTTACATTTGCCAAAATAAATCTACCAAGATTTACACGGACAAATGAAAAAATTATTTGCAAAATTTCTCTTTATATATGCCATTGCCATTTTTGGCACTGGAAGAGCATTGGCGCAAGTTGAATATAATTTTGCCAACGAAACTATACTTGTCAGTTCAGGCACTATCTTTCATGTTATTGAAAGTGCTCCTCCTGAAATTCTATTTGTCACAAAAAATACAGAATTTTCTGGAATCAAGTCATTGGCTGGAGCAGTAGTAGTCATTTATGAAAAAAACAAGCTTGATGTCAAGCCTAAGACATTTACAAGGAAAAAAATTGTGCCCCAAACAAGTAATGTTGTCGCGTCAAAGGTAAATCGCACAATTCCTTTTTCAGAAAACAATCAAGATAATAAAATCATCGTTGGATCGAGTGCAATATCTTTTTCTACAACAAATCACAAAACACAAGCATTGGTTTTTGATTTGATTTATGGTGTTACATTTTCAGGCATCAATTCTTATGAAACTTTTCAAAGAAAAACATTTGTCTTTTTAGAAATAAAAAAGATTTCCAGAAATGCGCTTTTTGCTCGACCACCTACTTTTTCTTAAAATCTTAGTACAAAAAATTATCTAAATTATTTCTCTTCACGAATTTCTTATCTCTGTGGATAGGATAACTATTGCCTAAAATTTAAAAAAATTACACATAACAATTATATTTAAACAAAATGAAAAAATTACTTTTTACAATCGCCACAATCGCTTTAGGATTTAGTGCAAACGCACAAGTAGGTATCGGAACTACGACTCCATCTTCCTCATCAATGCTTGACATTACTAGCACTTCAAAAGGATTTTTAAAACCAAGAATGACTACGGCACAAAGAACAGCCGTTGTTTCTCCTGCAAAAGGACTGGAGGTTTTTGATACTGATTTTAATTCTACTTGGTTTTACGACGGTACTGCTTGGGTAAACAGCGCTGCCAGTTCAACAAATTATTGGACTTTGAATGGAGCTAATTTATATAACAATACTGGGGCAAACGTGGGAATTGGAACAACTGCGCCACATGCGCAACTGCATCTTGGGAATACGGCTGTAAGCCGCAAAATTCTTCTTTATGAAAATGCAGACAATGACCACCAATTTTACGGATTTGGCGTAAATAGCTTCGCGCTACGCTATCAAACTGATTCTCCTTCTTCTGACCACGTTTTTTATGCAGCTATAAACGCTACATCTTCTAAAGAACTGGCAAGAATAAAAGGAAACGGGGAATTAATTGTCCAAAATACGCTTACGGCTCCAAAAATTCAAGGACCGTCTGATTCAAGATTTAAAAAGAACATCAAGCCTATTGAAAACGCTTTGGATAAAGTGATGAAATTAGGAGGATACACGTATGACTGGAAAGACGCTTCAGAATTCCCGACACAATCTTTGGGAAAAGGACACGATATGGGAGTTATCGCGCAAGAAGTAGAAAAGCAATTCCCGGAAGCGGTAAGCACAAATGCTGACGGATTCAAGGCGGTAAGCTATACTGAATTGGTTCCTGCATTAATTGAGGCGATCAAAGAACTTCAGGCTCAAATTACAGAGCTTAAAAACAAGTAATATGAAAAAATTAATAATTTATTTTACAGCTGCACTTTTGGCTTCTTTGCCAGCACTGGCTCAAAACACGGCCACAGCAAGTGGCAACTGGGACAGCTGTGCGACTTGGGGAAATCCGTCGAGCATCATTCAGAGCAATACGGATACCAAAACAATCAATGCCGGAATAACAGTTGCGCAAAACACGATTTGGAGTACGAAAACAATTGATTTTGCAGGCGGAAACGGTGCAATAACTTTTGCGTCTTCATCAAATTCAATTGATTTTGTGGTTGATGGTGGCGATGATAAAACTTGTGTGGTTCCGAATTGTATTTCTCCATCAGGAACCATTGCAGGCGCGACAAGTATTACTTACAACACAAGTGGCGCATATATTTTAACGGCCACTAATTATACTTCTGTAACCTGGACAATTACCCCAGGAAGTTATGCAGGATCAGGAACAACAGCAATAATACCGGCTGGCGCGCCAGTTGACAATTATGTAGTGACTTTTAATGTAACAAATAATTCGGTCGACTGTACTTCAGTGACTACATCGGTTACAAAAAGCATGGCGGTTATACCACCAGCTGGCGGTTGTGGAACTGTTGCCAATTGCACAGCTGGCGGGTTCTTAAACAGGTACGGCGTTCAAGCTTCTGGAAGTCCGAATAGAGGCAAAATCATATTTTATTTAACAGGTACGGGCTATACAAATATAAGAGTATCACTAAATAGTGGCGCATGGGCTTCTTACTCTTTAAGTCCAGCGAATTGTTATGGCAATGGAACCGGAACCTCATTTCTACTTCTGCAAGAAAGAACTGGCTCAACTAGCGGCACGCCTTATAGCATAGAATTCACAAACAGATGTGGACAGATTTCTTATATAAATGGAACGACAAATGGTGCCACATCAACTTTTTAAATTTTTAAATTTCAAAATAAGTTAAAAATTCATACTACTTAATCCCGGAAGCGTAAAAGTTTTCGGGATTTTTCAGCATAAGCCAGTTTAATCTATTTATCAAAACTCTGTTCTGTGGGTTATTTTTATACCTTTGAAAATCAAACACCTTACTATGAATGCCATACAAAAAATATTTAAGTTGCTTTTTTTACTTCTTCCGCTTTTTGCAACTGCACAGCAAAAGGACACTTTGGCAAAATATTCGCTTGAGGAACTTCTGAAAAACGCTGAAAAATCTGAATTTATAAACAGATATAAATTACCTGTTTATTGCAATGAAATACTTCGAAGAAATCCTCATGACTCCATGAAGATGGAGGCTTATTCTTGGCTGGCTTATTATGAGCGTGATATAACCGGAAATTATCAAAAAGCTATTAAATATTATGAAAAAGTATTGACTTTTAGTGATGTAAATTCTAATAAAGAATATGAATTAGCAAGCCTTGGAGAATTATATGCGCTCCAAAATGAATACGAAAAAGCTCTAAAGTGCATTGAAGAGATAAAAAAAATGGAACCAAAACATGCGGCTATTAAGCTTAATGGAATCTATTTCATAATGGGCGACTTTAAAAAAAGCATAGCCATTCAATTAAAACACATCAAGGAGTCAGAAAAAAATAATACAGGAAATATAGAGGAACAAAATGATAGAAAAAGAATAAAATATGTAGCTTATGGCAATCTTGCTACCTATTATAATTACATTCATAAATTAGATTCTGCAACTTATTATAGCAACAAAATTAAATCAGAAAATAAAAAATTTTATGACAGCTTTTATGATGGATTATGGTACTCTGAAACTTTTACATTACTATTGAAAGGAGAATATAATTTGGCAATTGCAAGGATGGAAAAATCGAAAGATTTTATAAATCAATCTGTTAAGGAGCGCTATAATGCTGATTATTACTATGCAGTTTGCTATCAGAAAAAGAAAGATTATAAAAAATCGATGGAATATGCTGAAGCCGCATTAAAAAACATCGTGCTTTTAATTTCTTTTCAGAATTATGAATTAGAGCTTTATAAAATAGCTTCTGAAAATGCTAAAAAACTTGGACTTACTAATAAAGAAAATTATTACCTTAAAAAATATAACGAAGGCGCACAAAAGATAAACTACCAAGAAAAAGCGGCTTTCATGGCAAAGCTTTATGATCAAGATATTATAAAACCCTTAAATAAAGAACTGGTTTCAAAAGAAAAAAAGACCTATTATTTATGGTCAGGATTAGCAATCATTTTAGTTTTATCAGCAAGTTATATAAGCTACAGCATTTACAAATCAAAAAAAGACAAGAAACAATTTGAAGCAATTTTAACAGCTTTGAAAAACAAACAGCATCTTGAAGAAAAATCAGAAAACAAAAATCTACCAATTGATTCCAGTGAAAAAGAATTCGATGAAAAGGAACTTGTCGAATCAAAAACAATGCGAATTAATGAAGAAACGGAAAGAAAAATAATCAAACAGCTTGAACGTTTCGAGAAAAAGCAGCAGTATTTGTCCACTTCTGTTTCCCTAAGTGCGATGGCTTCTGATTTTGGCACCAATGTTTCTTACCTTTCTGCTGTAATCAAAAAAAATAAAAACCAAAATTTCAACAATTACATCAATGAACTTCGCATTGATTATATCATTCTCAAACTTAAATCCCAGTCTGAATATAGCAATTATTCGATTGATTATCTCGCTGAAGAATCTGGTTTTGCCTCTTATGCTGTTTTTGTCAGGGCTTTCACAAAATTAAAAGGAATTGCCCCTTCGAAATTCATAGGATATTTAAAACAGCACAATAAAGAGGAAGAAACAGAAAATATTTAATTATTTCTTCGTCAGCATTCGTTTGATTTCATTCAGTTTCATCAAAGCTTCTACTGGAGTCAAAGTATTGATATCCAAACTTAAAATTTCGTCTTTGATTTCCTCCAAAAGTGGGTCGTCAAGATTAAAAAAGCTCATTTGCATATCCTCTTTTTCAGATTTGATTCCGTTCAAAGCTTCACCAGAATGATTTTTTTCTAGTTTCTTCAGAAGTTTTTGCGCTTTCTGAATCACCGTTTGAGGCATTCCCGCCATTTTTGCCACATGAATTCCGAAACTGTGTGCGCTTCCGCCTTTTACCAATTTTCGGATAAACAAAACATTGTCTTTTAATTCTTTTACCGAAACATTGTAATTCTGGATTCTTTCCAAAATATCGCTCATTTCGTTCAATTCGTGATAGTGCGTTGCAAACAAAGTTTTCGGTCTTCCTGGATGTTCGTGCAAATATTCAGCAATGGCCCAAGCAATGGAAATTCCATCATACGTACTTGTTCCACGACCGATTTCATCTAATAAGACCAAACTTCTATCTGACAAATTATTCAAAATCGAAGCCGTTTCGTTCATTTCTACCATAAAAGTAGATTCGCCCATTGAAATATTATCTGAAGCGCCAACTCTGGTGAAAATCTTGTCGATGATTCCCATTCGCACGCTTTCCGCAGGAACAAAACTTCCCATCTGCGCCAATAAGACAATCAAAGCTGTTTGTCGCAGAATTGCCGATTTACCCGACATATTTGGCCCTGTAATCATTATCAATTGCTGTGAATCTCGGTCTAAATAAACATCATTTGCAATATACGGAACTCCAACAGGCAACTGTTTTTCAATCACCGGATGGCGACCGTTTTTAATTTCCAATTCAAAAGTATCGTCTAAAATTGGGCAGACATAATTATTTTCATTCGCTAATTGCGTGAACGAAGTCAAACAATCCAACTGCGCGACCAAATTTGCATTTAACTGAACCGGTTTGATATACGTAGAAATCCAAACCACCAATTGTTCAAAAAGCTGGCTTTCCAACTGATGGATTTTCTCTTCAGCCCCTAAAATTTTGGATTCATATTCTTTTAATTCCTCCGTAATATAACGTTCCGCGTTGACCAAAGTCTGCTTGCGAATCCATTCGGCAGGAACTTTATCTTTGTGTGTATTTCGAACTTCGATGTAATATCCGAACACATTATTAAACGAAATTTTTAACGAAGAAATTCCGGTTTTCTCAGATTCACGTTTTTCAATTCCTTCCAAATATTCTTTTCCGGTATTTGAAATATCGCGCAATTCATCTAATTCTGGATGAACGCCACGCGCAATCGCATTCCCTTTGTTGATAGAAACCGGTGAATCTGGATTCAACGTCGTTTTGATTTTTTCTCGCAATAAATCACAGCTGTGCAAACTGTCTCCGATGATTTTCACCGCTTCGTTTTTACTTTCCAAAGCCAACGATTTTATCGGAATAATGGCATCCAGAGAATCCTTCAAATAAACGACTTCTCGTGGCGAAACTTTTCCTGTGGCAATTTTAGAAATCAAACGTTCCAAATCAGAAATCTGCTTGATTTGATATTGAATACTTTTTAAAACTTCTGGATTTTCTTTCAAGTAAGAAACTACGTTATGACGACCTTGAATTTTGTGAATATCTTTCAACGGCAAAGCTAACCAACGTTTCAAAAGCCTTCCTCCCATCGGCGAAAGCGTTCTGTCAATCACATCCAAAAGCGTCACCGCATTCGGGTTATAACTGTGATACAATTCTAAATTTCGAATTGTAAATCTGTCCATCCAAACGTAAGCGTCTTCCGCAATTCGCTGAATCGCCGTGATATGTTGTACTTTATTATGTTGCGTTTCTCCCAGATAATACAAAATCGCTCCCGAAGCAATAATTCCTTCTGGCAATTCTTCAATTCCAAAACCTTTTAAAGAGTTGGTTTGAAAGTGATTCGTAAGCGTCTCAAAAGCATAATCTTCCTTGTAAATCCAATCTTCCAAGTAAAAACTGTGGTAATCTTCACCAAAAGCTTCCTTGAAATCGCCCTTGTTTTGCTTTGGAACCAAAACTTCACTCGGACTAAAATTTTGGAGCAGTTTGTCAATATATTCTTCATTTCCTTGTGCGGTCAAAAATTCTCCGGTCGAAACATCTAAAAACGAAATTCCGATGATTCTTTTTCCGAAATAAATCGAGGCCAAGAAATTATTTGATTTGGATTGCAAAACCTCATCGTTCATCGAAACTCCAGGAGTCACCAATTCGGTCACGCCACGTTTCACGATGGTTTTGGTCATTTTTGGGTCTTCTAATTGGTCGCAAATCGCAACACGAAGTCCAGCTTTTACCAATTTTGGCAAATACGTATTGATAGAATGATGCGGAAAACCAGCTAAAGCCGTTTCTGTTTCAGAACCCGCGCCTCTTTTGGTCAGCGTAATTCCCAAGATTTTCGACGCGCGAATGGCATCTTCTCCAAAAGTTTCATAAAAATCCCCCACTCTAAACAACAAGCAAGCATCAGGATATTTCCTTTTGATTTCGTTGTATTGCTTCATTAAAGGCGTTTCTTTGGGAGTTTTATCTTTCGAGGCCAAGGATTTCGGAATTTTAAATTATTTTTGCTAAAGTAAAAAAACTAAAATTATTGCATCCGCATTTATGAGAAAACTTGCCAACAGTGAACTTGAAAGAAAAACCGTCGAAGATTTTAAGCAAGCCGACAAAACGCCAATCATCATTATCTTGGACGATATCAGAAGTTTACACAACATCGGTTCGGTTTTCAGAACGGCAGATGCGTTTTTAATCGAGAAGATTTATTTGTGTGGAATCACCGCGATTCCGCCGAATAAGGAGATTCACAAAACGGCTTTGGGCGCGACAGAAACCGTTTCTTGGGAATATTCCAAAGATGTTTTGGAAGTTATTCAGAATTTAAAACAAGAAAATGTTTCAGTTTTGGCTATTGAACAAGTGGAAAATTCGATTTTTCTTCAAAATTTTTCTCCGGAAGAAAACAAAAAATACGCTTTGGTTTTTGGAAACGAAGTCAAAGGTGTTTCTCAGGAAGCTGTTGCGATTTGCGATGGCGTGATTGAAATTCCGCAATTAGGAACAAAACATTCGCTGAATATTTCGGTAAGCGCGGGAATCGTGGTTTGGGATTTGTTTCAAAAGCTTCGTTTTTAAAGAATTCGCATTGGAATTATTCAGAAATTTAAATACTTTTATCGAATGAATAATTTGAGATTCTTAATTGCTTATTTTGTAGTGATTTATTTTTTTGTAAGCAATTTACATGCCCTTCCTTTATATAATAGTTCAGAAACCCCTAAAAATATATTTGCAACAGCACCAATACTTACTGCAACAGGCAATCAAATATATTGCCCAGGAAGCATTTTAAAGATTGTTACTGATATGACAATCACGCATGACCCTACAGAAATTGGTACAAATGCAATGTATATCCAAATTTCTTCTGGCTATGTAAACGGACAAGAATTGCTGAGTCTTACAGGTGCTCATCCTGGAATTGTAGGCTCATGGGATCAAGCCGTTGGAAAATTAACTTTAAGGAGTCTTACCGGAGGTATTATTCGATATTCAGAATTTGAACTTGCCATTGAAGATGTTGTATTTATAAACAACCAAGCCAATCCTTCAGGAACAAGAACCTTTTCAATCACTGTTGGTCAGGCAAATTATCTTCCTTCAAACGGTCATTATTATCAATTTATTCCTTCATCGGGAATCAGTTGGTCAAGTGCAAAAACGCTGGCCGAAAGTAGCACTTATTATGGATTGCAAGGATATTTAGCAACACTTACCGCAATGGATGAATCTATTTTGGCAGGCGAACAAGCATCAGGAACAGGCTGGATTGCCGGAACTGACGAAGATGCTGAAGGCGTTTGGAAATGGGCTTCAGGTCCTGAAACTGGCCAAGTCTTTTGGAATGGAGATGCTAATGGCTCCTCTCCAAATTTTGCTTTTTGGAATAATGGAGAACCAAACAATAGTCAAAACAATGAACATTATGCTCACATTACAGCACCTGGTGTAGGAATTCGTGGCTCTTGGAATGATTTGCCAATGACAGGTGGCACGGGAAATTATCTTCCTAAAGGATATGTTGTCGAATATGGCGGCATGCCTGGCGATCCGGTTTTGCAGATTTCGGCGAGTACTTCTATCTATATTCCTCAAATTACAAATACGGCCGGTGCTTCAAGATGCGGTTCAGGATCGTTGACTTTAACGGCAACTGCTTCTGGCGGCACAATTAATTGGTATGATGTCCCAACTGGTGGCATTCCCTTGGGAACTGGAACAAATTTCACTACACCAACTATTTCAACTACGACTCCTTATTATGTAGATGCCTATAACAACCAATGTCCGACAGCAACTAGGATTCAAGTAAATGCAACTATAAATGAAATTCCAAACGTCACTTCTTTTATCCCAGGAACTATTTGCGATTCAGGAACCGTTACTTTAGAAGCAACAGCTTCAGCCGGAACCATTCAATGGTTTGCAAATGCTACAGGCGGAAATTCCCTTGGTACTGGAACAACCTTTACTACCCCGATAATTAATACAACTACGACTTTTTATGCAGAAGCAACGAATAACGGCTGTATTTCTCCAACAAGAACTGCAGTTACAGCTACAGTTTTTCCCGTTCCTGATGTAAATGATGAGGTTGAAACTATATGCCAAAACACTACAATTCGCCTGCATGCTGGAATTTCTGGGGTTAGATATGAATGGCCAAATGGAGAAATTACAGAATATTTAGACGTAAGTACAACCGGAATTTATACCGTTACCATGACAACTTCAGATAATTGTATTTTTACGAAAAAATTTACGGTAAACGAAATTATAGCTCCTGAAATCAGCAGTATTTCCGTTAACGAAAGAACAGTAACAATAAATACATTGAATTCAGGTAATTTTTTATATTCTATTGACGGCATCAATTATCAAGTTTCTAATATTTTCAATGATGTCGCAAGCGGATTACATACTGCTTATGCCAAAAATAATTGCGATATCGACCAAGAAGAATTTATAGTAATAATTGCTCCAAAATTCTTTTCTCCAAATAATGATTCTTACAATGATTTTTGGAATGTGGAAGGAATGTTGCTTTATCCGGAAGCAAAAGTTTCTGTTTTTGACCGATATGGAAAATTGATAATTCAGTTAAGCAAGTCGAATCCCGTTTGGAATGGAAATTTAAATGGCAAAATATTGCCGGCAAGTGATTATTGGTATGTTTTGAAAATCAATGAAACGCTTCCTGAAGTAAAAGGACATTTTTCTTTACTCCGATAAAAAAGCATTGCTTTGAATTTCTTCTAAAATGAATAAATAATCAGCTTGGTTTTTCACAAAATCTTTCTCTGAAACATCAATTATCAAGACATTTAAATCAGTCTGGGATTTAATATAATCCAAGTAACCTCGATTGATCTTATCCAAGTATTCTGCCGGAATTTCTTGTTCATAAGATCTTCCTCTTTGTTTTATATTTTCTAAAAGGCGTTCTGTATTTTGATACAAATAAACATACAAATCGGGCTTTTTCATTTCCTTGTAAATTATATCAAAAAGTGTTTTATACAATCGATATTCGTCTTCTCCTAAAGTTACTTTTGCAAAAATTAGTGATTTAAAAATATGATAATCCGCTACAATAAAATCTTTAAAAAGGTCAAATTGTGCCAAATCATGCGACAATTGCTGATATCTGTCAGCCAAAAAAGACATTTCTAACGGAAAAGCATATCGCGCCTGATCTTTATAAAATTTAGGCAAAAACGGATTATCGGCAAAACCTTCCAAAACCGTTTTAGCATTGAAATCTTCGGCAATTTTGTGCGTCAAAGTCGTTTTTCCTGCGCCAATATTTCCTTCAATGGCGATATAATTAAATTGATCAAAAGTATATTTTGCAATTGGAGATTCTAAATCACAAACAATTTTACACTCCGAATTATCTTGACAATAGCTGAGCAATTCAGAAACATTTTTATTTAGAATCGGATGCACAAAATCTGTTTTCAAATCTTTCATTGGCAAAAGCACAAACTTTCGATCTTGCATCCGCGGATGCGGCACAATTAAATTTTCAGTTTCAATAATTTCCTCATCAAAAGAAATAATATCGATATCGATAATTCTGGCTTGATAACCTGCTGAATCATTTCTGATCCTTCCGAGTTTTTTTTCTGCTTGTAAAATTTCTCCCAAAATTTCTTCGGAAGTTTTACAACTATGAACCAAAACGGCGCAATTGTAAAAAACATTGCTCTCAAATCCCCACGACGGACTTTCATAAAGCTTGGAAACTTTAACGACTGTCGCAATTTCAAAATGAATCAAATCGATGGCATGCTGAATGTTTGCAAGCTTCTCGCCTTGATTTGTTCCGATAGATAAGATGATTTGATGTTGGATTTTCATAGTCTGCAAATTAAGGAAAAGAATTTCAGAAATTAATATCAGAATATAACTTCGAAGAAAAGGTTATCCACAATTTATTTTTATAATATATTTTTTGAAATGACTTCTCGGTTATTTATAAGTTGAATTCTTAATGGTTAATTTTAAGCTAAAACTGTAACTTTTGCCTAATTTTGCGCACTTATAAAGAAAAACTACACTTAATGAATTTTTTAAAAAATATCTTATCTACGGTAATCGGACTTTTTGTTTTCCTAATTATCGTTTTCATCGGAATTCTATTTATTGCGGCAATTTTTGGAAGCGGCGATGACTCAAAATCGGTTGCTGTAAAAAGCAATTCTGTGATCGAACTTGACTTGAGCAAAGTGACGAATGATTATGCCGGAAAATTTTTATACGAAGATTTCACCTTTTTGAATGAAGAAAAAACAGACGGACTTTCTGATATCATCAATGCAATCGATGCTGCAAAAACAGATGACAAGATCAAAGGAATATCCATCTTAAATAATATGTCACTGATCGGGATGGCACAAACAAAAGCACTTCGCGATAAATTGGAAGATTTCAAAAAATCGGGAAAATTTGTCGTGGCTTATGCCAATGCTTTTACGCAGAAAGAATATTATTTGAATTCTGTGGCTGACACAATTTACTTAAATCCGGTTGGAGAAATGGATTTCAAGGGACTTTCTTCTGAAATTATGTTTTATAAAGATTTCCAAGAAAAAACAGGCGTGAAGATGGAAGTTATTCGTCATGGAAAATACAAAAGCGCCGTAGAACCTTATCTTGCCAATGAAATGAGCGAAGCAAACCGCGAACAGACAATGGCCTTGCTGAATTCTGTTTGGAATTCAGTGGCCAATGATATTTCTAAAAGTAGAAAAGTTTCTGTGGAAAGATTAAACGAAATCGCCAACGGATTGCTTGCAAGAACTCCAGAAATGGCAAAAGCAGAAAAACTGGTAGATAAAGTTGCTTACGAAGACGAATACCATAATGGAATCCGCAAGGCTTTAAAATTGAAAAAAGACGAAGAATACAACACTATTGATGTTGTGGATTATGCAAATAATGTGGCTAATTCTTCAAAACCTTCTGGCGACGGAACGATTGCGATTATTTATGCCCAAGGAATGATTTTAAGTGGCGAAGGCGATGTAAATATTATTGGTGAAGGTTCAATGAGACGTTCGCTTCAGGAGGCTAGAAAAGATAAAAAAGTAAAAGCAATCGTATTGAGAATCGATAGCCCGGGCGGAAGCGCTTTGACTTCAGATTTGATTTGGAGAGAAATTGAAATCACCAAAAAAGTGAAGCCTGTTGTAGTTTCAATGGGAAATCTTGCAGCTTCCGGAGGCTATTATATAGCTTGCAATGCGAATCAAATTTTTGCTGAAGAAACTACGATTACGGGTTCTATTGGAGTTTTTGGAACACTTCCGAATATTACAAAGCTTACAAATAATATCGGAATCCATACGGAACAAGTAAAAACACACCAAAATGCGACAGGTTACAGCATTTTTACGCCTTTGGATGAAAGCACGAGAAATACGATTCAAGAAAGCGTTGAAAATATTTACAATGTCTTTGTAAATCGTGTAGCAACGGGCAGGAAAATGAAATTCGAGCAAGTAGATGCGATTGCGCAAGGAAGAGTTTGGACTGGGGCAGATGCTATCAAAATAGGTCTTGTAGATAAAATTGGAGGAATGGACGATGCGATAAAAGCGGCAGCCGAAATGGTGAAACTGAAAAAATACAAAACACAAAATTATCCAGAATATGAGAAGGAATTTGCTTCCATTTTTGGAGGAATGCCTTTCATGCAGTCAAAAGAATCTTTCATCAAAGAAGAAGTTGGCGAGGAAAATTATCAGATGATCGAGCAATTGCGAAGAATGAGTTCTCAAAAAGGAATGCAGGCGCTGATGCCTTTTGAGATTAACATCAAATAATTCTTTTTAAAAATTTTAAATGCCGAAGTCAAAGCTTCGGCATTTTTTTTAAGTTGCTATTCGACAACGATTGGGACCGGCGTTTCCAAAAACTCAAATGGTTTACAGCTAGCCCTGATGCTGGAATTGTTTGAGCTCTTAAACCTGTGACCAAACAGGTTTAAAGCGAGTTCCTGCAGCAGGAAAATGGATTGCTGGGATTTTACCGACCATTCGCTTCAAAAAAAAATCTCGCCATTGCTGACGAGATTTAGTAGAATCTGAAACGGGTTCAGATTAGATGATCAACATTGCGTCACCGTAAGAATAGAATTTGTATCCTTCTTTGATGGCTTCTTCGTATGCTTTTTTCATTAAATCGTGTCCTGTAAACGCTGAAATCATCATCAAAAGTGTTGATTTTGGCGTATGGAAATTAGTAATCATGCAATCTGCAATGCTAAAATCGTGTGGCGGAAAAATAAATTTATTCGTCCATCCGTCAAACGGATTTAATGTTCTAGCAGAAGAAACTGAACTTTCAATGGCACGCATTGAAGTTGTTCCGACAGCACAGATTCTTTTCTTTCTTTCTTTTGCGCTATTCACGATATCGCAGGCTTCTTGAGTGATTTTTAATTCCTCAGAATCCATTTTGTGTTTTGACAAGTCTTCTACTTCAACTGGATTAAAAGTTCCCAAACCTACGTGAAGTGTTACTTCGGCAAAGTCGATTCCTTTAATTTCTAATCTTTTCAAAAGGTGTTTTGAGAAGTGAAGTCCGGCAGTTGGCGCGGCAACAGCTCCTTCTTCTTTTGCGTAGATTGTTTGGTAACGGTCAGCATCTTCTGGCGTTACTTCACGGTTGATATATTTTGGGATTGGAGTTTCTCCAAGTTCTGTCAATTTGTTTCTGAATTCTTCGTAAGAACCGTCGTAAAGAAAACGAAGTGTTCTTCCTCTTGAAGTCGTGTTGTCGATAACTTCGGCAACTAATGAGTCGTCATCGCCAAAATATAATTTGTTTCCGATTCTGATTTTTCTAGCCGGATCAACTAAAACGTCCCACAATCTTTGTTCTGCATTTAATTCTCTCAACAAAAAAACCTCAATTCTCGCTCCGGTTTTTTCTTTGTTTCCGTATAAACGTGCTGGAAAAACTTTGGTATTGTTCAAAATCATTACGTCGCCTTCGTCGAAATAATCGATAACGTCTTTGAACATTTTGTGTTCTATTGTTTTGTTTTTTCTATCCACAACCATCAGACGTGATTCGTCTCTATTTTCGGCTGGATATTCTGCAAGAAGTTCTTTTGGTAAATTAAACTGAAAATGTGATAATTTCATTTAAAAAAGTTATGAGTTATGAATTATGAATTATGAGTTTGAGCTTCATAATTTTAAATCGTTTGCAAATATACGATTGTGAGATAGGCGTTGTCAAGTGTTTTGGCTTTTATTTAGTTGCAAAGTTGCAAAGTTGCAAAGTTGAAAGCGTGAAAGACTGTAAATACTGAAAAGCGCTCCAAAAAAATATTGGAACGCTTTTTAAAATATTGTAAAATAATTATTATGCGTTTACTGCTTCTACTTTGATATTTTCATCATTAAGCATGTCTTTCAACATATTTTCAATACCGCTTTTTAATGTAAATGTTGATGACGGACAACCACTGCAAGCGCCTTGAAGAACAACTTTTACGCGTTTTTCAGTTTCATCATACGAATCAAAAAGAATATTTCCTCCGTCAGCTTGAACTGCTGGTTTCACATATTCTTCAAGGATATTGATAATTTGCTGTGATGTAGTATCAAGGCTGTCGAAATTTTCGATTTTCTGCTTTTCAATTTTTGGATTTGCCGCAGCGATACTTTCGTCAAGAACAGTTCCTCCGTTTTCAATAAATCCTTTGATAAAACTTCTCAATTCTAAAGTAATATCTTGCCATTCTTGAACAGCATATTTGGTTATTGAGATGTAATTTTCATCTATAAAAACTTCTTTTACATATGGAAATTTAAAAAGTTCTAACGCCAAAGGTGAAGAAGCTGCTTCATCAATATTTTTAAATTCGACAGCTGTTTTTGTCATCATTCTGCTTCCTACAAATTTTTGGACTGAAGGATTTGGAGTGCTTTCTGCATAAACGGTAAGTGGCTGTTTTTGAGTTTTCTTTTCTGTTTCGTTGATAATAACACCACCTTTATTGACAAAGCTTTCAATTTGTTCTGCAACTGCTTCCTTAACATCATCCCATTCGACAATATTATATCTTTGTATAGCGATGAAATTTCCAGAAATGTATACTGACTTTACAAAAGGAAGATAAAAAAGCTGTTGCGCAAGCGGAGAATCTTTTGCCTCATCAATATTTTTAAACTCAAAACTTTCATTTTGGGTAATAAAATCGGGAAGCTCGAATTTCAAAATCGACGGATTTTGAGTTTCTTTTATAGTGACTTTAATCATGGGTTCTTTATATTTTGTGCAAATTTAAATAAAGATTTTTCGTGATAGGCAATATTTGATTTATTAACCATTAAATTAACAGAACACAGCTATTTTTTAACATGTAAATGCTTTCGTTTTTAAAAATATTGATGTTAAACCCTTAGAATATTCTTGTAAAGACATGCAACCTATGACAAAAATTTATATATTTGACCGCTGCTGAAAATGACACAGCCTTAATATTGATTAAACATTTCAATATAGAGATTTATTTTTAAGCCATTATACTGTAAGTAAGATATTTAGATTGCATTTCATTAAAAAGATAGACCCCATGAATTTTAAAAAGAGGTATTTAGCATTATTACTTTTATTGTCGCAGATATCATTTTCACAAGAAGGAATTGCTGTTTATTCAGATTATTTATCAGATAATTATTATTTGATTCACCCTTCTATGGCTGGTGCTGCAAATTGCGCCAAAGTGAGATTGACAGCACGCCAGCAGTGGTTTGGGCAAGATGACGCACCCGCTTTGCAGACTTTAAGTTTTAATGGAAGAATTGGAGAACAGTCAGGGATGGGTATCATTGCTTTCAATGATCGAAATGGTTATCATTCACAAACTGGAGCAAAAATAACCTATGCTCACCATATTCTTTTTTCAAGAGGTGATTATGACCTTAATCAATTGTCTTTTGGTATGAGTGCAGGATTAGTACAAAGTAATCTTGACGAAACAGAATTTTTAGAATCGGGAGATTTTGATCCTGCAGTTGATGGTACAATTACTCAAAAAGCTTCTTATTTCAACGTTGATTTTGGTGCTTCTTACAACTATCTTGATTTTTATGCACATGTAACCGTAAAAAATGCACTTGCTAGCGAAAGAAAATTGTACACAGGCATCGAGACAGACAACTTAAGAAAATATTTGTTTAGCGCCGGATATGTATTTGGAGATTCAGAAAGAATTCAATTAGAGCCTTCTTTCTTATTTCAATATGTTGATGAAACGAAAGAAAAAACAATCGACTTAAACTTGAAAGCTTACAAAGATTTAGAATTCGGAAAAATCTGGGGCGGCTTGTCTTACAGAAGAAGTTTAGATGGAGCACAATATGAAGATGGAAGCAGTGTTTCTGATCAAAAATTACAATATTTGACTCCAATTATCGGGGTAAACTACAAAAACTTCATGTTTTCATATACTTATTCACACCTGTTTGGCGATGTGAAATTTGACGACGGAGGTTTCCACCAGATAACACTTGGAATCAACCTATTCTGCAAAAGAGAAAAATGGGATTGTAATTGTCCTGCGGTTAATTAATTTAAATGTTGATATTAATTCTGTCCCGATAATTTATTTTATCGGGATTATTTTTTTAGAAGATATGCTTATAAAAACTGTAAATGGCAAAAGCCCATTAATTCCAGAAGATTGTTATGTTGCTGAAAATGCTACTATTATTGGTGATGTTTCTTTTGGATCATCTTGCAGCGTTTGGTTTAATGCGGTAATCAGAGGCGACGTGCATTTTATAAAAATCGGAAATAAAGTCAACATTCAAGATGGAGCCGTAATTCACTGTACTTACCAAAAACACCCCACAATCATAGGAAACAATGTTTCAATCGGCCATAATGCTATTGTTCATGGCAGCACTGTCCATGATAATGTCTTAATTGGAATGGGTGCTATTGTAATGGACAACTGCATAATCGAAAGCAATTCAATTATTGCAGCTGGCGCTGTAGTCACTCAAAACACTGTAGTGGAATCTGGGACAATTTATGCAGGAGTTCCGGCAAAGAAAGTAAAAGACATCAACAAATCTGATTTTGCAGGCGAGATTGAGCGTATTTCAAATAATTATGTAATGTACTCAAGCTGGCTGAAAGAATAATTTAGAAATCTTTTTTTATAACATCATATTTAGCCCCTAAAATACTTTCAAGCACTTTGGCATCTGAGTTGGTATAAAACAAATTATTGCTCTCTGAAGCATTGTTAAATCCTATTTTTTCCTGAAGTATTTTTTGTGTTTGCTTAGCGACCGCTTCTCCTGAATCAATTATTTTGATATGTTCTGGAAGTATTTCTTTTATTTGCGGAATCAAATAGGGATAATGACTGCAGCCAAGAACAAGATAATCTATATTTGCTTCAATCATCGGCTCAAGATATTTTTTAAGAAGCACCGTCATCTCATCAGAATACATTTTCCCTTCCTCGATAAGCTTTACCAAATTAAAACCCACCTGTTCAACAATTTTTGTGTCTTGAAACTTCTCTGCGGTTTTATTAAAAAGCTCGCTGTTGAGAGTTCCTTTTGTCGCAAGAATACCTATTGTCTGAGTCTTTGAGTTATTCGCGGCCGGTTTAATCGCAGGTTCAATTCCAATGAATGGAATATTATACATTTCCCTTAGTTCTTTTATGGCATTTGTAGTTGCAGTATTGCAAGCCACAACAATCATTTTCGCATTTTGCTCTAAAAGAAATTCCGTATTTTTTATACTTAAAGCTATAATCTCATCTTTAGATTTTTGTCCGTAAGGCGCATTTTTGCTGTCTGCAAGATAAATAGTGTTTTCATTTGGAAGAAGACTGTGAATTTCTTTCCAGATAGAAGTTCCTCCAATTCCAGAATCAAATAGTCCGATAGGTTGTGCGTTTATCATAAAAACAAATATAAAAAAAACTGCCCAGATGTCTGAGCAGTTTTTTAATTTATAAACTTGTCTTGTCCTGAAATAGCGATACACAAAAAGTATCATTATGGAAAAAGATCAAGCATTGCGCTATGTAAAGCGCACACAGAAAGATTACACTATGTCTTTTAAGCTTCAAGTTGTTCAGGATATA
>Ga0247809_1000063_pt1 | contig 70047 bp, 67 predicted proteins | sample UWRJL104311B1_FD_180951 | JGI IMG/M metagenome (GOLD analysis project Ga0247809, IMG submission 180951) | Plant litter microbial communities from Arlington Agricultural Research Station in Wisconsin, United States - UWRJ-L104-311B-1 | ecosystem: Environmental > Terrestrial > Plant litter >... | reverse complement strand
CTTAGTTTGTGAAGTGGAATTAACCTATAAAATTTATGAGCGGGATTAAAACCTACAAGGAATTACTTATTTGGCAAAAGGGAATAAAAATTGTTGTTTTGGTCTATAAGCTTACAAGGAGTTTTCCAAAAGAAGAAATATATGCTCTATCTAATCAATTAAAAAGAGCTAGTGTCTCTATTCCTTCCAATATTGCTGAAGGATTTGGACGTCAAACTGATAAATCATTCAATCACTTTTTGAATATTTCCAGAGGTTCTTTAAACGAAATAGAAACACAACTGATTATAGCAAAAGAATTAGATTTTATTTCTGATGATCTCTTATTCAATGAAATCATGTTTTTAATTGAAGAAGAAAGCAAAATGATAAATGCTTTCTCAAAAAACCTAAAAGACTAACTAAGTTTATAACTTAGAAATTAAGGACTAAGTGCTAAAAAAACTAAGGGCTAACCACTAATAAACTAAGGACTAAAATGAAGATAGGCCTATACTTCGGAACGTACAATCCCATTCATATTGGTCATTTGATTATTGCCAATCACATGGCTGAATTTGCCGATTTAGATCAGGTCTGGATGGTGGTTACGCCTCACAATCCGTTGAAAAAGAAAGCTACTTTACTTGATGATCATCATCGTTTGCAGATGGTGTATCTGGCAACGGAGGATTTTCCAAAAATAAAACCTTCGGATATTGAGTTTAAATTATCTCAGCCGAATTACACAGTGAATACGCTGGCTCATTTGCATGATAAATATCCCAATTATGAATTTTCACTGATTATGGGTGAGGATAATTTGAAAACACTTCACAAATGGAAAAACTATGAAGTACTTCTGGATAATCATGACATTTATGTGTATCCACGCATTTCTGAGGAACCGGAAAATGTAGCATTAAAATCACATCCGAGAATTCATATCATTGATGCGCCGGTTGTAGAAATTTCGTCTACTTTTATTCGAAACAATATTAAAAACGGGAAAAACATCCAGCCGCTTTTGCCTTCTAAAGTCTGGGAATATATTGATCATAATAATTTTTATAAGAAATAAAAAAAGCCTGAATGTTATATTCAGGCTTTTGATTTTTAGAGCGAACTATTATTTTACTTCTGTTCCTTCAAATGTAATTCTGGAATCATTCACATTTACCAGTTCATCCAATTCATAGATATTTTTATATCCGTAACTATACAGGTTGATGTGTGTTGGGATATTCAACGCCAGCATAATAGGTTTCCTGTTGGATAATATCTGCGTTTCAATTTTCTTTTCTGGCACATACATTTTAGAAGGAAAATCTACAGGGTCTCCATTAAAATTATTATTGCAGTAAATCAATATTTTGGTATTGGTATCCGGAATTAATTGTAAAAGATTGTTCTGCGTAAAGTCGGTGAAATCCAAATGGATGGCATCTTTTAAATGCTTTCTGTTAAATCTAAAATCAGAGCGTGTGTCTAATATGACAACATTTTCTTCCTTTGCCATTTTCAAAAAAATATCCAGACTCACCAAACGTTCTTCTCTTTGTTTTTCTAATTCGGAAACAAGATTTTTAAAGTCATTATAATCTACCAATGCCTTTGTATAATGTTCTTTCTCTGCCATCTTTTTTGTTTGATTTGACGTTTGTGAATGAGCAATGCCGGTTATAAGAAAGCTTCCTGCTAAAATTATAAGGGTTGAAATTTTCATATTTTATATTTTTAGTAATTACTATTTTACAACCACCTTACGATTATGCCTCAATATTTGCTGTTGCACTAACACGGCTTCTAATAGCATTTAAAGACTGATCAACCAATAGTTTTCCATCTCTGAAAACTTCTTTCAGTTCGCCTCGTTTTTCTTCTTCCCATGAAACATTATCAGTTAGATGATAAACACCATCAACCAAATCGATTTTCATTAATCCTTTAGCTGATTTTTTAGTTCCATCATCTGTGATTGGATCTTTAAAAATAGCTCTTCCTTCACCATCAACTTCTCCGTATGTCGCTTTCATGGCAAAACCGAAAGTATCTCTGGTATTGTATTGATAGGTGAAAGATCCGATTCCTAAAACAACGTTTGTAGAAGCAAAAGCTTTTTCTTTTAAACGTTCACAAATTTGAGTCGCTCTTGCAACGGTAATACTATCACCGTAAATAGCGCCAATTTGAGGCACAAGCTCTTTGTATCCTTTTGCATTGGTTGTTCCTCCAAACACGTCCCAAAGAAGCTCAATTACCCCTTTCTTTTCATGTTTATTTTTGCCATTTGGGTTTCCACAGATAATATCAACTGGATCACCACTGTCAGGACGAATCACTACTTTACCTTCTCTCGCAACAATATCTTCTTTTAAACGCGGTAAATAATCGGTTAGGACTTTCCATAAATCCCAGGTATCAGAAACGATAGAAACGATTCCTTTTGGATACACTTCAGTAATCAACCTTTTGAAAGTTTCACATTCGCCTTCCGTAGTTCCCATACACATTACAGAATGCTCGGTTGCAGCAACAGAACCTGCAATTAATTCGGTATCGGAATTGGCATTGTAATATTCTTCAAAAAAATCAATCGCCGGAATCGTATCAGATCCTGTAAAACTCAATAAATGTCCGGCTGCAGAAGTTACGGCAGCTTCGATTCCGCCCATTCCCCGCATAGAGAAATCATGTCCCTGCCAGTTGACAAAATCAGGAACAGAAGAAGTTTCGTCAGCATATTTATCTAATACTTTTCTGTATTCCCTCGCGATGGTAGCTGAGTTACAAGGCAGCCAAATTACGGCTGAAAGCAATGTTTCAAAATAATTCGTCAGCCAGAAAAATTCCGGGATCGTATTGTACATCGTAAACATTGGTACTCTCAATGGAACGCTTGCACCTTCCGGTAACGCTTTAAAAACCATCGGAATATATCCTAAATCGTGCAGATCTTCGATATGTTTGGTGCCAACCTGGTTTTCTCCCAAATAATTATTGATTCTGCGAGAATATTTTTTAACCACTTCTTCTTTTGGCTGTTTGAAGAAATAGGTGTCAAAATCATGAATGATATATTTTTTAATAAAATACTGCAATCCAAAAAACACAACTTCATCAAGACCTTCAATTCTTGATTTTCTGGGTGTCCAGTTAGAATATACTAATGTGGTTTTGTCAGGGTATTGCCTTCTGTGGTCAACTTTGTAACCATCTGTTAATAATAGTGGGTTCATAGTATTATGGTTTTATTAAACTTTCAATTAATTTTTCTAATGTTTTAAATTGTTCTGTGTTGTATCTTTTGCAGACGATATCAATGTTGCCTTTTCGCCAAAAATTTTCTTCAACTACAACTTTCATCTTTTTGGATTGAGCATACAATCCAAATTCAAGTAAAGATATGGGAGACATCGTATTTCCTGCAAAATACATAATTATAATGTCTGCTTTTTCTAATGCATTCAGTTCCCAGGTTACTTGTTCGTTGAAATTATCATTTTCTATGGTTTGTGACCAGCTGCTATTCCATTCGTCTCTCCTTGGATTAAAAATGATGTAATTATCTTTTAATGCCTCTTCACAATGTTTTTGCCAGTCTATTGCTTTGTCCATTTCAATAGAACCAGCTAAAAAGATAGTTTTTATATCACTTTGCAGCGGGATTTCTTCTGGAGATTTGAAAATTTTCTTCATCTTCTATTTTATCTCAATTCATCCCTAATCTCCATCAAAGCAAAACCTAAAAGATTCAAACCTCTCCATTTTTCAGGATTCAGAACGTCTTTATGATCGCCAGCCATTCCAATTCCCCAAATGGCATCTACCGGACTTGCTTCAACTAAAACTCTGTCTTTTGTGTTTAGTAGAAAAGTTTTTAAATCCGGATTCTGACTGAATTTATGATGATTACCTTCCTTCACAATTTCAAATCGGGCGGCTAACCAAAGCGTTTCATGATAATTTATTACTTGGCGACCTAATTTTTTAGCTTCAGCAGGAGATTTAGCCTGAAGTATTTTCTCCAAAACTGCATGATCTTTAAATAATTCGGCTTTTTTGGCCATCATCCAGTGTTCTGCGGTTTTGTAAGTCACGTTGTCAACTTCAAAAGAACTTAACCACCATTGACTAAAACAGGTTTTAGAAATGCTTCCATCTTCATTGGGCTGATGTCCCCAGAAAAACAAAAATTTACTTTCTGCTGCTATATTTTCTATCGTATATTTCATTTTTTCTATTTATTGAAACAAAGAAGTTATCTTTTTAAAATCTTTAGAATCGGGGGAAAATGATCCGTAGATTTCTTTAAACTCTGTTGTTAAATTTTCAAACTCATATTCTTTTTCAATCTGATCCATGCAGGTTACAACCAAATTCCTTTTTGCATTAAAACTGTAAGCTGCATCTAACTTTAAACTGTAATTTAAAAGATCATAATCTAAATCGCCTGTCCTAAATTCCCTTTGAAAATCATTATAAACACAGGTTTCTTCTTCGTTATTTTTTAATTTTATTTCTCTTTCATTTGCCATCCAGCCACTTCCGTGTCGGGTTGAATAACTTCTGGTAACATAATACATTTCAATAGCTGTAATTTTTAATTTCTGACAGATTTCAATTGCATTTTTTGAAGTGGTATTCGCATACGTCACATTCGGAAAAACACCGTGATCCATGTCGAGTAAAATTCCCTGGCTTCCTTCAAAGATCAGATTCTCATACTTTTCTAAAAAACTGTAATCGCTAATATTCCATTTTATCTGATCAATGATTTCCAGATAATGATCTACTTCTGCATCAATTTCACTTTCATTTAAAAAACCGTAGTAATAAGCGATTTTTTCCAGTTTTTCCAAGAGCATTTGTCTTGGCGCAATCAAATCTATCGCATATAATTTATACTGACCTTCATTTCTTTTCATTGTGGCTCCAACGCCTTTTCCGCAAGTTCCGTGATCCAGATTTCTAACGTTGTTTCTGTTTTGCCAAACATCAAAAGGTGTTGTTATTTTTGCTAACGGATGAATGTGAATTTCAACATTTCCACCTTTTTCTTCGAGTTCTTCTTTTTCATTGAATAAAAAAACCGGATGAATTGTGCAATGTTCACTAAAATAAGAAGGCAAACCGCGAATTGCTCCGCTCGCAAAACTCGAATGAATGTGCTTTTTATCCCCAATCATTACCGTATGTGCCGCCTGCTGCCCACCTGAAAACCGAATAACTATAGATTCAGGATTTTGCTTCGCCAGAAAATCTGTTGTAATTCCTTTTCCTTCATCACCAAATCCTAAACCTATAACTATTTGAGCTTTTTTCATGTCTAAAGCATTTCAATATTATCTAATCCGTCAAGCGGAATTGTTCCTAAACCTAATCCTGAACTTTTATATTTGTCACAAATGATTTTCTTGATTACATTCGGAATTTCTCTGTGATCTTCGATAGACAAACAGTTTTCTCCCAGTAATTCTTTCCAAGCCACATTTGATCTTACCGCTTGGTCAGAATGTAAAACACTAATATGATACACTTCGTAACTTTTTTGTGCTGCTGCCAATAATTCCAGAGCCGTATACGTTTGCTGTCCCTGTCCCATAATTTCCTTTATGGCAGATGCCGGAAGTGTTCCTAAATTGGGTTCATCCCCAACGGTAAACAGCAATCCTTTTTGACCTCTTTTTTCGAAAGCATCAGTTTTAGTATGAAAAGCGGCAAAATACCAGGCCAGAAGATAACTTTCTCCACCATTTCCTCCGCCTCCGCCTTCAATATAGGTTCTGGTCAGCCACATATCCAGTTCTTCGTCACCAGATTCAAATTGTCCCACCTGAAGCGGATATCTGTCACATTCGTGATCTCCAATTCCTAAAAACAAAAGTGCCGGATCCGGAACACCTCCCTGAATAATTCCGCCCATTAATTTTGGGAGTCCTTCTTTGATCAGTTCGTGCGGAATATGTCCCATACTTCCCGTAACATCTAGTCCTAAAATAATGGGAACTGAATTGGGATGAACGGCTGAATCCCTGGCTTCCCTAAAAGTTATGCCGTTTGGATTCATAGATTCATGCGCCATTCGCAATGAATTCTGCGTGAAAATTTCACTTGCAGATTTAAATCCGTAACCTGCTTTTTTTGCTCTGTCGTCGCGAGCTCCTAAATCGTATCTTGTACCTCCCATGATTAAAATGTTTTACCAAATAAATATTCGAATCGCTTTTTTGTCACTTCAAACTGAATATTTAAATTTCTGATTGTTAATGATAACTCCATGTCTCTCTGAACAAATGTTTCGGGTTGAAAATCGGCGAAAGTCAGGCTGTTTTTATCAAGCGGACTAATGTCAATCAAACCTTCCTGCTCTCTTTCGAGCCTTTTTATTTTCAGTTCGATATCTTCAACTCTGCGTCTGTAAATTAATTCAGAATCCGCACCAATGGTTCTGGCCCTGTCTTCTCTAATCTGATCATTGTTTCTTTTTAAAGACTCAATAAATCTTGCTTTTAAATCGTCACTCATAATCTCTTGGTTTATTGTTAATAGTTTTTAGTTGATGTTTTCTTAATTTGGTTTAATTTTTACCAAACCAAAACTTTTTAAATTAATTGATCAAGTCCAATAACCTGAACATTTTCGCCTTCAAAATCTTTTACAGAATTGGTAGTGAAAATTCCATCGAAACAGTTTAATACTTCAAATCCTTTGTTGAAAATTCCATGGCTTACAGCCAAATATAGTTTTCCGGCATTTTTCTTTTTTAATTCTTCGGCTAAGCCAACAAAAGTGCCGCCACCGTCGCAAATATCATCTACAATTAAGCAATCGATTCCGTTTAAATCCTCTTCATACACTTTGAAACCAGATAATCTTCCGGTTTTTACATCACGGCTTTTACTGCATTCTACCACATCAACTCCGCCTAAAAATTCAGACACTTTGTAGATTTTTTTAAGAGCGCCCCCATCCGGAGAAATCAATTTTATGTTTTCGCCAATTATGTTTAGAACTTCTTTGATGAAAGTATGATTCGGAATCACTTCGCAATTGTTTACCAACGCCGGAGTAACCTCAGAATGCGCATCAAAAACAAAAACTTTATTCAGTTGAAGTCCGTTGATGATATCAGCATACACTTTTACAGAAAGAGATTCTCCTTTTATCATCACACGATCTTGTCTTGCAGCCGGGAAATATGGAATAAACAAATCAATTACTTTAACATCCATTCTGCGTAAAGCATCTACTGTTATACACAACAACCCTAAATCGTTGAAAGAATTTAATCTGTGTGTGATAGTTACTTTCTGATTATGATCAAAATCCGGATTGATTTTAATGTGTGGTTCTCCGCCAGAAAAGGTGAAACTTTGAAATTTGATTTCTTCCTGATTCGTTACAGGAGTGAATTTTGGGTCTAAATTTAGTATCATAGTTTTTGTATTTTGCGTTAATTATACGCAAATATAGAATTATATTTTTGATTAACAATTTATTTTGTGTAAAAATTACGCAAACTTTATTTCGAAGTGAAAGCCTTTGTTAATTAATTCTTTGTATTTCAATTTATTGAATCGAAATAATTTAGCAGGCCTTCCACTTTTTGATGATCCAAATTGCTCTGTTTCTTCAATAATTTCAAAGCTTAATATCTTTTTTCTGAAATTTCGCCTGTCAATTTCCTTCTCTAAAATGGTGCAATACAAGTTTTCAAGTTCCGAGAACAAAAATTCTTTTGGCAATAAATCAAAGCCAATAGGTTCATAGGTAAGTTTTGCTTTTAGCCGTTCAATTGCTTTTTCAAGAATAATATTGTGGTCAAAAGCCAGAGGCGGAATTTCATTAATGCTAAACCATTGAACATTTTCTGCATCTGAGTCGGCTTTGATTTGTAATTTTGAAGGATCTACCAAAGCGAAATAAGCTACCGAGATTACTCGATTTCTGGGATCGCGGTTTATATCTTCACCAAAAGTAAAGAGCTGTTCAAAATAATTGACGGCAACATTGGTTTCTTCTTTTAATTCTCTTTTTACGGCTTCCTGAAGTGATTCATCATTTTTAACCAAACCACCTGGCAAAGCCCAGTAGGATTGCTGAGTTCCGAATTTCTGTTGTATTAAAAGTAAATACAATTGATTATTCTGATAACCAAAAACGATGGCATCAACAGCGACTTTTATATTTTGTTGTTCAGTCATATTCTAAATGCGTAAGATTTACACAAATATAAAGTTTTATATTTCTTACGCTTAACATTTTAAGTTTAACTCAAAAAGTAAACAAAATGGAATTTGTATGGCAACAAATTTAGTGGTAGACAAGATATCAATACTCATCATTTCTGATGATTTATTATTGGTATTGTATTTAAGATGACAATGCTATCCTTACTTCATTGGCAATGGTATCAAAAAAAGTTTTCAGATTATTGTTTTTAGCGGCTAATAAATAAACATATACTTCAGGAACGTGAAAACTATTCCATACGAGCTGCAATTTGTTTTGCTGGATAAATTTTCTTGCATTGCAATTCCATGTTACGGCAACACCGGAATTTTTGGAAAGCAATTCCAGCATTTCATATTCTGATGGAATGATGTAATTAGGAACCATGGAAGGTCTTTTTTTATTGAAGGCATGAAGCCAGAAGAGTTTTATATGCGGAATTCTTGCATCATGCGAATACCATTTTTGTTCATTCAGCCATTTTTCCGCTTCGGTAAAATTATCCGATTTCAGGTTCTGACGTAATTCAGTGATATCTAAATTCGTTGGTCCCACAACGACAAGTTTAATTTTGGCTACCGTTTCCTGTATGGTATCAAATGTGTCATATTTTTTGGAAACAATGGCAAAATCCAGTTTTTTAGAATCGACTAATGAAAAAAGCGTATCATCATCGGCAAATGTAAAATCAATCAAATCAAATTTTGCAATTAAACTGTTTCCAACACTACTGAAAAGATGTTTAGAAATTCCAACAGAAATTAATCGGGTGGCATCTTCCGCTTTAGCCCTAAAAGTAGTTTCTACATTTTCAAGCCGGTCAAGTGCATCAATAATCAGGTTGTTGAGCAACTTGGCATATTCTGTAGGTTCTACACCTTTTGACTTTCGAATAAATAATTTGTTTCCAACATGAGCTTCCAGCATTGAGATTTGCTGACTTACAGCAGGCTGACTCATAAACAATTCTTTTGCGGCGATAGAAAAATTCCCATTTTTATAAACTGCCTTAAACGTTCTGTACCATTCTAAGTTTACCATGATATAGTTTTATTTATAACAAACATAGTTTATTTTATTTTTACAAATATCATATATGCGTTAAATTTGTATAAAATTATTAATATGAACAAGATAGCCTTATTCGCAATAATCACATTAAGTACTACTTGCATTTCGGCTACTGCTCAAAACTTAAATAAAAAACAGATGAAGAAGGTATTATTTGTGCTTACGAGCCACGACAAATTAGGAGATACAGGTGAAAAAACAGGATTTTGGACAGAAGAATTTGCTGCCCCTTATTATACACTAACAGATCAGGGATATGCTGTAGAAATTGCAAGTCCTTTGGGAGGTCAGCCGCCAATTGACCCAAAAAGTAATGATCCGAGTGCTGCAACTGAAGACACAAAACGTTTTGATGCGGATATTGCTTTACAGGAGAAATTAAAACATACGCATAAAATTAAAGAAGTGAATCAGAAAGATTTTGATGCCGTGTTTTATCCGGGTGGTCATGGACCAATGTGGGATTTGGCTGTAGATCAAAACTCTATTGCTTTGATTGAATCTTTTTTCAATCATAAAAAACCAGTAAGTTTTGTTTGTCACGCACCGGCTGCATTAAAAAATGTAAAAATTGATGGTTCTTATTTAGTAAAAGACAAAAAGGTTACCGGATTTTCGAATACTGAAGAAGAAGGTGTTGGATTGACAAAAGTGGTTCCGTTTTTATTAGAAGATGCCTTGAAAGCCAATGGTGGTGAATATTCGAAAGGAGCAGATTGGGCACCTTATGCAGTAGAAGACGGTTTATTGATTACAGGTCAAAATCCAGCTTCATCAAAACTGGTAGCTGAAAAATTAATGGAGCAATTAAAAAAATAAGATTCTAAGTCGCTAAGATTTCACTATCTCAAAAAAAACTTAGCATCTTAGTATCTCACAAACTTAAAAAATTATGCTAAACTTTGAATTATATAATCCGACGAATTTAATCTTCGGAAAAGGACAAATAGAAAAACTTTCGAGCTTAGTTCCAAAAGGTGCTAAAATATTATTGGCTTATGGAGGAGGAAGTATTTTTAAAAACGGAATTCACGAACAGGTAATTAATAACTTAAAAGGTTTTGATATTGTCGAATTTGGCGGAATTGAGCCAAACCCGCATTTCGAAACTTTAATGAAAGCGGTTGAAGTTATAAAGGCAGAAAAAATCGATTTTATCCTTGCTGTTGGCGGTGGATCTGTTATTGATGGCGTTAAATTTATTTCGGCAGCCGTTAACTTTGAGGGTAATCCGATTGATATTTTGCAAAAGCGTTTGCTGATTAAAGAAAATGCGGTGCCATTTGGGACTATTTTGACATTGCCGGCAACTGGAAGCGAAATGAATTCAGGATATGTTGTAACGATTAAAGCAACTCAGGAAAAACTGGCTTCTGGCGGAAGTGCTTTATTTCCAAAATTCTCAATTTGCGATCCAACCGTAATTGAATCATTGCCAAAAAGACAATTGCAAAATGGTGTTGTCGATGCTTACACACACGTAATGGAACAATATCTGACCTATCCACACGAAGGTTTTTTACAGGATCGAATTGCAGAAGGAATTTTACAGACTTTAATTGAAGTAGGTCCAAAAGTAGTAGAAAACCCGACGGATTATGCGTTGGCTTCGAATTTTATGTGGAGTTGTACAATGGCATTAAACGGACTGATTCAAAAAGGGGTTCCTTCAGATTGGGCGACGCATATGATTGGTCACGAGTTAACGGCTTTATACGGAATTGATCATGCGAGAACTTTGGCAATTATTGGCCCAAGTTTATACAATGTGATGTTTGAAACCAAAAAAGGAAAACTGGCACAATACGGAAGAAGAATCTTCAACTTAACAGGTTCTGATGATGAAGTGGCAAAAGAAGCTATCAATAAAACGGTAGAATTTTTCCACACGATGGGAATGGATACAAAACTTTCGCAATACACAAATGATTACAGCGAAACAGCAGATTTTATTGTAAACCGTTTTAATGAAAGAGGCTGGAAGGGATTAGGAGAAAATCAATTGGTAACTTTAGAAAAAGTGAAATCTATTGTTGAGATGAGTTATTAAAAACTTTCGATATTATCCAACAAAAAAGGCGTTCTAAATTTATTTAGCAACGCCTTTTAAAATACTAAAACAAAACTAACTAACTCAAGTCTTACTAAACTCATTAAAATTCTAATTTATAATTACTTAAAACGTAGTAATTGTGATTTTATTACATGGAAATAAAAATTAATTTCAATTTTTGAAAAACATTAAATAAAAGCTAATCTCAAATTTCTTAAATCAGATTTTGTGTTATTACTGCATTATTAAGTACTTTTGTTTTAAATTAATAAAATAATGAGCGAAAATCTAAAATTTGCAGTAATTGGAGGAGGAAGCTGGGCAACGGCAATTGCAAAAATGTTGTGCGTGAATCTTTCTGAAATTTCGTGGTATATGCGTAATGAAGCTGCAATTGAGCATATTCAAAAATACAAACACAATCCCAATTATTTAAGTTCAGTAGAATTTGATACTACTAAACTTAAATTAACGTATGATATAAATGAAGCGGTAGAATATGCAGATTATTTAATCTTTGCCATACCATCTGCTTTTTTAAATGATGAATTACAAAAACTTACTGTTTCTTTAGAAGATAAAATTATATTCTCTGCCATTAAAGGAATTGTTCCGGAAACAAGTTTAATTGTTGGAGAGCATTTTCACATTCAATATGATATTCCTTATTACAATATTGGAGTGATAACAGGTCCTTGCCATGCCGAGGAAGTAGCGTTGGAAAGACTTTCCTATCTGACAATTGCCTGTGGTGATCCTGAAAAAGCTTCAATTGTTGCTAAAAATCTATCAGGAAATTATATTAAAGCAAAAATTTCGGACGATATTATCGGAACAGAATATGCTGCAATGCTTAAAAACATTTATGCCATTGCTGCGGGAATTGCCCACGGTTTAGGTTATGGTGATAATTTCCAGTCGGTAATGATGAGTAACGGAATCCGGGAGATGCGAAAATTCATCAAGAAAGTACACAAAATGAAACGTAACATCAATGATTCTGCTTATTTGGGCGATTTACTGGTTACAGGATATTCAGTATTTTCCAGAAACAGAATGTTTGGTAATATGATTGGAAAAGGATATACGGTAAAAAGTGCCATGATGGAAATGAGTATGGTGGCCGAAGGATATTATGCAGCCAAAAGTGCTTATAAACTAAATCAGGCTTATGGTGCCAAAACTCCAATTATCGATGCTGTTTATAGTATTTTGTATGAAGGAAAAGATGCAAAATCAGTGTTTAAAAAATTGACCGAATCGTTAGATTAATAACGTATTTAATAACATTAAAAAAAGGCACTTTCTATAATTTAGAAAGTGCCTTTTTTTGATGTTTTAAATTGATTTATTTAACTTCTTTAATTGCCAAAGCATCAATCCACCCTTCCGTGCCATCAGTCAATTCAATTTTTCTCCAGCTTCCCAAAGATTGCATAACATATACTTTTGCACCTTCATGAAGGTTAATGATAGAAGCTCCTGTTTTTTTCGGTTCGCTGCGTACTTCAGTCATTTCTGCAAAAACAATTGCCGGTCTGTCGTTGTCAAATTGGCTTTTTTCTGAAATGCCTGCCGAAACGGTTATCACCAAGGCAAAAAGCAAAATAAACATTATAATAAAATAGATTCTTTTTGAAAGTGTAAGCTGGGAGAAATAGTATCCAATGAAACTTAATAAAAAAGCAAAAGCAATTCCCACTGAAATCATTGCCCATGTATTGTAATGAAAAACAGAAGTAAAGTTGTGAAGTAATTTTGCAAAACCAACTTTTGGGACTTCCTTTATTTCATCAATGGTCAGTTTCTTGGCAAACTTTAAATTATTCAGCGTTTCCGGATCATTGGGTTTTAGAACCAATGCTTTTTCATAATTATAAATAGACGGAGCAACCTTGTTGAGTTTGTAATAACAGTTTCCTAAATTAAAGTATAACTCTGCAGATTGTTGCTTCTCTTCATTAATAATGTTTTCATAACTCTGAATAGCTTCCTGATATTGCCCGTTCTTATACAAAATATTTCCTTTCTCAAAGCTGTTTTGAGCAATGAAAACCTGTGAGAGTAATAGAAAGAGATAGACTACTATATTTTTCATTGTATTAGTTGTAACTGATATGCCTTCCAGCAAATTCTATATTAAACAATTTGTTTTTCCAATTCCGATATGATCAGAACAGCTTTGTCATAATCCTGTTGAATTGATGCGCTTGATGCCGGAGCATAACGGGCAAATTCACAGTTTTCAGTTAAAGTAATGAAATTCTGAACCGATTCCGGATTGGCATTTCTGGATAACAACAATTCACGGATATTATCCTTACTCATTTCTGAAGTTTCAATATGCAGTTTGGCTTTCAGGAAATTGTGCATTGCTTTTTCAAGCGCAATATAAAATGGCTCTTTGTTGTTGAGCTGTTTTTTAGCTTCGGATAAATATTTTTTAGCCAGTTTATTGTTTCTTCTGATTCTGTTACCTGTTACATCACGATCAATAGCTTCTTTCTTCTTCTTGGCAATCACAATGATTGGCAATATCACGAAAGGCAACAGTAATAAGCCATAGAACAAATCAGAACCATAAAAATCATTTTTAGCAGTTGGGATCAAAGTTGTTTTTAACTTGATGTATTTGAATTGTTCCGTTTTAGCGACAACACTTTTTGATGTATCCGATGGTGTTGCTTCAGGAGATGGCCCATCCAAAACATCAATCATGATTTCCTTTGAAGTGATGGTTTTATAACTGCCTGAATTAAGATCGAAATACGAAAACTCCATCGGTTTTATCGCATATTTTCCTTTGTATTGCGGTATGATAGTATACTTGTCCGAGATTTTACCTGACATTCCCGCAAGCGAAGTAGTCACCTTTTCATCATGTACAGGATCATACATTTCCAAGGCATTAGGAACAACAGGTTTTGGTAATGTAAATAATTTCATATTACCGGTTCCCGATGCACTTACAACTAAATCAAGGCTTTCTGCATTTTTTAAAGTTGTTTTTGAAGGGGTAACAGTAAATTCAAATTTACCCACCGCTCCGGTAAATCCTAATGGTTTGCTCGCTTCTGGGAGTGGTTTTACATAAATCGTCTTGGCACCAGCAGATACTATTTTATTTGTTTCGGTCAAAATCATCTGGCCAAACATATCACGACGGTTGGTAGGCAGCTGAACCCCAATATCCAAAGAAAGTGGTTCTATGGTAAGCTTGCCTGATTTTTGTGGATATAAAATGGTTTTTTTAAGGACAACAAAATAACATCTTTCCCCTTTAAAATTCCCCTCTTCAATGGCTAATTGCTTGATTTCGATATTTTGATTCCAAAAGTCATTATACTTCGGCTTTCCGAGTTCCTTAAAGCCTGTTACGCCAATATTATTAAAGTATAATTTATAGACTACCGTGATTGGTTGATTTAAATAAGGATTTGTTTTTGAAATTTCTGCAACGAGAGTCAATGTTTCATTACCACTGCCTTGTGGTCTGTCATTTGGATCCCTTTCCTGCGCAACGGCATTGGTAACTACAATTTTTATTGGAGCAGTTTTATAAACCTGACCGTTATATTCAATAGCCGCTTGCTTGATAGTAAGCGTTCCTTTTTGACTAGGCTGAAGAATGTAAGAGTATATTTTTTGAAAGGAGCTTCTTCCGTTTACCCACGATTGGCTCACTTGCTGACTTGGTCCGCCTACGATCCTGAATCCATCAAAAGAAGGCTGTTCAAAATTATCGCCGTCAACATTCATCATGAAGTCAATGCGAAGTCTTTCATTTAGTCCAAGCGTATTTTTGCTGACTCTGGCTTCAAACTGAACCTGAGCCATTAGTCCTTGAAAACTTAATAGTAACAGAATTAAATATCTTTTCATTACCAGTCTTTTTCTGTTTTTTTAGGTGCTCCTTTTACTTTTTGAGCATTAACCTTATCCTGAATTTTCTTCTCTTCGTTATTGATAGCATCTAATAAATTCTGAACACGATCTTTTGATATTCCCCCAGGCATTGGCTTTGGTTCCCCATTATTATCAGATTTATCATCTTTCTTAGGGTCGTTTTTTCCGTCTTTTTTATCCTTGTCCTTATCGCCTTTGTCGTCTTTCTTCTGATCGTCCTTCTTGTCTTTATTATCTCCGTCTTTTTTCTGATCGTCTTTTTTGTCGTTCTTTTTATCTTTATCCTTATTGTCGTTTTTAGGAGGATTTTCTTTTAATTTTTGTTTGGCCAGAGCATAATTGTAACGGGTTTCATCGTCATTAGGGTTGTTACGCAAGGCATTTTTATAGGCCTCTACAGCTTGTGTGTAATCTTTCTCTAACATAAAAACATTCCCAAGATTGTGAAATGCTTTGTGCTTTTCAGGTTTGGTTTTGGCATTTTTTATCGCTTTAGCAAAAGCAAGTTTTGCTTCTGCAGCCTGCTTTTGCTTGTAAATTGTATTTCCTAAATTATAAGATGCAGTGGCACGATTAGGAAACTTTGATTGTGAAATTCGGTAATTTGCTTCGGCATCAACAAATTTATTCTGTTTATACTCTTCATTGGCAGCAGGCAATGTTTTATCCTTTTCTTGTGCCGAAATCGCCAAAGAAGCCGTTAGTAAAATATAAAGAAGTAAATTTTTCATTCTGTTTTTTGTTTTATTGTTTCCGTTTTTACAGAAACAATTATTTCTTTTCGTTAAATAAATTCAACTCTTTGATCCAGTTTGTTTTGCGCTCCAACAGGAAAATATCCAAAAACAACAGAAAAAAGGCAAAGCCAAGAAACCATTGGAATTGGGATTGAAATTCAGCCATTTGCGTGGCTTCAAATTCTGTTTTCTGGATATTGTTCAATGCATTTTTTACGTATTCCAAAACTTCCTTCGTATTGCCGCCATAAACATAACCGCCTTTTGTTGCTTTTGCAATAGCTCTTAATCCGTCCTGGTTTAGTTTTGTAATGACTGTCTGTCCCTCATTATCTTTTTGATAGCTTTTGACAACACCATTTTCTTTCAGCGGAATCGTTCCTCCTTTTTCCGTTCCGATACCAATGGTGATGATTTTCATTCCAATCTTGTTGGCTTCATCAGCAGCAACAGAAGCGCCTTCAGAATGGTCTTCACCATCAGAAATTAAAATTAATAACTTGCTGGTTTTGCTTTTCTCATCAAAATATTTTGCAGATAATCTAATTGCTTCGTCAAGTGATGTTCCCTGTGAGGATACCATATCAGGATTCATGCTTTGCAGAAACATCTTCGCTACGCTGTAATCTGTTGTAATCGGTAAAACCGGAAAAGCACTTCCTGCATAGGCTACAATTCCAATTCTGTCACTTCCTAATTGGTTTATAATTTGAGAAACCAGCTGCTTGCTCTTATCCAGACGATTTGGTGCAATATCTTCAGCCAGCATACTTTTAGAAACGTCAACAGCAAAAACAATATCGATTCCTTCGCGTTTCACGGTTTCCATCTTGGTTCCCATTTTTGGATTGACCAAACCAACAATTAAGCAGGTAACAGCCAAAAGAAATACCACAAGTTTTAAAACCGGTTTAAATACGGAACGTTCCGGACTCAATCTGTTTACCATTTCCAAATCCCCAAATTCACGTTGTTTTTTTCTTTTCCAATACATATTAAAAAGAAAAACACATACCAAAATCGGGATGAGCAGCAAGAGATATAAATATTTTTTTTCGTCTAATTCCATTTTAAATTTTAGATTTCTGAATTTAGATTTTAGATTATTTTAAATCTAAAATCAAATAAAGCTTCTGTAAACTGTATTTCGCAATCCTACTTCCAACAATAATAAAAATCCTGAGAGAAGAACAAAAAAGCGGTATTTTTCATCATAATCATAGAATTTCAATTCCTGTATTTCAGTGGTCTCCAATTTGTTGATCGCATTGTAAATTTCGGCTAACTTGTCGTTGCTGGTTGCTCTGAAATAGGTTCCTTCCGTTTTACGGGCAATGCTTTTCATCAGCTGCTCATCAATTTCCACTTTTTGCATTTTGAAAAGGAAACCGCCGTTTGGTGCATAAGCATATGGAAATTCAGCCATTCCATTGGTTCCAATTCCTACGGTATATACTTTTATGCCATATTGTTTTGCGATATCGGCAGCCGTTTCTGGCTCAATAAATCCGGCATTGTTTACACCATCGGTAAGTAAAATAATAACCCTGCTTTTTGCTTTACTGTCTTTTAATCTATTTACAGCTGTTGCTAATCCCATTCCAATTCCGGTACCATCTTTTAGCACATTATAATACTTTATTCCTTTTATGGCTTCCAAAATGATAGCTTTATCGCTTGTTACAGGTGTTTTGGTGTAGGCTTCAGAAGCATATAAGACCAATCCGATTCTGTCATTAGGTCTTTCGCTTACAAAATCTGCAGCAACTCTTTTTAAGGCTTCCATACGGTTAGGCTTCAAATCTTTCGCCAGCATACTACCTGAAACGTCAATTGCCATTACGATATCAATTCCTTTTGTCGTTTTGGTTTGATTACTGATGTCAACAGTTCTTGGTCGTGCCAATGCAATAATTAATGAACTCAAAGCAATAATCCTGAAGACATACAAGAAAGGTTTTAATCTCGTCAAAAGGGATTCGGAATTTTTAAATCCCTGTGTTGAGCTCATTTTCAGAGTGGCCGATTGTTGGTTGCGTTTCCAGAAAAACCAGGCGATTGCAATTGGAATAAGTAAAAACAACCAAAAAAATTCCGGATTTAAAAAAGTTAATTTTCCCATTAGTTGCTTGCTTTTTTAAGTTCAACAGAATTTAAAATCCTGTTCGAAATATCATTAGCATACGTATCTCCTTCTTCGTGAAATATAGCAATTTGCTGTAAGCCGCCATCTTGTTTGAACATCAGGACTTCGTAATAAAATTTCGTGCTTGATTTCAGGTTTTCATTAACGAACGTAAATGTACCGTAGCCTTTTACACCTGTAATGCCTTCCTTGGTTTCAAAATTTTCTTGTTTTACAATCATATTTTTAGCACCCTGGGCTTCAATTATTTTTAAATTGCCTTCCAATGCTTTTGCTAAATCAATCTCGGTAGGAGTTTTAAATTTTGCAGTGGAAACCGTAATGTAAAAGTTGTCAAGCAAACTTCCGTACACAAATAGCTGCATTTCCTTAATCAAAGCCATGGCTTCTTTAGGTAATACTTTTTGAGTATCCATTCGTTTTAAAACTTTTGGAGTTTCAACTAAAATGCCAGGGTTTCCATATTCACTTTTTATCCATTCTCCTTCCAGTAATTCTTTTGTTGGGTGACCCAGAATATTATCTTTCACAAAGCTGAAACCTTTTGTAACCACAAAATAGGTAGTTGTTGCAGTCAGTAAAAATACAACTGTTGCAACGGCGGTAATAATACGTTTATTACGTTTTTTTTGTAATTGAAGCTTGATTTGTTTCTGTTTTTGAGCTTCATTCAATAACTGATCTTCTTCTTCAACAGGAATTTCTGTTGGAATAGCATTGTCAAGTGTTAAAATGGCTTTCTGAATTTTATTTCGGTCTTCTGTAATTTCAAATTCCAATGGTTTGGATTTTGCGAATTTTACCAAATCCGCCTGACGCAAAACACGTTCCAGATTTTCTACGGTTTCAGGAGTTAAACTCATTTTCTTTTTAGTAGAAGCCGTTTTAAGTCCCTGAATCAATTCTGAAGTAGTGCTTTCCATTGCCGGAATCTGAATGGCTTCTTCAATATAATTACGGGCAATGTCAGTCAGTTCACTATAATATTCTTTTATTTCACCTTTTTGCCAAAGTTCTTTTTTCTCCAAATTGTTTAGCAAACTTGTGGCTTTTTCGATTGGTGTTTTGTACACTTCCTCTTCAATTTTTTTCTGCTGGCGTTTTTTGATAAACCAATATACAAAAGCACCAATTCCTAAAATTAATAAAAAACCTAAAAGATATTTCCACCAGTCTCCGGATTCATCAACAGTTGAAATATCTTTAATATCGTACATTTTTTGTTGTAAGGTGTCGACTTTTACAGCGACAACTTCAACACGAATAGAGTCGGTCAAGTATGGTTTTTTATCAATTAAAATCTTGATACCCGGAATTGTGTATTTACCGGAATCAAATTGTGTTAATCCATATTTTTTGATCAGTTCATAAGTATCGTTTTTCTTAACTGTGTCAACAGGGTATGACTCAATAACTTCCAGCGCTCCAATGTTTTTTAGTTTTGGAAAAACAACTTTGGATTGTGAACTAACAATCGTTTTAAGAGTTAACTTAAACTCGGCTCCAATTTTGTTTTTTGTAGTATCAATACTGGTTTCTACTTGTTTTTGTTGCCCAAATACAGTTGAAGTCAATAAAAATAGAAATATGTAAAATTTTAATTTCATTTGATTTTTGATTCAGATTTTAGTCTAAAACGAATGTTTATTTATTGAAAATCTAATAATCTTCGAGGTTTCCGAATTAGCGAGACTTGAAATAACCCAGTAATTTGGTTACGTAATTCTCGTCTACTCTTGTATTGACAACCCCAGCACCGGATTTACTGAAAATTTCCTTAAAATAGTTAACCCTTTCCTGATAATGTTTCTCGTAATTCATTCGAACCGATTTTGAACTGGTATCAACCAATTGAATTTTTCCGGTTTCTGCATCCAGCATGGTGACCATTCCTAAATTCGGGATTTTTTCTTCACGGATATCATACACACGAACACCTGTAATATCATGCTTTTTTGAAGCAATTTTTAAAGTCTGCTCGTAATTCTCCGACATGAAATCTGAAATCACAAACACGATAGCTTTCTTTTTTTGAGTTCCGGACAGAAATTTTAAAGCAGCTCCAACATCCGTTTTTTGGCTTTTTGGTTCAAATTCAATTAATTCACGAATGATTCTTAAAACATGCGAACGGCCTTTTTTTGGTGGAATATACAATTCTACATTATCAGAAAATAATATTAATCCAATTTTGTCATTATTTTGTGTAGCCGAAAAAGCCATCGTTGCCGCAATTTCGGTGACGATGTCTTTTTTAAACTGACTTTTTGAACCAAAACCCTCAGAACCCGAAATGTCAACCATTAAAACCATAGTCAATTCGCGCTCTTCTTCAAAAACTTTTACGTGGGCTTCGTTGTAGCGTGCGGTTACATTCCAGTCGATGTTACGAATATCATCGCCATATTGGTATTGGCGAACCTCGCTAAAAGTCATCCCGCGTCCTTTAAATGAAGAATGGTACTCTCCCGAAAAGATATGATTGCTCAGTCTTTTGGTTTTGATTTCTATTTTCCGTACTTTTTTTAAAAGCTCTTTTGTATCCATTTTTTCGGATTGTAGATTGTAGATTTTAGACTTTAGATTATTTTAGATTGCTGATTTTAAATCTAAAATCAGCAATCTAAAATCTAAAATTCGTTAAGGTACTTCAATCTCGTTTACGATTTTGTTGATAATGTCTACAGAAGTAATATTTTCGGCTTCAGCCTCATACGTAATCCCAACTCTGTGACGTAAAACATCATGTACAACGGCACGAACATCTTCCGGAATTACATAACCACGACGTTTGATGAATGCGTAACATTTTGCCGCAACGGCTAAATTGATACTTCCACGTGGTGATGCTCCAAAACTGATAAGTGGTTTTAAGTCGGCCAGTTTGTATTTTTCCGGATAACGGGTAGCAAAGATGATATCTAAGATATATTTTTCGATTTTTTCGTCCATGTAAACTTCACGAACCGCTTCCTGCGCACGTAAAATTTGTTCTACAGAAACTACGGCATTTACTTTTTCGTAGCTTCCTTTTAAGTTTTGACGAATTACAAAACGTTCTTCATCAATTTTTGGATAATCAATTACGGTTTTCAACATGAAACGGTCAACTTGTGCTTCAGGAAGTTGATAAGTTCCTTCTTGTTCAACCGGGTTTTGAGTTGCTAAAACTAAAAACGGACGATCTAGTTTGAAAGTGGTATCACCAATTGTAACTTGTTTTTCCTGCATTGCCTCTAAAAGTGCAGACTGAACCTTTGCCGGAGCACGGTTAATCTCATCTGCAAGTACAAAGTTGGCAAATATTGGTCCTTTTTTAATAGAGAATTCGTTTGCTTTGATGTTGTAAATCATTGTTCCAACAACATCGGCAGGTAATAAATCAGGAGTAAACTGGATACGGCTGAAAGAACCTTGTACTGCCTGAGACAATGTATTGATCGCTAAAGTTTTGGCTAATCCCGGAACACCTTCCAGTAAAATATGACCTTGACCCAAAAGACCAATTAATAAACGCTCGACCATATGTTTCTGGCCCACAATAACTTTGTTCATTTCCATTGTAAGAAGGTCTATAAAAGCACTTTCTCTTTCAATTTTTTCATTAATCGCTCTAATGTCTAAAGTCGTTGTATTTTCTTCCATATAAATATTTTTAAAACCTTGTATTTGAAGCCTTATTTTTAAGAGTGCAAATTGAATATTTTTTAAGAAGTAAGATGTTAAAAAATGGTTAAAACTTCAATCAATCCCTTAATTTTAAGGACGAATTGTGATTCTATTTTTATATTTTTAAGAACTTTGGTGATTATGCTTTATCAAAGCATAATTATCACTATCAGAAATAAAAAAGACTATGAATAAATCTGTCTTGTCGCCTATAATTTCCGGCACCATGAATTGGGGAATTTGGGATAAAAACCTTTCGACTAAGGAAATGGAAAACCTGATACAAATCTGTATCGAAAACAAAATTACAACTTTCGATCATGCTGATATTTACGGTAAGTATACAACCGAAGCTGATTTTGGAAAAGCATTTCAAAGCAGCAAAATTCCACGTGAAAAACTCCAGTTAATTACTAAATGCGGCATTCAGATGATTGCAGAAAGTCGCAGCAATAAAATCAAACATTACGATTATTCTAAAGAGTACATCATTTGGTCTGTTGAGGAATCATTAAAGAAACTGAAAACAGATTATGTTGATGTGTTTTTATTGCACAGGCCAAGTCCTTTGATACAGGCTGATGAGATTGCTGAAGCTGTCGGGAAATTAAAATCAGAAGGAAAAATTATTGATTTTGGTCTTTCAAATTTTACCAGTTCTCAAACCGAATTGATTCGGCAGAAAACAGAAGTCAGTTTTAATCAGGTACAATTTTCGGCAACCCATTTTGAACCCATGATTGATGGAAGTTTGGATTACATGCAAACTCATGGAATTCGTCCAATGTCGTGGAATCCGCTTGGTACTGTTTTTAGGGAAGACACCAAGAAAACACGTCGACTTAAAAAATTACTTTCTACTCTGGTTGAAAAATATAGTCTGGGGTCAGATACACTTTTACTTTCGTGGATTCTAAAACATCCTGCAAAAGTGATTCCGATTGCAGGAACAGTCAATGTTGCCAGAATTCAATCTTTAATGAAAGCAGTAGAATTAGAATTGGATAAAGAAGACTGGTTTGCCATTTGGGCAGAAAGCATGGGAAATGACGTAGAATAAAATGAAGAAAATTAATAATTGAAAGATTGTACAATGATAAAAAAAACAATATTAATAACAGGTGCTACAAGCGGAATAGGAAAAGCAACAGCGCAGATTTTTGCCAGAAATCACTATAAAATTATTATTTGCGGAAGAAGAAAAGAACGGTTGGATGAATTGGAAAAGGAACTTTCGGAATATACCGAAGTCCATTCTTTAGTTTTTGATGTTAGGGATAAAAGTGCAGTTTTTGAAAGTATTAGTTCATTACCGGAATATTTTTCTGAAATTGATATCCTGATCAATAATGCCGGGAATGCCCATGGTTTAGATCCCATTCAGAATGGGGACGTTGATGATTGGGAGGCTATGATTGATATCAACGTAAAAGGACTTTTGTATGTTTCTAAAGCCATTATTCCGCAAATGACAGAAAGGAAATCGGGACATATCATCAATATTGGCTCAACAGCGGCAAAAGAAGTGTATCCAAACGGGAATGTATATTGCGGATCAAAACATGCTGTGGATGCGATTACTCAGGGAATGCGAATCGATTTGAATCCGTTTGGAATAAAAGTAGGCGGGATTCATCCCGGATTGGTTGCAACAGAGTTTAGCGAAGTACGTTTTAAAGGCGATGTTGAAAGGGCCTCAAATGTTTATAAAGGTTTTGAACCTTTGCAGGCAGAAGATATTGCTGATATTATTCATTTTGTAGTGTCAAGACCGTACCATGTCAATATTGCGGATTTGGTTGTAATGTGTACTGCTCAGGCTTCATCAACGATTTTGAAGAAAAATTAATTATTTTTTATTTCTATTTTTTATTTTTAAATATGGCAAATTATAGTTCTTTCGAAGAAATGGTTATTTATCAATTAGCAAGAGAACAATGCAATCAAATTTGGAATTTGATTATGACAACATCACTAGGGCAAGATTATAAATTGAGAGAACAAATAAATGGTTCTTCAGGTTCAGTTATGGACAATATAGCAGAAGGTTTTGGTCGTGGAGGAAATAAAGAATTCATAACTTTTTTAAGTTATTCAAGAGGTTCTTGTTGTGAAACAAAAGCTCAGTTGCAAAGGTGTTTTGACAGAAAACATATAGATGAAAATAAATTTATAGATTTAAATACAAGAGCTCAAACTATAATTGATCAGATTTCTAAGTTTATGAATTACCTGAAAACTTCAGATAAAAAAGGCTCAAAATACGATTGATTTAGTAATAAACAATAAAAATAAAAAATAATCAATTACAGAAATGATCAACAAACGCCTTTTAATAAAAAACCTGCTCGCTCATAATGACGAGAGCAGTTTTTATGATAAAAAAAGGCAGTTGAATTTACATTCGCGTGAAGGGAAAGGGAAGTTTCTGAAACACATTTGCGCCTTATCCAATTCAAATCCAACAAATAATTCCTATATAGTGGTTGGAGTAGAAGATCACGACAATGAAATAGTGGGTGACGATTTCTTTGATGACAGCCGGATTCAGAATCTTGTCAATGCTTTTCTTGAAAATCCGCCAAAGATTCAATATGAAAACGTGCCTTTTCCAAATCTTCCAAAAGACAAGGTTGTCGGATTGGTTACAATTAAGCCAAAAAACAAGATTTCCTACTTTAAAAAAGGAATTCATACGACACCTGCCAATAGTGTTTTCATAAGACGTGGCAGTAATTCGGTTCCGGTTGAAGGTGAAGTGGAAAAAAATTACCAGAATACGGAAACAGTAATTGGAATAGAAAACAGTTCCCGGAACAGTATTCAATATACACTTGACGGCGTGTTTGATTTTATGAATTTCAGGCATAAGGACATGTCGCCCAAATATCATGTTTTTAAGGAATTGTTTGTAATTTGCTGGGCCGGAGTTCCAAAAAAATCCCGGGACACAACTTTTCTTTCACGTGTAGATATTGAATTAATCAATGAACAGATTAAGCTTTTCTATTCGGCTCAGGATGTGGTTACTATTGTTTATAATGAAGATACTTTTACTATAACCGAATATGTTCCACTTGGATTAAATGACAAAACCAGCTATTATCCTTTAGAAAAGCAAACCATTCATTTTTTTGACAATGGTTATTACAAAATTGATCGTGAATTTCTTTTTCAGCCTCCGGAGTTTAATCGCAAGATGTTGCATCATATTTATAATTCCAATATTGCCTTACTTGCGAAATTGCAAAAAAGTCATGCTTTGTCAGAACGGGAATTGATTGATTTAGAAAATCTTCCTTCGACTTTTATGATTTGTTACCTCAATGGATTTGATGATGCCAAACAAAAATTAATTGATGCCAAATTGCTTTTGAAACCTTTTTCACAAGTGTATTTGTCCTTTAAAGAATCCCTTCGTATTTTACGAAAAATGAAATATGATATACAATAAAAGGTTTCTAAGGTGCTTTTTGAAATTATTGATAAATTAAATATTTACTGATTTTTTCATACGGAAATAAAAGTTCTTTTGATCCATCAGCATAAGATGCAGCTTCATAAGAGTTGTAATATAAAAGCAGGCCTTTTTCAGTATAAAAGATATTTTGCGGTAATTGGAATTTGTCGTTTTCAAACATCAGTCCAGTGGCATTAATGTTTGATTTTTCCGGTATTTTATATTTCGTTCTGAATTCTTTTTCGGCGAAAGCCCTAAATTCTTTTTCGTTTTTAAAAATCTGATTGGTAAAAATTGTTTTTCCGGTCTCAGGATTAAATAATAAAGATCGAAAACCCTGATAGCCGTGAGCACCGCCTGTAAAAGTGTAATGGTCAATTTTGATATTTATGATTTGTTCTGATTGATATTCAATATTTCCTTTAACTTTTGCTTCCCATCCAAAAGTTTCACTTGGGAATTTTTTATGCATTTCTTCATAAGAAGCAATAAAAGCAGTTGTTAACGTTTGAAAGTCTTTCGCATTCAAAGGTTTTTCTCCAAAATAAACAATTTCTTTTACTGTTGAAAAAACTTTTTTATTAATGCTGTCAGCAACAACAGGGATATTTTTTGCTATTGGAATGTTAATGGTAATTTTTGGGCAATCGTTTTTACACGGAAGAGAGGATTCTTTTTCAAATAGTTCATTTTCAAAGGAAAGTTCTTTATTGCAGCTCGTCAGGATCAAAAACAAAAAAACGAGGATAGTATAATGTTTCATATTCAAAAGTGTTAATTATAATAAAAGGTAAGGGGTAACGGCGGGATTAAAATAAATTAAACGGTAAATTTGTATTCTAAAATTACGATTTTTAAAACACAAATCATATGAAAATCTCAACAATCAGCAAGTTTGTAATTGTAAAAGCAGGCTTATTGAAGCGAGAATACATTTGATATAAATATTTACGATATGAAATTCAATACCAAAGTAATCCATGGTGGCCAGCATCATGATCCAAGTACGGGAGCTGTTATGCCTCCGGTTTATCAAACGTCAACTTTCGTTCAGACAAGTCCGGGTCAGCCTTTGGGTGACTACGAATATAGCAGGGCATCCAACCCAACAAGAACAGCATTGGAAAATGCATTAGCGAGTATTGAAAACGGTAATCGCGGATTGGCTTTTTCTTCAGGACTGGCAGCTACCGATTGTATTTTGAGATCTTTCAAAGCGGGTGACGAAGTTATTGCAATGGATGATTTATATGGAGGAACATACAGAATGTTTACCAGAATTTATAAAGAATCGGGAATTAAATTCCATTTTGTTGATATGACCGATGTTGCAAAATTGAAGTCTTTAATCAATGAAAATACAAAACTGGTTTGGGTTGAAACACCAACAAATCCATTAATGAAACTGGCTGATATTCAGGAAATTTCAAAAATCACCAAAGAACATAAAATCTGGCTGGCAGTTGACAATACTTTTGCAACGCCTTATTTGCAAAAACCACTGGATTTAGGTGCGGATATCGTAATGCATTCGGCAACGAAATATTTAGGCGGACATTCTGATGTTATTGCCGGTGCTTTAATTGTAAAAGATGAAGCTTTGGGTGAGCAATTGCATTTTCAGCAGTTTGCCACCGGAGCAACATTGGGTCCAATGGATAGTTTTTTAGTTTTAAGAGGAATTAAGACACTTTCATTAAGAGTTCAGAGACATTGTGAGAATGGTGAAAAAGTGGTTGAATATCTAAGTAGTCATCCAAAAATAAAAACAGTTTATTATCCTGGATTGCCAAGTCATCCGTTTCATGAAATTGCAAAAAAACAAATGAAAGCTTTTGGAGGGATGGTTTCTTTTACATTTGTTTCAGGAAAAAAAGAAGATTCGATTTCGTTTTTGGAGAAGTTGAAGGTTTTTACTCTGGCAGAATCTTTAGGTGGAGTTGAATCTTTGGCGAATCATCCTGCGTTAATGACACATGCTTCTATTCCGGCAGATAAAAGGGCTGAAGTTGGAATTACTGATGACTTGGTTCGATTGAGTGTTGGTATTGAAGATGTAGAAGATTTAATAGCTGATTTAGAACAGGCGTTAGTATAAAAAAAATAAACCCCGATTCAGAAAGAGTCGGGGTTTATTTTTATAGTTTTAGGAGTTTAAAATTCCAAATAATAAACATATCCTAAATTAAACCATACCTGAGAGTCATTGGATTTATTTTCCTTGTAAAGATTTTTGTTTGGGTTTAATCCGTCAATCCAGTCAGAAGCAAATCCCTGATAACGAACTTCAAACATTAAATCATTCATTTCATTTAGTTTGTAATGAACTCCAGCTCCAAGGGTTCCTGAAACGGCAATACCGCTTTCGTTTGAAAAACCATTTTGGCGTCCGTCTGATGGAGGAAGATATTTAGGATAAGTAATAGCAGGATCTCCCATTCGTCCTAGTGAAGAAGAAACTTCGGTATTATAAAAACTTGCCATGATTCCAACACTGATGTACGGATTAAAACTTCCAATAGTATTTTCAAAATCATGAATTTTTATAAAAGGAAAAAATTCGACCTGAGTTCCAATGTTTAATAAAGTCGTTTTTCCACTCATTGCTTTAAGCTGTTGAGTGTCGATATTACTAGGATCACGTTCTACCCATTGTCCAAAGTGCTGTAAATTGACCTTATTAAATGACAGTTCTGACCGAAGTTTAAAATGTTCATTAAAATAATAATCACGATTTGCATTTGAAGAAAAGTTTAAAAAGTGTACAATTCCAATTCCAAAACCATTATTCCCAATATTATTGTCGAAATTGTTTCTTTCACCATAATCAGACTGAAAAGTGACAGGGCCAAAAATGACTCCTATTTCATGGGCTAGGTTGAATTGTGCTTGAGATGCAGTTGTGAAACCAACTATTGTAAAAAAAACGAGGGCTATTTGCTTGAGCATGAGTTTAGGGCTTTCAAATCATTGACAAATATATAAAAAACATATTCCATTCAAAATAATATATAGGTCAATTAAAAAATAAGTATTAAATTACTTAAAATTCTAACGAAAATAATGTGTTTTTATTGCAATTCGTTATCTCTCAAAATCATTTTTAATATTAAATGAAAATTATGTAATTCTATTGTCTAATTCGTGAAAAATTAATTTGCATTATCATTTTAGAGTATCTTTGTGCGTGTTACGAAAACGTTTTCTTAAATGGTTTTTCTTATTTAATTGAACAAATATTAGATTTGTTTTAATAATTATTTCAAAAATGATGAAGCAAAAAATAAATGAATTTATGGCTCTTGTAGAGTCAAAAAATCCAAACGAACCGGAATTTCTTCAAGCTGTGAGAGAATTTGCAGAAACTGTAATTCCATTTATAGCTGAACAAAAAAAATACGATGGTAAAAATTTACTTTTAAGAATTGCAGAACCGGAACGTTCCATAATTTTCAGGGTTCCGTGGGTAGATGATAAAGGAGAAATAATTGTAAATAGAGGATTCAGGATTCAAATGAACTCGGCTATTGGTCCTTACAAAGGCGGAATCAGATTTCACCATAGTGTAAATTTGTCGGTATTGAAATTTTTGGCTTTCGAGCAGGTTTTTAAAAATAGTTTGACAACACTTCCTATGGGCGGAGGCAAAGGCGGCTCAGATTTTGATCCGGAAGGCAAAACTGATGGAGAAATTATGCGTTTTTGCCAGTCGTTTATGACTGAATTATGTCGTCATATTGGTCCTGACTTAGATGTTCCTGCCGGGGATATTGGTGTCGGTGCCAGGGAAATAGGCTATTTATTTGGTCAGTACAAAAGAATCCGAAATGAATTTACCGGTGTTTTAACCGGAAAAGGACTTGCTTACGGTGGCTCATTGATTCGTCCGGAAGCTACAGGTTATGGAGTTGTTTATTTTACTGATCAAATGTTGCGAACTATAGGACATCAAATTAAGGATAAAACAGTAGCAATTTCCGGTTTCGGAAATGTAGCATGGGGAGTTGCCTTAAAAATAAATGAATTAGGAGGAAAGGTAGTGACAATTTCGGGTCCTGATGGTTATATTTATGATGAAGAAGGAATTTCAGGAGAGAAAATCGATCATATGGTAGAAATGAGAGCTACTGGTGATAACAGAGCAGAACTATATCTGCGAAAATATCCAAATGCCGTTTTCCATAAAGGTAAAAGTCCCTGGGAAGTAAAAGTGGATATAGCTATTCCATGTGCAACTCAAAATGAACTTAATGGAGAAGATGCCCAAAAACTTATAGATAACGGAGTATTGTGTGTAACTGAAGCTGCTAATATGCCTTGTACATTAGAGGCTATAAAGTTGTTTTTAGACAGTAAAGTTCTGTTCGCTCCCGGAAAGGCTGCAAATGCAGGCGGTGTGGCTGCATCGGGGCTGGAAATGACACAAAATTCCATTCGATTAAACTGGACCAGTGAAGAAGTAGATTTAAGATTGAAAGAAATTATGGTGGGAATTCACAACCAGTGTAAAAAATATGGTGTCGGTGAGGATGGCTATGTAAACTATGTAAAAGGAGCCAACATTGCAGGATTTGTAAAAGTTGCTGATGCTATGCTTGCTCAGGGTGTAGTGTAGTTTTTATTATAATTTAAAAAGATTGCCTTCATTTGTCTTTTATGATAAATCGAAGGCATTTTTTATTTTGACAGAACAAAAATTAAATACTTTCGTTTGTATTATATTTGCGAATCTGAATCATCAAAATATGAAAAGAAAATTTTTGTACATTTTACTTCTAATCATTTCTCAAAATAATTTTGCCCAGAATAAACTGACTTGGCAGGGTTACTTTTCGTATAATAACATTAAAGATATTTCGGCAAATTCAACAACTGTTTTTGCTGCTTCAGAAAATGCTGTGTTTGCTAAAAATGTAGTTACGAATGTTATTGAAACTACAACTACAATTGATGGACTTTCGGGTCAGACTATTTCATCTACTTATTATAGTGAAAATTTCAAGAAAAGAATAATCGGATATGAAAATGGTTTACTTATCATAATAAATGAAACTGATGGGAGTTTGGTGAAAAAAGTAGATATCATTAACAAGCAAATACCAAACAACCTTAAAAGGGTAAACCATTTTATGGAACTCAACGGGTTAATATATGTTTCCTGTGATTTTGGAATTGTGCAATTTAATTTGAACACGTTGCAATTTGGAGATACTTATTTTATTGGTGATGTTGGAGCGCAAATAAACGTAAGGCAAACTGCTTATTTTAATGGGTTTATTTATGCAGCAACTTCAAATGGAATTAGAAGGGCAAATTCTGGCAATTCAAATTTAATTGATTATAATCAGTGGCTAACTGTAAATTCTGGTGATTGGTCTAGTGTAGAAACATTAGATTCAGAATTAATAGCAATTAATTCATCGGGTTATATTCATAGATATAATTCGAATGTCTTTGTTGGTTTTCTCCAACTTCCACAATCTTCCACAGATATGAGAGCTGCCAATAATAATTTATTGATTACAACGCCAGATATGGTTTTTGTATATAATAATCAAATGATTTTGATTAGGCAAATTTCAAATACTCAGGTTCTGGATAACCAATTGAGATTTAGCTGTTCAACTGTTGTAGGAGGTGTAATATATATTGGAACTAATGAAAAAGGTTTGTTCTCCTCAACATTATCAAATCAGACAAGTTTTATAAATGACAAGCCATCAGGTCCAATAAGAAACAGCATTTTTGCTATTTCTGTAACTCCTAATGTGCTATGGAGTGTTTATGGAGATTATACTTCTACATTGAATCCATATCCTCTGGATAGTTATGGTGTTAGTAAATTAGCAGAAAATGGTTGGCTTAATATTCCTTATGAGAAGGTATTTGATGCAAAGTCAATGGTAAATATTATAATCAATCCCAATAATGAAAAACAAGTATATGCAAGTTCCTATTTTTCGGGTTTGCTAAAAATCGAAAATGATGAGCCCTCTGTTTTGTATAATGAAAAGAATAGCGGTTTGGAAACATTAACTTTTGTAGGTCCCGGTTATATTGATGTTCGAATAAACGGATCAGCTTTTGATAAGTCAGGAAATCTTTGGTTGACAAATAATATGATTGAAAATGGATTAAAAGTATTAAAAACAAATGGGCAATGGGAAAGTGTTTCAATGAAAAATGTTTTGGTAAGACCTGAAGATGCCAGTTATACTGATTTAACCATTGATAAAAATGGAACGAAATGGATTTCAATGAGTAGTGAAGGAGTTGTTGGTTATAATGAAAATACTAATACATTCAAAAAGATAAATTCTGGTGCAGATTCAGGTAATCTGCCAATAGCAAATGTCAGAGCCATATCGATTGATAATAAAAATCAATTATGGATTGGAACAACAAAAGGATTAAGAGTTTTGTCAAATGTTAATAGTTTTCAGTCTGAAAATCAATTAACCACGAGACCTATAATCATCATGGAAGATGGTTTGGCACAAGAATTATTATATGAACAGTTTATAACTGCAATAACAGTAGATGGATCCAATAATAAATGGATAGGAACAGGAGATTCTGGTGTTTTTATGGTTTCACCAAATGGTCAGGAAACAAAATATCATTTTACAATAAATAATTCGCCATTGCCAAGTAATACAATAAATGACATTAAAATCAATAGTAAAACGGGGGAAGTTTTTATTGCTACTAATAAAGGTATGATTTCTTTTAAAGGAGTTTCAACTGAAGCTACTGAAAATTTAAACAGTGTTTATATTTATCCTAATCCTGTTCGCCCGGAATATTCCGGAACTGTAAAAATTTCAGGATTAATTGATAAGGCAAATGTGAAAATTACTGATATCGAAGGGAATTTAGTTTATGAAACTATTTCCGAAGGTGGAACAATTGAATGGGATACTTCAGCTTTCGGAAGATATAAAGTTGCATCTGGAGTATATATGGTATTTATTTCTTCGCAGGACGGTGGTGAGACTAAAGTTAAAAAAGTTATGATTATTAGGTAGTCTAAAGTCTTGTAATTTTAAACCCAGAAGCTCAAAGAAATCTCATACTCTAAAAATCTGAAAAGTGCTTGTCAAAACTAAAGCAATTGTAATTTCATCACTAAAGTTTCAGGAAAAAAGTCTGATAGTCAAATGTTTTACACTTTCTAATGGCTTGAAATCTTATTTTGTGCGTGATGCTTTTTCGAATCGAAAAGCAAGTCAGAAGATTGCTTATTTTCAACCCTTGTCGATTCTCGAAATCGAGGCTGTGCATAAAAATAAAGGAACTCTGGAAAATTTTAAAGAAATAAAAACAGCTGTTCCTTTTCAGAGTATTCACACCAATCTTGTAAAAAGCACCATGGTCATGTTTCTTTCTGAAATGCTACATTATTCGATTCAGGAAGAAGAAAAAAATGAATCTTTATTTGTGTTTTTGGAAACGGCTTTAACCTGGCTTGATCACCATGATGAGGTTTCGAATTTTCACTTGATCTTACTTTTAGAAGCAACAAAATATTTGGGTTTTTATCCTGATATTTCTGAAGTTGATTTGCCTTATTTTGAGATGAACGAAGGCGTTTTTACAATGTTTCATGGCATAGGATCTTTAACGGAACACGAAACAAATTTGTTTAAAAAACTCGTTGATTTAAGATTCGATAATGATCAGAAGGTTTTTCATGTTATAGAAAGACAAATTTTGCTAAAAATCATAATTGATTACTACAGTTTTCATCTGGATGGATTTAAAAAACCTAAATCTTTAGAGGTTTTAAAAGAAGTTTTTTCTTAAAATTTACTCCAATCTGTAACTTTCGACTTTCAACTTTCGACTTTCGACTTAATTTTATTACTTTCGCACCTCGATTAAGAAAAGGATAAAATGAGCACAAAATTTACTGAATACAAAGGACTTGACTTGCCAACGGTAGCGTCAGAAGTTCTTGATTTTTGGAAGAAAGAAAATATATTTGAAAAGAGTGTAACAACTCGCGAAGGTGCTAAGCCTTACGTGTTTTTTGAAGGTCCGCCTTCAGCAAACGGATTACCGGGAATTCACCACGTGATGGCACGTGCGATTAAAGATATTTTTTGCAGATACAAAACTCAAAAAGGTTTTCAGGTAAAAAGAAAAGCCGGATGGGATACACACGGATTACCTGTAGAATTAGGTACCGAAAAAGAACTTGGAATTACAAAAGAAGATATTGGTAAAACAATTTCTATCGAAGAATATAACGAAGCGTGTAAAAAAACCGTAATGCGTTATACTGATGTATGGAATGATTTGACCGAAAAAATGGGATATTGGGTAGATATGGAAGATCCATATGTAACGTATAAACCAAAATACATGGAATCGGTTTGGTGGCTTTTGAAACAAATCTACGATAAAGGTTTGTTGTACAAAGGATATACGATTCAGCCTTATTCTCCAAAAGCTGGAACTGGATTATCTTCTCACGAAGTAAACCAGCCGGGAGCTTACAGAGATGTTACAGATACTACAATTGTAGCGCAATTCAAAACTTTACCGGAAACTTTGCCGAGCTTTTTACAAGGTTTTGGAGATATTCACATCTTGGCTTGGACGACAACGCCTTGGACGTTGCCATCGAATACAGCTTTGACAGTTGGTCCAAAAATCGATTATGTTTTAGTAAAAACATTCAATCAATATACTTTTGAACCAGTAAATGTTATTTTGGCTAAAAATTTAGTTGGAAAACAATTCGGAAAAGGATTTTTTGCCAGCGAAGATGATGCTGATTTTGATAATGTAAAAGAAGGTGACAAAAAACTTCCGTACAAAATTTTAGCAGAAGCAAAAGGTACTGATTTAGTTGAAATCCGTTACGAACAATTATTACCATACGTATTGCCTTATCAAAATGCTGAAAATGCATTTAGAGTAATTGCCGGAGATTTTGTTACTACTGAAGACGGAACCGGAGTTGTACATACTGCTCCGACTTTTGGTGCTGATGATGCTAAAGTAGCAAAAGAAGCAAAACCGGAAGTGCCGCCAATGTTGGTTTTAGACGAAAACGGAACTGCAGTTCCATTGGTTGATTTACAAGGAAAATTTACTTCTCATTTAGGTGATTTGTCTGGTAAATATGTGAAAAACGAATATTATGATGAAGGACAAGCACCGGAAAGATCCGTTGATGTTGAAATCGCCATTCGATTAAAAGAAGAAAATAAAGCCTTTAAGGTTGAAAAATACGTACACAGTTATCCACACAGTTGGAGAACTGATGAGCCGTTATTATATTATCCACTAGACTCCTGGTTCATTAAAGTAACCGATGTAAAAGATAGAATGTTCGACCTGAACGAAACTATCAATTGGAAGCCTAAGTCTACTGGTGAAGGACGTTTTGGAAATTGGTTGAAAAATGCCAATGACTGGAACTTATCTCGTTCTAGATATTGGGGTATTCCGTTGCCAATTTGGAGAACTGAAGACAAGAAAGAAGAAGTTCTTATTGGTTCTGTTGAAGAATTGTACAATGCGATTGAAAAATCTATCGAAGCAGGTTTTCAAAAAGAAAATCCGTTTAAAGGTTTTGAAATCGGAAATATGTCTGAAACAAATTATGATTTAATCGATTTACATAAAAATGTGGTTGATCAAATTACTTTAGTTTCGGCTTCAGGCCAGCCAATGAAACGTGAAAGCGATTTAATTGATGTTTGGTTTGATTCGGGAGCAATGCCTTACGCCCAGTGGCATTATCCTTTTGAGAATAAAGATAAAATTGACGAGAATAAAGATTTCCCTGCAAATTTCATTGCAGAAGGTGTCGATCAGACTCGTGGATGGTTTTACACGCTGCACGCAATCGGAACGTTGGTTTTTGATAAAGTAGCGTATAAAAATGTAGTTTCGAATGGTTTGGTTTTGGATAAAAACGGACAAAAAATGTCGAAACGTTTAGGAAACGCGACAGATCCTTTTGAAACAATTGCAGAATATGGTCCTGATGCCACACGTTGGTACATGATTTCAAACGCAAATCCGTGGGACAACTTAAAATTTGATCTTGAAGGAATTGCTGAGGTTCGCCGTAAATTCTTCGGAACTTTATACAACACTTACTCTTTCTTCTCGTTATACGCGAATATAGATGGGTTCAAATACGCTGATGCGGAAATCCCGTTAAACGAAAGACCTGAAATCGATCAATGGATCATGTCTGAATTACATTCTTTAATCAAATTTGTTGATGAATGTTATGAAGATTATGAGCCTACGAAAGCAGCGAGAGCCATTTCTGACTTCGTTCAGGAAAATTTAAGTAACTGGTACGTACGTTTATGTCGACGTCGTTTCTGGAAAGGCGAATACGCTCACGATAAAATTGCGGCTTATCAAACGCTTTATACTTGTTTATTAACGATAAGCAAATTAAGCGCTCCTATCGCTCCTTTTTTCATGGATAAATTGTACCGAGATTTAACGAGTTCAACGCAAACCGAGCAATTTGCCAGTGTTCACTTGGCTGAGTTTCCAAAATTTGTCGAAAACTTTGTTAATAAAACGTTAGAAAGCAAAATGCAGAAGGCGCAGACCATCTCTTCTTTGGTTTTGTCACTTCGTAAAAAGGAAATGATCAAGGTACGTCAACCTTTGCAAAAGGTAATGATTCCGGTACTCGACGAGAATCAGAGAGCTGAAATCGAAGCTATTTCCGAGCTTGTAAAAGCGGAGGTAAACGTTAAAGAAATTACACTTTTGGACGATGCTTCTGGTATTTTAGTAAAACAGATTAAGCCTAATTTTAAAGCGTTAGGACCACGTTTTGGTAAGGATATGGGTCTGATTTCTAAAGAGATACAATCTTTTTCAGCTGAACAGATTAATAAATTAGATAAGGAAGGCTCGCTAGATATTGTTATTGCTGGAAATAGTGTAACTTTATCTCTGGAAGACGTCGAAATAACATCTCAGGATATTGAAGGATGGCTGGTTGCAAATTCTAACGGAATTACAGTTGCGCTTGACATTACAATCTCCGAAGAATTGAAAAACGAAGGAATTGCGAGAGAATTGGTAAACAGAATTCAGAATATCCGTAAAGATTCAGGATTTGAGGTTACTGATAAAATTAAGGTACAAATAAAAAGAAGCGGACTTTTAGAAGAAGCGGTTTCAAAAAATGAAGACTATATTAAGTCTGAGACATTAACAGATAGCTTGAGCTTTGTAGATGCTTTGGAAAGCGGCACAGAAATTGAGTTTGATGATATAAAAACAATGATATTAATTTCAAAATAATATAAAATGATAGATGAAATTACAAGATACTCTGACGCTGATTTGGCGGAGTTCAAAGAAATAATCCAAAATAAAATACAAAAAGCACAAGCTGATCTTGATTTGATTAAAAGTGCTTATATGAATGATTTAAATAACGGAACAGATGATACATCGCCAACTTTTAAAGCATTTGAAGAAGGAAGCGAAACCATGTCGAAAGAAGCGAACTCACAGTTGGCTATCAGACAGGAAAAGTTTATACGCGACCTTAAAAATGCTTTATTCCGTGTAGAAAATAAAACATACGGTATTTGTAAAGTAACTGGTAAATTAATCGGTAAAGAAAGACTTAAAATTGTTCCTCATGCAACCATGAGTATCGAGGCTAAAAACCTGCAAAGGTAATTACCTTAAATTACAAAAGATTTAACGCTCCATTAGGGGCGTTTTTTTTGATTTAATTGTTACTTTTGCCAATCAAAAATCCATAAAATGTCATTACGAAAAGCGTATCTCATAATATTTTTAGTTTTACTTGTCGATCAAATTTCCAAAATCTATGTAAAAACCAATTTTGTTCTGGGTGAAGAAACACAGGTTTTTGACTGGTTCAGAATTCATTTTATTGAAAATGAAGGCATGGCGTGGGGTACGAAAATACCGGGAGAATACGGGAAATTGATTTTGACGGTTTTTAGGATTTTTGCTGTTTTTGGAATTGGATACTGGTTAACTGATTCGATAAATAAGCGTCATTCTACTTATCTGATTGTGGCTATCGCATTAATTTTTGCAGGTGCTGCCGGAAATATAATCGATTCTGTTTTTTACGGAGTGATTTTTGACGACAGCTATGGTAAACTGGCAACAGTTTTTTCGCCGGAGCCATATGGTACTTGGTTTCATGGTTTGGTAGTGGATATGTTCTATTTCCCAATATGGAAAGGTGATCTGCCAGCTTGGATTCCTTTTTTTGGAGGTAAGCAATTTGAATTCTTTAATGCGATTTTCAATGTTGCTGATATGGCGATTTCAACAGGAGTTGGTATTTTACTTGTCTTCAATAAAAGAGCTTTTCCTAAACACTAAAAAAGAGGTTGTCATAATTTTGTGTTTTTTGTAAAGTAATGTAACAGAAATGTTATTTTTACCATACAAAACCCATTATGTATGCAAAGTCCTTCTTTTTCTATTTATGATGCGTCCGCAGGTTCTGGAAAGACTTATACTTTAGTGAAAGAATATCTCAAGATTATTCTTTCTTCTGCAAAAAATGACGCCTATCGTAATATTCTGGCAATAACTTTTACCAACAAGGCTGTTCATGAGATGAAAAGCCGGATTGTTGGCAGTTTATCTGAATTTGCTAAAGATGAGCCTTCTACCAAAGCTTCGGATTTAATGGAGGATTTATCAAGAGAAACGGGTCTTTCTATTATTAAAATCAAAACAAAATCTCAAAATATCATCAAGCATCTTATACATAATTATGCTGCATTCGATATTTCTACAATAGATAAATTTACCCATAAAGTTATTCGCGCCTTTGCTCATGACCTCAATTTGCCTATGACTTTTGAGGTTACCCTGGATACCGAAAATTTATTGACAGAAGCAGTTGATGCCATCATTGCTCAAGCGGGTCAGGACGAAACTTTAACGAAGCTCCTCATCGATTTTACGATGGAAAAAACCGATGATGATAAAAGCTGGGACATTTCACGTGAAATTCTGGAAACCGGAAGGCTGGTTTTGAATGAAAATAACCGTAATGAAATTTTGCACTTTCAGGATAAATCAATTGAAGAATTTGTTGAAATAAAAAATAAGATGCTGGTTCTGTGCAAGGATTTGGAATTGGAGAATGAACAGCTTGCAACAGAAACCCTTAGCTTAATAGATAAAAATGGTATTGATTTAAAGTCATTTTCACGAGGTACTTTTCCGAATCATTTGCTGAGTATTCGTGATGGCAAATTTAATTCAAGAAATAAAACTTTTCATGAATTTGATGATATTGCCATTAATAAAACAGCAAGCGATAAAGCTCTGATCGAAAATATTATCCCAAGTTTACTTGAGATATTAGATAAAATCTATAAAAATTTTGAGAAAAGGGATTTTTATAAAGCTTTTCTAAAAAACATAACTCCGCTTTCATTATTAAATACGGTTAGCAACGAGTTGGCTAAAATTCAGTCGGAACAGAATATTTTATCCATTTCCGAATTCAATGCAATTATCCATCGCGAAATTCAAAATCAGCCCGCACCTTTTATTTATGAACGTTTAGGGGAGCGTTACCGCCACTTTTTTATTGATGAATTTCAGGACACATCTGAAATGCAATGGCAAAATCTAATTCCATTAATTGATAACGCTCTTTCAGGTCAGGATGATTTTGGTAAAAAAGGAACGCTGATGATTGTTGGAGATCCAAAACAGTCAATTTATCGATGGCGTGGAGGAAAAGCAGAGCAGTTTATAGAATTGAGTAAAGAAATAAATCCCTATAATAAAGAAGAAAATCCATTTAGTAATAAGGATAAAGAAGTAAAGCATTTAGATAGAAATTACCGTAGTTACAGTGAAGTAATTGACTTTAATAATTCTTTTTTTGCACTTATTTCATCTGAATTTTCAAATGAAGATTATAAAGATTTGTATGAAAATCATAGTTTTCAAAATTCAAATTCCAAAAAAGGAGGCTATGTGAATATTTCTTTTCTTCCGATAATTGAAAAGGAAGATTTTACAGATGATGAAGATGTTGTCGAGAAATCTGATTTGTATGTTTTAGCTACTTTGAATACTATTCAGAACGTAATTCGTGAAGGTTTTGAGTATAAAGATATTGTAATTCTGACACGAAAAAGAGATCAGGGTATTGCAATAGCCAATTATCTTACGGAACAAAAGATCCCTCTGCTGTCCTCTGAAACATTAATGATTGGAAATGCTACCGAAGTTCGGCTGATTGTTCATTTATTGAAATATCTGCATAATAGTGCTGATCTCGAGTCAAAAGCAAATTTTCTTCATTTTTTGGCTATTTTCAAAGAAACTTCAATTCCTGTTCATGATTTTATATTTCAGGGAATGAATCAAAAACACGAAAGTGAATTTCAGCAATGGCTTCTCTCCTTTGATGTAGCCCTGTCTTTTGAAAATATCAGAAAAAAATCATTGTATGAAGCTGTAGAAATTATCATTTCGAAATTTCTCACAGTGGAGGGAAATGCCTATGTTCAATATTTCCTAGATATAGTTTTAGAAAGAGATGTTAGAAATCAGGCCGGAATTGCGGATTTTTTGATGTACTGGGATAAAAACGGCTCCAAATTCAGCATTCCTTCGCCCGAAGGAAACAATGCTGTCAGGATTATGACTATTCATAAATCGAAAGGATTAGAATTTCCGGTTGTTATCATGCCTTTTGCAGAAGAGGATTACAGCAGGAAGCCAAAAGATAAATTATGGCTGGATACTGAAGACAGCAATCTTAATGTGTCCAAAGCTTTGATTGATAACAGTAGTGCTGTTGAAGGTTTTGGAGAAAATGCATCATCTGCTTTTAATCTCAAAAAACAAGAAGAATTACTGGATAATATCAATGTTTTATATGTGGCACTGACCCGTGCCGAAGAGCAATTGTATGTTATTTCCCAAACTTTAAAAGAAAAAAAGGACGGAGGTTTTCCTGGAAACATGGCTTCATTTTTTATTAAATATTTAATTGAAAAAGGGGTTTACGATCAGGATAAATTTGAATATGAATTTGGAGATAAAGGGAGAATTTCGCTTCCTGGCAAAATACTGGATTTGGTAAAAACTATTCCGGTTGTATCAGAAGTTTTAAATCCAAAGAACATCAAAATTGCACAAAGGGAAGCTTTAATGTGGGGAACACATCAGCAGGAAGCTATTTCATACGGAAATGTAATTCACGAAATTTTAGCTTACATTAAAAATAAATCTGATATAGATCTTGCGATCACAAAAGCAATTGAAAACGGATTAATAATATATGATCAAAAGGAAATTGTTTATACTACATTACTTGAAATTGTAAATCATCCTGAAATTAGTATTTGTTTTGATGGGAATATTAAAGTTTTGAATGAACAGACCATTGTGCAGAAATATGGAAAAACATTAAAACCTGACCGAATAATCATTACGGAGAATAATGAGGCATATTTACTGGATTATAAAACAGGTCTTCCAAATCCTAAATATACAAAGCAAATTCAAGAATATCAGGAAGCAATTGAAGATTTAGGATATAAAGTGTTAAAAAAGGTATTGGTGTATATAGGAACCGAAATCGATATAGTAAATTTGTAAAAAAATTAACCAGATGTTAAAGGAATTACGTAGCTTAAATTTGGATAATATATTAATTTTTAACGTTTTAAATAGATAATCAATGTACGGTAAAATTAAAGATCACCTGCAAAACGAATTGCAGACTATAGAAGAGAATGGTATTTTTAAAAAAGAGCGTATTCTGACTTCAGCACAAGATGCTGAAATTACAATTTCAACCGGAGAGAAAGTGTTGAATTTTTGCGCTAATAATTATTTAGGACTTTCATCTCACCCTGAAGTTATTCAGGCAGCGAAAGATGCTATGGATACTCATGGATTCGGAATGTCGTCAGTTCGTTTTATTTGTGGAACGCAGGATATTCACAAAACATTAGAAAAAAAGATTGCCGATTTTTATGGCACAGAAGATACTATTTTATATGCCGCCGCTTTTGATGCGAATGGTGGTGTTTTTGAGCCTTTATTAGGGGAAAATGATGCGATTATTTCGGATAGTCTAAACCATGCTTCGATAATTGACGGTGTTCGTTTATGCAAAGCGGCCCGTTACCGTTACGAAAACAGCAATATGGACGATTTGGAGCAGCAGCTGATGAAAGCAAATGAATCAGGCGCGCGTTTTAAAATGGTTGTTACGGATGGTGTTTTTTCAATGGATGGAATTGTAGCGCCTCTGGATAAAATTTGTGATTTAGCAGATCAATACGATGCACTTGTAATGGTGGATGAATGTCACGCCGCAGGATTCATAGGTGCAACCGGAAAAGGAACTCTTGAAGCTAAAGGTGTAATGGATAGGGTAGACATCATTACCGGTACACTGGGTAAAGCTTTAGGTGGAGCAATGGGTGGATATACTACAGCAAAAAAAGAAATAATCGAATTACTGCGTCAACGATCAAGACCTTATTTATTTTCAAATTCGTTGGCTCCGGCCATAGTGGGCGCTTCTATTAAAGTATTTGAACTTTTGGAAAAAGATACTGCTTTGAGAGATAAATTGGAATGGAATACCAATTATTTCAAAAAAGGAATGAAAGATGCAGGATTTGATATTATTGATGGCGATTCTGCTATAGTTCCAGTTATGTTATATGATGCCAAATTATCACAAACTATGGCTAATGAGCTTCTAAAAAAGGGAATTTATGTTATTGGCTTCTTTTTTCCGGTTGTTCCAAAAGATAAAGCAAGAATTAGGGTACAATTGTCAGCAGCTCACACTAAAGAACATTTGGACAGAGCCATAAGTGCTTTTATATCAGTTGGTCAAATGTTAAAAGTTATATAATTGCCACTTTAATTAAATTTTTGTAGGTTTTTTTAACATTGTATTTTGAATTTAAAAAATTACGTGTTACTTTTGTCTGTAATTAACTAAATTGTAATTAAATAAATTAAGTATGAAACATCTTAACAAACTTTTAGTTGCTGTGATGATGGTGATGGGTTTAAGTTCTCACGCACAAGACAGTAACAATCCATGGGCTATCTCTTTTGGAGTTAATGCCGTAGACACTAGAACTAGTGCTGGTGGAGGAAATGGTTTCTTTGACCAACATTTTTCTCAGCCGTTTGCAGTTAAAGACAACTGGAATATTCTTCCGTCTTTATCTTATATTGGTGTGTCTAAATATGTAGGTAGCGGTATATCTGTTGGTTTGCAGGGATCTGTAAACAAAATTGATAAATTGGTTACTTTTGCTCCGACTGCTGTTGGTCACGATTCTAGAGGTAATGTTGTTACTAATCCTGGGGATTTAATGTATTATGGAATTGATGCTACTATTAGATATAGCTTCCTGGAATTAATTAAATCTAAGGTAATTGATCCTTCGATATCTGTTGGTGGAGGTTACACATTTTTTGGAGACGAAAGTTTTGGTACAGTTAATCCAGGTGCTGGTTTGACTTTTTGGTTTACAGATGCAATTGGTCTTGAACTTGCTACAAAATATAAATGGGCAGTTGCTGATGGAGCTGGAGATCGTAGTGTTTTCCAACATACAGCAGGTTTAGTTTTCAAATTCGGAGGTAAAGATACTGACGGAGACGGAGTATATGACAAAGATGATGCATGTCCGGATGTAGCTGGTTTGAAACAATTCAATGGTTGTCCTGATACTGACGGAGACGGAATTGTTGACGCTAGTGATGCTTGTCCAGATGTATTTGGTTTAGCTGCATTAAACGGATGTCCTGATACTGATGGAGACGGAATTGCTGATAAAGATGATGCTTGTCCAGATGTTGCTGGTTTAGCTGCATTAAAAGGTTGTCCTGATACTGATGGAGACGGTGTTGCTGATAAAGATGACAAATGCCCTACAGTTGCAGGTCCTAAAGAAAATGGTGGTTGTCCTTTCTTAGACTCTGATAAAGATGGAGTTTTAGATAAAGATGATGATTGTCCTACTGTAGCTGGTCCAGCTAGTAACAGAGGATGTCCTGAAGTAACTACTGAAGTATTAGAAGAGCTTAGAGTTCAGGCTAGAGCGGTATACTTTAACTCAGGAAAAGCAACTTTCAAAGCAGGAGATAAAGAAACTCCAGCTAGATTAGATGCAATTAGAGCAATTCTTCAAAACTATCCAAATGCTAAATTTAGCATTGAAGGTCACACTGATAGTGATGGTTCTGATAAATTAAACCAAAAACTTTCTGAAGATAGAGCAGCTGCTGTTATGAATGCTTTGATCGAAAGAGGAGTAAATGTTGATAATTTAGTTTCTAAAGGATTTGGAGAATCTATGCCAGTTGCAACTAACAAAACTGCTGCAGGTAAAGCTCAAAACAGAAGAACTGAAATCAAACACATTGGTTCTAAATATGAAGGTAAATTGTAATTTACTTTTTAAATAATTTTAAAAAGCCATTCTTAATTGAATGGCTTTTTTTATTTTTATAAAATGATAAATACTTCTTTCTTAGAAAAAATTGCCTCCTCTATAATAAGCGATTATTTAGGTAAGCTTTCTGAAATTACTATTGTGTTGCCTAATAAAAGGGCGAAAGTTTTTTTGATTGAAGCATTAAAGAATAATATAACTCATACTATTCTGTCTCCCGAAATTATTTCTATTGAAGAATTTGTTCAGGATTTAGCTTCTGTGCGTTCGATTGATTCAATAGAACTATTATTTGAATTTTACGACGTTTATTTATCAATAACCGAAAGCCAGCAAAAGCAATCATTTGAAATGTTTGCCAACTGGGCAAAAACCCTTTTACAGGATTTTAATGAAATAGATCGTTATCTGTTGGATCCACCTCATGTATTATCTTATCTTAAGGACATTGAAGATATAAAGAAATGGGGAATTGAAGTTGAAAATAAAACCAAGCTTCTTGAAAATTATATTGATTTTTGGAAACGACTGCCTTTGTATTATGATTCTCTTTATAATCATTTGTTAAATAAAGGAATCGGATATCAGGGTCTTATTTACAGAGAAGCTGTAAATAATCTTGATCATTTCTCAAATAATAATGTAAAGAATTATGTTTTTGCAGGATTCAATGCGCTGAATGCAGCGGAAGAAAAAATTGTTCAGCATCTTTTAGTTATTGATCAGGCAAAAATTTATTGGGATGCCGATCAGACTTTTCTAAATGATCCTTATCATGATGCAGGATTGTTTGTCCGTCGGTTTAAAGAAAGCTGGAAGCATTATAAAACGAATTCATTTGATTGGATTGTAGATGATTTTTCAGCCTCAAAAAACATTCAGATTATTGGAACTCCAAAAACGATTGGACAGGCAAAACTCACCGGAAGTATTATTGAGAATATAATTATTGAAAATCCAGGTTCTTCTTTAGATAAGGTTGCAATTGTGCTTGGAGAAGAAAATTTGCTTATGCCGATTTTATATTCTTTGCCTTCTTCAGTTGGTGCTTTAAATATTACTATGGGTTATTCTGGTAAAAACAACCCGGTACAGGTATTGATTGCTAAATTATTTAAAATGCACACAAATGCAATCTCCCGAAAAGGAGAGAGTTATGTTTTTTACTATAAAGAGGTTTTGGATATATTGACTAATCCACTGATTGAACCGTATGCTAAAACGAATGGTCTGGTTAAAATAATCAATGAAAATAATTACACATTTATTACTCATCATCGGCTTGTTGAACTGAATGTAAACGAAAGCAATTTGTTTAATTTATTATTCAAAAAGTGGGAAAATGGCTCTATTGAAGTTCTTCAAAATATCTCAGCTCTGCTTCTTTTAATAAAAGAAAATCTAAGTAATGATAACGATGAAGAAAAAATAGCCAAAACGTTTGTTTTTGCTGTTTTTAAAGTCATTAACAAGCTTATTAACTATTACTCTCGCCACGCACATATTGATAATATTCAGACTTTGTATGCGATTTATAAACAAGTTATTGAAGTTGCGGAAGTGTCATTTGAGGGAGAACCTTTAAATGGATTGCAGATTATGGGAGTGCTGGAAAGTCGTGTTCTTGATTTTGACACTGTAATTGTAACTTCAATGAACGAAGGAAAGTTTCCGGCTGGGAAATCACAAAATTCGTTTATTCCGTATGATGTAAAACGTGAATTGGGATTACCAACTTTTAAGGAAAAAGATGCCATTTACACCTATCACTTTTATCATTTATTGCAAAGGGCAAAAAACATCTATTTGATTTACAATACAGAAAACGATGGCTTGGATGCAGGAGAAAGAAGTAGGTTCATTACACAGCTTGAAGTAGAAAAACAGCCAAAACACAATCTTACTTTTGATATTTATAATCCGGTTTTGCCTACTACGGCATATCAGCCAATGGTAGTACAAAAATCAAAAGCTGTAATGGAGCGCTTAAAAGAAATTGCTGTTTCAGGATTTTCTCCTTCGGCTTTAACTAGTTATATTCGAAATCCGATTGACTTTTATTTTCAAAAGATATTGAGGATAAGAGAGATTGAGGAAGTTGAAGAAAATATTGCATTAAACACTCTTGGGACTATAATTCATGAAACCTTAAAATCACTTTACGAGCCATTTATTGATAAATTTGTTTCAGAAGCGGATATTTCTAACTGTTTTACATTACTGGATAATGAGGTTTTGAGACAGTTTAAATTGATTTATAAAGAAGGTGAAATTAAAAAAGGAAGAAACCTTTTGGCTTTTGAAGTGGCAAAGCGTAATGTGTTTAATTTTTTAAAAATGGAACTTGAATCCCTTAAAAATGGAGATGTTTTTAAAATCATAGCATTAGAAAAGACTTTTGAGCGTCAACTACATCATCCTGATTTGCCATTTCCGGTGTTAATAAAAGGAAATGTTGACAGGATTGAACTCCGTAATGGTAAAATCAGAATAATCGATTATAAGACTGGGAAAGTTGAAAAAACAAACGTAATTCTTAAGTCCTGGAAAGGATTGACACAGGAGCTTAAAAACGACAAAATCATTCAGGTTTTGGCATATGCCTTTATGTATGACAATGAAGCTGGTGAGATTCCGGTGGAAGTGGGTATTATTTCATTTAAAAATCTAAAGTCAGGCTTTTTTCCTTTTGGTTTAAAGGAAGATAAACAGTTAGAAAACACGGTAACAAAAGAAATTCTGAACAGTTATCTGGACGAGATTGTCTTGTTGCTGAACGAAATTTTGGATGAATCAATTCCTTTTGAGGAAAAAATATAGCTGCTGATAAGTTGCTGAAATTTAAAATTATAGCGTGATTTTTAGAGATATCAGGAAAGTATAAAGATTAATTAAATAGCTTATTAAAGAAACCTTTTTTCTTATTTTCTTCATTATTATAAATCACAGTGCCATTAATTTTTCCATTTTCAAAACGGAACCTTCTAAATTTCATTAATTTAACATTCAAATCAAATCTCAACTCTTCTACTGTCTTCATTTCAATTTTTTTGTAAAGTTATAACAAAACTTCTTTTAAATGAAATAAGTCAGAAATCTTACTCCTCTAATTAATTTATGCTGCGGAATTTTTTAAATGGATTCGTTTATTATTCCCTTTATTTTTTATGTATATAATTATTTAAGTCAATAAATGATAAGGGATAAATAAAAATAACAAGGAAGTCATATATCCTCTCTTTTTTAACAAGTGTTTAAGTTGTAACTGTGTTAAAAAAAATAACTTTGGCTCTTCCAAAAAACGATTTACGACACAAAATATGATTGATTTAAACACACTAGTACAAGAAACAGGAGCTGATTCCGGATTGGTTTTTAGTATAGATGGAATTTTAGTTGAATCTTTTAATCTTGAATATGATGGTAATGTGGCAGCAATGATTGGTATGATTTTAAAAATGAGTCTTGAAATGTCTGAAGACCTAAATAATGGAAATCTAAAACAATTGATGATCAAAAATGATGATGGAATTGTAGTGGCAAGCAAGGATGAAAATGATAATTGTGTTGCATTACTTTCTAAAGACTTAAGTAAACTAGGTTTGCTGCTTCGCAAGATGGATACAATTTTTAGTAATTAGATATATTTAATATTATAAAGATTTTTGCCCCCAATAATGAAAAAAGACTGTTTCGAATATACTGAAACAGTCTTTTTGTTTTTTATAGTATGTAATTTATTTTTTAAAGAAATCTGATAAAACAGCTTTCAATTCATTCTTGTTTTCAATCTGGCTCATATGGCCATCTTCAAAAGATACTAATTCTGCAGTTGTATTTTTTATTTGTTTGATGTTCTCTTCATAGTTTAAAACCTGATCTTTCTTACCCAAAATTAGTAAAACAGGAAAGATGCCTTCTTTTAAAACAAACTCCCTGTCTTTTCTTATTTTCATCCCTTCGAGTGAGGCTATTATTCCTTGCAATGGAGTTTTTAGCGCTTGATCTTTTACTTTTTCAATTTCACCTGCTAATCGCACTCTGTTATCCTCACTGAACAAGTTGGCAATTGACATGCTTACAAAGGTTGTGTAATTCTGTTTTACGGCTTTGATGGCACGCGTTCTGTTTAGTTTCTTTTCGGCGCTGTCTTCTTTAGAAGTTGAATTTAATAAAACTAATTTCTGGATTTCCGTCGGGTATAATTCGGCAAAAGCCAAACCAACATATCCACCCATGGAATGCCCCACAATAATAGCTTTTTGAATATGTAAATGTTTTAAAACTTCGTGCAGCATATTGGCATTATCTTCCATTGAATGTACATAACCCAAACAATCTGAATCTCCATGACCCAATAAATCAATAGTAATCACACAATAGTTTTCAGAGAATAAGGGAACATAATCCTGCCACATTTTTTTGTTTTCCAGAAAACCGTGAAGCAAAACAATTGCAGTTCCTTCGCCCGAATCAGTATAGGATATTTTGGTGTTTTTGTATAGTAGAGTTTTCAAAATGATAATTTAAATGATAAAAAACAAAGGTAATAAAGCATAGGGTGTATAGAAAATATATGTGCTTTTAGAGTTAACATTTATTCAATAGTGTTATTTTTTATAGCAGATGGAGTTTAAAATGGACAAAAGAGTTTTTTCGGAAAGCCATTATAGTCGAATGATGTTTTTAAAAGTTACTGTTTTTATAAGGTCTAGATATAGTGTAAATATGTGTTTTAGCGTATTTTTTAGATTCTAAAATGTTTTATTACAAATTACACAAATTGATAAGCGCTAATTTGTGTTTAATAATAGTATTCCAGCTTTCAATCTGCTAAAATTAAATGATGACTTCAAATCTAAAGTATTTTATTTTTTAATTTTTTTTGGAAAAATTAAGGATATGAATAGTTTTTTAAAAATATAAAAAGGTTTTGTTATTTTAAATTAGTCTTAATTATGCATTTATTTGCTTTAAATTCTATATTTTTGCACCGTTAATAATTTTATCAAGAATGGCATTAGTTAGTGATTTGACCTCCAAAATATTATTTGAAACCGAAAAAGGATACAGTTATCAATGTGATTTGACCAATAGTATCATCATCAATTTTGTTGATACGGTGTCAAGTTATAAGATTCAGGATTTTTTGATTTTTCAAAGAAAGGTTAACAGCGTTGACATTCTCAACATGCTTTATGATTTGTCTGACCAGTCAGATGCGCAGTTGATTGAAACCACTAAAAGAAATTTTTCCAGAAATCTTACTATCTGCGAAATAGTACAGCTTAGAGAATTACTAAACGGAACTAAGTTTACTCTAAACTTACATTCTATACTTTACAGTACTCTAAAAGTGGAGTTAATTTGATGTTTACTTAGAATAAATCCAAATTTGCAGGCGTCTAAGGCTGTTATCTTTAATTTTTGTAATTTTACACGTATAAAAATTAAAGGTTATGAAAGATTTACTAAGAACAAGTACTTCATTAGTTGAAGGAATAGAAAATATATTAAACTTACAGGCAAAAATAGAAAGTGACGCTTCCAATAAATATTTAGCTATGGCGGCATGGCTGGATAGAAACGGTTATGATAATACAGCATCGTATTTATATAAACAAGCGGAAGAAGAAAGAGAACATTTCTTGAAAGTTTTCAAATATATTACAGATATGGGAGGGATTGCGGTTACGCCATCTGTTCCTGAAGTGCAGCAGGAATTTGCTTCTTTTAGAGAAGTATTCGAAATTGCTTTGCAAAATGAAATTGCCGTTACTCAGGCAATTAACAAAGTAATCGCAAAATGCAGAGCTGAAAATGACTACGCTACAGAAGATTTTATGATGTGGTATGTGGCTGAGCAAAGAGAAGAGGAGAAAAATGCAAGAAGAGCTTTAGAGCTTTTTGAGCTGATCAACGAAAACGAAGCTACTGGCAAATTTGAATTAGATGTGCAAATAGCGAAAATCGGATAATAACCGACTTATAAAATTTAAAAGCCCTTAATAATGTGAATTATTAAGGGCTTTGTTTATTTAGGCATTCATCAGCGTTTCAATTTCATCCACTTCAATTGGAATATTGCGCATCAGGTTAAAAGGTTCTCCCTTTTCCTGAACTACAACATTATCTTCCAGACGAATTCCGAAACCTTCAGCCGGAATATAAATTCCAGGTTCCACCGTAAAAACCATATTGGCTTTCATAGGTTCGTGAAGCAATCCGTAATCATGCGTGTCCAGTCCCATGTGATGAGAAGTTCCGTGCATGAAATATTTTTTATAAGCTGGCCAGTCCGGATTTTCGTTCTGAACATCTGCTTTGTCAATTAATCCTAAACCAAGCAATTCAGAAGTCATGATTTTACCTACTTCAACATGATATTGTTTCCAAAGTGTTCCCGGAGTAAGCATTTTTGTAGCTTCGTTTTTAACTCTCAAAACCGAATTATAAACTGCTTTTTGTCTGTCCGAGAATTTTCCCGAAACCGGAATCGTTCTCGTCATATCGCTCGAATAATTGGCGTATTCTGCTGCAACATCTAACAAAATCAAATCACCGGCTTTGCATTGCTGATTGTTTTCGATATAATGCAAAACGTTGGCATTGTTTCCCGAAGCAATAATTGGCGTATATGCAAAACCTTTAGATCGGTTACGAATGAATTCGTGAATCAATTCGGCCTCGATTTCATATTCCGTAACATTTGGTTTCACGAACGGAAGCAATCTGCGGAAACCTTTCTCGGTAATATCACAGGCTTTCTGAATCAAATCAATCTCTTCGCTTTCCTTTACAGAACGAATGCGCTGTAAAATTGGGTTGCTTTTCGCTACATTATGTGCCGGATATTTCTCTTTCCACCATTTTACAAAACGCGCCTCGCGGGTTTCTGTTTCAACAGCTGCACGGTAATGTTCGTTGGTGTTGATGTACATCGTATCGGCATACGTCATCATTTCGTTCAAAATTTTATGAAAATCCTGAAGCCAATAAACCGTTCTGATTCCCGAAACCTGAAAAGCACGTTCCTTCGTCAGTTTTTCACCTTCCCAAATCGCGATATGCTCGCTGGTTTCTTTCAAAAAGAGTATTTCTTTTTGATTTTCATAAGGAGCATCCGGAAACAAAAGCAAAATACTTTCTTCCTGATCCACACCGCTCAGATAAAAAATATCCCTATGCTGTGCAAAAGGCATTGTGCTGTCGGCACTAATTGGGTAAATGTCATTCGAGTTGAAAACGGCAACACTGTTAGGTTTCATTTCTGCCGTGAATTTTCTGCGATTTTTTACAAAAAGAGCGCTGTTTATTTGATGATACTTCATAATAACTTAGATATTGGACTTGATTTTTCAAAATTACTAATTTTTGAATAAGTAGCGCAAAATACATTTATTAAAGTTTTCATATTGTTTAGGCGTGTCCCAAGGGCCGGGCTTTCGGCTATATCTTTTATTCCGCTGTCGCTTCATAAAAGGATACCGCCTCTATCCCTCACGCAATCTTGGTTTCATAAGAAGTTTATTGTTTAATCAAGGAATGATTTCAATTACGATAATTTGTATATTGCTCTCAATAATCAAAAAATATGAGAGAAATTAGCCATTCAATTTTGCAAGATTTAAAAGAAATTCAAAAAGAAGCGAATGAAATTGTTGTAGAAGATTTAAAAGAATCTGAAAATGAAACCTATTTTGCCTTTTACAATTTATGGAAAGATCAGAACAGAAAAGATCATATCGATTTAATGTTTGAGGAACTAAAAGATAATATTGATAAATTTTGGCTGGCTGAAAAATATAATAATGATGTTGAAAAAAGTTTCAATATGATTTATTTTGAGCATGGAGGCTTATATGGTGGAGAATTAGAAGCTTTTGCAGTTGATTTTGATAATTCAGACGGGAAATTATTGGAATTCAAAATCAAGGATGATCAGATGAAATATCTGGATAATATTTCTTGTCTTCCAGCTTTTGTTTCGCCGACTTTGTATTATTTAACAGAAAATATACAGGGAGAAGAAAAAAAGTTTGACGACTTTATTGATGTGAATAATATTTATGAACTATTTGAAGCTACAGCATTAATAGAAATGAATCTATTATTAGAAAGGGCAGATGTGGAAAATGTATTTAAAAAATTAAACTTAAAAAAGCCATTTTATTTTGCGGTTGCAGAGCACGATGCTGGCGCAGCAAAATTAATTTATGTGATTGAGTGAAGCATGTAATAAATTCTTTTCCGATAGCGCAGATTTGTAATCCGTACCCACAACAATAAAGTCATGAATTCAAACCTCCAAATAAGAAAATCACAAAATCAAGATTTGGATTTCATCTACAAATCAATATGCGAACTTGAAAATGAAGAATTAGATTTCGAAGTCTTCAAAGAAATTTTCAATGAAAATATCTCCAATCCAAACAATCTTTATTTGATTGCAGAAAACGAGAATGAAGAAGGAGGTTTTATTAGTTTTCACACACAAAATCTTTTGCATCATTGCGGACGAGTTGGAGAAATTCAATTTTTTATTCATCAAAACCATCGAGGCAAAGGAATCGGAAGAAAACTTGTCGAAAAAATCATGCAATATGCAGATGAAAATAAATTAAAAAGTATTGAAGTGACCACAAATCGCAAACGACTAGAAAATGTAATTATTTATGAAAATCTTGGTTTTACTTTATCGCATAATAAGTTTACAATTTATAAATAAATGGAAAAATCTAATGTCAGGAAATCATAATAAAGTAGAATGTAATTTTCATGGACTGAGATCTGATGCCTACGTTTGCCAGCATTTAGTAACCTCAGAATTTCCAGGTTTTTGGGAATCATTTGATTCAGATTCAACAAAAAAATATGTTGATGGCGAATTAAATGCCTGGTGTGATGAATGTGATAAAATACTTCTTGAACAAGGAGAATGGAATGATATGTCAGAAGCTTTCGCCAAAATAAAACTTATTTGTGATGCGTGCTTTTTTGAAATGAAGAAGTTAAATGGCGGTTCAAGTAATGTTTGTTCAAAATGAAAGATTTAAATCCATCAATAAAACATCATCTGGTAGTTGGGCTTCTTATTGCTTTGTGGCTTTTTGCTTTTGCTTTTATCATAAAACCTTTTGATGACGGAACTTTAAATTTTCGCTCCTGGTTCTTCATTAGTTTTGGTTTTAGTATTTTAGCTTTTATTTGCTATAGCGTTTTGGCCATTCTTCAAAAAAGAATTTACAAGAATATCTCAAAATGGAATCTCAGTTTAGAAACTGGAAGCATTCTTTTCTTTTTTCTGATTTATCTATTTGGAATTTATATGTTTTATAAAAGCCCGATTTTAAATGGCGGATATACTTTTACTGAATTTTTTTTCATCATTTTTATTAAAGTGGCTCTGATTTTAACTCCCGTAATTATTCTGGCGAGAAGGTATTTAATTAAACTCATTCCCATAAAAGATGATATTCTAACGTTCACAGGAGAAAATAAAATGGACATTTTAAAAATCAAAAAAACCGATTTGGTTTGTATTTCTAATGCCCAGAATTATGTGGAGATTTTCTATGTCGAAAACGGAAAGTTGCATTCAAAACTGATTCGTTCTTCGCTCAAAAAAATTCTCGAAGATTTTACTTTTTTAGTCCAAATTCATCGTTCACATTTAATAAATCCGTCACATTTTAAGTCCTGGAGAAATTCAAATACCGTTATTCTGACTCAAATAGAACTTCCGGTTTCTAAGAATTATAAAGAAAGCATGTTGGCTTTAGAATTTCGTACCTAAAACAATACGTTTTGTACCTAAGTCAATAGTGGTGCAATTAGTACAAGATTTCATTTTTAGTTTTGTTTTATCAATTTTAAAATTAAAATTATGAAAACAAAACACCTTTGTACGCTCGGACTATTGTTTTTCCTTACAAGTTATTTGCTTTTTTCTAAAGTATTGCCAGACTTTCAAAAGCCAGTTGATTTTGCACATTGGTTTAACTTAATTGGTGCTTGTTTGTTGTTGTCATTCAATAATGTATTTCCAAAAAACAGATTAAGTTCGGTTGCTTCAGTCTTAACAGCTTTTGGAGTTGTTGCTCATATCGGACTTTGTACTATCGATTTTATCATGTGGAGTTATGGAGACAATGAAGTTGCAAAATCTGCATTGAGCGAACATATAAGTAATATACCGTTTATTTTGTTTCCGTTTGTTACTGTTGGGCCGTCGTTTCTTTTTATTGGATTAGCAGTACATACAGTAAACTTTATCAAAACACATACAGTAAGTGCTTTAATGGTAATTATTGGAACGCCTTTGGTAGGGGGTTCATTTTTCATATTAAAAAACGGAATTTTGATGTTGCTCAGCTGCCTCATTTTTTCTTTGGGATTGGTATTGCTTCTTCATAGAAAAGAAAATAGAGAAGAGGTCATTGTTTAAAATATTTATTTTTTAATATTTATTGAAATTTATAAATTAACAGAGTAAATTTATCGTCATCTTTTTGATATAGAATAATTTAAAATTACATTCAAAATGGCATCAGAAATTATTTCAGAAACACCTGACCGTGAAATTGTAACAACTAGAATAATAAACGAACCAAGAGATCTTGTTTATGCTGCGTGGGCTGATCCGGAGCATCTAAAAAATTGGTGGGGACCAAAAGGGTTTACAAATACCTTTACCGAATTCGATTTTCGTCCCGGAGGAAAATGGAGTTTTATTATGCACGGTCCTGAAAAGGGAAATTATCCTAACGAATGTGAGTTTACAAAAGTAGAAAAACCAAGTCTCATTGCCTGGAAACGAATTTCAAAACCGCTTTTTCAGATTCTTGTTACCTTTGATGAAGTAGCTGAGAATTCGACAAAAGTGGTTTTCAAAATGATTTTCGATACTGTTGAAGAATGTGAAAAATTAAAACCCTTTGTAGTTGATAAAAATGAAGAAAACTTTGATAAACTCGAAATTGAGTTGTCAAAAATGAAATAAGAATAAAATTCATAATTGGTCGAAATATTTAAAGCGTTTTTTATTATTCTTACACAATAAGATGTAAATTTGATTGCTGAAATTCCTTTAAACACATACTATATTGAATAAATATCTAAAATATCTTCTTTCTCTCTTTCTGGCTTTTGTCCTGATTGCGAATGACGGTACTTTAGATTCTCAGGCAAAATCAGCCGATTATTATCAATCTTCGTTTGTAATTCTCAAAAGGGAATTAGATTTTAAAAATTCCCGATTATATGTTTTTGGTCAATTTATTTTGAGAATACAGACTTCGTTTCCAATTCCTTTACTTTTATTGGGATTTTCAGCTGTTTGTAGTTTTCAAATTCCGGTACTTCTAAAATTGCGAACACTGCTTTATCAAAAAATCAATTCATTTATCAAAAAATCTGTCTTTGTAAATGAACTTCTTACTTCAGATAATTTATATAAAAGTTTATACAGCGCTTAGAGAATTTATTTCCTAAGCATTTATGCGCTTCAACGCATACAATGATACAATAATGTCTAATCATTTATCATTTACAAAATGTATAAACACAAAAATAAAACACGTTTGGAGAAATCCGGGCGACCGCTTCTTTGGATAAAAAGAAAACTAATTCTAATAATAACAGCCTTTATGCTCGGAATGTCAAACGGAATGGATATGGAAGACCGGACTATTAAAGGAAATCATTTTCAAACAGAACAACAGGATAAAAAGGATTGATTGTATTTTTTGCCAAATGACAAATTATGTAAAAATAACTTTAACTAACTTGCATTCATGAAACAGTTTATAGATTATATCCTGCAGTATGGCAGTTTAAACCAACAGCAAATTGACCTGATTACAAAAAAGGCAGTCGAAATACAGCTTTCAAAAGACCAATATTTTTCGGAAGCAGGGAAAATCGCGCAACAAGTTGGTTTTATTTTAGATGGTGTAATACGAGTTTGCTACTATAATAATAAAGGCGAGGAGATTACTAAATATTTTATCGAAGAAAATAATATGGTCGTAGATTTGGAGAGTTTTGATAATGAAATTTGTTCAAATGCTTATGTGCAGGCAGTGACCGATTGTAAAATGATTGTTTTTTCCAGAAAAGACTGGACAGAACTTTTAGATATCATTATTCCGTGGCAGGCAATTGTAAATAAAATTATTTCAAGAGCATTGAGACAAAAAGTAGAAAGAAGAAGTCCTTTGGTTTCTGAAGATGCTACAACACGTTATTTGATGTTTTTGAAAATCTATCCCAATATTGTCAATCGTGTTCCGCTTTCCTATGTCGCTTCTTACTTAGGTATGACGCAATCTTCCCTGAGCAGAATCAGAAAAAATATTCAGTAAGTTGCTTTTTGCCAAATGGCAAATGATTTCATTTTTAAACGAATCATCTTTGTATTATTAATTTAAAACAGTAAAAAATGAAGTCAGTATTAATAACAGGAGCCAACAGAAGTATTGGTTTGGAAGTAGTAAAGCAACTTTCTAAAAAAGGATTATTTGTCTATTTAGGAAGTCGTGATCTTGAGAAAGGCAAGGCGGCAGTAAAAGAATTGAACGAAAATGGTTTTGAGAATATTCAGGCTATCGAAATTGATGTTACCAATCCGGATTCAATTCTTTCAGCGAAGAATATTATTGAAAGTGAAAAAGGTAAATTGGATATTTTGATCAACAATGCGGGAATATTGGGGACAAGTCCACAACAGGCTTCAAATACTTCTATTCAAGACATTCAAAAAGTATTTGATACGAATTTCTTTGGCGTAATAAGTGTTACGCAGGCGTTTTTGGAATTGCTTAAAAAATCAAAAAGTCCACGAATCAGTAATATTACTTCAGGACTTGGTTCTCTAACCTTACACAGTGATCCAGCATGGAAATATTATGATATTAAAACAGCAAGTTACGGAACATCAAAAGCAGCATTGAATGCGTACACAATTGCATTGGCGTATGAATTAAAAGAGCTGCCTTTTAAAGTAAATGTGATTGATCCGGGTTATACAGCTACAGATTTTAATCATCATAACGGACCGGGAACAGTTGAAAGTGCAGGGAGTTTCATAGTAAAACATACTTTAACGGATGAAAATGGACCAACAGGAAAGTTTTTCAGTAATGATATTGAAGATGAAACTGAAGAAAGTCCATGGTAAAAAAAATGATTTGATAGAGCAGATTTTCAAATTCATTTACGGTAATAAAATGAAAAACCCGAAACTAAATTGTTTCGGGTTTTATTATTTAATCAATCCATTTGTAATAGCGTGCGCCAATTAAATTAGGAATTTCTTTTTCAATTCTATCCAAAATCCATTCGTTTTTTGGAGTACGGATACTTTGTTTTTGTTCTTTTTTATGAAGGCTTTCATAGGTTTCAAAACCTATTTCTGTACTTTCTTCCAGATTTTCAAAAAGTTTGGTTTTGGCTAAAGCCGATTGCCATTCCGGTTGAATTGTTCCTTCAAAAACCTTCGATTTTGATCCGCTTCCATAAGCCAGAAATCCGAATTTTGTTCCGGAAACGTCTTTCTTCGTATCATAATAATAAGCCAAAGTCGATAATAATCCCATGAAAATGGAGCCTGTATAAAGATTTCCAATTAACGATGAAGCCAATTCTGCTGGCTGTAATTTCTCGGTTACAAATTTTCTGTATTCATCCGATTTTCCAACTTCCTTAATTTTATTTTGATAATCTGCAGGCTCGATGTTTTCAGAAATGATTTTATCAGCATGATCCAAAGCGTAGATTTCAGATAACATTCGGCGTCCCTGAAAAGAATAGGGAAGGTGCATGATAATGCTGTTCCAGGAATTGTATAAAGTCTCGGTTGTGTTTTTTAATTTCTTGAATGAAAAGTAAGCAGAACGCGTGCGATCCATATAACATTGATTTGAATACTGACCGTCAAAAACCGGCTGGTATTTATGGATTTCGATTTCGGCTTCTAAATTATCAAACCACGGATCATTGTTTCCGTTTTTTGTAATCGTTTCTTTCGAAATACTTCTATACGGTTTAAAAAAGTCAAAAACACCTTTTGTACTCGTTGCCCAATTTTCATCAAAAGCAATAATTCTGGGGTTTGAAGTCACTAACATTGCCAAAGCTCCGGCGCCTTGTGTATATTCTCCGGTTGAATTCAAATCGTATTTCGCAAAATCAGTAGTAACCACAATTGCTTTTTTGTTTGGATTCAGTTTTACAAAATCAATACAGTTTTGCAAAGCGTCAACTCCGCCGATACAGGCAAAAGTAAAATCGACTACATCACATTCGGCTAAAGAATCTTCGCCAAATTTCTGTTCCATTAAACTGATTAAAAAAGAACTTATTGGTTTTGAGCTGTCGATACCGCTTTCGGTACCAACATAAATCCGGCTAACTTCGTTTAGGTTTATTTCGTTTTCGAGGATTAATTTTGTTAAAGCATTGGCTCCAAAAACAACCGCATCCTGATGAATGTCCGGTAAAGTCATTTTTAGTAATCCGAGTCCTTTTTCTAATTTTTCGGGTTCTATATTTCTGGCTAATGCCAAAGTTCTGATGGGTAAGTGTATGTTCGCTACATCAAAAGAAATAGCATCAATTCCTGTTTTCATTCTCATTTTTTTTGAAGCCGATAAAGGTAGAAGTATACGATTAAATAGCAATTTTTTTAAAGGTGCAAAATTACTCTTTTAGGGCACTTTTGAAGAAAACAAATCAAAAGTTTGATTAAAATAATAATTTAGTAAACTTTTGTTATTTTTTTGTGAGTTGTATATTTTTCTTAAATAAACGCCATAATTATGTTTTTGAAAATTTTTATTATAAATTAATGTGTTATTTGTTTTTTTAATACGTAAAAGTACGTATACGTAGTCTATTTTAAAATCATTATAAATAACAACGAAATGGTTGTAGTTGATGTGTAATTGGTTTATTTTTGCTTAATTTTTTAAAACAAACTACTTAAACACTTATGGCACAATCTGCACAGTTGAATGCTTCCATCTTAAAGAAAGTCGCTATGGCACTTTCGGGAATATTCTTAATCACGTTTTTAGCGCTGCATGTCACCTTAAATTTCATTTCTATTCTTAGTGAAGATGTTTTTAACGAAGCTTCTCACTTTATGGGTTACAATCCGCTTATACAATATGTAATGCAACCAGTTCTGGCAATCGGAGTAATTTTCCATTTTATTATGGGATTTGTTCTGACTATCCAAAACAGAGCGGCGAGACCAATTCCGTATGCAAATTACAACGGAGCTGCAAATGCTTCATGGAGTTCCAGAAATATGATTATTTCAGGATTGGTTATTTTAGCTTTCTTAGGATTGCATTTTTATGATTTTTGGTTCCCGGAAATTGACTATAAATATGTAGTAGGTGCAACGCCTGACGCTACAAGATATTATGGCGAGTTGGTTCATAAGTTTCATGATCCAATTCGTACAGGATTGTACTGTGTGTCTTTTATCCTTTTAGGATTTCACCTTTGGCATGGATTCGGTTCATCTCTTCAGTCAATGGGGATGCATAATAAGTACTCTCGATTTTTAAGTAAAATAGGTTATGGTTTTGCAGTTGTAGTACCAGCCCTTTTCGTAATTATCGCATTATTTCATCATTTCAATAATTAATATCAATTATAATGGCATTAGATTCAAAAATTCCACATGGCCCAATATCGGACAAATGGACAGATTATAAAGATCATATTAATTTAGTAAACCCTGCGAACAAACGTAATTTAGATATTATTATAGTGGGTACAGGTTTGGCTGGAGGTTCTGCTGCTGCAACTTTGGCTGAATTGGGTTATAACGTAAAAGCATTTTGTTTTCAGGATTCACCTCGTCGTGCACACTCTATTGCAGCACAAGGTGGTATCAATGCAGCAAAAAATTATAAAGGAGATGGTGACTCGGTTTACAGGTTGTTCTACGATACTGTAAAAGGAGGTGACTACCGTGCGCGTGAAGCAAACGTGCATCGTTTGGCTGAAGTTTCGGCAAATATTATCGACCAATGTGTGGCTCAGGGAGTTCCATTGGCTCGTGAATATGGCGGACTTTTGGACAACCGTTCATTTGGAGGAACTTTGGTTTCCCGTACTTTTTATGCTCAGGGACAAACCGGACAGCAATTATTGTTAGGAGCTTATTCTGCAATGAACCGTCAGATTGGTCGTGGAAAAGTAAAAATGTACAACCGTCACGAAATGCTTGACTTAGTAATCGTTGACGGAAAAGCGAGAGGTATTATCGCTCGTAACTTAATCACCGGAGAAATAGAAAGACATTCTGCTCATGCTGTAGTTATTGGTTCTGGAGGATACGGAAACGTATTTTTCCTTTCAACAAATGCTATGGGAAGTAACGCAACAGCAGCGTGGAAAATTCATAAAAAAGGAGCATTTTTCGCTAATCCTTGTTACACGCAAATTCACCCAACCTGTATTCCGGTTTCAGGAGATCACCAGTCAAAACTGACTTTGATGTCTGAATCGTTACGTAATGACGGTCGTATTTGGGTTCCTGCAAAATTAGAAGATGCTCAGGCAATTCGTGAAGGAAAGAAAAAAGCAACTGATTTATCTGAAGCGGAAAGAGATTATTTCCTAGAAAGAAGATATCCTGCTTTTGGTAACTTAGTACCTCGTGATGTTGCATCGCGTGCTGCAAAAGAAAGATGTGACGCCGGTTTTGGAGTAAATAAAACAGGTGAAGCAGTTTACCTTGATTTTGCTGCTGCAATTGAACGTTACGGAAAAGAAGCAGCTTACGTAAAAGGTTTGAATGCTGATGATAAAGCTTTAATAACCAAATTAGGAGCTGACATAGTAAAAAGTAAATACGGAAACTTGTTCCAAATGTATTACAAAATCGTTGACGAAGATCCATATACTTCGCCAATGATGATTTACCCTGCGGTTCACTACACAATGGGAGGAACCTGGGTTGATTATAACTTAATGACTACAATTCCTGGTTGCTTCTCAATTGGAGAGTCTAACTTTTCTGACCACGGAGCTAACAGGCTTGGAGCTTCTGCCTTGATGCAAGGTTTGGCTGATGGATATTTTGTACTTCCTTATACTATTGGAGATTATTTGGCTCCGGATATTAAAATGGGACCAATTTCTACAGACTTACCGGAATTCGTTGAAGCTGAGAAAGCTGTAAAAGATCAAATCGATAGATTTATCAATAATAAAGGAACGCATTCAGTTGATTATTTCCATAAGAAATTAGGAAAAATCATGTGGGATAAAGTTGGTATGGCTCGTAATGAGAAAGGATTAAACGAAGCTATCGTAGAAATTGCTGCTTTACGCGAAGAGTTTTACAGAGACGTAAAAGTTCCTGGAACCGCTGACGGATTTAATCAGGAATTAGAGAAAGCGACACGTGTTGCCGATTTCTTAGAGTTAGGAGAATTGTTCGCAAAAGATGCTTTACACCGTAACGAATCTTGTGGAGGTCACTTCCGTGAAGAATACCAGACAGAAGAAGGAGAAGCACTTCGTGATGACGAAAACTTTGCATACGTTGCAGCCTGGGAATACAAAGGAAAACCAAGTGATGCCGTATTACACAAAGAACCTCTGGTTTACGAAAACATTAAATTAGTACAGCGTAGTTACAAATAGCAATTAGTCAAAAGACAAAAGTCTTAAAGTCTAATGGCAATTGTCAGGCGACTTTCGACTTTCGGATTTATGACCTTCAAACTAAAACAGTATGAAACTTACATTAAAAATATGGCGTCAGAAAAACGCCCAGGATAAAGGGGGAATTGTTGATTACCCAATCGACGGAATCGAACCGGATATGTCTTTTCTTGAAATGCTTGACGTTCTTAACGAAGGACTAATCAACAAAGGAGAAGAGCCAGTAGCATTTGACCACGATTGTCGTGAAGGAATCTGCGGAATGTGTTCTTTATTCATCAATGGAGAAGCACACGGACCAGACAGAGGAGTTACAACTTGTCAGTTGCACATGCGTATGTTTAAAGATGGGGACACGATTTTTATCGAGCCATTTAGAGCAAAAGCGTTCCCGGTTATTAAAGATTTAGTGGTTGACAGAAGTTCTTTTGATAGAATTCAACACGCTGGAGGATTTATCTCTGTAAATACTTCAGGAAACACTATCGATGCTAATACAATTCCTGTCAACAAAGACGATGCAGACAAAGCTTTTGATGCTGCAGCTTGTATTGGTTGCGGAGCTTGTGTTGCCACTTGTAAAAATTCATCGGCAATGTTGTTCGTTGGAGCAAAAGTATCTCAATATGCTTTGTTACCACAAGGAAAAGTTGAGGCTACAGAGCGTGTACTAAACATGGTTCACCAAATGGACTTGGAAGGTTTTGGTAACTGTACCAACACCGGAGCTTGTGAAGTAGAATGTCCGAAAGGGATTTCTCTTGAAAATATTGCACGTATGAACCGTGAGTATTTATCAGCAAGTTTGAAAGGATAATCAATACTATATATAGTTTATAAGAAACGCATTCATTAATTTGAATGCGTTTTTTTATCTTTATATAAAATTACAAAATGAAAATCGCACTTATTCAGTCGGATCTTTATTGGGAAGAAGCCTTTAAAAACAGAAATCAGTTTGAAACTAAGATAAAGCAAATCAATTCAGCTGTTGATTTGGTGATTCTTCCTGAGATGTTTTCTACAGGTTTTACCATGAATCCGAAAGATGTTGCAGAAACGATGCAAGGGGAAACTATTGTTTGGATGAAATCAATTGCAAAACAGAAAAATTGTGCGATTACTGGGAGTTTGATTATTACAGAAAATAATCAATTTTATAACCGAATGTTATTTGTTTTTCCATCAGGTGAAATTCAGTTTTATGACAAAAGACATTTGTTTTCTCTGGCAGGAGAAGATAAAGTTTACACAGCCGGAAGCAAAAAGCAAATCGTACAATATAAGGATTGGAAAATTTGCCTGCAGGTTTGTTATGATTTACGATTTCCGGTGTTTGCCCGAAATGTCGAAAATTATGATTTGCTTGTATATGTTGCCAACTGGCCCAAAGTCCGAATAAATGCCTGGGATATTCTACTGAAAGCCCGAGCTGTCGAAAACCTTAGCTACACAATTGGCGTAAACAGAACAGGTTTGGATGCAAATAATCATCAATATAATGGCCATTCGCAAGTGATTGATTTTCTTGGAAATTCGATTTTGGAGCCACAAGAAAATGAAGGTGTTTTTATAGTGGATTTAGATAAAAATATCATGTTGGAAACCCGAAAAAAATTGGATTTCCTAAGTGATAAAGATGTGTTTGAAATTACAGATTAAAAAGCGGTATTCTTTCTTTTTTGATCCTCTTTTATTTTCTTGGCAGTTTCTTTCTTTTCGAGTTCCGGATCATAGCGGATACTTAAATCAAACACCTGTTCGACATCCCAATTTGCCCGGACATCTACTTCTTTTTGAAAATAATTGACTTCTTCTGCGTATCTTTTTTCCAAATAGTTTCCGGGATCATAAATTTTATTTTTATTATCGTCATAAATAACCCGAACGGTATAGGTATTTGGTTCAAGAAGATTGAACTCGATTTTGGTCTTACCGTCAGAATATTCACTTGCCGCAATAACATCACCCTTTTTATTGGTCAGTTCTACAATCACAGGAAAACGCTTTACATTTTGCAGGTTCAGTGTAAGATTTCCATATTCTTCCAATTCTCTTGTATTCAGTTTATAAGAAAGAGTATCATTTGATTTTTCAAAGAAATCGGTCAACGCACCTGGCAAAAATGTAAAATTATATTTCTGTGCCGGCTCTCTTTTGAAATCTACATATAGTCTTTGTTCAAATTCATTGTATTCGGTAGTAAAATCAACAGCAGTAGAATCCTTATTAATTAGTTTTATTTTTGATTTGTCAAATTTTACCAATGGTGTAGTGGCTTCCAAAGTAAAACGATCCCTGAAGTTTAGAACGCCGTTTTGTACTGCGGTTATACTCAGTGTGTCGTTTTTCTGTTTTTTGATTTTAAAAGCAAATCTTTTATTGTAATTTTCTTTGCTTACCTCAAGTGAAAGCGAGTCTGCTGTCAAAGGTTTGAACCATACTTGCAGGGAATCTTTTTTAGGAAATTGTGTTACAATGGTTTCGACAATTTCATCATTATTCCTAAGTACAATTTTTGGTTTTGAATCTTTAAAATTTTGCTTTCCTTCATACGGAAGCAATAATCGGTTACCTGATGCTACAATAGGTTTAAAAGCTTTCAGAGGAAGTGTTTCCCTGAATAATTCCACCTCAAAAACAGTATCATTCGGAATTGTAATAGGATGTTTTATAAATCCTATTTTATCGTCTTTTGGATTGAATTTATTGTTGCTGCCTTTGTCTTTTAAAGCAACCAGCATATATTTTCCGGCTTTTAGGTTTTCTAAACGAAATGTAGCCAGACTGTCTAATGTATTGGTAATATAGCGCGGATTTTCTTTGTAGATTACCGAATCTTTAAATGTGTCATTTACTTCATACAGCATGACAGAAACAAAATTGTCTGCTGTTTTATCATAAGCGTCCTTGATTCTTCCGTTAAGCGCAAGTGAGTCGATGTAAGATCCTGTCGAAAAAACATACTTAAACTGATTGTATGGATTTCCTTCGTTATTATCAGCAATACTTTGACCAAAATTAAGGCTGTAAGTAGTATTAGGCTGTAAAGTATCAAGTATTTTTATGTTGATGAATTTACTGGCGTTGCTAGGTGTTATGATAGGCTGATTTTTCATCGGAGGAGAAATAATCAGCTGCTTATTGGTGTTTTTTAGTTTTACATATTCATCAAATGTCAAAATAATTTGATCGGTCTTAAAATCAGTACTGAAATTTTTTGGTGAACTTGATCTTAAAACGGGTCCAAGCGTATCTTTTAAACCGCCGGTAATATTACCTCTCTTGGCACAGCTCATCATTAAGAATACCAGAAATAAAAAAATATATTTAAAGTTGTTTTTCAACATAGCAGTTCATTATTTATCGTACAAAATAACAATTATATTTGCTTTAATTGAAATTTTTTATCGTTTTATTGGGTTTTGAAATAGTTCAGTTTTTTCAATTTAAATAAAAAAGAAAATTGTAACAAATTTACAAGCGGAATATAATTTCTTACATTTGAGGATAATTTAATTTTTAAGCTTTTGAAAAGGAATGTTATTGCGGTGTTACTATTTTTTCTGTTGATTTCATGCAGCAAAAGCAACGAACCTGTTGTTTCATTTTACTACTGGAAAACTATTTTTAAATTATCAGATAATGAAAAAAGCACTTTAAAAGATAACAATGTTACGAAACTCTATATGAGGTATTTCGATATTGGATTACATCCTAAAACGCAGGAACCAATTCCTATTGCGCCGATTCGTTTTCAGAATAAAACAGATCATTTAGAAATCGTTCCGGTAATCTTTATCCAGAATAAGATAATGCTAAAATCGAATCTTAATATTGAGGATTTGGCTCAAAAATCGGTTCATTTGGTTGAAGAAATTAATTTAAAAAATAAGATTGGCTGCACTGAAATTCAAATTGACTGCGACTGGACACTTGCCAGCAAAGACAATTATTTGAAATTTATAGAAGCTTTCAGGAAACTTTGGAAAAAGAAACTCTCTGCTACGATCCGTTTGCATCAGGTGAAATATTTTAAGAAAACCAAAATACCAAATGTAGATTCTGGTGTTTTAATGTATTACAATATGGGAACTATTGCGACGGATTCTTCAAATTCTGTTTATAATCGAAAGATTGCGGAAAAATATCTGAAAAGTTTCAAGAAATATCCCTTACATCTGGATTTTGCATTGCCTGTTTTCTCCTGGGCCGTACATATCAGAAACCAAAAAGTTATCGGTTTACGTTCCAAACTAAATGTAGATGCGCTTAAAAAAGATAAAAATTTTGAACAAACCGGTCAAATGTTTTTTAAAGTCAGACGTTCTAATTATAAAAACGGTATTTTTTATGAAGAAAATGATGTGCTGAAAATAGAAGGCGTTTCTTCAGAAGATTTAAAAGAAATGGCTGAAGATCTTAGTGATAACAGCCCTCAAAAACCAAACGAAATTATTTTTTACGATTTAGATGAATTCAATATAAAAAACCATGAAAAGAATATTTTTAAACAAGTTGTTTCTTATTTCTAGTGCTTCTTTACTTTTTGTTTACGGAATAATTTATGCTTGCGGAGGAGGAGATGAGTGGGGTTATTTTAGTTATAATTCTAATTTTACTCCGGAAACTTTTGTGGATAAATCTTATTCGCCGCTTTTTTTATCCGGAGAAATTTTTTACGGAATCGGTTTTGATACCCAGCATAATTCAAGATTTAACGATGAAATCAAATCTGCCTGGAGCGATTATCTCAAGACAAAAGTGGATACTGCTACGATAAGTTATTTTTTAATTGGGGATAGTAAGCCAAGATATTATTCTGATGAAAACAAGCCTGAAAAGAACAAAACAGAAATTTCTCAGCTGCATACTTTTTTTAAAACAAAAAAAGCCAATCCAACTTCTTTAAAGTGGGGTAAAAAATTAAATCTTCAAGATACGAAAACGAAAAATTTTATAGAGTTTTTGTATCTGGCACAAAAAATCGAAACGGTATCCATTGGCGATCAATATTGGAGTTACGATCCGGTTGTTGCCAAAACTTTTAATGATTTGAAAATGATTCAATCGATCGAGAATGTTTATAATACAACTTCAGATTCTTTTTTGAAAAACAGGTATTGGTTTTTAACCGTAAAAGCTTATTTCTACAGCAGCAACAAGCAAAAAGCTATTGATTTTTTTAATAAAACCGAAAAAAATGTTTCTAAGAATGTATTGTATTACAGGGCTCTATCGTATGTGGCAGGAATAAAATACCAGCAGAAAAAATATGCTGAATCCAATTATTTGTACGCAATAGTATTTGATAACTGCCCTGAAATGAGAATTGTTACCGCGTACAGCTTTCATCCGCAAAATGAAACCGATTGGAACAAATCTTTAGCCATGGCAAAAAACAATCAGGAAAAAGCGGCACTTTGGGCAGTTCACGGATATTATAAAGATGAAGCAAAGGCTATAGAGAAAATATATGAACTCGATTCTAAGAGTAAGCACCTAAATTATCTGTTGACCCGATTGGTTAATAAACAGGAGGAGAATTTAAATAATTCATTTCAAAAAAGTGCTGGTGATAACCTTCCTGCAAAAGAACAGACTGTAGCGGAAAATAAAATTGAAAATCAGACTAAAATTGATAAGAATGCTTTTGAATTAATATCGAAGATAGCTTCTGCCGGAAATACGAGTACACCTCATTTATGGGATATTTCACAGGGGTATCTGCAAACCCTGAGAGGTAATTTTGCTCTAGCTGAGGTCAGTTTTAATAAAGCAGAAAAAATAATGCCCCAAACGGAGCTTTCAGTCTATCAGCTGCGTCTGTTGAGATTCGTAAATAATTTGAGCAAAATTGATAAACTTACTTCCAAAAATGAAAAAACAATTCTTGCAGATCTAAATTGGCTGTATCAGGAGCTTCCTAAAAATTATAAAGGAAATGAGTTTCGTTATCAAAATGCCTCATCATGGAGTAGAAAATATTTGTCAACATTATACAGAGAGCAGTCGAATTGGGTGATGGCAGAATTGTTTGGAAACACCGATGATTATTATTGGCATGGTGACGCATTTTATGATAATGAGAAGAATTTATTAGGGATGAAAGCTTTTTTAACGAAGTCCAACAAGTCTGAATTAGAAAAAATAGGTTCTGAAATTTACAGAGTGAAATTGGAAGAAATAAGCCATTTCCAAGCTATTCAGGCGACATTCAAAAATAAAATTCCGGAAGCTATTGATTTACTAAAAGAAACAGATTCGGTTCAGTACACTGTCTTTTTGGGGAATCCGTTTAATGGAAATATAAAAGACTGTCACGATTGCGAACATGTGGCCTATCAGAAAAAGAAATACTCATTTATGGATTTTCTGACTACTATTAAAACAATGCAGGATAAAGTGAGTCAAAAAGAAGATCTTTATACGAATAACTTATTACTCGGTAATGCATTTTATAATATTTCGCATTTTGGAAACGGAAGGATTTTTTATGAAATGAACATTGTGGGTTATGGATCCGGTCCTTATTCTTTCAGGGATCCCATGAAAGAAATGATTACTAATTGCAACTTGCCTAAAATGTATTACCAAAAAGCGTTTGAAGCTGCATCTACAAAGGAACAGAAAGCCAAATGTCTGTATTTAATGTCCAAATGTGAGCGAAACCAATATTACAATAACAAATACAATTCGGCAGGAAGCTGGTGGGAAGTTCAGGATGATAAAATCAATTTTATAGCATGGAATGGTTTTAAGGCATTAAAAAAAGATTATTCCGATACTAAATATTATCAGGATGTAATTGCGGAATGTGGTTATTTTAATACTTACATTAATCAGTAAAGTTGTAATGATATGGTAAATAAAATTGAGCATATTGGAATTGCAGTAAAAAATATGGAAGATGCCAATATTTTATTTGAAAAATTATTGGGAGTTCCTGCCTATAAAACAGAAGAAGTAGAAAGTGAAGGGGTTTTGACATCTTTTTTTCAGACGGGCGTCAATAAAATCGAACTTTTAATGGCAACAAATCCTGAAAGTGCAATTGCAAAATTTCTGGAGAAAAAAGGAGAGGGAATTCATCATATTGCATTTGGTGTTGAAAATATTGCTTCAGAAATCGAACGTTTGAAAAATGAAGGTTTTGTACTAATTAACGATGTTCCCAAAAGAGGGGCAGATAATAAATTAGTGGTTTTTTTACATCCAAAAAGCACAAATGGTGTTTTGATTGAGCTTTGTCAGGAAATCAAATAAAAAAAATAGATTTTTAAGTTGGCAAATAATACCTTGAAAATCAATTATCTTTAGGAATAGTAAGACTTCTTTTGAAATTAAATTTAAATCAGGCCTTAAAATATTTGGACTGAATAAAAAATAGTGGTAATATTGCATCCTCAAACCGGTCCTATAGCTCAGCTGGTTAGAGCACCTGACTCATAATCAGGTGGTCCCTGGTTCGAGCCCAGGTGGGACCACTAAAAAAAGCTTCATAATTTATTTATGAAGCTTTTTTGCTTTTTACTATTGTTTATTAGTTAAAATTTATAAATTTGCAGAGAAATTTTGTACATGCAGATGATTCCTTTCATACGGTTTTTTTTGAAAAGTTAAGATTTTAAAACAGTAGTTAGTGTCTGGTTTACAGGAAATTAAATTGTTATGAAGATAATATTAAATAAGTTTTTAATAGTAGTTTTATTTTTGTTTGGAGCTGTTGTAAATGCGCAACCTCCTTGTCCTGGTGGTGATTGTCCTCCTGTTGGTCCTGAATTGCCTATTGATGACAACTTAATAATCTTATTGATTTTGGGTATATCATTTGGGATATATTCAATACATAGATATAAAATAAAAACAAAAGCCTCAATGTAAATTGAGGCTTTTGTTTTGTGGAACAGTTTCGTGTTATTTATTTATTGAATAAAGTCTTGCAATATATTTTCCCACTACATCAAATTCAAGATTGATTTTTGTGCCGATTTTGAAATTTTTAAAATTGGTGTTTTCGTAAGTGTAAGGGATAATCGAAACACTGAATTCATTATTATTTGAGTTTACCACAGTTAAGCTGACACCGTTCACGGTAACGGAACCTTTTTCTATTGTGATATTATTTAGTTTTTTATCGTATTCAAAAGAGTAATTCCAACTTCCGTTAGCTTCTTCTATACTGGTGCAAATTCCGGTTTGATCTACATGGCCCTGTACAATATGTCCGTCAAGGCGGTCACCAAGTTTCATTCCTCTTTCCAGATTTACAACATCGTTTACTTGCCATTCTCCAATATTTGTTTTTAAAATGGTTTCCTGAATTGCTGTTACTGTATAAAAAGAATCTTTTATGGCAACAACGGTCAGACAGATTCCATTATGTGAAACGCTCTGGTCAATTTTTAGTTCGTTTGTAATAGCGGAATCAACTGTGATGTGTAGGTTGTTTTGATCTTTTTGTATTTCTTGGATCCTTCCGAGGGTTTCTATAATTCCTGTAAACATTGTAGTTTTATTTTACTAAATTTGCACATCAAAATTAGTAATAAATAACCTGAGCTCATGAATAAAAAAGCAGAAAATATAATTGTTGGAATTTCAATTGGAGATTTAAACGGTATTGGAAGCGAAGTTAT
>Ga0247809_1000062_pt1 | contig 72566 bp, 70 predicted proteins | sample UWRJL104311B1_FD_180951 | JGI IMG/M metagenome (GOLD analysis project Ga0247809, IMG submission 180951) | Plant litter microbial communities from Arlington Agricultural Research Station in Wisconsin, United States - UWRJ-L104-311B-1 | ecosystem: Environmental > Terrestrial > Plant litter >... | reverse complement strand
TGTACCCATACGAGGGTTTGTTGCCGGATCATGAGCAGCAACCATATTCAGACCTGAATATTTATTTACAGCATTCGTTCCTCCTGTATTAAAGGAAAAGAAATCAGTCAGATTATCTGATAGTTTGGCAACATTTGTGGCCTGAGTACTTCCGGTTTCAGCCAAAACTGGTGCAAAATGAGCTTGTAAATTTCCGGCTGCATTCGATTGAACGTCAGCAATAATTAATCCAATTGTTGAATTTACCACTTTACGGAAACTTAATCTTCCAGCTTCAATCATTTGACCAGAGTTATCCGGATCTGCAACCATTTTTGTTCCGCCTAATCTTTCATAAATAGAGGCTTTCACAGGAGGTGTCGGAGTTTCATCATCATCATTATTGCACGAAACTAAAGTTGCCGATGCAACTAGTAATACACTTAGTGTAATTTTAGAGAAATTTTTCATAATAAAATATTAAAGGGTTAATTAAAAAAACGATTTATTTTCTGAGATAATTTATAGCTCATACTATTTTGATTTACAGGACAAACTTCCTTGCTGGCCAAGTTCTCGGGTAGAACATAACTTTGAGCTTCATAATGTCTTTTAGCCATTAATTCCTCAAATACTTTTTTAGAATTGGTGATTTTATTGTTGTGGAAATAAACAACCACATTTCTTTTGACAATGATAGAGTCTGATGTCAGTCCTTTAATAGATCGTAAGTCAGAACATATTTGTCTGGCCTGAACAGAATCTATATTGGCTTTAAAATCGATCCGGCTCACTTGCAGATTTGGACTTTCATAAACAGCAGGTTTTGCAGTTATGATATGGAAAAGCAAAATGGCAATAAATAATGAGCCGATTATCAATCCTGTCCAAAGTATTTTCTTGATTGTTTTGTTGGTTTTCATATAATTGATTTTTTAAAATGATTAGATTTTAAAAAGTATATACGAGTCCTTTTTTTGCTTGGTTTTAATTAAAAGAGGCAAAACATCAGTTTAGAATTGTTTTAAATAACTTAATCGTTGTAGTGGAAGTTTTTATGAGGTGAAATCCAAAGAGAATTAAAGAAAAACAGGAAAATTGAATCCTATTAGCCTAACAGGAATGTGGTGATTTTAAGAGTAAGAGACCGTCAATCTTTAAGTAAGGTTTCTAATAAGTAAACTCAAATCACTTGGGTTTTTAAAAATAACCGATCAAAACAATAAAGATTTTATAAATTTAGGAGCAAGTAAACGATAAACCATCAAAAAGATTTAATTTTGAAAGGCCAATTATTCGTTTTGTCAAAACGAGAAAAGTAACCAGAAAGTAAAACAAAAATGGAGGAAGAAATAAAAATTGAAGACGACTTTACGCTTATCCGTTTTCAAAACGACAGTTCAGAGCCTTTTTTTGCGCAACGTGAAGTGGGCAGTGGTTTGATACAATTTCATTTTGGACTAAAAGGCAATGCCAAATTTCTGTTCAATCAGGGCAATTATGCATTGGAATTAAAAGAGGAGAAATCACTCCTTTTATATAATCCACAAAAAGAGTTGCCGCTGAATTTAGAATTAACTCCAAATTCATGGGTAATTTCGGTAATTGTTTCGATCAAGAAATTTCACGCGTTGTTTTCTGCGGAAGCGGATTACATTACTTTTCTAAGTCCGGACAACAAAGACAAAAAGTATTATAACGAAGGAAATATCAGTCCGTCGATGGCGATTGTGTTGAGTCAGTTGTTTCATTACAACCTTCATCCATCCATAAAAAACCTCTATTATAAAGGAAAAGGATACGAATTACTGAGTTTGTATTTCAACCGAACCGAAGATCCAAACGCAGAACAATGTCCGTTTTTGATTGATGAGGACAATGTTTTAAAAATTCGAAGAGCCAAAGAAATTATCATCGCCAATATGGCTGAGCCTCCCGGATTACAGGAACTGGCAGATGAAATTGGTTTGAATCTGAAGAAACTGAAAATGGGTTTCAAACAAATTTACGGCGATACAGTTTACGGTTTTCTGTTTGATTACAAAATGGATTTTGCCAGAAAATTGCTGGATAGCGGATCTTATAACGTAAACGAAGTTGGATTGAAAATAGGCTACAGCACCGGAAGTCATTTTATTGCTGCATTCAAGAAGAAGTTTGCCACAACTCCTAAAAAGTATTTGATGTCGATTAATACGAATGTGTAGTTTAATGATTTGCAGTGAAAAAATCTGCTGAATCTGCGAAATCTGCGTGAAATTTTTAATCACATATCATAAAATCAATTTTATATATCAAAACATAAATAAAAAATAACATTTATCATATTTCCAGAAAGCAGAGAACTCTACTTTTGACGAAAATTTAAACAACAAAAAGCTTAAAGCCTAAAGCTTAAAGCCTAAAGCAAAGAAACCAATGAAAGGCGTATTATTAGTAAATCTTGGATCACCCGATAGTCCAACACCAAAAGATGTAAAACCGTATTTAGACGAATTTTTAATGGATAAATACGTGATCGATGTTCCGTATTTATTAAGGGCATTATTGGTTCGTGGTATTATTTTAAGAAAAAGACCAGAAGAATCAGCACATGCTTACGCGAAAATTTGGTGGGAAGAAGGTTCTCCATTAGTGGTTCTTTCTGAAAGAATGCAGAAAAAAGTACAGCCTTTGGTAAATGTTCCGGTAGCTTTATCAATGCGTTACGGAAGTATGACTATCGAAAAAGGACTGCAGGAACTGCACGATAAAGGCGTGACAGAAGTACTTCTTTTTCCTTTATACCCTCAATATGCGATGGCTTCGACTTTGACTATTTTAGTAAAAGCAGAAGAAATCCGCAAGAAGAAATTCCCTAATATGACATTTACGGATGTTCCGGCATTTTACAATAAACCGGATTACATTAAAAATTTGGCAGATTCGATTCAGAAACATTTAGTTGGATATGATTATGACCATTTGTTGTTCTCATACCACGGAATTCCGGAGCGTCACATCCGCAAAACAGATATAACCAAATCACATTGCAAAATCGATGGCTCTTGCTGTAATACGCCATCTCCGGCACACGCTTTTTGCTACCGTCACCAATGTTATGAAACCACCAAGCAAGTTGTAAAACTATTAGGAATTCCAGAAGATAAATACAGCCTGACTTTTCAGTCGCGTTTGGCAGGGGATAAATGGTTAGAACCTTATACAGATATCGAAATTGATAAAATGCCGGGAAAAGGAATCAGGAATCTGGCGGTTGTAACACCAGCTTTCGTTTCGGATTGCTTAGAAACGCTGGAAGAAATTGCCATGCGCGCCAAAGAAGATTTTGAGAAAAACGGAGGAGAGAATTTCTTTGCCGTTCCTTGTTTGAATGATGATGATGAATGGTGTGAAACTGTTGGGAATTGGATTAACGACTGGGCGAAATAGAAATAGAACAAAAAGTAAAGAAAAAAGACCGAAATGGAGTATTATAACTACCTAAAATCATTACACATCATTTTCGTACTAACCTGGTTTGTGGGATTGTTTAATATAGTGCGTCTTTTTGTGTACCAAATTGAAGCGAACGAAAAACCATCTCCTGAAAAGGAAATTCTGCAGGCGCAATTCAAAATAATGAGTTATCGTTTGTGGTATATTATTACCTGGCCATCAGCAATTCTGGCAAGTATTTTTGCTTTTTGGATGCTGTTTTTTACCGATTTGGGAAATGCGTGGCTTAAAATGCCGTGGATGCATATTAAATTAGGTTTCGTTTTCCTTTTATATTTGTATCATCTAAAATGCCATCAGATTTTCAGGCAATTACAAAACGATGAGGTAAAATATTCAGGCAATTATATGCGTTTGTTTAATGAAGGTGCCACAATTATTCTTTTCGCAGTAGTTTTTTTGGTGGTTCTAAAAAGTGCCTTTAACTGGATATTCGGTGTTGTCGGCATCATTTTATTCTCTGTTTTACTAATGCTGGGTTATAAGTTTTATAAAAGAATAAGAGAGAAGAAATAGTTTATAGTTGTTGGTTTTTAGTTTATAACTAGCAACTAACAACCAATAACCAATAACAAAAATGAAGAACTTCAAAATGTCAATGCTTTCACTCCGTATCAGGATTTTCCTGTCGATGATTGTATTAATTGTTGTTGCCTCATTTTTAATGGCTTCCATTTCGATTATTCAGTTTAAAAATGAAGCCAAAGAATACCATAAGGAACGTTTAGAGCGAAAAGAAAATGCTGTAAAAGAGAATATTAATTACGTTTTGGCAACGACAACTTATCCTTTAAAAACCGGTAATCTGGATTTGATTTTTAAAGATAAAATCCACGAATTAGCCCAGATTCATAAAATCGAAATCAATATCTACAGCCTTAGCGGAATATTATTAAAAACATCAAAAGAATCTTTTGCTGTTGATAAAGTAGCGCCACCGGTTCCCGATTATATCCTAAAATTAGTTCGTTTTTCTATCGAAAAGCGTTTTGTGGATATTAAAACTATAGATGGCGTTAAAAACAGATCTTCTTACAGTTTAATAAAAGATGAAAAATTCAAGCCTCTTGGAATTTTGAATCTTCCATATTTAGAAGACGACGGCTATTACGATAATGAACTAAATACTTTTTTAATCCGGTTGGGGCAGGTATATTCTTTTATGCTGATTGTGGCTTTTGCACTTGCTTATTTTCTATCAACTTATATTACCAAATCACTTAAAACCATTTCGGACAGACTGGAAGAAACCAATTTGGATCAGAAAAACGAGAAAATTGTTATTCAGGCCAATAGTAAAGAAGTCAACTTTTTGATAAAAGCCTATAACGGAATGGTGGATAAACTAGAAAGCAGTGCCATAAAGTTAGCACAAAGCGAACGTGAGGAAGCCTGGCGTGAAATGGCAAAACAAGTAGCCCACGAAATTAAAAACCCGCTTACGCCGATGAGGTTAACGGTACAGAGTTTTCAACGGAAGTTTGATCCGACCTTACCTGATGTAAAGCAAAAAATGAATGACTACTCAGAAACTTTAATTCAACAGATTGATACCATGACGGCTGTGGCTTCGGCATTTTCGAATTTTGCCTCAATGCCTGCCCAGCAAAATGAAACTTTGAATGTAGTAGAAGTTGTAGAATTGGCTTTGGATATTTTTAATGAAGATTATATTTCTTTTCAAAGTGAAGAAGAAGAAATCATCTCTAAAATGGATCGTACGCAACTGATTCGTGTGATTACCAATCTGGTTAAAAATGCAACGCAGGCAATTCCGGAAAGTCAGTTTCACAAATCAATTCTCGTTACGGTAAAACGAATCAATGATCATGTTGAAATTGCGGTGAAAGACAACGGAATCGGAATTCAAAGACAGGACAACTCACGTATTTTCGAACCCAAATTTACTACCAAAACAAGCGGAATGGGTCTTGGTCTCGGAATTATAAAAAACATCATCGAAAATTACAAAGGAACAATTACCTTTGAGTCAGCATACGGAAAAGGAACCACATTCACGGTTTCTTTGCCTATTACCAATACTTAAATCAGCGTCATGAACTACGAAAATATTATAATTTCCATTGAAGAAAAAATCGCTACGGTAACTATAAACCGACCAGAAAAGCTGAATGCTCTAAACAAGGCAACCATCAGTGATTTGAGCAAAGCAATCAAATTGTTGGGAAAAAATGATGAGGTTCGCGTGATTGTTCTAACCGGAAGCGGAGAAAAAGCTTTTGTAGCCGGAGCCGATATTTCAGAATTTGCCAATTATACTATTGTTCAAGGCGCTCAATTAGCAGCTGAAGGACAGGAGACATTATTTGATTATATAGAGAACTTAAAGAAACCGGTAATTGCAGCCGTTAACGGATTTGCATTGGGCGGTGGATTAGAGTTGTCAATGGCCTGTCATTTCAGAATTGCCTCTGATAATGCCAAAATGGGATTGCCTGAAGTTTCTTTGGGATTGATTCCGGGTTATGGAGGAACACAGCGTTTGCCGCAGTTAGTTGGAAAAGGCCGTGCGATGGAAATGATTATGACCGCCGCAATGATTTCTGCAGAGGAAGCCAGAAAGTACGGTTTGGTAAACTATGTAGTTCCTCAGGCTGAACTTTTAATATTTACGAATGTAATTGCCCAAAAAATCATTAAAAATGCTCCATTTGCCATCAATAAAGCCATTAAGGCCATAAATGCCAATTACACGGACGGCAAAAATGGTTTTGATACCGAAATAAAAGCATTCGGAAAATGTTTCGGAACTCAGGATTTTAAAGAGGGAACGACTGCTTTCCTGGAAAAAAGAAAAGCTGAATTTACCGGCAAATAAAATTATACCGCAGAGTTGCACAAGATATAACACAAAGAATTTAATCTTAGAGTCTTAGCAACTTAGAACCTTAGAACCTAAAAAAATGTACGAACCTATATTCGCTCTTTTTTGCGAACGCGTAAAAGAAAGCATCCAAAGTGGCACATTTGCCAAACTGACTTTAGCCAAAACAATCGGCGACACCGAAATCAAAAACATCTATTTCAGATTGGTTCTGAATGAAGATAATACGTTTTCAATTTCATTGACAACCCGCTACAAAACCGAAGAAATCGAAAGTATTCACACTTTAGACGAAGCTTTGATGGTTCTGGGCACTTATATCAAAAATCCGTTTTTGACAGCACTTTTATTTACAACTGATAACGATGTCACGTTTAAAGTCAACAAAAAAAATGCAGGAAGCATTATAGAACAGCCAGCGACATTCAAAAATGCCTCTCCGGTGATGCTGGAAATGATAGAGAAGGGGATTGTTTAATTTTTCAGGAGCTATTTCCCGCTATCCGTTGCAATCTTTTGCTTTTTAAAGAAAAAAGAAAAAGGATTTTCACTGCTATCGGGGCTAGGGCAATTATTTAAAAATAATTTTTGGATTAAATGAATAATTCTTCGTGAGTCTCTGCGTATTTTTTGCAAATCTCCGTGAAATAGCCACTAAATCAGCTTCACAAACAAATTAGAGGCAATTTTATTCGAAATAGACAATTCCCTGTTATCAATCTTTATTCGAACTGATAAATCGAAAGTTTCCTTAGAGAGAAATTCAATTCTTGATCCTAATGCAATTTCCTGTTTATCCAGATATTTCAGAAACTCAGATGAGGTATCTTTTACTCCTACACAAATACCAATTTGGTTTTCGGCTAATTCAGAAAGCAAGTATTTTTCGATTTTAATGATTCGTCCGTTGGCATCCGGAATCGGATCTCCGTGCGGATCTTCAGTAGGATTTCCAAGAAAATCATCTAGGCGGTTGATTAGTTGTTCTGACTTAATGTGCTCCAGCTGTTCTGCAATATCGTGCACTTCATCCCAGCTGAAATTTAACTTTTCAACCAAAAAAACCTCCCATAAACGATGTTTTCTGACAATCATTTTTGCGGATAATTTTCCGTTTTCTGTCAATGAAACGCCCTGATATTTTTTATAGTTCACCAAATCCTTTTCTGACAGCTTTTTAAGCATGTCGGTTACTGACGAGGCTTTTGTTTCCATCATTTCCGCAATGGCATTCGTACTTACTTCAGTTTCTAATGAAGCCGTAAGATGGTATATTGCTTTAAGGTAGTTTTCTTCTGAAAAAGTCATTTCTTTTGAGTTTCTAAGGTTCTGAGTTTCTAAGGTTCTAAGCTAAAGTTTTAAGAGAAAATCTTAGAATCTTAGCAACTTAGTGCCTCAGCAGCTATTTTTTAACAATCAACAAAGGTATCGAAATTTTATGTCTTAATTTATCAACGGTTGTACCAAATAAGATGTCTTTTAGTCCAGTGTGGCCGTGGGTTCCCATTACTAAAATATCGAAATTTCCTGCATTGATAATCTTCGGAATCACGGTGTTAGGTTTTCCAAATCCAAGTTCTGTTTCAATCTTGAAGCCCTTCTGCGAAAGCATATCCTTATATTCCAATAATAATTTTTCGTCAATTGTCGTTTCATGATCGTCAACATGGCCTCCGTACATTAAGGCTCCAACGGTTTCCACAACATGAATCAACGTGTATTGCGCATCGATTCCGCCCAGTTCAAAGGCATTGTTTAAGGCGGATTCATCAGCCTTAGAAAAGTCCACTGAAATGGCTATATTTTTCTTATTGTATCTTTCCTTTGAAGTGTATTCAAGTTTTAAATGATGAGGAGAATGATTTTCAATTGATTTTGCTCTTGTAATAAAAGGTTTAAATACAATATAAAGCAGCAATGCCAGAAAACCAAAAGCTAGCGGTACTACTGTAAACCACAAAACAGCAGGATTATCAGAATTTTCCAGCCAAGAAGTAATCTCGTCATAAACCAATTTACCATTCAATGAAACGATGATCAAAGCAATGATCCATGAGACAATCTGAGTGGTTTTGGAAATATGGAATCCTTTCATCTTGGTTTTATCACTCACAAAATGAATGAGCGGAATAATAGCAAACCCTAATTGAAGGCTCAAAATGACCTGGCTCAAAATCAAAAGTTTTCCAGTAACGCTTTCACCGTAAATTAAAATTACAACCACAGCAGGAATTATCGCAATTAATCGGGTAATAATGCGTCGGACCCACGGCTGAATACGTAAATTCAGGTAGCCTTCCATCACAATTTGCCCTGCCAGTGTACCGGTTATTGTAGAACTTTGCCCTGCCGCAATTAATGCAACGGCAAATAAAACCGGTGCCCATTTTGTTCCCAGCAGTGGTTCTAAAAACTGATGCGCATCCTGAATTTCGGCGACTTCAAACATTCCGTTTTTGTAAAATGTAGCAGCAGCCAAAATCAATATCGCAGCATTGACAAAAAAAGCTAAGTTAAGTGCAATGGTCGAATCGATCAGATTATATTTAAGGGCTTGTTTGATTCCTGCAGTACTTCTGTCAAATTTTCTGGTTTGCACCAACGAAGAATGCAGGTACAAATTATGCGGCATTACTGTTGCACCGATAATTCCGATTGCAATATATAAGGCAGCCGAATTAGGGATAGAAGGTATAAGTCCGTACATGACTTTATCTAACTCTGGTTCTGCAAAAATCATTTCAAAGACGAAAGAAAATCCAATAATGGCAACCAAAACAATAATAAAGGCTTCCATTTTTCGAATGCCTTTGTTAAGAAGGAAAAGCAGCAGGAATGTGTCTAAAACTGTAATCAGAACTCCCTCTATTAACGGGATGTCAAAAAGAAGGTTGATTCCGATTGCCATTCCCAGAACTTCTGCCAAATCACAGGCAGCTATACCAATTTCTGCCAGAAAATATAAAATGTAATTGATACCTTTAGAATAGGTTTCTCTTGATGCCTGTGCAAGATCACGCTGTGTAACGATTCCGAGTCGGGCACTTAAACTTTGCAGTAACAAGGCCATTAAGTTACTCATCAGTAAAACCCAAAGCAAGGAATATCCAAATTGACTACCGCCGGCTATGTCTGTAGCCCAGTTTCCGGGATCCATATAGCCTACACTCACCAAATAAGCGGGACCTAAAAAGGCTAATATTTTACGGAATCCTTTTTTTTTATGCTCTGTAGCAACCGATTGGTTTACCTCATCTAAAGATCTTGTCATTGTAAAATCATATTATTTAAACAAATATATATAAAAATAGCATTCGTATAATAATATTTTTAGGCAAGTCTAAATATTTGGAGAAGAATTAATACAATTTGGGCATAATCCTGACAATGTAAAGTTTATCTCTTTCACTTTATAATTATGCGGCATGATATAACTAGGTTTGACATTTTCAAGACAGGTAATTTCATGGCAGTTTTCACAGCTAAAATGGGCGTGATTATGTATATGTACCCGTTGGTGTGTATGATTGCATTTTGCATATTTTACAGTGCCGTCAAGGTTCGAAATTTTATGTATAATATCATCGTTTACTAAACGGTCTAAGATTCTGTAAATGGTAACGCGATCGCAGACATCATTTAACTGTTTCTGAATTTCGGTATGGGAGAGTGCTGTTTTTGATTTCTCAAAAACCTCTAAAACGGCTGTCTTTGCTGTAGTATTACGTGTAATTTTCATTCTGTAAAATATAAAAAATTTATCGCAACAATGTTGCTATTTAATAAAAAAGCATATATTTGCAACAATATTGCATTAGTAAAAACTCCAAAAATGAAAAAAATTACAATCTCTTTTTATGATATTTTAGGAATCTCAAGTGCCTTTATTTGTCTTGTACATTGTTTGATTTTTCCAATTTTGACAATCATACCTCTAGGGTTGAGTCACAATCCAATCATCGATTTATTGTTTGCTTCGATTGGTCTTTTTGCAATTCTCAAAATTATGAAAAAATCTTCTCTTTTGGTGTCTGCAATTTTAGTTGTTTCAATTAGCTTGATATGGATGAGTATATTATGTGAAATTATCTTTGAAATTCATCTGGATCTGATTTATTTCGGTGGTATTGGAATGATCATCGGACATTTATTAAATTATGTACAGCACAAAAAACAAAATCATTAAAAATATAATTATGGAACAGCTAAATTTTGAAGTGATAATTATAGGCGGAAGTTATAGCGGATTATCAGCTGCAATGGCTTTAGGACGTTCTTTGCGACACGTTTTGATTGTTGATAGTGGCTTGCCCTGTAACAGGCAGACACCGCATTCGCATAATTTTTTAACCCAGGATGGTGAAACGCCAGCTGCAATTTCGGCAAAAGCCAAATTACAGGTAGAACAATACAAAACGGTTCAATTTTATAATGGACTTGCTGTTAAAGCTATAAAAACCGAAACCGGATTTAAAATAACAACAGAATCAGGCAAAGTATTTACCTCTAAAAAAATCCTGTTTGCTACAGGTGTTAAGGATTTACTTCCGGAAATTAAAGGATTGTCGGAATGTTGGGGAATTTCAATTTTACATTGCCCGTACTGTCATGGCTATGAAGTGAAAGGTGAAAAAACCGCAATAGTTGCAAATGGCGAAATGGGATTCGAATACGCCAAAATGATTTCAAACTGGACGAAAGATTTAAGATTGCTGACCAACGGAAAATCAACTTTGACTTTGGAACAAACTGAAGTAGTAAAGAAAAACAATATTGAAATTATCGAATCAGAAATAGCATCTTTCGAACATGAAAACGGAATTGTACAGCAAATTGTTTTCAAAGATGATTCTAAAATTGATGTAAGAGCAGTTTACTACAGACCAGCAATGGAGCAACATTGCCAATTGCCCGAAGCTTTGGGATGTGATTTGAGTGAAAATGGATTGATTCAGGTTGATTTTATGCAAAAGACAACTATTGACGGAGTGTATGCAAGTGGCGACTGCACAACTCAAATGCGATCTGTGGCTTTTGCAGTTTCAACAGGATCTTTTGCCGGTGTTGCAATCAATTCAGCACTTATCAGCGAAAATTTCTCATAAGAAGGATTTAAAAAAAAGGGAAGTAATCAAATTTTCAAATTATTGAATTTAAAAACATTGTTTGTCGAATTTAATTTTTAGTTTTGTCTAAATTTAATTTTATAACAATGAAAACATCAATTTTAATATTGATTCTATTTGGTTTACAAATTTCATATGCACAAAATACCCGTACAATATCAGGTCATGTTTCGGGTGAAGGACAAAAAATGCAGGCTGTAAATGTTCAGTTATTGGGGACCAATTATAAAACGGTTACAGATAGTCTAGGATATTATGACTTCGAAAATATTCCAGCGGAAACGTATAAAATTCAGGTGACCTCGACTGGATTCAAACCAGTAACCCAAAAGATTTCTATTGTTGAAGGACAAAATATAACATTGGATTTTGAATTGGAAGACAATCAAAACGAACTTAACGAAGTAGTAGTTTCCGGAACTTTAAAACCAGTTAAACGATTAGAAAGTGCTGTTCCCGTTGAGGTTTATTCTACTGTTTTCTTCAAAAAGAATCCAACGCCAAGTATTTACGAAGCACTTCAAAACATCAATGGCGTTAGGCCGCAGCTGAATTGCGGGATCTGCAATACAGGTGATATTCACATCAACGGATTGGAAGGCCCATACACTTTGGTTTTGATTGATGGAATGCCAATTGTCAGCAGTTTGTCGACAGTTTACGGATTATCCGGGATTCCGAATTCATTGGTAGAAAGGATCGAAATCGTAAAAGGTCCGGCTTCTTCCCTTTACGGAAGTGAAGCAGTTGGCGGCTTGATCAATATCATTACCAAAAACCCAACGAATGCCCCGATATTCTCTGCGGATTATTTTACAACCAGTTATTTTGAAAGCAATCTCGATTTGGGAATGAAATTCAATGCCGGAAAAAAAGCCACTTCAATTTTAGGAATAAATTACTTCAATTACGATCAGGTTATCGACAAAGACCATGATAATTTTACCGATGTAACGCTTTCAGAACGGATTTCAGTTTTTAATAAATGGAGTTTTAAGCGAAATAACAATCGTTTATTTACGATCGCAGCACGTGGAATGTATGAAGATCGCTGGGGCGGCGATGTTAATTGGGAGAAAAAATATCGCGGAGGCGACGAAATTTACGGAGAAAGTATTTACACCAAAAGAGGTGAACTGATAGGAAGCTACCAATTGCCTTTTGAAGAAAAACTGATGCTTTCATTCTCCGGAAATGTGCATTATCAGGACAGCCGTTACGGAACAACATCGTATATCGCCAATCAAAAAATAGGTTTTCTGCAATTGACTTGGGATAAAAAAATCGGCCGAAATGATTTATTGGCCGGAATCGCCAGCCGTTATACCTATTACGACGATAATACCCCCGCAACAAAAGAAGCCGAAAGTACCTGGCTGCCTGGAATTTTCGTTCAGGACGAAATTACGATTTCTCCAAAAAGTCAGGTTTTGCTGGGAGCGCGTTATGATTATAACTCCATTCATGGATCCATTTTTACACCACGATTCGCTTATCGTTTCAAGGCAAACGAAAATTCCATCTTCAGATTGAACGCCGGAACAGGATTTCGTGTGGTGAATTTATTTACCGAAGACCACGCAGCACTTACAGGTTCCAGAGATGTTGTGATTGCAAATGATTTAAATCCGGAAAAATCAATCAATGCGAATCTGAATTACATTCAAAAGATAAATTTTTCAAACGGTACTTTTATCGGAATTGAAACCACAGCTTTTTATACGCGTTTCAGCAATAAAATCATATCCGATTATGAAACAGATCCGAATAAAATCATTTACGATAATATTGACGGATATGCCATAAGTCAGGGAATCAGCACCAATGTTGATGTGAATTTTACAAACGGATTAAAGTTTATTCTTGGTGCAACAATTTTGGATAATAAAAATGTCGAAAACGGAATTTCAGAAAGACCTTTTTTGACCGAGAATTTCACCGGAACCTGGAGTGTTTCCTATAAAATACAACCTTGGAATTTATTACTGGATTACACCGGAAATGTGTACAGCCCAATGAAACTGCCTTTGTTGAGCGAATACGACCCAAGAAATCCGGAATCGCCCTGGTACAGTATTCAAAATATTCAGTTTACCTATTCGGGTTGGAAAGATTTTGAAATATATGCAGGTGTTAAAAATTTGCTGAACTTTACGCCAAAGCAAAATAATCCGTTTTTGATTTCAAGAGCGAATGATCCTTTTGATAAAAATGTACAATACGATTCGGCCGGAAAAGTATTGGTAACGCCTGATAATCCTTACGGTTTGACTTTTGATACAACTTATGTTTACGGGCAAAACCAGACAATTCGAGGATTTTTTGGATTTCGATATACTTTTAGATAAATATTTAAACACATAGAAAACATAGTTTTTTCTCTTTTTGATTAAGGTTAAAATAAATGACAAATCATTTACACGTAGCTATGTGTTTTTTAAATTAGTAAAACGCCTTTTTACCCTCTGAAATATATGTTTCTATGTGTTTAAATAACTTTTTTATTCAGTTACAGCTCACACAAATGAAAAAACTAGCGATGCTTATCTTCTTTTTTGGGATTACTTCTTTAGGATTCTGCCAGCTTCAAAACAGAACATTTGAAGAGATCGGAGCTTTACAGCAAATTCAAAACCGAAAAACAATCGTTTTTATCCATACCGATTGGTGCCAGTTTTGCCAGCGAATGAAACAAACAACCTTCAAAAAGCCGGAAATCATCGAAAAACTAAACTCTAATTTTTATTTTATTGATTTTAATGCCGAGGAAAAACGAGATATTCGTTTTAATAATCAGATATTTAAATACCAGCCCACAGGAAATAATGTCGGCGTTCATGAAATGGCTTTACAACTCGGAACTATGAACAATCAGATTGTTTATCCGGTTTTATGTGTTTTGAATGAAAAAAACGAAATTATCCTGCAGTACAACAACTATCTAAGCCCATCCGATTTTAAAGTGCTTTTAGAAAAGTTGAAAGAATAAATTTCCGTATTTTTGAGGATGAATTCTTCGCAAATCCAACACTTCGACTATATTTTTACCGGAACAGGACTGTCGGCAATGATGACCGTTTACAAAATGGTATTGTCCGGAAAGTTCACAGACAAATCGATTTTGCTGTTGGATGAAAATGCCAAGAAAACCAATGACAGAACCTGGTGTTTTTGGGCTAAAGAAGAAACAATCTGGAATTCAATTATTTCTAAAAAATGGAATTCGGCATTATTCGCCAATGAAGATTTCAGACGGAATTTAGATTTGGAACCTTATCAATACAATCAAATTCGGGGATTGGATTTCTATAATTTTGTTTTTGAAGCACTTTCAAAACATTCCAACATTACTTTTCTAAATGAAAAAGTAACCGATATTAACGAACTCGAAACCCATGTTTTTGTGGGAACTGAAGCCAATCGTTACACAGGTGATTATTTGTTCAACAGTATTTACACGAAGGCTTTGGCTTTAAATCAAAACAAATATCCCGTTTTACAACAGCATTTTACAGGCTGGTTTGTTAAAAGTGAAACAGAAATCTTCAATCCTGATCAGGCTACTTTCATGGATTTTTCTGTTGAACAAAGAGGAAATACACGTTTTATGTATGTGCTGCCTACCTCAAAAAAAGAGGCTTTGGTAGAATATACATTGTTTTCGGAAAATTTGCTGCCAAAAGAAGAATACGAAAATGAGATTCAGATTTACTTAAGAAACCTTGGAGCTGATCAATATGAAATCATCGAAAAGGAGCAGGGCAGTATTCCAATGACCTGTTATCCATTTTGGAAAAAAAACACCAAAAGAGTCCTGAATATAGGAACTGCCGGCGGATGGACCAAAGCAAGTACCGGTTATACATTTAGAAATTCAGATAAAAAGTCAACAGAATTGGTAATGTTTCTTCAAAAAGAAAATTTCAAAATGTCATCATTCCATAAAAAAAACAAATTTTGGTGGTATGATTTATTGCTTTTGGATATACTTTATCGTCATAATGAATTGGGAAGTTCTATCTTTTCTTCAATGTTTAGAAATGGAAATCCCGCTTTGATTTTTAAGTTTTTAGATGAAGAGACCAATTTTATTGAAGATGTTAAAGTTATTTTAAAGTGTCCTAAAATTCCGTTTTTAAAAGCGTTATTTAGAGTGATTTTTCTTTCAAAATAAACTTAACCAAAACAAAGCCTTGAAAAATATTATTTTAGGAATGAGCCTCTTTTTTACTCTTTTTTCTTTTGCACAAGTATCAACAAACAAAGTGCATGATGCTATTATAGAAGAATTTTTGACCAATTGTGCTGAAAAGCATAACTATAGATTTGAAATGTCTGAATGGCAAGACTGTCTGGATCAGGGTTTAAAAAAAGACAGCACTGTTGCTTATTTATGGCAACAAAAAGCGATGCCGTATTTTAAATGCAAAAAATACGAAGTTGGAATGCCCTATTTAAATAATGCCGTTTTGTATAACAAACAGGAATGGCTTCCGTATCGCGCTTTTATGAAATGCATTTTTTCAAAGAATTACAAAGAAGCTATTATAGATTTCGAAGAATGCATAAAACTATATGGAAACGGATACAGAATGGATCACACCTATAGTTTTTACATTGGACTGTGTTATCTGCAATTAAATGAATACGAAAAAGCAGAAAAGCTTTTTGATGATTATGTTGCTGATATTTACAAAAACAGACAGCAATTAGAGCATCCTACCGCGTATTTTTATCAGGGAATTGCCAAGTATGAATTGAAAAAATGGGATGAAGCAATAGCTGTTTTTGATAAAGCATTAAAAATTTATCCACAGTTTTCAGATGCCAAATATTACAAGGCAATTTGTTGGCTTAAACAAGGAAAGCCGAGGGAAGAAGCTATAGCTTTGATTAATATTGCAAAAGAAGATGCTGCAAAAGGCTATACGATTAATGAGGACAAAACAATTTATGAGACGTATCCGTATCAAATCAAGTTTAGCAAATAATTAAGTAAAGATTAATTTTATCTCTTAGTTTGATACTTTCGGACTTTCGGACTTTGAAACTTTCGACTTCCATCAATCGAACTATAACAAAACTTTATACCACAAATTAAGTAGTTGCAACTAAACTTTGTAACTTTGCAAAATCAAAAGTAAAATTTAAAAGATAAAAATATGTATCCAGAAGAAATGGTAAAACCAATGCAGGCTGAATTGACCTCTGCAGGTTTTCAAGATTTACATAGTGCTGACGCTGTAGATAATGCTATCAAAGCTGAAGGTACCACTTTAGTAGTTGTAAACTCTGTTTGTGGTTGTGCTGCAAGAAATGCACGTCCGGGAGCAAAAATGAGTTTAGAAGGTGCTAAAAAACCTGATCACTTAATTACAGTTTTTGCTGGTGTTGACAAAGAAGCGGTTGATGCTGCAAGACAGCATATGTTTCCTTTTCCTCCATCATCGCCTTCTATGGCTTTGTTCAAAAACGGAGAATTGGTTCACATGTTAGAGCGTCACCACATCGAAGGACGTCCGGCTGAATTAATCGCTGAGAATTTACAAGATGCTTTTAACGAGTTCTGTTAATTCTAAAGGTTTGAAATTATATGAAGACTGTCTATTTATTTAGGCAGTCTTTTTTATTAGAAGCTATTCCAGCTGTCCGCTATATCTTTTGTGCCGAACCCCGGCACAAAAGGATGCCGCTTCCATCCGGGCTAAAAATCAAAATTTCAAAGACCTTTGGTTTTTCATGATTTTAAACTCAGAATCTTGCAGCTTAGGAGCTTTTTCCTAACTTTGCACCTTCAAAAAAATAATTTCTAAACTTAAAACTGTTTATAGCATGCAACTGTACAACACTTTGAGCGCAGAAGAAAGAGCCATCATGATCGATGATGCCGGTAAACAGCGACTAACGCTGTCTTTCTATGCGTATGCCAAAATTCAAGATCCCAAAAAATTTCGCGATGATTTATTTCTAGCCTGGAACGCACTAGATGCTTTAGGCCGAATTTACGTTGCCACCGAAGGAATAAATGCCCAAATGAGTATTCCCGAAGAAAACCTGGAAGCTTTCAGGACCACTCTTGAAGCGTATGATTTCATGAAAGGCATCCGTTTGAACGAAGCGGTAGAACATGATGACCATTCCTTTTTAAAACTGACCATAAAAGTTCGGGACAAAATTGTCGCTGACGGTTTAAACGACGAAACTTTTGATGTAACCAACATAGGCGTTCACCTAAAAGCCAAAGAATTCAATGAAATTCTGGATGATCCAAATACCATTGTAGTTGATTTTAGAAATCATTACGAAAGTGAAGTAGGACATTTTAAAAATGCCATTACTCCAGATGTTGAGACTTTTAGAGAAAGTCTGCCGATTATCAACGAACAGCTTCAAAATCATAAAGAAGATAAAAACCTGGTGATGTACTGCACAGGCGGAATTCGTTGTGAAAAAGCCAGTGCTTATTTCAAGCATCAGGGTTTCAAAAACGTTTTTCAGTTAGAAGGCGGAATCATCAATTACGCCAAACAGCTTAAAGAAGAAGGTTTAGAAAGTAAATTCATCGGAAAAAACTTTGTATTTGATAATCGTCTCGGTGAAAGAATCACAGAGGATATTATTTCGCAATGCCACCAATGCGGAAAACCTTGCGACAATCACACCAATTGTGAAAATGACGGCTGTCATTTGTTGTTTATTCAGTGTGATGAATGTAAATCGGCGATGGAAAACTGCTGTTCTGCAGAATGTTTGGAAGTAGTAAACATGCCTTTGGTTGATCAGGTAAGGTTAAGAGCCGGAATACAGGTAGGGAATAAAGTTTTCAGAAAAGGAAAATCAGAAAATTTGAAATTCAAGCATTCTGGCGACTTGCCGGAAACTGCTTTGGCAACAGCTCAAACCCGAGGCGTAGCCGAACGGAGCGGAGCTAAAACCGCCGATATTCGCCAAAAGGTAAAAGTCAAAAAAGTATTGCTTGGAAAAGCAGAGCATTATTACGTTAAGGCGCAGGTAGGACAATTTACAGTTGAAAATAGCGAACTGAATGCAGGCGACAAGATCTTAATTTCAGGACCAACAACCGGTGAGCAGGAATTGGTTTTAGACAAAATCATCGTTGATGGAGCAGAAACCAAATCTGCTAAAATTGGTGATAAGGTTACTTTTGAAGTGCCTTTCAGAATTAGATTGTCAGATAAAGTATATAAGATTTTAGGATAGTTTATCCTGACACTTTTGTCAACAAAATTGAAAAGAGATTCGCTTATAAACTTAGAATTCTTTAAAGAATAAAACCCTATTCTGTAGCCATACAAAATAGGGTTTTCATCTTATTCGTTGGAAAAATCAAGCTCATCAAAATCTTCAATTTCAGATAGCTTAATCAATTTTGTTCTACTGATTTTAGTTTCTTTTTATCAAAAATTTCATCATCATCGTAAGTATTTTTATTGATGTTTTGGATTCTTAGATCCCAAATTTAGCATCAATATTATGCTTTTCAGCATACGCTTTTCCAGCATTCATTAATTTGGAAAACCTGACATCAGCTTCAGTTTGAGTTGAGGCATCAAAATCGGATATTGCTTTTTGAATTTCTTCAGGTGATGCTTTTTCGTCCTTCATTTTAGCAATTGGCAAATAACCTTCCTTTTGTTTGGCAATTACATAAGAAAATAAGTCTTTAGATGCCTGAAGCATTTCTTTATTGTCATCATCTTCCGTTATATCATTAATTTTTTTTAATTGAATTTCTAAATTTGATATGTCGTATTTAAAAGCATCCTGATAAGAAGACGGAATCATCTTTTTTTGGCTTTCATCATAAACCAGAGCTTCAGATTCCAGCTTACTGCTGATTTCTTTACTGCCAAATCGAGATAACAAATTCGAATTTAGAACCGCAATATCAAAAGTTTTCTCTGGTGAAAAGTTGCTACAGGAAGTAGAAACTAGACTTCCAGCGATTAGTATTAAAACTATAATAGAGTTGTTTAAGATTTTTTTCATTTTTTAATTCTGTTTATTATTTATCCTTTTAATATTTTGCTTTTCTCACTTTCAAATTCTTCCGAAGTCAGAATTCCGGCATCTAAAAGTTCTTTTAAATCCAGTAATGCTTTTTTCTTTGCTTCCATAGCATTTTCTGAATCTGTTTTTTGAGGCTCTTCTTTCTGAATTGGCGTTACAACCGTTCCGGAAGGCGCATATTTCAGAATCAATTCGGTAATTTCATTGAAACCTTTTACATTCGAATAATCAATTGCTTTTTGTTCTTTTACATTTACGATTAAAGCATCAGCTTTGTTTTCCAATAAATATTTTACCACATCTTTCTTTCCGTTGGCTGCACTGTAATGCAAAGGTGTATTTCCGGATTCGTCCTGGATATTGATGTTGGCTCCGGCTTCAATCAATAATTTTACCATGCTTAAATTGCCTTTCTTGGTGGCGACATGCAGTAGACTTTCTCCGCCATACGTATAAGAACTGTTTAGTGTAAAACTAGAATCGTTTGAAATATTAGTCGCACTGACAATCCAATCCAGGTAGTCGTTCATAGAAGAAGTGTCCTGAGCTACTGGTTTGCTGTAATTAACATCAACTCCGTTTTCTAAAAACAAAGACACAATCTCTTTTTGATTATTCGAGCATGTGTACCAAATAGGTGAGTATCCATTATTGTTGGAAGTAAAAACATCCGCGCCTCTTTCGACTAATAATTTGGCAAGCATTCGATTGGTTTCATAACAGGCAATTAAAAGCGCATTTTCTCCCGAATGATTTACATGATTAATAGCTGCACCATTATCTAAAAGCAAGCTCACCATTGGAATCGATTTGGTATAACAAGCGTAAATCAACGGGTTATTTCCTTGCTTGTCGGTCACATTAATATCAGCTCCTTTGTCTAAAAGCAACTGAATAATTTCGCGGTTTAATTTTGTAGAGGCTAATAATAACGGAGTTTCTCCATTGTTATTCAGTAAATTAACGTCAACTCCGGCTTCTAGCAACTTTGTTGCAATTTCAATTTGAGCTGTCTGAACTACTAAATGTAAAAGACTGTTTCCGTATTTATCGTTTTTGGTAATTTCTGCTCCATTTTCTAAAAGATACAAAGCGGTTTGTTTCTGTTTTTGAAGACAGGCAAAGTACAAAGGCGTTTCTCCCTGATGATCTTCGTAATTAATATCGGCACCGTCTTCGGTCAGGATTTTTACAATATCCAGATATCCTCTGTGAGCTGCATAATGAATTGCGGTTCTTCCTTTCTCGTCCGTATATTTTACATCTACTTCTTTATTCTGAAGAAGCAATTGGGCTATTTTTCTGTTCCCGTTTTCGCAGGCAATTATAAATGACATTGACATGTATGAGAGTTTTAAATTTATTGTTTCATCAAAATTTCTACCGTTTTAATTTTCAAATTATCTCCGGAAGCTATCGTTAAAGCCGTTTCGTCTTTATCATTTGTAATTGAAATATCAGCTCCTTGTTCCAATAGTAACTTTACTTTTCGATAAGTTTCTTTCGCCATTTCTGCATCATAATTAACGTTATAAGCACATACTTTATGCAAAATGGTATTTCCCTGGTTGTCTTGTTCGTTCACATCCAAAGAAACATTGTCTAAAACCGATTTCAGGATATCCGATTTCTTTTCTACAATAAAATCAATTCCCGATTTAGGCTGTCCGTAATATTGCGCACAAAAGTTTACGTCAGCGCCATCAGACAATAATCTTTCTAAAAACCTGATATCACTTTCCGAACCAGAAACAGAACTGATAAAATTAGTCAATAATGTTCGTCCGTCTTTGTTCACAATATTAAAATCAGGTGAAGAAATTGAGGCTAAAGAATCATACATTTCATAAGAAAACTGCTCCGCAACAGCGTAATAAAAAGCAGTGTTGTTCTGATTGTCGGTTTCGTTTGAATCGGCACCATTTTCAAGGAAAAATATAATTAATTCTTTTTTATTTCTTTTAACCGCAGCTATAAGCGGAGTAGTGCCAACAATGTTTTTCTCGTTAATGTCAACTCCATTTTCAAGAAGCAATTTGATGTATTCTTTTACTTTCTCTGCATCTAAACCGTATGTGTTTAGTGTTTTGAAAATTAAATTTTCTCCGGCATTGTTTTTATATTGGGTATTTGCACCGAAATCATCAATTAAAACTTTAATAATTTTTGGAGAAATACCTTTTTCAAGGAAGTATCCCAATAAAGTCTGATCGCTTATTTCGTCATTAATGTTATCTATTTTTGACATTAATTCTTTGAAAAAAGAAATCGATTCTTCGTCATCCTTTAGATAAAGACTCAAAGGAGCAAAAATGGATTTGTCAAAACTGTCCAATTCGTAAATATCAGTTTCGATAATGCGGGCTTTTATTAATTTTTCAATGAAATCAATTTCTTTGGCTTCAATTATTTTAGCTGTGATTTGAGAAAAATTGTTTTTTAGATATTGTTCATTAAAATTTTCTCCGTTATTTAGACATTCTCTGGCCTGGTCAAATTTTCCCTGAAAAAGGAAATTTTCAATCTGGTTTTGTGTTTGCATTTGAATATATTTAAAAATGAAAGTTTAAGTTTTCAATTCAGGTTTGTTTGTAATTATTGACTTTACAAATGATGCTGTAAGATAAAACATAAAATTCACAAATATATTTCAGGATAAAAAGTAAAAATTACATTTTAACCAATAAAACAAGCGGAATACAATTTTTGAGCAAAAATATTATAAAGCTCGAAGCAAACCTGACAGCTGAATTATGAAAAATGGATGTAATAAAGAGGGATATTTTATTTAACAGGGCTTTAGTTTTAATCGATAAAAAGCAAACTAAAAAAAATACTATCTTTACCGATCAAACGTTTATGAACTTAAGTTGCACTTTCGCAACACTACATATAGAATTATGGCATGTACAAGTTGTTCAACCTCAGATGGCGGCGCACCAAAGGGTTGTAAAAATAATGGTACTTGCGGCACCGACAGCTGCAATAAATTAACGGTTTTTGACTGGCTCGCAAACATGAGTCCGTCTAATGGAGAGGCAATTTTTGACTGTGTTGAGGTTCGTTTTAAAAACGGGCGCAAGGAATTTTTTAGAAATACAGAGAAATTGACTTTAAGTATTGGTGATATTGTAGCAACTGTTGCATCACCTGGACATGATATCGGAATTGTGACTTTGACAGGCGAATTGGTAAAAATTCAAATGAAGAAAAAAGGAGTGAATCCTAATAGCAATGAAGTACCTAAAATTTACCGAAAAGCATCTCAAAAAGATATTGATATCTGGTCTGTAGCGCGTGATCGCGAGGAACCAATGAAAGTTCGTGCCCGTGAATTGGCAATCCAGCACAAATTGGAAATGAAAATCTCGGATATCGAATTTCAGGGAGACGGATCAAAAGCTACATTTTATTATACTGCAAATGACAGGGTCGATTTTAGACTTTTGATTAAGGATTTTGCAAAAGAATTCAGTACAAGAGTCGAAATGAAACAAGTAGGTTTTCGTCAGGAAGCTGCTCGTTTAGGCGGAATTGGTTCTTGCGGACGTGAACTTTGCTGTTCAACATGGCTAACTGATTTTAGAAGTGTCAATACATCGGCAGCACGTTACCAACAGCTTTCTTTGAATCCACAAAAATTAGCGGGACAATGCGGAAAATTAAAGTGTTGTCTGAATTATGAACTGGATACATACATGGATGCTTTAAAGGATTTTCCGGATTACGATACGAAATTAGTAACCGAAAAAGGAGATGCAATCTGTCAAAAACAAGATATTTTTAAAGGTTTAATGTGGTTTGCCTACACGAACAATTTTGCCAACTGGCATGTTTTAAAAATCGATCAGGTAAAAGAAATTATATCAGAAAACAGACAAAAAAACAAGGTTTCTTCATTGGAGGATTTTGCAATAGAAATTACTACAGAACCTGAAAAAGACTTCAACAATGCAATGGGTCAGGAAAGTTTAACCCGTTTTGACCAGCCGAAAAAGAAGAAAAAGCCAAACCGCAAACGTAAACCGGGTGATAATGTCGCTGTTGCTAATGCAATTGTTCCAAACGGAAATAAAATCCAGGCGAACAAGCCACAATCACCAAATAATAATAAACCATCGGGAACTCCAAACAAGCCTAATAAGCAGAATCAGCCGAAAAAAGCAAACAATTCGAATGATAAAAAACCGAATGAACCAAGAAAACCTATAATTATTACTAAAAATGAGAATAAAAATTAGCGGAATCCTCATTCTGGTAGCGATACTTCTTTTTTCTTGTGATAAAAAAAGAGTATTTGATGAATATAAATCTGTTGGAAGTGCCTGGCACAAAGACAGTATTGTTACTTTCGATTTACCGGTTTTAGATTCTACAAAACGTTACGATTTATTTGTGAATTTAAGGGACAACAACAATTATCCTTTCAATAACCTGTTCCTAATTGTGGCCATAGAAATGCCAAACGGATTTACTAAAGTAGATACGCTGGAATACCAAATGGCAAATCCTGACGGAACGCTTCTGGGAAACGGTTTTACTGATATTAAAGAAAGTAAACTGTACTTAAAAGAAGGTGTGAAATTCAGAGGAAAATATAAAGTACATATCAAGCAGGCGGTCAGGGAGTCAGGAAAAATCCCCGGCGTTCAGGAATTGGAAGGTATTACAGATGTAGGTTTTAGAATAGAACAAAAAGATTTAAAATAGTTATGGCTGTCAAAAAAAACAATCAATCAAATAGTACAAAAGACGTTAAATACTATCAAAAGAAATTTTGGAGAATTTTTGCATACGCTTTACTGGGCATTTTAGCTTTCTTCTTATTTGCATCCTGGGGCCTTTTCGGTTCCATGCCTTCTTTTGAAGATTTAGAAAATCCCGATTCTAATCTGGCTACAGAAATTATTTCATCTGACGGAGTAGTGATTGGTAAGTACTTTAAAACCAACAGATCACAGCTTAAATATTCTGATTTGCCGAAAAATCTTGTAGAAGCATTGGTTGCGACAGAAGATGCACGTTTCTATGAGCATTCAGGAATTGATGGACGCGGAACTTTAAGAGCTGTTTTTACTTTAGGAACAAATGGCGGAGCAAGTACACTGACACAGCAATTAGCGAAACAATTATTCCATGGTGAAGGATCCAGATTTTTGCCTTTCAGGATTGTACAAAAAATAAAAGAGTGGATTATCGCTATTCGTCTTGAAAGACAATATACCAAAAACGAAATTTTGGCGATGTATTGCAACGTATATGACTTCGGAAATTATTCAGTTGGAGTAAGTTCTGCAGCACAAACCTATTTTTCCAAAGAACCAAAAGATTTAACTGTGGATGAATCGGCAATTTTGGTCGGAATGTTCAAGAATTCGGGATTATATAATCCGGTTCGTAATCCGGAAGGAGTAAAAAACCGCAGAAACGTGGTACTTTCTCAAATGGCAAAAGCCAAAATGATTACAGACGATCAAAAAGAAAAATATCAGGCACTACCTATCGCTTTAAAATTCAAATTAGAAAGCCACCGTGAAGGAACAGCCACTTATTTCAGGGAATATCTTCGTGATTACATGAAAAAATGGGTAGCTGAAAATAAAAAACCGGATGGTTCTGATTACGATATCTACAAAGACGGTCTGAAAATATACACGACTATCGATTCAAGAATGCAGGCGCATGCCGAGGAAGCGGTTTCTGAACACATGAAAAATCTTCAACAACAGTTTTTTATTGAAATGAAAACCAATAAAAATGCCCCTTTTGTTAATATTACCAAAGCAGAAACAGACAGAATCATGATGCAGGCGATGAAAAATTCTACACGCTGGGCTATCATGAAGGATATGGATAAAAGCGAGGATGATATCATTGCTTCCTTCAAGGTTAAAACAAGAATGCGCATTTTTACCTGGAAAGGGGAACGGGATACAACGATGACTCCAATGGATTCAATTCGCTACTACAAACACTTTTTACAGTCCGGTTTAATGGCGATGGAGCCACAGACAGGAGCAATTAAAGCCTGGGTTGGCGGAATCAATTATAAATACTTCCAATATGATCACGTAGGACAGGGAGCAAGACAAGTGGGTTCTACTTTCAAACCTTTTGTATATGCAACCGCTATCGAACAACTGAATATGTCTCCTTGCGATTCAATCCTTGACGGACCTTTTATGATTCGCAAAGGCCGCCACCATGTAACAGCAGACTGGGAACCAAGAAACTCCAATAACAGTTACCGCGGAATGGTGACTTTAAAACAAGGTCTTGCAGGTTCCATTAACACAGTATCCGCAAAATTAATAGACAGAACGGGTCCTGAAGCTGTTGTAGAACTAACAAAAAAATTAGGAGTTAAAACTGAAATTCCGGTTCAGCCATCGATCGCATTAGGTGCGGTGGATATTACCGTTGAAGATATGGTAGCTGCCTACAGTACATTTGCCAATCAGGGTGTGTATGTAAAACCGCAATTTTTAAGCCGAATCGAGAATAAAAGTGGAGAGGTGATTTACGAACCAATTCCGGAATCGCACGACGTCTTAAATAAGGATATTGCCTTCGCCGTAATCAAATTACTTCAGGGTGTTACAGAAACAGGATCCGGTGCGCGTTTACGTACGCAGGGCGGTGGAAGTGGAGATAACAGATGGACAGGTTATCCGTACATGTTCACTAACCCGATTGCAGGTAAAACTGGAACAACACAAAACCAGTCTGATGGTTGGTTCATGGGAATGGTACCTAACTTAGTAACCGGAGTCTGGGTAGGTTGTGAAGACCGTTCAGCACGTTTCAAAAGCCTTACTTACGGTCAGGGAGCTACGGCAGCCTTGCCGGTTTGGGGTTATTTTATGAAAAAATGTTATGCTGATCCGGCTTTAAAGGTTTCAAAAGCAGATTTCGAGCGTCCTGCCAATCTTTCCATAAAAGTAGATTGTTATGTACGACCTGCTGTTGTAAAAGATACTACACAAACAGAACAAAATACAGACGAATTCGAATTGTAGTTTAAGTTCTTTTTAAATAAAAAATATCCTTTTGTGGCTTCTGAAATTCGGAAGGGTACAAAAGGATATTTTTTTAGAAGCTATTTCCCGCTATACGTTATATCTTTTGTGCCGAACCCCGGCACAAAAGGATATCGCTCCTATCGGGGCTAGGGCTTTATTTTTCATAACGACACTTATTTTGATCTAAAAATTGTATTTTTAATAAAAATTTCAGTCAAAAAAGACAAATTATTATGATTGCGAAAAAAGTAGAAACTGTTCACGATGCCATAAAAGGATTCGAATCCGGAATGACAATCATGTTTGGTGGTTTCGGTTTATGCGGAATACCAGAAAACACGATTGCAGCCTTAGTTAATACAACCATTTCAGATCTGACCTGTATTTCGAATAATGCAGGAGTTGATGATTTTGGTCTGGGACTGCTTCTTCAAAAGAGACAAATCAAAAAAATGATTTCTTCGTACGTTGGAGAAAATGCCGAGTTCGAACGCCAGATGCTTTCGGGAGAATTGGAAGTTGAACTAACGCCACAAGGAACTTTAGCCGAACGCTGTCGCGCTGCACAAGCCGGAATTCCAGCTTTCTTTACACCAGCAGGCTACGGAACCGAAGTCGCAGAAGGAAAAGAAGTTAGGGAATTCAACGGAAAAATGCACATAATGGAAGAAGCTTTCAAAGCCGATTTTGCCATAGTTAAAGCATGGAAAGGCGATGAAGCCGGTAATTTAATCTTTAAAGGAACCGCCAGAAACTTCAATGCCTGTATGGCCGGTGCTGCAAAAATAACGATTGCAGAAGTGGAAGAATTGGTTCCGGTTGGAACTTTAGATCCCAATCAGATTCATATTCCGGGAATCATGGTACAGCGTATTTTTCAGGGAGAAAAGTTTGAAAAACGTATTGAACAACGCACCGTAAGACAAAGAGGGTAATTAGATAATTAATGTTGAGCGGAAGTAGAGCATTATCTAATTATCAAATTTTCTAATTGACACATTAAAAATTGACACATTGTAAATATGTTAACAAAAGAAGACATTGCAAAACGAATTGCAAAAGAAGTAAAAGACCGTTATTTTGTCAACCTGGGTATCGGGATTCCAACTCTGGTTGCCAATTATGTTCGGGAAGATATTTCGGTTGAATTTCAAAGCGAAAACGGTGTTTTGGGCATGGGTCCTTTTCCTTTTGCGGGAGAAGAAGATGCCGATATCATAAACGCAGGAAAGCAAACGATTACAACACTTCCAGGAGCGAGCTTTTTTGACTCCGCTTTTAGTTTCGGAATGATCCGAAGCCAAAAAGTTGATTTGACTATTCTCGGTGCTATGGAAGTTTCAGAAAATGGCGATATTGCCAACTGGAAAATTCCGGGCAAAATGGTAAAAGGGATGGGTGGTGCCATGGATTTGGTGGCTTCCGCCGAAAACATCATAGTCGCCATGATGCATGTCAACAAAGCAGGAGAATCTAAAATCCTTAAAAAATGTACTTTGCCATTAACAGGCGTAGGCTGCGTTAAAAAAGTAGTAACCGAGTTGGCGGTTCTCGAAGTGACAGAAAAAGGTTTTAAGCTCTTAGAACGCGCGCCAGGTATTTCTGTCGAACACATCATTGCTTCAACTGAAGCCGAGTTGATTATAGATGGGGAAATTCCTGAGATGATATTTTAAAAAAACGAATCATAAGTCAGCAAAAAATTCAAAAACAATGAAAAATTTAAAAATTAATCAAAATCTACAATATTTTTCTGCTTTAGGATTTTATGAAAATGGAATTTCTCTAGTAAAAATGATCTCTGAAAATACTGGAAACAAAGCACTTGAAATTGCTCCTGTAGCTGCCGTAAATGTTAGCTTTGCTGCTGAATTATTGTTGAAACTTATATGTCATTTAGACACAACTAAAACAATACATGAACACAAGCTTAATAAAATCTTCCAATCTCTTGATAAAGATCTTCAACAAGAAATTGAAAAAAAATATAATGAAAATAAATTAGATTCTACAAACGATTTAAAAACTATAAAATTAGCATTCAACACAGAGGAGAATAATCCTGAAGATCAAACTAGCAATTTTGATATCAATGATCTAGTATTAGATGATCTATTAAATATTCATAGCGAGGGTTTTGTAAAGTGGAGATATGCTTACGAAGTTGAAAACAAATATTACAGTTATGAATTTAATTTCAATTTGATGAATGAATTTATAAAAGCATTATTATTTATCATTGAAATGAAAACTAAAGATGTAAAGGCATGAATAAAGATAGTGTGGAGAACAAATGTTTTAAAGTAAGACTCATCAAGTTTCTAGGTTTTGTTGCATGATAGTTTTGTTTTTAAGTAATTGTACAGGATCATTAAAATATTCTTGGGTAAGAAAATTAAACAACAAAAACCGCCCAATAAGGCGGTTTTTTTATCATTTTAAACTTAGAATCTCAGTCACTTAGCAACTCTTAGCCCCTCAACCTACAAATTCTCAAAAAAGTCATTCCCTTTATCATCAGTAATGATAAAAGCAGGGAAATCTTTTACAGTAATTTTTCGAACAGCTTCCATTCCTAATTCTTCAAAATCAACCACTTCAACTTTTAGGATATTATCCTGCGCTAAAATTGCAGCCGGACCTCCGATAGAACCTAAATAAAATCCGCCGTATTTGTTGCAGGCGTCTGTAACTTGTTTGGTACGGTTTCCTTTTGCGAGCATAATCATGCTTCCGCCATGTTTTTGGAATTCATCGACATACACGTCCATACGACCTGCGGTTGTTGGTCCAAAACTTCCTGAGGCCATTCCGTCCGGAGTTTTTGCAGGTCCTGCGTAATAAACAGGATGATTTTTAAAGTATTCCGGCATTGGTTTTCCGGCTTCCAGCATTTCCATAATTTTAGCATGAGCTATATCACGGGCAACAATCACGGTTCCGTTTAGTTTTAAACGTGTTTTGATTGGATATTGAGTAAGTTTTGCCAGCATATCAGCCATTGGCATATTTAAGTCTATTTCAACCGGAGCTTCTAAATGTGGAGCTGTTTCCGGTAAAAACTGTTTCGGATTAACTTCTAATTGCTCAACGTAGATTCCGTCTTTGGTAATTTTTCCTTTGATATTTCTATCGGCAGAACAAGAAACTCCCAATCCAACCGGACAAGAAGCAGCGTGACGTGGCAAACGTATTACACGTACGTCATGCGTAAAATATTTTCCACCAAACTGAGCGCCAATGGCACTTTCCTGGCAAATTTGCTGTACTTTTTGTTCCCATTCGATATCACGAAAGGCCTGACCCGACATGTTTCCGGTAGTTGGCAAATGATCATAATATCCTGCAGATGCTTTTTTAACGGCGCTCAGGTTCGCTTCCGCAGAAGTTCCTCCAATGACCAAAGCCAAATGATAAGGCGGACAAGCCGATGTTCCTAAATCTTTAATCTTTGCACGAACGAAAGCATCCATCGATTTTTCGTTCAATAATGACTTTGTCTGTTGGTATAAATAGGTTTTGTTAGCAGATCCTCCACCTTTCGCCATGAACAAAAACTCATAAGAAGTTCCTTTTTTTGCATAAATATCAATTTGAGCCGGAAGATTCGAACCGGAATTCTTTTCTTCAAACATCGAAATAGGAACAATCTGTGAATAACGTAAATTACGTTTTTGGTACGTATTAAAAATTCCTCTGCTCAGCCATTCTGCATCGTCAACACCTGTATAGATGCTTTCACCTTTTTTAGCCATTACGATTGCCGTCCCGGTATCCTGGCAGCTTGGTAATTGTCCTTCGGCCGCAACCGAAGCATTTTGAAGTAAATTATACGCTACAAATCGGTCGTTGTCTGTCGCTTCAGGATCATCCAGAATTTTTCTTAGTTTTTGTAAATGCGATGTTCTCAACATGAACGAAACATCGGTTAAGGCTTCTTCAGCCAATAATTCCAAACCTTTTGGATCAACGGTTAAAATTTCTCGTTCTCCAAATTGTTCTACTTTTACAAAATCTGAGGTAATCTTGCGGTATTGCGTTTCATCCTTTAAAATAGGATAAGGATCCTGGTATATAAAATCAATCATTTCTTGGTTTTTTGGCAAAGTTAAAAATTATTTACCTAAGAAAGAATTTGAATTATACCTGTTGGAAAGTTTATTGTTGGTTATGAAACTCATCAAATCCCATCTTTTTTTCAAAATAAGGCTTGTCTTTTGCCGAAAGTAATTTCTTTTTCCATTGATTTCCTTTTAATGAAAATGAAATGGAATCAGAATATTTTAAAATTCCGGAATCTTCAGCATCATCATCTCCGGGTTCAAAAGAAACAGTTTTACAATAGAAAATTTTAGGATCTGTATTGGAATCTTCGCTTACAAATTCTGTCCAGCTTCCCCAACCGCTGTCTGACATGGATTGCCAATGATGTACAAGCTGCAGATCATTGTTTTTGAAATAATATAAATAATTATCAAACATATAACCACATGCAGGATATCCGAAATCAATCTTGATAAAAGGAGTGTTTTTATCGGAGTCGTATTTCAAACCGTATGATCCGCTCCATTGCGAACCTTTTTCATATCCTTTGATGGTTACTTTCGAAGAAGCTATTTTGTTTTTATTCTGGTAAAAGTCAAGTCTAAATTTCGATGTGATAATGCTGTCTTTATCTGCTTTTTGTTCTTTAAGATGTGCTAGAATATGAGTAATAACAGCTTTTTTATCTTCCGAAAGCAGAATCGTATCTGTTTTTAATGAAATTTCTTCTTTTTCATTCGTATTTACAGGAACGGCTTTTGGAACTTCAATACCTGTATAAGCGGCAGTCTGAGCTATTTTTTGCTCTTTCTGGCAACCCGCAAGGATTAATAAAATGAAAAGATGTTTTAGTTTCATATTTTTCGAAATCAAATATTAAAAAAACCACGTCGCCACAAAAATCGCCGTAATTACGCAAATTACATCTACCAAAAGCATAGTGCCTAAAGCGTAACGTGTATTTTTAATATTTACTGAACCAAAATAAACCGCAATTACATAAAAAGTACTTTCGGCACTGCATTGGAAAATACTGCTCAATCTTCCAGTTAAGGAATCTGCGCCAAAAGTATTCATAGAGTCAATTAAAAATCCTCTTGATCCTGCGGAACTAAAAGGTCTAAGCATTGCAACCGGTAATGCATCTGTAATTTGTTTATTAACACCCATATTCGAGAAAATAAAGGCAATCCACTCACTAATGATTTCGAATAAACCACTATTTCTAAATAACGAAATGGCCACCAGCATTCCTAAAACGTAAGGGAAAATAGTAACTCCCGTCTTCACTCCATTATTTGCTCCTACTACAAATGCATCAAAAACGGTAGTTTCTGCTTCTTTAAATTTCTTTTCATGGATAAATGAAAAAATAAGTGTAAAGACTATTATGACTAGTAAAATCAAGGCGGATAAATTCGTTGTGAAATAATTTTTCCCTATCAAATCCAAATGATTTACATACATCAGCAAACCAATGATTGCCCCAATTAAAACCATCAGGCCAATAACAAGAGACGCACTTTTGAAATTGATTCTTTGTTTGATTCCGACAATTAAAAATGCAGCGATTGTACCAATGAATGAAGTTATAATACACGGAAGCATCACATCAGCAGGATTGCTTGAACCAGCAGCAGCGCGATAACCGATAATAGAAGTTGCTATTAAGGTCAAACCTGAAGCGTGCAGGCACATAAACATAATCTGTGCATCACTTGCTTTGTCTTTGTCTGGATTTATTTCCTGTAAACTTTGCATGGCTTTTAGTCCAAAAGGAGTGGCAGCAGAATCTAATCCAAGGAAATTAGCAGCAAAGTTCAAAGTCATATAGGATATCGAAGGATGGTTCTTTGGAATACTTGGAAATACCTTTACAAATACCGGACTCAATCCTTTAGCAAGTTTTCCGGATGCTCCCGAAATGATTAAAAGTTCCATTAATCCACAGAAAAAGGCCAGATAAGCAATAAGCGGCAGGATCAAATCGACTAAAGTGCTTTTACAAGTCGGCAATAAACCATCCGATTTTTGAACACCACTGTAAATTTTTACGATTTTATTTTTATAAACATAGGTAGTATCAGAATTCAGCGTATCACGATTGATAATCATGGTTTTATCTTCTGTTTTTTTAATACTGTCCTTGATGAAAACAGGAAGTTCGTCGATGTATTTTTCAGCTATTAAAATAGGATCATCTTTCTTGCCATTTATTACAGAATCAATAGTATACGTGTTGGCAGTAAACAAACTGACTACAACAAAAACGATCGAAGAAATAAAAATGACTAACCAAAATCTACTTAATACCATAATACTAATTTTTTGTAAATGTAATTATTTAGCAATAAAAAGCACAATGATTTTAATGCTCAAACAGGAAGTATTTACCTAAAGCGATACAATTTTAATCGAAATTAAATTTATTCAATCACAATTTTGGTTTCCAGATACTTTTCAAAAGATTTAATTCCTTCAAAAAGAATTTCCTTTTTGCTTATTTCAGTTTTATTAAAAAAGTCCGTTTCAATCTTAACGTGATCTTTTTTGATAGTTCTTTTCCACGTTCCAATTACTTTTCCATTTTCTAATATTGTGGGTTTAAAGATTCCGTTCTTGGTAAATGCTTTCGACTGATGTTCTAATAAAATGGAGGCTTCACGATTTTTATAAGAAATAAGTATTTCATCAAAAGCGGGTATAAAATGTACGCTTTCGCGGAAGTTATTTTCAAGAGAAAGATCAGTTCCGAACCAATATGTCTGATTATCAATTTCAACTGAGTTCAGTTCAGATGAAATGGAATTCATTACAGTTTTACAGATCGTAGCCGGAAAACCAGACCACCATGAAAAATCAGATAGAGTTGCCGGACCGTGACTTTTAAAATAAAGTTTGGCTAATTTCCCCAGACCTTCTTCTTTTGTCAATTTGGTTGGAGGTTTAGTAACTTTTTCTTCCAGTAAACTATAAGTCATTTGTTTTCCTTTCATTATTCCGTTACAGACCAAACCCTCCAATTCGGCATACATCATGATAAGGACCGGGCTTAAATGATATTCTCCGGAAATCTTTTTCATATTCAGTTCCTGTATGATTTCGTCCCGCGTTAAATGATTATTTCCCGCTAATATTTTTTCAATAGCCGAATTAAGCTTGCCAAACTCTTTTTCATCATAACCATGTTTTTTGGTATCCGCAAGAATAATCCGTTTGACTTGTGGTCCCGAAACATCCAGCATCCAATGGATATCTTCGGCAGCAACAAAATGCCATGTTGGACGCAGAATATGAGTTCGGATAATTTTTCCAGAATTTATAGCTTCCTCTATTTCTTTTTCAGTAGCCTCACATCGGGAACCAATCGCCCATTTTGCCATCGCATAATCCTGAGCCTGCATAGTACCTAAGTGATGCACAATTTCTTGTGGAGAATTTGAACTGGTTTTTAAAAGCTTTTGAGAAACTAACCTGTGCTGTGAAATTTCCTGATGCGTCATTTTCTAAAATATTTAAACTTTGTAACTCTGTGACTTTGCAACTTTGTACCTTTGATTAAACATGAATAATTTCCTCATCAATCAATAAATCTTCTCTTCGTAAACGCAAGAAAATCTGGGCAACTGCAATCGTGTCTTTTTCGCAATAGGTTACAATTCGGTCAATGTCTTTCTCTACATAATACACATTTGCCACCTGACTTCCATCGATATCGCCTTTCGGAGATGGAATTCCGAGGATTTTGGTGAGTAATTTTAACGAAGTAAAATGTTTGTAATCGCCAAATTTCCATAATTCTAAAGTATCCAGATGTGGAATTTCCCAGGGTTTTTTGCCGAATAAATTCAGCTTGTCCGGAATGGCAATTTGATTGATGATCATTCTGCGTGCAAGAAATGGAATATCAAATTCTTTCGCATTATGTCCGCATAAAAGATGTTGCGGCTGGTTAAAATGATTGCTTAGCAGATTATTAAAATCCCGAAGAATCTTTTTTTCTTCTCCAAAAAAAGACGTTACCCTGAAATTTCGAATATCACTTTTGATAGTAAAATACCCAACCGAAATACAAATAATCTTCCCAAACTCCGCCCAAATTCCGGCTCTGTCGTAAAATTCTTCAGGAGTAAAATCATCTTTACGCTGATATTGTGTTTTCAGATCCCAAAGCGATTGCATTTCTTCATCAAGCGAATTGAAATTCTCTTCTTCGGGAACGGTTTCTATATCAAGGAAAAGGATATTGTTGAGGTTTATTTTTTCAATCATTATTTAGACGCCTTAGATTATTGGACTTCTTAGATTTTAGACTTACAATAGTTCTTTACAAATATGCATAAAATTCTTACTATTTGAAAAGATTTAGAATAAACTTTGTTGTGTGGAAGGGTTTTCATGTTCCAAAAGCCATTTTTTACGCCATATTTCTCCGGCATAACCGGTTAAAGAACCATTTGTACCAATAACGCGATGACAGGGAACGACAATCCAAAGTGGATTTTTACCATTCGCCGAAGCAACAGCACGAATTGCTTTTACATCGCCTAATTTTTTGGTTTGCTCCATGTAACTAACTGTTTTTCCGTATGGAATTTCCAATAAGGATGTCCATACTTTTTGCTGAAATTCTGTGCCTTGCGGATTTAATTTCAAATCAAAATCGGTTCTTTTGCCGTCAAAATATTCCTGAAGCTGTGAAACGGCATCTTTTAAAACTTTTGGTATTTCCGGAGAAACTTCATTTGTACCAACATCGAAAACTGAAATTACAGCAATTCCAGTTTCATCACCAATGATCCTGGTGATTCCTAATGGCGAATTGATATATACTGTTTCCATTTTTAACGTAATTTTTTTAAACCATATAAGTTATATAAGTAAATTAAGTTTTATGTGGTATTGAAAAGTTCATAAAATTCCCGCATGATTTATATGAATTTATATCACTTATATGGTTTAATATTTGTCCAATTTGAAATTGTAATTTAGAATATTTTCAATTTTTTCGCTTGAAATAGTCTTTTTGATATTTGACTTTTCAGCGCTAAATTTCGGTAAAATCAGGTTTTGCTCTTTTGCTTTTTGCTTATAATACTCTTCTCTGGTGGGATGAAAAGGTGCAACAGCGTTGAAAACTTCATTCCATTTTGATTGATCAATAATTTCTTCGATGATTTTGATACAATCATTTTGATGAATTAAATTGACAGGAGCATCTGAATTGGCTAAGTTATCTTTTCCGGATAAAGAAGTCACGGGATGTCGATCTTCCCCAATCAGTCCGCCGAAACGCAAAATAGTGGTTTCAAAGTTTTGATTTTTTTGCAAAAGAGCTTCCGCTAAAAGCAATTGTTTACCGCTTTCCGTTTCCGGATTGGGAATCGTTTCTTCAGTAATATTTCCGTTTTCATCTCCATAAACCGAAGTTGAACTTACGAAAATCACTTTTTTAATACCTGATTTTTCTATAAATGGAATCAGGGTTTCTATTTTTTCAACAAAAACTTTTTGTGATGGGTTTGCAGTAACGGCATTGTTTCCCCGCAATTTCGGTGGAATATCAATAATTAAAATTTCACTTTCAGATAAAAAAGCATTTACAGATTCTGAAATACTTTCGCTTTCAAGCACAACCAGAAATGGATTTATTCCGGCATTTTCTAAAACGGAAAGTTTACTTTCAGAAGTCGTCGATCCGTTGACAGAATATCCTTCTTCAATAAATCTTTTCGCCAAAGGAAAACCCAGCCAGCCGCAGCCTAAAATACTTATTTGAGTCATTAATTTGCTTTAATTACTGTTTTTAAACTATCCTTTTTAATATTCAGACTATCTTTTACCGGAACTGGTGTAATTGGTTTTAAAACTCCAGCATTTCTTTTTATTTTTTGCTGAATCAAAACGGCATCATTCAATACGAAAGGAGTCGGCATCATCCAGTCGGCTCTTGGAGCTATTTTAAATAATGAATTCGACATTAGATCGAAAGAACTTTCAATCAAATCCATATCAAAAACAGATGATTTTTTTAAATAGAATTCCATAATCAGAGGTTCATTTTTTACAACATAGTAGCAAAGAATTTTTGTTCCTTTTGTTTTCAATTTGTTACCTTTTTCACCCGAAGTAGAAACACCGTTGGCTTTGAAATTGTAAAATTCCATTTTTGGGTTAGCAAAGATATCGTAGCGGTTTACTTTTCTATTAGGAGTAATTTTTATTTTAAGATACCTGTTATTGCCAATTACACTGTCTTTTAAGAAACTGACAGTAGGTTTTTGCAAATCTATTTTTGGTGCTGTAGCGCTGTAAGTAAAAGTCGAATTGTATTTACTGAACATTGGTAATTTATTCAGTTCATATTCTTTTTGCGGGGCATTGCCCAGGTAATTTTTGGTCCAGTAATCTAAGTTGACATCATAGGTGGCCCAGACTGCGGCATCAGTATCCACATTATAAACATAAAGCAGACTGTTCGATTTTGCTTTTCCTTTTTCGTATCCGGAATTGATGCCAGCGTAAACAAAACATCCGATAGTAATAAAAAAGAAAAGCATCGTCCAGGCTCCTTTTCTGTGGAATGATCCAAAAATCGGCAATAACAATCCAAAAGTAAGTACGGTAAGAACAGAACTTCCATAAAGAATCTTTAATCCTAACCCTATAGGAAACATTTGTATAAAAGGCGCAATAATAATTAAGGCAGGAATACTGAAAATTAAATTCAGTCCTAAGCTGAAACCCTGTGTTAATACAAAAATACCATACAATATAATTCCGAAATAAACCGGAATAATCAAAAATCCTGCGCCCGTTAAGCTGTTTGCTAAAACGGCATTAATGGCAATCCAAAGCAATAACGGAGCAACATAATGGTTCATGGTTAGTTTTGTGTCCGAAAAATGATGGTAAAAAGCAAAACAGATAGCAGTACTTAATGCTGCAAATCCACCGATATAGGCGTGGCCATTATAAGTGAATCCATTTAATAAATCATTATATTGGGGATACACTGCCAAAAAGATTTTCCATCCCAGAAAGGTTACCAGTCCCGAAATAATCATAGAACCTAAAAGAGGAACAAAACCTTTCATGATTTCCCTGAAAGAGATGAGGCGTTTGGCTTTTCCAATAAAAGTAAAAAGAACAAGAAATCCGAGTGCAATAAGTGTCATCGGAAAAACCCATGCAAAAGGATAGCTTACAAATGAAAACGGAATATTGAAATAAACATTATCCTCCGTAGATGCTGTTTTGTTTAGGTCGATATTCGAAAAATATTTCAGTAATGGCATCAGATAAGTTCCCTGATGTTTTAGAGTGGTTTTATTTAAATGCTGAATATCATCCTGTTGAGTGTGGTAGTTGTAATGCCCGTCAATAAAAGCAAAATTAAAGCCCTGAATTTTTCCCTGCTCTCTGAAAACAGTCAGATCCGTATCATTGGGAAGCATTTTGTAAATACTGTACATCAAAGAGTTGGAAACCGGATATTTGGCTTTTGCATTGGCGAACTCTTTTATCAGTGCCTGATTTCCTTTGTTGGTTTCCATCAGCATGTAACTTGGACCTGATGAACCTCTGGCTTCAAAATTTAAAACCAGACCAACCTCTTTTGCCCACGGATGTTGATTGACAAAAAGTGCCGCGCCATTTAATCCTAATTCCTCAGCATCCGAAAAAAGAATGATAATATCGTTTTTATTAGATTGCTTGGCATATAAAAAAGCACGTATTCCTTCCAGTATTGTGGCTACTCCTGAAGCATCATCGCTGGCGCCTTTTGAAAAGGAGTGAGGCGCACTGTCGTAATGTGACAGTAAAAGCAATGCTTTAGAATTATTTGTTCCTTTTATTCTGGCCAGGATATTCTTTGATTTAACCAAAAGCCCTTTGTCATTTAATGTAAAACCTTCCTGAATGCTCGTTTCCAGGCCAATTTTATTCAGTTCTAATATAAGATAATTAGCCACCAGCTCATGATTTACTGAACCAACATAATGTGGTTTCTGCGCAATAATGCGAACCTGGTCAAAAGCTCTTTCTGTAGAAAATTCCGCAAGAGCTTCTTCATCCTGGGTAATGCGCAGCGGCATCATCGTCGCATAAATAAAACCCAGAATGAGCAGGATGCCTATTGCGGCTAAGATAGAATTGTAATTTTTTTTCATAGTAGGTGTAGGGCTAAATTTCTTTTTTTACGAGCATAAAATAATCATTGTCCAGAGACCGATATCCCTGATCGTACAAAAAATAGTAGGTATTTCCTGTTTTGGTCTGCAAAATATTGGTAAAAAAATCAAAATCAAAACCTTTATTGAGCATTTTGTCCCGTGTTGCTTTTGATTTTCCTTCTGTATTCAACTCGGCTAAGATGCGATAATTTTTGCGGAGTTTATTGTTTACATTCCGCATAAAATTGGTGCTGTCCTTATTAATTTTATTGTTGTAGGCATTTCTGCAGCCATCAGAACAAAACTTCTTATCCTCCCGGCCAACAATTTTTTCGGAACATTCCAGACATGTCTTCATTTATCTATCATTTAAGTTGAAAATACGGCAACTTTATTTTTTTATTTTGAGCGAATTAATTTTTTGCATTGGTTAACATCGTTCCTGCTTTCGCCTTTATCTCTTCACTCCGTTACGAGGATACCGGCTCAATCAGGGCTGGATAGGTTTTATTAGTTTATTAATTTAGTCGTCAGTTCGAGTGATTTTATAAAATAGCGAAAGTCTTTTTATAAAATTGTATAGAGAACCATTATGTAAGCCAATGCTTCTCGATACATTTTTGGCTATTTAACTTTTGTTTTCAAAATAAATCCAGCAGCCAAAAACACTCGAAGTGACGTATGCGTTCGAATTAATTTATCCTATCACGGATTTATCTTCCTAATCTCATACAAGTCATCACGTCTGTCCTTTAAAATTCGCACACTTCCATGTTCATGCAGTTGTTTCAGTAAATTCAAATCCACATCGACAATCAAAGTCATTTCGGTATTGGGAGTGGCTTCGGCTTTGATACCGTTACTCGGAAACGCAAAATCCGAAGGCGTAAAAACAGATGCCTGCGCATATTGAATGTCCATGTTATTGACTTTTGGTAAATTTCCAACACAGCCCGCAATCGCTACATAACATTCGTTTTCTATCGCACGTGCCTGAGAACAGTGTTTTACACGCGTATAGGCATTTTGAGTATCAGTCAAAAACGGAACAAATAAGATATTCATGCCTTCATTGGCCATAATTCTTGAAAGTTCCGGGAATTCTACATCATAACAAATAAGGATACCAATTTTACCACAGTCGGTATCAAAAGTCTGAAAATGCGATCCGCCTTTCATTCCCCAATGCTGTACTTCGTTGGGGGTGATGTGAATTTTGGTGTACATTTCTGAAGTTCCGTCTCTTTTGCATAAAAAACCAACGTTGTATAAGTTTCCATTATCCAAATACGGCATACTTCCGGTAATGATATTGATATTGTAGGAAATAGCAAATTCCTGAAAACGCTTTCTGATCGGGTCAGAATATCGGGCGAGTTCCCTAATCGCTTCGGCTTCGGATAAGTGGTTATAATCAGCCATCAATGGCGCAATAAAAAGTTCCGGAAACAAAGCAAAGTCGGCTCCATACCCCGAAACCACATCAATAAAAAATTCAGACTGCTCGAAAAATTCTTCCAGATTATTCAATTGTCGCATCTGCCATTGGATTAATCCCAACCGGATAACACTTTTTTCCTGATTGATCAGCTTAGGACTTTCATCATAATAAACGTTATTCCATTCTAAAAGAACGGCAAATTCCTTTGATTCCTCGTCGCCTTCGAGATAGTTTTTAATGATTCGCAAAACGTGAAAATCATTGCTTAGCTGAAACGAAAGAACAGGATCGTGTAATTCTTTATGTTTTACTTTATCAATATAATTTTTAGGCGTCATTTTTTTAGAATGCTGCGCGTAATTCGGAATACGGCCTGCAAAAACGATGGCTTTCAGGTTCAGCTGTTCGCACAATTCTTTTCGGGTATCGTACAAACGCCTGCCTAAACGCAATCCGCGATAATTGGGGTGAATAAAAACATCTATTCCGTATAAAATTTCACCGTTTGGGTTATGGGTAGAAAAACTGTAATCACCAACAATCTGTCTGTAATTGTGTCTTTTATCCACTAATTTTTCATCAACAATCAGGGATAATGCAGAACCAACCACTTTGCCATCCACTAAAATTACCAACTGTCCTTCCGGAAATATAGAAAGCAATCGCTCAATATCATCAGCTCTCCAATAAGAATTGGCCATTTCCGGATAGGATTCGACCATGGAGTTTTTCAGTTCCTTGTAATCTTCAAATTTTAAATTTCGTAATTCAACCTTGTTAATCTGAGTTTGCATATAGTGGGATTTCTCTCAAATATAGCAAAATATTTTCCATTTACAAACGGTTACAAATAGTTACAACCGAAAGTAAATAGTTGGCAACCGAATAAATTTTGCTCACCGCTACATCTTTGCACTGTTGAATTTGATGAATGAATTCAATTTTATATAAACATTTAAAAAGTATACGCCATGAAAAACAAAGTACAATTAATCGGAAACGTAGGTAATGATCCTGAAATCAAAACATTAGAAAACGGAAAAAAATTAGCTCATCTAAGTATTGCTACAAACGACAGATACACAAACGATAAGGGCGAAAAAGTGGAACAAACCGAATGGCACCGTGTAACTGCCTGGGGCAAAACTGCAGAAATTATAGAAAAATATGTGGTAAAAGGCAAGGAAATAGCCGTTGAAGGAAAATTGACCCACAGAAGTTATGATGACAAAAATGGTGAAAAGCGTTATGTTACGGATATTGTTGTAAACGAAATTTTACTATTAAGTAAATAACCGTATGATAAATTTGAGATTCAAACCCGACAGATTTTTAAAAGCTGTCGGGTTTATTTTGTTTTAAAATAACTATAAAACAGAAGCACCATTTATATCCGTTGTAAGTACTTCACTCATATAATCGAAAAAAGGCCTCATATTTTTGCAGGTATCCAAAGCCTGTTCCAGAAAAAGCGGACTTAATACTTCCTTATCGGTAAACCGTTTTATAATCAAAAACTGTTTGTAGCGAAGCAAATCAATGGCTTCGTGATTTAAATCAAAACCTTTTGGTGACGTTTTAAGCTGTTCACCTTGCAGCGTTCCAAAAGTGTTTGTAAAAGATTTTGAATTCAGGATTTTTCTAAAGGTTTCAGCATCATGATCAAATTCACTTCTAATACGCTTTAAATCGGCAGCATTGGGTCCCCAAAAGCCACCGGCAAAAAAACTGTTTCCCTGTTCCAGATGAAAATAATAACCTCCGCGTCTTGCGGCTGTTGCACGTGTAAAACTGCCTCCCCAAAAAGTTTTAAAAGGAGTTTTGTCTTTAGAAAAGCGAATATCACGATAAATTCGGTAAACACTTTTTTTACCTGACGATGTTTCTAAAACATCTGTTTTAGAGAGTTCGTGAAGCAAAGCATCTGCAAATGTTTCAATATGATTTAATTCTTTCAGGTATGTTGTTTTATTTGCATCGAACCACGGCTTGTTGTTGTTTTCTTTAAGCTGAAGCAAAAAATCAAGACTGGATTTGGGGATAAGAATTTGGTTTTTCATAAATTATGGTCTTTGTAAAATCAGAAGATATTGTTTTAAACTAAAAACCCACCAAATTTCTTGGTGGGTTTTGTATATCTGTTAAGCCGTTTTTTTGAATAAGTCAAACATCGGACAGCGGGAACAACGTTTTTTCTCGCTTTTTTTGAATTTTTCACAACAAGAAGACTTGCAATTTTCAAGTTTCTTAATGTTCTCAAGGATATCTTTTTTCTTCTTTTTCTTTTTATCCTTTTTCTTGTCCTTATCTTTTTCTTTCTTGCTCATCTTCTGAATTATAAACAGTGACAAATATAAAAGAAAAATATTATTTTTATATATTCTAAATAAACTTTAACTTTTTTATTTTGGATTAATAGCAATTGAACTGGTAACGGTTAACTGCTGGATATCACGATCAAACAGGTAAAGTCCGCCTTTGTCATCACCAATTAAGTTAATTTTATCAAGGATGGATTTAGCTGTAGCTTCCTCTTCGATTTGTTCCGCAACGTACCATTGTAAGAAATTATGAGTGGCATAATCTTTTTCCTCAAAAGTAATGTGTACCAATTCGTTAATAGATTCTGAAACAAAAATTTCATGGTTATAAAGCGTTTCAAACATTTCCTTAAAAGTAGAATAACTTGTTTTAGGTGCTTTCAGGTCTGTTATTTGTGCATGTCCGCCACGTTCGTTAACGTATTTAACCAATTTTAGCATGTGTGCACGCTCTTCATCTGACTGGGTGTACATAAACTGAGCGATTCCTTCTAATCCGTGTACTTCGGCCCAACATGACATTGCCAGATAAGTTTGCGAAGATTCCGCCTCGATACGGATTTGCTTGTTTAAAGCTGCTTCAATATTTTTTGATAACATAATAAGTGTCTTTTTTGTAAAGTTAAATAAAATAATTCAGACCATTTTTTGAAACATAAGCCATTTCAAATAGCTCTCATAAAATTAAGGTTTTTCAAATTCAAAAGGTGTAGATAAAATAGCTTTATTAATAATTGGATTTCTTTCTTCATAATAAAATCCGTCTGTGAACTTACGCATCACCACTTGTTTAGCAGCAATATCATAATAACCCAAAATATAATAATCCTGAAATTTCATAATATTCTGAAAGGCTATTTCTTTTCGGTTATTAAGGAAATTGTAAAGATTATCAATAGCAAGGGGCTGAGGTTCGGGTTTGGCAAACTCAAAATTACGATCAAAAGCGGTTTCAAAATAAACACTTTTAGGATCGTATTCTGGCAGAAAACTATTTTCATAAAACAGATAATCCGCATAAGAAAAATCAGGAGTTTTTGGAGCTCCTCCTAATGTGATTAAAGTGTTTTCCTTGTTTTTAAAAACAGAAAGACCAATGTTTAAAGACGATAAATGCTGCAGAAACTTATTGATGTTTTTTAATTCTCTTGGATTTTTGCCTTCCCACTGAATAAACAAAGGGGAATTTTTAAAGCGAATCGTATCATTTTTTGAAACTTTGATGCTTTTTAATGGCTGCTCGGTGTTATAATCTTTAATTTCTAATGTTAGTTCATTTTTATTGGCAGCAATCTGGTAGAGTTTATCTTCATTATAAAAAGAATTACTCATATTTTTCGGGGATTGACCGATAGTTTGTGTAAATATTTTTTCTTTAACCTGATGGCTTTCAAAATTCAGTTCAACCACCTGTGTTTTTTTCGGATTGTGGTCCAAAGTCAAAATAATGCGGTTATCCAGAATGAATAATTTGCTTTTATTGCTGCTTTTGTACAATGGATTATAATCCTCGGTATCTATAATTTCAATTGGATAAAGCTGAATAAGCTGATTAAAGGTTATGATTTGTGTGTTTCTGATCTGAAAAGTAAAATCAGAAAGATCAAACAATTTTTTTTCTACTGTTCCATTTTTAAAAGTATAGATAATCAAATCCTCTTCAGATTTGTCTTTAGCCAGTATGTGAAATAGATTATTCTTTTGAAAAGTGGTCACAACCTCCTGACTTTCAAAAGGGAACGTGAATTTTAAAACCTTATTTGTTTTGTTTTCCAAATCATACCTGGCAACGATAATATCCTTAAATCCATCCGAAGACCAATATAGGGTTGGATTTCCGTCTTCACCAAAACTATATCCAATCAATATCCTGTTTTCTATATTTAAGCGGGAAACTGTATATTGATCCGTCAAGAAGAGGGATTTGCTGTATTTTAAAATACTAACTTTTTCTTTGTCGGTAGCAAAAACAAATACATCATGCGTTTGTATATTCTCAGCATTTAAGATCAGGTTATAGGCTGCATTTTTTTTCAAATCCAAAGGATAGGAAGTCAGTACAGTTTGCCCGAATAATGCTGATTTGCAGATTAATAACCAAAATATAAATAGTCTTTTCATATGTTTTCAGCGACAAAAATCATTCCAAATATAAGTATTTGATTTTATTCTACTGATGCATCAGTTCCTGAAAAAAATCAACTAATTTTCCAACGTGCCAACCGTCCATTAAACCGTGATGGACATGAACCGACATCGGAATTGTTCTTTTTCCTGTTTCGGAAATCATCATTTTTCCAAAAGAAATTTTAGGACAGCTGTCCGGAAACGTATAACTTCTGGCATGCGAAAGCGAAGTAAAATTCAGCCAAGGAATTGCCGAAAAGTGAATTAGATTATCATCTTCAAATGATCTGGTGAAAAGGCCGGATGTATCTTGAATACGTTCTATTTCAGCAAGAGCATTTTCTTTAAAAATGTCAAAATCAGGATGATATTCTATTAAGGAAAATCCGAAAGTACCGTCTTCGCGGCCAATTGTGGCTGAGGCATCAATACAATCATTGATATAAATTTTACCTTCAGAAATTCTGTATTTAAAATTTTCAATTGTATTTACGGCAAGCAGTGTTTTATGCAGATAATAAATAAAAAACGATGTATTCAGGTTTTTGACAGTCTGATACGCTTTTGTACAGTCAATTTCAACGGTGGCGCCAAAAAAAGGTTCTTCCATTTTGCTGAAATGTGCAAAATGCTCTTTTCTATTCCAGTTTTCTAAATCTAAAAGTGTTTTCATTATGATAAGTTCTGAACGACTTCGGTAATTTTTTCGAATGAGCTAAAATGTTCGTGTTCTACTTTATGGCTTATTTTTTCATGTTCCCAAGTGGTATGAAACGGAATGTGAACAGCGTAACCGCCAATTCCCAAAACCGGCAATACATCTGATTTTAAAGAATTTCCGATCATTAAAAACTCATTTGGCTGAATGTCAAGACGCCCCAGCAATTTTTCATAATCGATTTCCTGTTTGTCCGACATGACTTCGATATGGTGAAAATAATGTCCCAAACCGGAACGGTGCAGTTTGCTGTGCTGGTCTTTTAAATCGCCTTTTGTAGCCACGACCAATTTGTATTTTCCATGCAAAGCCTGTAAAGTTTCTTCAATTCCGTCCAGCAATTCGATTGGTTTTTCAAGCAATTCCTTCCCGTATTGGATGATCTTTTCAATAACTTCAATCGGAATCGTGTTATTCGAAATGTTCATCGCTGCTTCAATCATCGATAAAATATATCCTTTGATTCCATATCCGTATAGAGGCAGATTGTCTATTTCAATTTTGAATAATTCCTGCGAAATGCCCTGATGCGAAAGATAATCTTCCATCAAAGCACAAAACTTGTTTTCGGTTTCCTGAAAATAAGGTTCGTTGACAAACAACGTATCATCGGCATCAAATGCGATTACTTTTAAATTGGGAATTTTATTTCTATGTAACATTAAATGTTTTGTTTTTTTAGTTTAAAGTTTTCTTTGTTTCACGTTTCTGATAACAAAATCAAAATCTTCAATTTTAAGAAAACAGTTTCTTTAACGTAATTGTTTTATCGTAAAATGTGATTCGGATTCCGAAAAGCAGAATGATGCCGCCGAAAACCATTTGTAAAGTTATTTGTTCTTCCAAAAACAACCAAGCTAATATTGATGTAATTACCGCCTGACTTAATAAACTTAATGAAACTCTCGTTGCACGCATGTGTTGTGTGGCATAACTGATCGAAAGCCAGGCACACAATTGGCAAATTACCGCCTGAAGCACCAATACAAACCAGCCAGTATCTGAAAATCCGGTAAAAGGTTCATCCAGACAATAACAAAGTATTGCAAGATAAATGCTCGAAGCAATTAAACTGATTGTCATAAACGATAAAACATCAACTTTTGAAAGGACATTTTTGCTCACCAAAAGATAAATCGAATATAAAATTCCGGATAAGACAGCAAAAAGAAACGCCTGATTGAAATTCAATTCCATAAAAAAGCTGAATCCAACCAAAGTTACCATTCCGAATAAGGAAACGACGGTTCCGATCCAGAAATTGGTTGCCGGTTTTGATTTCAAAAATAAAAAAGAACCAATTCCGACCCAAAGAGGAGATAAATTCGTTAATAAGGAAGCCTGAGTAGCACTCGAATCCTGAATGGCAATATTCCAAACCGCAACATCCGATGAAAACAAAATACCACAAAGCATAGCTAAAAGTGTCAGTTTTAGATTGGGAAGTTTAAAGTTTCTCGTTACAAGCACATAAGGCAAAAGCAAAATCACCGCAAATGTCATTCGGTAAAAAGCCGATATCAATCCCGGAGCCAGTTTCAGTTTAACCAATATCGGGAAAATCGAAATGCAAAGTATCCCGCAGATTAAGGCTAATCTTGGTTTAGTGAGTTTCATTGTTATTATTTAATCGAAAATGCAAAATTAGGGTTTTTGAAAAGTGTTCTTATATAAAAACTCCCGAATCTTAATTCGGGAGTTTTTTTAGTAGCGTAATATGTTTTTTATTATTCAGTAAAACTAAAAATCTGATATTTTTTATTCTGTTTATTATAGTTTCCCAAATATAAGAGAGAGTTAAATTTAAAAACAATTAAATCTTTATATAAATCCTTGCCAAAAATCGATGTCCTTTCTTTAAGATCTTCATTTTCTTCTAAAAATAATCTTGCTTTTTCAAATGCTGAAGTTTCAATTTTATCTGTTACATGATTAAAATTGGAATCAAATAAACAGCTGGTATAAACTACATTTTTATCCTTATACGAAATCAAATTACCTATGGTATAACTTGATGTAAAACCAAAAGACGCAGGAGCTCCTCCAAAACCACCACCCATTCCCATTCCTCCAGGTGCTGAGCGTATTATATCCTGCGAGCTTCCTATTACAGTATAATATAAACCATTTAGCTTGTAACAGGTTACACCCGGATTGGAGTTATTTATTTTTCTGATAAATTGTTTTGGTTTATCAAGGACTTTTTTATTATGAATACTGCTTATCTCCTGAAAAACATCTGAGTTTTTATAGTTTATTTCTTCTTCGCGTAAAGTTTTAAATTGATTAATTCTATTGCCATTCTGGTCACTTATCGTGAAAATAAAACATCCGGAGTCGTTTTGATTTGAAGAATTTTATCATCAATTAAAAAAGAATTTGATTTAGCCATATTAGAATAGTATTCATGTTGGACTATTTCCGGTTGTTTAACCGATTTTAAATCAGCAGTAAAATCATTCAGGTTAATTTTTAAAATATCGGTTGAAACACGGTTGCTGTCAAATGTAAAAATAAGTTCGTCTTTTTTATACGTATAAACCTTAAATGTCTTTGAACTCAGTGCCAATGATGGCTGACTGCCATTACTAATATGTTCTATTTGTACAGTAGGTCTAAATGGATCTACTCCTAATTCTATCAAAGCACTGTATAATGATGCAGTTTGATTAGAACTGTTTTTAAATTTTAGATGAGATAAGTCTACCGTTTTTTCATTTAAATTACCATTATGATCTGAAATGTAGAATTTCAAAATACTTGTATTCTTTACAATTGTTATTAAATAAAAAGTATTATTAATGGTAAGTTCCTTAACGATTTTTTCTTTTTTTAATTCTAAATTGATCGGAGCTGTATGGGTCTCTTTATTTATGAAATTAAAATGCTGAACATTAATTTCTTTTCTGTCTTCAGATGCCCAATAAAGGAAATAATTACCATCATTCTGGCTATACCCGACAATTTCTTTATAATTTTTTTCCGGTCTTACAGCCGATAAAGAATCTTTTACATTGAATTTTTCGTCAAACCTAATTGAACTGACTTTTTCTTTGTCATTCAAGAACAAAATAACTTCTTTGTCGGTTTCGTTGATAACCTGAAAATAGTCTCTTTTCTTTTCTAATGTAAGGTCAAATTCTTTTACTATTTCCTGTGAAAATGAATTTAGGCAATTCAGTAAAAAGGAAATAAGAATGTATTTTTTAAACATTTTAATAGATTTAATATTGGGCTAATATCTTATTTTTTTTGTAAATAAATATTTGAGATATTATTTTAAATAAAAAAGCGTGAATCAATTTATTATAGATTCACGCCATTTTACAGTAAGTGCAAATGTTAACTTATGTAGCAAAATTGGTCTTCATCAGTATCTTAAATATTATTATAGCTGACGAAAGCAATGCTTATAGAATAAAATTTCGAATGTAACTTGGGAATTCATTTTTAATCAGCAAATTTTCTAATAATGTATTCTTTTGTTTTATTATCATAATATCCTAAATTGTAAAAATCGCCCATTTTAAAAAGTGTTTGAGAAGAAACATCCTTATTTTTATCAAAAAACGTTCTGATTTTATCAAATGCTAATGGTTGTAATTCGCCTTTAATATGATTCCCTTCATTGTCAAACAAGCCTTCAATTTTAACGACTTTCCTGTTCGCATATGAATTAAAACTTTCCATTCCAGGGTTGTATACAGCAACTGAGACTAAAGCTCCAATAAGTCCAAATTGACTCATTGCTGTTTGACCCGCAGACTGCTGTTCTGAAGAAACACCTCCAAAAGCAATTAGCGTATTTTGACCAATATGATAACAAGAGATGCCTAAATTCAAATTATTTATTTTACGAATAAACTGAGAACTGTTTGTTAAAGTTCTTTTACCTCCAAAATCACTGCCTTCAAGTGACATTTCTGAATTTTTAAAATCAATTTGTTTCTCTGAACTTGCATCGTATTCTTTTATTATCTTGTTGTCTAAATCTTTTATTGAAAAATAAAATTTATCCATTGACGTTTTTATCTGATATAATTTATTCTCAAAATAAAACGAGTTGGAACTTAAATAAAAACGATCACCTGAAATTGAATGCTGTCTTACTATTTTTTCTGTGACACTAAAAGTTTCTAAATCAATTATAAAAATTTGTGTATAGTCTATATTTGTATCAATTGTTATGGTAATTTGTTTGTCATTAAAATAACATTTTCTCTTTTTTGCACTATCTGTTAGTGAAGTTGGATTTTTGACATTGATATTTTGCATGGAGAAAGGAGCTTCAAAAGGAAGCAGGTTTTCTTTTAAAACACCATACAAATCTGTTTTTGTATTTTCGGATTTTAAAAATTTAAATCTATTAAAATCTATTAATTTTTCTGTGTGAATTCCATCTTTGTCAAAAATGTGAAGTTTAAGGTTATTCCCTTTTTTGAGAACTGATAAAATGTAAAAATTGTCATTACCGCTGAATTTTTGCAGTACTTTTTCCTCTTTTAAAACAAGAGAATATTGTTTTGTTATCACTTCTCTAGTTTTTAAATCAAAAAATTGGGTAAAAATTTCTTCATAATCATTAGAAGACCAAAACAATCTCGTATTATCATTATTAAGATTATAACCAATCATGTTGGTATATGTTTTCGCCATTGGTCTTTCAGCAGAAAGACTATCTATTACTTCCATTTTTTCGTTCAATCGAAGTGCATTAACCTTTATTTTATCACTAACAAATAAAGTAACTTCTTTTTTATTCTCATTTAATGTCTGAAAAACATCGCGATTCTTTTTTAAATTGATTGGAGTTGAACTAACAATTTCTTGCGAAAAAGAGATTAAACTATTTAAAAATAAAGAGGCAAGGAGTATTTTTTTTAGCATTATTTCGGTGTATTAGTTTTTGGCGAATATCTTATTTTTTTAGAAATAAATATATTTTAACTTCAAATAAAATGCAAATGGCGTGAATCAATTAGAAAGTTAATCGATTCACGCCATTTTATAATAAGTATAAAACTTTAGTTTACCGTTTCCCCATTAGGAGCATCAGCATCCGGATTGATAAAAACCAATTTTCCTTCCGCATTTGTTGTCATTAAAATCATTCCCTGACTTTCAACGCCGCGTAAAGCTCTTGGAGCTAAATTGGCTAATACAGAAACACGTTTTCCGATAATTTCTTCTGGAGAAAAGCTTTCTGCAATTCCCGAAACAATGGTACGAACATCAATTCCTGTATCCACTTTAAGAACAAGAAGTTTATTGGCTTTCGGCATTTTTTCTGCTTCCAGAATAGTTCCAACACGAATATCCATTTTTGCGAAATCCTCAAACTGAATCAAATCTTTTTGTGGTTCCGGCTGTTTGCTTTCTGCAAGATTGGCTGTTTTTGTAGCTTCCAATTTATCTATTTGTTTTTGTATTTCTTCGTCTTCTATTTTAGCAAAAAGTAATTCTGCTTCGCCAATTTTGTGTCCTGCCGGAATTAAATCTGAATTTTCAGCAATATCATTCCAACCTAAAACTTTATCAATAATAATGTCTTTTGCATCACGATTTTTCTCTTTAAGAAACTTACTAAATCCTTCAAAATGCTCTTTAAGATCACTTAAATTCAGGATTTTAGAAAGTTTTTTTGATGTAAAAGGTAAAAATGGTTCAGCCAAAACGCTCAAAGCAGCTGCAATTTGCAATGCCACATACATTTGGGTTTTTACACGCTCCGGATTGTCTTTCATCACTTTCCAGGGCTCTTCGTCGGCAAGATATTTATTTCCTAATCGGGCAACATTCATCAATTCACCCAGAGCTTCACGAAATCTGTAACGCTCCACCGAATTTGAAATCACTGCTGGATAGGCTTTTAATTCGGCTAAAGTATTTTCGTCAACTTCTGAAAATTCGTTTGGTGTCGGAATAACTCCTTCGTAATATTTGTTTGTTAAAACAACCACACGATTAATGAAATTTCCAAAAATCGCAACTAACTCGTTGTTATTTCTCGCCTGAAAATCCTTCCATGTAAAATCATTATCCTTAGTTTCCGGTGCGTTAGAAGTCAATGCATAACGCAAAACGTCTTGTTTCTCCGGAAATTCTTCTAAATATTCGTGCAGCCAAACCGCCCAGTTTTTAGAAGTTGAAAGTTTATTTCCTTCCAAATTCAAAAACTCATTTGCAGGTACGTTGTCCGGTAAAATGTAGCTTCCTTCGGCTTTTAGCATCGCCGGGAAAATGATACAGTGAAAAACAATATTGTCTTTCCCAATAAAGTGAACCAGTTTTGTGTCTTCGTCTTTCCAGTAGGGTTTCCAGTCTTTTCCTTCGCGCGCCGCCCATTCTTTTGTAGATGAGATATATCCGATAGGCGCATCAAACCAAACGTATAATTTTTTTCCTTCAGCACCTTCAACCGGAACGTCAATTCCCCAATCCAGGTCACGCGTTACTGCACGAGGCTCTAATCCGCCATCAACCCAGGATTTAACTTGTCCGTAAACATTCGGCTTCCAGTCGTTTTTATGTCCGACCAAAATCCATTCTGTTAGGAATTCAGTATATCTGTCAAGAGGTAAAAACCAGTGTTTAGTAGATTTTAAAATCGGAGTTTCTCCCGTAATGGTCGATTTCGGATTAATCAAATCCGTCGCATTCAAAGTCGATCCGCATTTCTCACACTGATCGCCATACGCTTCCGGATTGTCACATTTTGGGCAACTACCAACCACAAAACGGTCAGCCAAAAACTGATCTGCTTTTGCATCGTACAATTGCTCGGTTACTTCTTCAATAAAATCACCTTTATCATACAAAGTCCTGAAGAATTCCTGAGCCGTATCATGATGAATCTTAGCCGAAGTTCTCGAATAATTATCAAACGAAATTCCAAAATCAGCAAATGATTTTCTAATAATTCCGTCATATTTATCAATAATTTCCTGTGGCGTAACTCCTTCTTTTTTGGCTTTCATCGAAATCGCAACGCCGTGTTCATCGCTTCCGCAGATAAATGCAACGTCTTTTCCCTGCAAACGCAAGTATCTCGAATAAATATCTGCAGGCACGTAAACCCCCGCCAAATGCCCAATATGAATAGGCCCGTTGGTGTAAGGCAAAGCCGCCGTAATAGTATATCTTTTTGGATTCTGTATCATCTTTCAATTTTATTGAGTGCAAAAATAAGCAATAGAATTGAGATTTTGTTATTTCACGGAGATTCGCAAAGTAAAAGCGCAGAGATTCACGGAGATTTATAAAATTAATGCTACAGGTTAAAGAATAAAAATGATTTTTTAATAAATCTGCTCAATCTGCAGAATCTGCGTGAAACAAAAACTTTGCGCCTTTGCGAGATTCTATTTTAGACAATCAAATAAAAACTTTGGAGAATCTCTGCGAAACAGCAATAAAATAGAACCAGTTTAAACTAGCATTTCAGGTAAAATCTTCAAAATATATTTTGCAATCTTTGCCATTAAAAAACGAAGACAACATTATGAGCAAGACAAAACTTATCATCAATAAAAACGGATCCATAAAAATCGAAGGTGATTTCGAAATCATGGATCAGGACGGAACTGTTTACGGACTTCAGGGAAGATCAGCACTTGGTCTTTGCCGTTGCGGACAATCAGCAAACAAACCTTTCTGCGATGGTGCACATAGAAATAATTTTGAATGCGAAGCAATAGCATTTGATTTACCACCTATGAAAACGAAATAGAAAATACTGATTTCTTATCATTAAGCTGCATTTATTAGTAAATGCAGCTTTTTTTATGATTTAGTCTTCCATTTAAAGTAAATTTTACAGAATAATAAGGTAATTCCTTAAAAAACAATATTATATTTGGGAAAATTTTTTAAAGCTATACAATGAAAAAGATAACCATTTTATTTCTGCTTTTGAATCTTGTCTGCGGAAACGCACAAACAAAGATCATCTCAAGTGACTGGACAGCTTTCAATCAAACGATAGACATACAGACTTCGGTAAAGAAAAAATTCAGGGTCATTGCCTCAGTAAGAGTAGAGACAAATGAGCCGCTTGCATGGGCTGGGGTATGGGCTAGGGTTGATACTAAAAATGAAGAGGAAGGTTTTTTTGACAACATGGGAGACAGACCTATTAGAGAAAAAAACTGGGAATCTTATACAGTTGAAGGAACTATTGACAACAATACCAAATCATTGAGTTTTGGTGGACTTTGCTTATTTAACGGAAAATTTTATTTCGACAAATTTGAATTGCAGATCGAAAATGCAAAAGGTGTTTTTGAACCTTTAACTATCTTAAATTCCAGTTTTGAAACTGTTGTGAAAAATGGAGAAATTCCGAAATGGAGTTTAGGAGTCAAAAAAAATTCAGATGTTAGGGTTAAGGAATATAAAATTGTTTCAGATAAATCCAGTGTAGATGGAAAGTATGGATTGTTGATAGAAGGAACTGGTATCAAAGCGAAAGAAACCGGGAAGATTGGCAATGTTGAAGGGGCAACACCTCAAATAGCCGCCATGATTTCGATGCTGGAAGATCTTAAGGATCGTGTTGATAGAACGGTAAAAAACATGAGCCAGTATGAAATTGATTACCTGCATGATGAACAGGCTAACCGAATTGGTTCCTTAGTGATGCACCTGGCAGCTGCTGAAAAATATTATCAGGTTTTTACTTTTGAAGGCAGGGAGTTTAATGAAGAGGAAAAGAAAAAATGGGACACGGCACTCAATTTAGATCAGGGAGGAAGAGATAATTTTAAAGGGCATGACATTCAATATTATCTGGATATTTATAATGAAGTGAGAGCCAAAACGATTTCAGAATTAAAGAAACGAGACGATGCGTGGTTTGCCGAAGTCCAACAAAAATATGACATGAGCAATCAATATTGCTGGTTTCACGTTATGGAGCATCAGTCCAGTCATTTAGGACAGATTTTATTTTTAAAGAAACGTATTCCGCCGGAAAAGAAAGTTATTCTGGAACAAGAGTTGAAGCATTAGTTCTATTATAGGCCATTATATAAAAAAAGCTGCATTCTAGAGTGCAGCTTTTTTTATGTTGTATAATAATCAGTTTACAATTCTATTTGAAAACTACTTTTTTGGACGTTTTAGGCATCTTAACAATATGATACGGTTGGGTTATTACCGTAGCAATTCCGCCTGCATTTAATTGCTCTACTTTCACAACGAATTGATTATTATTTTCAGTTATACTTTTAATTTCTATGTAATATCCGTTATAGGGACGCACTTCATCAATAACGGCAATAATCTGATATTTAGTAAAATCAATAACTGTTTCAGTAAAATCCTTTGAAAGATTATTTTTTGAATTCATTTTGGTTATTAAATTATTCCAGGCTTCCGCGTCCTTTATTACTAGATTTGATCTTGAAATACCCTCACTTCCATTAAGATTTTCGGACTTCGCAATTAGTGAAAATTGTAACTCCTGTGCATTTGAATTATCATTGCTGCAGCTTGTAAATAAAAATAAAATGCTTAAAATAGTAATAATCTGTTTCATGGTTTTTGGTTTTTAAGGTTAGAGAATTTGGTTTTGTGCTATTCTCTTTGTTAACAGATGATTGTTTTCCTAAATAGTTGCGTTAAGTTTATTTTTTATAAATATAAAAAGACTCTAAAAACTAAAATTTATTATGAAAACGAGAGCGTTAGGGATAGCAGCGGATAGCCCGCAGCCTGACGAAGGATGTGCGAGGACTTGCAGCGAATAGCCCGGCCCGGAGGGAAACGCCCAAAAAATTATTCTGATTTATATCATTATTTCACCGAAATTTGCAAAACAAAGTAATGAAGTATAGAAATCATGGCAAAAGGACCCGAAAAAAACACCAAAAACAAAGCGTTGCATACTAAATTGCTTAATCGCAAAAAGGCTAAGCTTCAGGAGGAGAAAAAAGAACGGGCAGCACGTTTGAAAGCTTTGGTGGCGAAAATGAATGAAAAGAAGAGCAACGACAGTGTTATATAAATCAGATTGTATTGCGTTTCTGTTTTATTTTAGCCGAAATTTGCAAAACAATCCAAAACATAAATCAAAATGGAGGAATTCGGCAGAATAATAGTTTCAGAAACGGCAATGAATAGTGAAAATCCGCAGGATGTTATTCACTCGAATATTTCGGTAATCAACCTGATGCGTGAAGAAGGTGTTGATGACGAATTCATTCACGAAGATGCTTTGATGAGTTATTATCTTGATTATTACTGGTCGCAATATGCCGAGGGAAATTTTGCGCAGTTCGTTCATAAATCGGGTTGGGATAAGGAACTGAACGAACTTATAGAAGAAGGCCTGGCATTGATTGGCGCCGAAAAACATTTGGAGCTATTCCAACAGCAAGCCAAAAAAGTTAAACTGATGAGCAGTGTAAAACTGACTAAGTTTTTAAAAGGAAAATTAGAAGGCGTAAATCCGGTAAGGGATTCTTTGAACAATGATACTTTTTATGAACTGGAGGAGAACCTGATTACCCTAAATGCCAATTTCTTAAAGAACCACCCTGATTTTGAAGTGCTTTCGGTAGACGATATGTTCGCTGTTTTAGAGGAATTTGTGGGGCATGAGATTAAGCGGGCATAGTTATATTGCAACATATTGCATATGTTTTACTGAACTCAGCCAAATTCTTGTTTACTGGTGACTTTTGTCCCGATTCTTAACAAACATTTCCTTAAATTTGCTACCGTTATAAAAACAAAATAGTTATAAAACACAAGCTATGTTACAAATCGCATTTATTAGAGAAAATCAGGAGAAAGTAATCAAGGCTTTAGCAAAACGAAATATCGATGCTAAAAGCGTTGTTGAAGAAGTCGTGCAATTAGATGAAAACCGTCGTGCAGCTCAGGTAGAGTTGGACAACATTTTATCTGAATCTAATAAATTGTCCAAAGATATTGGCGAATTGATGAAAGCGGGAGAGAAATCGAAAGCCGCAATCCTAAAAGAAAAAACAGTTTCATTAAAAGAAAAAAGCAAGGAATTAGGTGTAAAAGCAGAAGTTTTGGCTGAAGAATTATTGCAGAAGCTTTATACTTTGCCTAATCTTCCGGCTGATATCGTTCCTGAAGGAAAAACACCGGAGGAAAACCTAAACGTTTTTGAAGAAGGAGAAATTCCGGTTTTGCATGAAGGCGCACAGCCACACTGGGAACTGGTAAAAAAATACGACATCATAGATTTTGAACTGGGTGTAAAAATTGCAGGCGCAGGATTTCCGGTTTACAAAGGAAAAGGCGCTCGTTTGCAGCGTGCCTTAATCAATTATTTTCTGGATAAAAATACTGCTGCAGGGTACAATGAAGTTCAGGTGCCCCATTTGGTAAACGAAGCGTCTGGTTACGGAACCGGACAATTGCCGGATAAGGAAGGTCAAATGTATCATTCAACCATTGATGATTTATATTTGATTCCGACTGCTGAGGTTCCGGTTACGAATTTGTATCGTGATGTTATTTTAAATGAAAGTGAATTACCGGTTTTAAACACGGCATATACGCCATGTTTCCGTCGTGAAGCAGGTTCTTATGGAGCTCACGTGCGTGGATTAAACCGTTTGCACCAGTTTGATAAGGTAGAAATTGTACGCGTTGAACATCCTGATAAGTCTTACGAGGCATTGGATGGAATGGTAGAACACGTTAAAAACATATTGCAGGAATTAAAATTGCCTTACAGAATTTTACGTTTGTGTGGTGGCGATATGGGTTTCACAGCTGCTTTGACTTATGATTTTGAAGTATTTTCAACAGCACAGGATCGTTGGTTAGAAATCAGTTCAGTTTCTAACTTCGAAACTTTTCAGGCGAATCGCTTAAAATTGCGTTTCAGGGACAAAGACGGAAAAAACCAATTGGCACATACACTTAACGGAAGTTCATTGGCATTACCAAGGGTTTTAGCCGGAATATTGGAGAATTATCAAACTCCGGAAGGAATCGTAATCCCGGAAGTTTTACGTCCTTACTGCGGATTTGATATTATAAATTAAGTTTTTAGAATTCATAATTAGACATGACAGGTTTATAATCTGTCATGTTTTTATTTTAAAACCCAAACCAGATGAGTGCAATATTAAACTGGAACCTTGATCCCGTTATTTTTTGGATTACGGATACTTTTCCTCTAAAATATTACGGAGCATTTTTTGCTGCCGGACTCCTGCTGGGTTTTTATATCGTTAGAAATATTTATAAAAAAGAAAATGTTTCCTTGGAAAGTCTTGATAGTCTGCTGATTTATGTGATTGTCGGAACCGTTCTGGGAGCACGTTTAGGACATTGCTTTTTTTATGAGGCATCTTATTTTTTACAGCATCCGATAGAAATTCTTTTGCCTATTCAAAAAATTCAAGGAACGTATCAGTTTGTAGGTTTTCAGGGATTGGCCAGTCACGGTGGAACCATTGGGGTTTTGATTGCCATTCTTTTATACTGCAGAAAATACAAAATAAAGTTTTTATGGATTTTAGACAGGATGGCCGTAGCAGTTCCTATTACTGCTGCGTTTATACGGTTTGGAAATTTTATGAATTCTGAAATTTATGGAAAACCAACCAACGGAAACTGGGGAGTTGTTTTTGAAAGAGATGATTTGATTCCGAGACATCCGACTCAATTATATGAAGCATTTTCATATCTGCTTATTTTCGGCATTTTGTTTTTCATGTTTAAATCGGAAAAAATAAAACAAACGAGCGGAATCATTTTTGGTTCTTTCCTGACTTTGTTGTTTCTGGCAAGATTTGTAATTGAATTCTTCAAGGAAAACCAGGAAGCTTTCGAAAACAATATGCTGATTAATATGGGACAAATTTTAAGCATTCCTTTTATTTTAATTGGTTTAACTTTGATAATCTGGAAATCAAAAGCAAAAAAGAATACTTTGAAATTGGATAATGTTTAAGACAGTTTCTAAAGAGACTGAAACTGCAACTTAAAAAAAACTGAAATATGAAAAACACTTTTATCTATATCGTTTTGTTGTGGTCTTGTTTTGCATTTTCTCAAAACGAGCAATTGGCTCAATATTACTACGATAAAGGCGATTTCGAAAAAGCTAAAATCAGTTATGAGGAACTTTTAAAAAATTCGCCGTCCAATACCCAGTATTTTTTAAGAACTGTCGAAAGTTACCAGCAATTGCAGCAGTTCGAGGCAGCCCAAAAAATGATTCAGGAACGCTTCAACCGATACAAACAAGGTGTCTTATTAGTAGAGTTGGGCTATAATTTTCAATTACAGAAAAACGAATCCAAAGCCAAAAATTATTACGATCAGGCGATCGAAAAAATAAAAACGAATCCGAATGATGTTTATGGAATTGGTAATTCATTCGAGAAGAAAGTATTGCTAGAATATTCCTTAAAAGCGTATCAAACCGCGATGCAGGTTCAGCCCAATTACAATTTTAATTTCCAGATTGGAATGTTGTACGGGCAATTAGGAAAAACTGATTTGATGATCGACCTTTTGCTAACGGAATCGTTTACAAATCCACAAAATTCAAATTTAATACAGACGCAATTATCTCGTTTCATGAACGGCGAAACTGATAATACGGCTTTTAAAGATGCCATGCGCAAAGCCTTAATCCTTCGAACGCAAAAAGACCAGGATGTGTTCTGGAATCATTACCTGAGCTGGTTTTATGTACAGCAAAAAGAATTCGGAAAAGCATTTATTCAGGAAAAAGCCATTTACAAACGCGAACCGGAATCACTTATCAGTATTGTGAATCTAAGTCAGTTTGCACTGAATGAAGATGATACTGAAACAGCATCGGAAATTTTGAATTTTATTCTGCTCAATACCAAAGACCTAAATTTACTGGTGCAGTCAAATGCGCAATTAATGCAAATTAAAATCGATAAAGCAACAGAAAAAGATTATCCGGCAATCACAACTGAATTAGAACATTTGCTTACCACCTATGAAATAACTCCTTTTACCTTATCTTTGCAAATAATTCAGGCGCATTTCCTGGCTTTTAATTTAAAAAAGACAGAAGAAGCGAAAGTAGTTGTAAGAAAAGCGTTAGAACTGAATTTGAACGAATATCAAAGAGCAGATGCCAAAATGGAATTGGCGGATATTTTACTTTTAGAAGAAAAATTCAATCAGGCACTGATTTATTATTCACAAATTCAATTGGATTTAAAGAATGATGTCATGTCGCATGAAGCGAGTTTAAAAGCAGCCAAAACAAGTTATTTCAAAACCGATTTTGAATGGGCCTTAAAACAATTCAAGGAATTAAAGTCGGCTAATACACAATTGATAGCCAATGATGCTTTGGAATATTTTTTACTGATCAATGACAATACCGCTGCCGATTCGACTCAGACAGCATTAAAGCAATTTGCAAAAGGCGATTTTTTAATTTATCAGAATAAAAAACAGGAAGCTATTGTACAGTTTCAGAACATTTTAAAGTCTTTTAAAGGACAGGAAATTGAAGCTGTAACAATGTTGCGTTTAGGTAAAATCTATGAAAGTCTGAAGGATTATAATTCGGCTTTAAGCCAATACCAGCAAGTAATAGACCATCATAGCGACGGAATTTATGTAGATGAAGCGTTGTTTTTTTCGGCAGAAATTTACAACGACGAATTAAAAGATATTGAAAAAGCAAAACCTTTGTATGAAAAGGTGATTTTTAACCATCAGGACAGTATTTACTTTGTTGATGCCAGAAAAAAATACCGCGAGTTAAGAGGAGACAAGAATTTATAAAAATAGATTTTTGGATTATTAGAAGGTTAGATCATTAGATGTCTAACAATCTAAGAAGTCTAACAATCTAACAATCTAAGAAAAAATGATTATTTACAACGTTACTACCAATATACACGAGAGCGTTCATGACCAATGGTTACAGTGGATGCAGGAAAAACATATCCCGGAAGTTCTGGCTACCAACAAATTTTCTTCCGCGCGAATCGTAAAAGTTTTGATTGAAGAAGAAATGGGCGGAATTACCTATTCGGTTCAGTATTTCACTGACAGCAAAGCGACTTTAGAAAAGTATTATCTGGAGGATGCACCAAAATTCCGTCAGGAAGCGTTAGAGTTATTTGCAGACAAAATGCTTTCTTTCAGAACTGAATTGGAAGTGATTTCAGAACATTAAAAAATCTAAGAAGTCTAACAATTTCAATAAAAATGGAAATTCGATTTCAAACTAAAGAGGAAAGTAATAAACAACAGCAAGAAGATTTTTTGAAGTTGTCCAAGATTGAACGGGTTTATAGTTTTTTACGTTTAAGTGAGAGAATAAGTAAATTTCCAGTAAAGAATAAAATAGATAAAAATAAAGACAATTTTCTGATTGTTATAAAATCAAAATAAGATGTCAAAATTGTGGGATCAAAACATTGATGAGTTTATTGCCTTAGCAAACAAGCATAAAGTCAGGATGCTGATGGTTGGTGGTGGAGCTGTTAATTTTCACGGTTATCAAAGACATTCTGCTGATGTTGATTTTTGGATAGAAACAACAGATGAAAACTTTAAGAAATTAGTACTTGTTTTTAATGAAATGGGGTATGAAATTGATGATTTTCCTGAGAATGTAAAGAAGCAGGAACAAAATATATCAATTAAATTTTCGCCAGTGGATTTAGATTTAGAATTAATTACAAAATTTTCGGTAAATAAATCATTTGAAGAAGCTTATAATGATAGTGAAGAAACAACTGTCAATGATAAAACATTTTTAAAATGGAATATTTTGTCTTTAGAAGATTTGATTACAAGTAAAATTAAAGCCAATAGGGCCAAAGATTTATTAGATATTCAACAACTTCGAGAAATAAATAAGAAGTAAATTATTTTGACATTTTAGATTATTTGATGTTTCAAAAATCTAACAATCTAAGAAGTCTAAAATCTAAGAATCCAAACAAAAAATGGAAAAAGTAAAAGCCAAAAAACATTTAGGACAACACTTCCTGAAAGACGAAAGCATCGCAAAAGCAATTGCCGATACTTTGAGTTTAAAAGGATACGATGAGGTTTTAGAAATAGGACCGGGGATGGGTGTGTTGACTAAATATTTGCTTGACAAACCAATTAACACGCATGTAATTGAGATTGATAGTGAATCTGTAGTGTATTTGGGTGAAAATTATCCAAAGTTAAAAGATAAGATTATCTCTCAGGATTTCCTGAAATACAATATCAAAGAGGTTTACGAAGACAAGCAATTCGCCATTATCGGAAACTTTCCTTATAATATTTCCACACAGATCGTTTTCAGAACTTTAGAATTGAAACATCAGATTCCGGAATTTTCCGGGATGTTTCAAAAAGAAGTGGCGGAGCGAATCTGCGAGAAAAAAGGCTCAAAGGCGTACGGAATCTTATCCGTACTGGCGCAGGCTTTCTATGATACTGAGTATTTGTTTACTGTTGACGAAAATGTTTTTATTCCTCCGCCCAAGGTGAAATCGGGTGTGATGAAAATGACCCGAAAGGAAGATTATAGTCTTCCGTGTGGTGAAAAGTTGTTTTTTACTGTTGTGAAAACTGCTTTTCAGCAAAGACGAAAAACATTACGTAACAGTTTGAAAACATTAAATTTATCAGATAGTTTAAGAGAAGACACTATCTTTAACCTTCGTCCTGAACAGCTTAGCGTTGATGAATTTATTGAACTGACTCAAAAAATAGAAGCCGATGGAGTTCAAAGTTAGTAAAGAATTAATACACCAATTAGAAGAGCATATTGTTAATAAAAACGACAAGGAACTTGAAGTTTTATTAAACGATCTGCACCACGCCGATATTGCCGAAATCCTGGATGAACTTGATTTCGACGAAGCGACCTATATTTTTAAAGTTTTAGATAGTGATAAAACCGCTGAGATTCTTCTGGAACTGGAAGATGATTTGCGTGAGAACATCTTAAGCCGACTTTCACCAAAAGAAATTGCAGAAGAGCTTGATGAGCTTGAAACCAATGATGCCGCGGATATTATCGCCGAACTTTCGCAGGAAATCAAAGCTGAAGTAATCTCGGAAATGATTGACGTTGAACACGCAAAAGACATTGTCGATTTGTTACGTTACGACGAAAATTCTGCCGGTGGTTTAATGGGAAAAGAGTTGGTAAAAGTCAATGAGAACTGGAATGTACTCACTTGCGTGAAAGAAATGCGTATTCAGGCTGAAAACGTGTCCAGAGTACATTCAATTTATGTGGTGGATGATGAAAACCGCTTAAAAGGAAGATTATCATTGAAAGATTTATTGACTACTTCGACCAAAACTCAGATTGGCGATATTTATATCAGAAAATTAAATTTCGTAAACGTAGATACGGAAGATGTTGAGGTGGCGAGAATCATGCAAAAATATGATTTAGAGGCCATCCCTGTTGTGGATGAGCTAGGTCGTTTGGTGGGAAGAATTACGATTGATGACATCTTAGATGTAATTAAAGATGAAGCGGATAAAGATTACCAATTAGCAGCTGGTATTACGCAGGACGTTGAATCCAATGACAGTGTTTTGGAACTTACAAAAGCGCGCCTGCCATGGCTTTTAATTGGTATGGTTATCGAAATTGTGGCTTCTTTTGTTTTAAAGGGAAATGAAGCGACATTTCAAACTTATTCCACCCTTATTATTTTTGTGCCTTTGCTTTCTGCAACTGCCGGAAATATTGGTGTTCAGGCATCCGCAATTGTAGTTCAGGGTTTGGCAAACGGAACTTTAAAGGAATTCAGCCGCGGTTATTTTACTAAAGAAATTACCGTTTCAATGATTTCAGGAAGTATTATTTCATTGCTTTTACTCGGGTATCATTCTGTGATGTACCAGCAATATCTGGTAGGTTTGGCGATTTCAATTTCAATGATGGTTGTCATTTTGTTTGCAGCCACTTTGGGAACTTTAGTACCGCTTTTTTTACACAAAAAGAAAATAGACCCTGCTATCGCCACAGGACCATTTATCACCACAACCAACGACGTTTTTGGGATCATGCTGTATTTTACAGTAGCCAAATTGATTTTGGGATTCTAAAATCTTGATTTATACAAAAAAATGCTATTAACCAATTAGAATATAAATTAACAACCAGAATGAAAGTACATATCATAGGAGGAGGAAACCTTGGCGTTTCTATTGCCCTGGGAATTGCGAAATTCTCACAAAGTCATAAAGTCACCGTAACCAGAAGAAATACTGCCAGTATTCAATATTTAACAGAATTGGGAATTGCCGTTTCATCGGATAATAAACACAATATTCAGGAGGCTGATGTGATTATTTTAACGATAAAACCATATCAGGTAGATACTGTTTTAGCAGAGATTTTGCCAGTTATTGAGGGAAAAACTATTGCTTCTGCAGTAAGCGGATTATCATTGGAAACACTTCAGAATAAAACAAATAATGAATATCCGGTAATTAGGATCATGCCCAATATTGCAGCACAATTTGGAGAATCGGCAACTTGTATCTCTTTTCCTGAAAAAGACAAGGAAAAAGCATTGCCAATCGTAGATTTATTTCAGGATTTAGGTACTGCTCCCGTTATTGATGAAAAATTAATGGATGCAGCCACAGTTTTAGGTGCTTGTGGAACAGCTTACGCCTTGAGATATATTCGTGCTTCGATGCAGGCCGGAATCGAAATAGGATTTGATTCACAAACCGCATTAGCAATTGCTGCACAAACAGTAAAAGGAGCTGCTAAAATGTTGCTAGAGGAAAGAGTACATCCTGAACAGTTAATCGATCGTGTAACAACGCCTCAGGGCTGTACAATTGTAGGTTTGAATGAAATGGAGCACAATGGTTTTAGTTCTTCATTGATTAAAGGGATTAAGACTTCTTTAAAACAGATTAAGGGATAGGCTTAAATATTTAAAATTCCAAATATCAGGTATGCTGAGATTTGGAATTTTATTTTTTTACCAATTGGATATATTTAGCACCACATTCTCCAAGTTTGGTGTAATAATTCATGGCGTTTCCATAATTCTGAAGGGTTAACGTATCGTTTTTGTAAAGAAAATCGATTCCTTTTGGGATATCTACATTTCTAGTTATTGTGTCATCTTCATTGCTGATATCTCCTTCATATTCATCCCACGGGATATCTTCTAAAACGATGTACTTTTCTTCAGGTCCATTGCTAACAAACTTTGCTTTGCCCTGAATATTTCTTGCATTTGTTTTTAATGAAAAGTGATAACCATTCTTGGTTTTAACCAATTCAATAGCAAGTGTACAGTCGTCTGTATTATTGGAATCAATCAATGCGTTATAAACGCCTTCAATTGAATCTTTTGTATTTGTTACAGGTTTAATAGAATATTTAGTTTCTTCTATTGGAATTGCAGATTGCCTTTTACAGGCAGAAAAAAACACAATTGTGATAATTATAATAATTTTTTTCATGAAACAGGCAGTTTTGTTTTCTTTCCCAGAATATATTTCAGGTAAACAAATCCGAAGATACCGGAAAGCAAAGAAGCAATCAGAATTGCAATTTTAGAAAAGAGAATTGTTTCCGGATCTTTAAACGCCAGCAGAGTAATAAAAATGGACATCGTAAAACCAATTCCGCCTAGCATTCCTGCACCAAAAATGTGAGCCCATCTTAAGTTTTTTGGTAAAGCACATAAACCTGCCGTGATCCCGATTGAAGAGAAAAGAACAATACCCAATGGTTTTCCTATTACCAATCCTAAAATAATGCCCAAAGTGTTAGGGTGATTTAGCCCTTCATGCCAGTCTGGGCTGATCGTAATTGCTGTATTGGCTATAGCAAACAATGGCAAAATAAAAAATGCTACAGGCTTATGCAGAAAATGCTGTATTTTATAGGATACTGATTTTTCTCCGCCATCTCCAAACGGAATGACAAAGGCCAGTATTACTCCGGTAATTGTAGCGTGAACACCTGAATTGAGCATAAAATACCACATCGCAACCCCTCCAATCACATAAGGAATCAGGTTATGAATTTTCTTGCGGTTTAAAATAAATAAGAATCCCCAAATTCCGAGTGCAATGGCAAGATTGATAAATGAAATAGAAGTAGTGTAGAATATGGCGATGACAATGATCGCACCCAAATCATCGATTACAGCAAGAGCGGTAAGGAATATTTTAAGCGATGTAGGTACTTTGTTTCCTAAGAGGGATAAAATACCAATTGCAAAAGCAATGTCCGTCGCCATCGGGATTCCAGCTCCGTTTCGGGTTTCTGTTGTGTAATTCAGAGCTAGGAAAATTCCAGCAGGAATCAACATTCCCCCTAAGGCACCCATTATCGGCAAAGAGGCATTTTTTATATTGGATAATTCACCATTATAGATTTCGCGTTCCAATTCTAACCCAATCAGTAAAAAGAAAATGGTCATCAAACCATCGTTAATCCAATGCGTAATGGAATGATGTGCAAAATCTTTTTCCCAAAAAGCAATATATTCATTCTGAATGGAAGAGTTGGCAAGATAAATTGAAATCAAAGTCACAATAAGAAGCAGAATCCCTCCTGATTTTTCACTTTCAAAAAAATCTTTAAATGTTTTGGTCAATTTCATTGTTTAATATTTTGGATCAATTCGAAATGTCTTATTTCTTCAAAGTTAAAAAAATTACGTTCAATAAAAAACCACATTGTTTTTGTTTTGCTTTTATGTTAAACTGTGAATTACAAAATAAATAATAAGCTGTATTTTTGTTTAACTAAATAAAAATTCATGAGTATTAAAATTCTTCATATCGACAGTAATCATCCAATTCTTTGGCAGCAATTAGAAGAAGCAGGTTTTGAAAACCACGCCGACTTTAAATCTTCGAAAGAAGAAATTGAGACCAAAATTCACGATTATAACGGAATCGTAATTCGAAGCCGTTTCAAAATCGACAAACAATTTATAGACAAAGCCACCAATTTACAGTTTATTGCCAGAGTTGGCGCGGGATTGGAAAGTATTGATTGTGACTATGCTTTAGAAAAGGATATTAACCTGATTGCAGCTCCGGAGGGTAATTGCAACGCTGTTGCAGAACATACTTTAGGCATGATTTTATCGCTTTTCAATAAATTAAATCAGGCAGATGGCGAAATCCGTTCTGGAGCCTGGAACCGTGAAAGCAATCGTGGTTATGAACTCGACGGAAAAACACTTGGAATTATCGGATACGGCAATATGGGAAAAGCTTTTGCAAAAAAACTGAGCGGTTTTGATGTCGAAGTGTTATGTTATGATATTTTGGATAATAAGGGAGATGGTAATGCAAAACAGGTTTCATTACAGGAATTACAGCAAAAAACAGACGTTTTGAGTCTTCATATTCCATGGACACCGGATACAGACAAAATGATAGACCTGAATTTTATCAATGCTTTTAAAAAGCCGTTTTGGATTATCAACACTTCTCGTGGTAAAAATATTGTAACGGCTGATTTAGTAGAAGCAATGAAGAGCGGAAAGGTTTTGGGAGCAGGTCTTGATGTTTTGGAATACGAGAAACTTTCCTTTGAAACCCTCTTTCAGGAAAAAAATACACCTGAAGCTTTCCAGTATCTGCTAGACGGAAAAAAAGTAATACTCACACCGCATATCGCAGGATGGACATTCGAAAGTCATGAGCGTTTGGCCCAGGTAATTGTTGATAAAATAAAAGCTTTATATTCAAAATAGAATTTGCATATTTTTTGTTTTTTAAGTTGTATTTACGAGTTTTTTATGTTTAATTTTTAAGATTAATTAGTATTTAAAGTTAATTTTGAATAATATTGCTTTTTGTTTTTTAGTAAAATTAATAAGCTTTAGACTAAAATTCATCAATCTATAAAACTTAACCCCATCTAATTAAAAAATGTTATGATTATATTTGGAAGTAAAACTGTTGGGAGTATCCTAAAATCGGGAAAATTTGATTGTCCTAATTGTAGAAGACAAGAAAGCTATAAATTAAAAAATTACAAACAATACTTTCATATATTTTTTATCCCGTTGCTTAAAATAAGAGATTTAGGAGATGAATTAAACTGTTTTTTCTGCAATACCACTTATTTACCAGGATCAGTTTTAGCACAAAATGAATATGACACCAGAAATAAACTTGGGAATCTTTCTTACCAAGAAAACACAATATTAGGTCTTGAACCTTGCGATTTCGGTAAAAGAGTGGGAGCTTATACGATTGACTTTGCTATTACATATGCAATACTTCTAGCTTTGATCTATGTAGTTCCGGGAGGAACGGCGTTTTTAATGTTAATTGGATTTGTATATTTTATGGCTTGTGATTTTTTATTAAAAGGCTCATCTTTAGGAAAATTAGCTTTGTCTATAAAAACAGTTGATTTTGAAGAAGGACAGCAAATTTTTGCATACAATATAATTTTAAGAAATCTGATTAAAGGAGTTTGTACTTTTTTCCCTCTTATATTTTTGACTTCATTAATGAATCAGGATAAAAGAACACTTCATGATTTAGCAGCAAGAACAATGGTTATCGATAAATAGTTTTTAGTATTCTTTCCTTTTTAAGACATTTGAAAGAGGTTTAAGGTTTAATTTGGACAATATTATTTTAACTTAAAAGTAAATAAAATGGAAACTAGTAAACCAATAGAACACTGGAACAATCCTCCAGTTCATAGAGAAGAAAACAAAAAAATTGTCGCAGGTATCTTAGGAATTTTAGTAGGTTATTTAGGGATTCACAAGTTTTATTTAGGTTATACGAAAGAAGGAATAATTCAAATATTGCTAAATCTTTTATGCGGACTTGGAGGACTAATAGGACTTATAGAAGGAATTATTTATCTTGTAAAAACGGATGAAGAATTTTATAAAACGTACCAAGTAGGTAGAAAGCCTTGGTTCTAAACATAAAAAACCCATTCATTTGAATGGGTTTTTATTTATACAAAATATTTAAAATTATATAATATCTTCCTTTTCAGACAATTTGCGTTCCAGTTCTATTTGAAACTCTTCTATAACCGGTTTCATAGTACTTTCAGGGATATCAGCGATTCTAATGTACATAAGGCCATCTATGGCATTATTAAACAAGGGATCAACATTAAAAGCAACCACACGGGCATTTTGTTTGATGTACTTTTTAATCAGAACAGGCAAACGTAAATTACCAGGTTCCAGTTCGTCAATAATCTTATCAAATTTATTCAGGTCTGATTCGGCTTCGTCAAAGATAAAGTCTTTGTCAGCGTCTTTCAGTTTTACTTTATAAGCTTTTTTAGGATGAATGTATTGCGCAATATACGGATCGTAGTAATTCGACTTCATAAATTCAATCATCAATGATTTGGAGAAGTCAGAGAATTGGTTGCTGATACTCACTCCGCCCAATAAAAATTTATGTTCAGGATAACGAAGTGTTGTATGGATGATTCCTTTCCACAATAAAAATAACGGCATTGGTTTCTGCTGGTATTCCTTAATGATGAAAGCACGGCCCATTTCGATCGATTTGTGCATCATATCATGCAGCTCAGGTTCAAATCTAAAAAGATCATTCAGATAAAAACCCTCAATTCCAAATTTTGGATAAATCTCAGAACCCAAACCCATTCGGTACGCACCGGCAATTTTTTTAGTGTCCTCATCCCACAAAAACATGTGATGATAATATTGGTCAAATTTGTCTAAATCAATAGATTCATTGGTTCCTTCACCCACTTCACGAAACGTAATTTCACGTAAACGCCCGATTTCATGGAGGATATTAGGAATAGATTTCGCTCTTGCAAAAAACACTTCATAGTTTTTACTTTGAAGCAAACGACAATCACTGTTTCTTAACGCATTAACCTCATCGATCATTTTCGTCTCATTCGCCGGAGTAACAATTTTTTTAGGTGATTTCGGAATTTTTAAATTAGAAGTATCCAATAATTTATGATCCTTTTCAAAAGGATTCGCCAGCATATAAGTTTTCTTTCTTAAGAATTCTGAATATTCTTCAAAAGATTCGATTTCATTTTGTTCGTTGACTGAAATAGGTTTTCCAATACGAACCTTAATTACTCTGTCTTTCTGAGTTAGTAATTCTGAGGGTAATTTTGCCGTTCTTAAAGTGTCATCAATCTTTGAAAGCCAGTAAAATAACCTGCTATTTTTGGCATGGAAATAAATCGGTACAACCGGAACTTTTGCTTTTCTGATTAATTTTAAAGCGCCTTCTTCCCAGGGTTTATCAACGACTAATTTTCCATCTCTGTAAGTAGAAACTTCCCCTGCAGGAAAAATCCCCAAAGGTTTTCCATCACTTAAATGACGCAACGTTTCTTTAATTCCTACCACACTTGATTTAGCATCCTTATGATTTTCAAAAGGATTGACCGGCATGATGTATTTTTTAAGCGGAACAATTCTGTGTAATAAAAAGTTAGCGATGATTTTGAAATTAGGCTCTCTTTCCAACATTAATTTCAATAATAAAATACCGTCAATTCCTCCAAGCGGATGATTTGAAATGGTAATATAAGCACCGTCTTTAGGCAGACGTTTTAGATCTTCTTCCGGAATTTCGAATTTAATCTGCAATTCATCCAGCACACCGTTCAAAAATGTGACATCCTCTAAATGTTTGTTATGGTCGTAAATTTTATTAAGGGTTGATATCTTAAGAACCTTCATAAGAATCCAGCCAGAAAAAGTACCGAAGACCCCGTACTTCTCAACATTTATTGCCTTTGCAACTTCTTTCGCGGTAACTAAACCCATCTACTATTTTTAATTTATTAGAACAGCGAACAAAGATAACAAAAAACTCTACTTTTAGTGTTTGTTATGTAAACTTTCCGCTTTTTTATTACTTTTGAAAATCTAAAAAAATCGAATGAAAATTATTTCTTATAATGTAAACGGGATACGTGCCGCAATTGCAAAAGGCTTTATCAACTGGCTGGAACAGGCCAATCCTGACGTAATTTGTCTTCAGGAAATCAAAGCTTCGCAGGAGCAGATTCCGGTTGACTTAATTAGCAATGCAGGCTATCCGTATCAGTATTATTATCCTGCTACCAAAAAAGGATATAGCGGCGTAGCTATCTTATCCAAAATAAAACCCAATAATGTCGTTTTCGGAACCGGAATTCATCATATGGATTTTGAAGGCCGTAACCTGCGTGCCGATTTTGATGACTGTTCCGTAATGAGCCTTTATTTGCCGTCCGGTACCAACATCGATCGTCTAGACCATAAGTTTATGTTTATGGATGATTTTCAAACCTACATCAACGAACTCAAAATTACAATTCCCAACCTGATTATCTGTGGCGATTATAATATTTGCCATGAAGCCATAGATATTCATGATCCGGTTCGCAACAAAACTGTTTCCGGATTCCTGCCGCAGGAACGAGCCTGGTTAGACGGTTTTATTAAAACAGGTTTTATCGACAGTTTTCGTCATTTCAACAAAGATCCGCATCATTATACGTGGTGGAGCTATCGCGCGGGAGCGAGAGGCAATAACAAAGGCTGGCGTATCGATTATAACCTGGTGAGCGAATCACTGCAGCACAGACTCAAACGTTCTGTTATTTTACCGGACGCCATTCATTCAGACCATTGTCCTGTTTTAGTCGAAATCGAGTAAAAATGGTATTGTTATTGTGAAGTAAAAGTTTTTTCAGGAGCTGTTTCCTGCTGTCCGCTAAATCTTTTTCCGGCTAAAGAAGCCAGAAAAAGGATACTGCTCCCATCAGGGCTAGGGCTTCACGTTAAAAAGAAATTAAAAATAATTAACCTAAATTATTAAATACCATAACCAAATGATTAAAAAAGCCTCAATCGGATTATTAGTATTGGCCATGTCCACTTCGTCCTGTGTATCCAAGAAAATTTACAACGATCTGGAATCCAAATATTCGGATTTAAAAAAAGAGAACCGCTCGATCGCAGATGAAAATGCCGAACTTCAAAAAACAAAGAACCAGCTAGAACTGGATCGTGATAAATTAACAAAAGATTTAAGCAACACAAAAGCCGACCTTGAAAAACAAAAGGCAGATCTGGCTGCTGAACAAAAGAAATTCAAACTGCTGCAGGATTCCTATAATGCACTGGAAAAAAATAGCAATGATGCTTTAGAAAAAAACATGAATAAAAACCGTGAATTATTAGCGGAATTAGAAGCAAAATCAAAAAAACTGGCCGAAGAACAAGCACGTTTAGACAAAACTGCAAACCGATTAAACGAATTGGAAGCGATGATTGCAGCCAAAGAAGCTGCAATGAAAAAACTAAAAGATACCCTCTCTAAAGCCCTGAATAATTTTGAAGGAAAAGGATTGACTGTAGAGCAAAAAAATGGAAAAGTATATGTTTCCATGGAAAACAAATTACTTTTCAATTCAGGCAGCTGGGCTGTAGGTTCTGAAGGCAGAAAGGCAGTAGTGGAGTTAGGAAAGGTTTTGGGAGACAATCCTGATCTTTCTGTGTTAATCGAAGGACACACAGATGATGATCCTTACGGAGGTTCAGGTCCAATTGCCAACAACTGGGATTTGTCTACGAAAAGAGCGACTGCAATTGTGGCTATTTTAAGCGAAAACACCAGCATCAACAAGCAAAAATTAACGGCTGCAGGTCGTGGTGAGTTCTCGCCATTGGCAAGCAACGCAAGTGCTGAAGGAAAAGCTAAAAATCGAAGAATTGAAATTATCCTGACACCAAACTTAGATGAAATAGCTGAAATGCTGAATAGTATTAATTAAGATGAATTTTATAAAAATTGAAAGGCTCAAAAGTTTTAAACTTTTGAGCCTTTTTCATTGATAGAATTTTATAATTTACGCCTTTTCAATCAAAATGCTCACAGCATTTCCTCCAAAACCAACGGCATTAATGAGCACTTTTTTTATGCTTTTCGTCTGATCTTGAGCTTTTGAAAAGGGAACATTGATGAATTTATCATGCTGAATCATCAATAAAGCCAGTTCTAAACTTAAAATTCCTGATGCTCCAAAAGTGTGACCGATTTTCCATTTGTTGGTAGTCAGCAATGGCAAATTTTTTCCGAAGACCTTTTCAATTGCGCGCAGTTCTGTTAAATCGCCTTTTATGGTTCCGGGGGCATGCATGACAATAACATCAACTTCTTCTAATTTTTCATTTTTTAAAGCCATTTTCATGGATTTTTGAAAACAGTCAGCTTCCGCAGAAATAGAAATGTTATGTTCTAAAATCT
>Ga0247809_1000061_pt1 | contig 72767 bp, 61 predicted proteins | sample UWRJL104311B1_FD_180951 | JGI IMG/M metagenome (GOLD analysis project Ga0247809, IMG submission 180951) | Plant litter microbial communities from Arlington Agricultural Research Station in Wisconsin, United States - UWRJ-L104-311B-1 | ecosystem: Environmental > Terrestrial > Plant litter >... | reverse complement strand
CCCGCGGTCGGTCTCGACGCCCAAAGCCTCCAGCCCGATATTCTCGGTGTTGGGGACGATGCCGATCGCGATGATCGCGTGGCTGAAGGTCTCTTCCGAAACCTTGCCGTCCTTCGCCTTGATCTTGGCCGTAACGCCGGTTGCCGAAGTGGTCAGCCCCTCCAGACCGGTCTGGGTCAGCAGCTTGATGCCCTGCTTGGTCAGCGCCTTGTCCATGAACGCGGAGACTTCCTCGTCCTCGACGGGGAGGATGCGCGGAAGCATCTCGACGATCGTCACGTCGGCGCCCATGTCGTTGTAGAAGCTGGCGAACTCGACGCCGATAGCGCCCGAGCCGATGACCAGCAGCTTGGTCGGCATCTCGGTCGGGACCATCGCATGGCGGTAGGTCCAGATCCGCTCGCCGTCGGCCTTGGCGAACGGCAGGTCGCGCGCGCGCGCGCCGGTCGCGACGATGATGTTCTTGGCTTCGAGCTCGACCGTCTTGTCGCCCTGCTTGACGCTGAGCTTGCCCTTCGCCGTGATCGTGCCGACGCCTTCGACGACCGTCACCTTGTTCTTCTTCATCAGGCCCTTGACGCCCGCGTTCAGCTGGCCCGCGACCTTGCGCGAGCGGTCGACGATCTTGGCGAGGTCGAAGCCGACATTGTCCGCCTTGAGGCCGTAGCTCTCGGCGTTCTGCATGTAGTGATAGATTTCCGACGTGCGGAGCAGTGCCTTGGTCGGGATGCAGCCCCAGTTGAGGCAGATGCCGCCCAGGCGCTCGCGCTCGACGATCGCGACCTTCAGGCCGAGTTGCGACGCGCGGATCGCGGCGACGTAGCCGCCGGGGCCCGAGCCGAGGATGACGAGATCATAGGTATCAGCCACGGAAAATCCTTTGGATCAGTTGGTTTCGGGCGGCACGGGCCGCGGTTTGCGATCGTCGCCGACCGCCACGAAGATGAAGCGCGCCTGGGTCACCTTGCAGCTGTCGTTGCTGTGGCGCGCGCGGCGCCAGGCCTCGACTTCGATCGTCATCGAGGTGCGACCGACCGCGATCAGTTCGGCGTAGACGGATACTTCGTCACCGACGACCACCGGCATGTGGAACTTCATCGCGTCCGCCGCAATCGTAACGGCACGGCCGCCGCTACGCCGTGATGCGACAGAGCCGGCGGCCAAATCCATCTGGCCCATCAGCCAGCCGCCGAAGATGTCGCCATACGGATTGGCGTCGGCGGGCATCGCGGTGACGCGGATCGTCGGGGCTTTGTTGGGGGGCAGGTCGGTCACGCGTCACTCCTGCGGGTCGTTCGGTCGAGACGCCGGGCGCGGCGCAACGGGCCCACGCCCATCAGCACGGTCGCGACCATTGCCGCGGCCCCGCAAGACCAGATCACGTCCTGCCCAAGCGGGTAGGACCATGCCGCCGCCCAGGTCATCGCCACCGCCGCCACGAGCCCGCCGAGGATGTGCAGGATCTCGATAGTGGTGCCCGAAAGCGACCGGAACGACGACATCAGGCCCATCTCAGGCGAGCATGCCCAGTGGGTTCTCGACGAGGTGCTTGAACGCCTTCATAAACTGCGCGCCGTCGGCCCCGTCGATCGCGCGGTGATCGAAGCTGCCGGTGGCCGACATGACCGTCGCGACCGCCAGTTCGTCACCGATCACGACCGGGCGCTTCTCGCCCGCGCCGACCGCGAGGATCATCGCCTGCGGCGGATTGATGACCGCATCGAACTGCGTGATGCCGAACATGCCCATGTTGCTGATCGAGGCGGTGCCGCCCTGATATTCCTCGGGCTTCAGCTTGCCGTCGCGGGCGCGGGCGGCAAGGTCCTTCATCTGCGTCGAAATCGACGACAGCGACGCGGTGTCCGCACCGACGATGATCGGCGTGATCAGGCCCGACGGCGTGCTCACCGCGACCGAGATGTCGGCACGCTGGAAGGTGATCAACTGGTCGGGCGCGAACATCACGTTGCAGGTCGGCACCTGCATGAGTGCCACGGCCTGCGCCTTGATCAGCAGGTCGTTGACCGACAGCTTCACGCCGCGCGATTCGAGGCTCTTGTTCAACTCGCCGCGCAGCTTGAGCAGCGCGTCGAGGCGGACGTTCACGGTGAGATAGATGTGCGGGACGGTCTGCTTCGACTCGGTCAGGCGACGCGCGATCGTCTTCCGCACGTTGCTGAGCTTGGTCGCCTCGTGCGGGATGTCCGGCACGGTCGCAGGCTTTGCGGCGGGCGCTGGAGCCGCAGCGGCAGTTGGCGCAGCAGCTTCGGTTTTCGCAGCAGCGGGTGCGGCACCAGGCTTTGCGCTCTCGACGTCGGCCTTGACAATACGACCCTTGGGGCCGGAGCCGGATACGGCGCCGAGATCGATCCCCTTGTCGGCGGCGAGACGGCGCGCGAGCGGGCTCGCCTTCACGCGGTCGCCGCTGGCGGCAGGCTGGGCTGCACCGGCGTCATCCGGCCGACCGTGATCCTCGGCCGAAGCCTCGGTCCGCTCGACCGGCTTGGCCTCGGTGCCGGTCTTGTTCGGGTCCGTCGGATCGGGCTTCGCTTCCGATTCCTTCGCGGCGGGCTCGGGCGTCTCGCTCTTGGCGGGCGCGGACGAGACCGAAGACGCGTCCTCGCCCTCTTCCGCGATGATCGCGATGACCGTGCCGACCTTCACATTGTCGGTACCCTCGGCGACGAGGATCTTGATCACGGTGCCTTCGTCGACGGCTTCGAATTCCATCGTCGCCTTGTCGGTCTCGATCTCGGCCATCAGGTCGCCGGATTTTACGACGTCGCCCTCCTTGATCAACCATTTGGCGAGGGTACCCTCCTCCATGGTCGGGGACAGCGCAGGCATCTTGATCTCGATCGACATGGATTTCCCCAGGGCGTGACGTAACGGCATGCCTACTCGCGCCCTCGTCCGCTTGGGTCAACCCCGACGCACTTGCGTATCGACCCGCCGCGGCCCAATTACCGGCGATAACGGGGGCGAAAATGCGCATTTATCTGGTGGTTATCGACGACAGTCCGGAAGCTGGGATCGCGTTGCGTTTCGCGGCCCGGCGTGCGGTGAAGACCGGCGGCGGGGTAGAGATCCTCACGGTGATCCCGCCGCAGGAGTTCATCGCGTTCGGCGGCGTCCAGGCGACGATCGAGGAAGAGGCGCGCCTGCATGCCGAGGGGCTGGTCGCGGGCGCGGCAGGTACGTTGCTGGAGGAGTCCGGCTTGCGTCCGTCGATCACGGTGCGCGAGGGGGAAAGCGCGAAGATCATCCGTGAGATGATCGCGGCAAATCCCGATATTGCGGCGCTGGTTCTCGGCGCAGCGGCGACTGGTGCCCCGGGCGAACTCATCGCGCATTTCGCGGGGACCGACGCGGGTTCGCTGCCGGTGCCGGTCATGATCATTCCCGGATCGCTCACGCGCGAGGCAATCGACCGGCTCAGTTGAGTGGGGCGTACGTCAACTGACAGCCATTGCCGAATGCGTGGCCAGCAGGCGCTCCACGCTGTTGATGCCAGTCTGCGTGAGCTGCAACGCATCGAGATTGCTGTCTGGCGGTTCAATTAGGGACTTCGCCTGGAGCACGCGAATCCAGCGACCTAGCGTCGACCGTGACAGGCGTAGCTGGTCGGCAACCATGTCGACGCTTGCGATTCGGCTCTCGGCTTCTGCGACGTATACGATCAGCAGCGTCGTCCACGCATGATCGGCGAAAAGATCGGACCCGAGTACCGCGTCGCGCGCACGGATAATTCCCAGCAAGTCCTTGGCCCGGCGCCAAAGATGATGCGGCATGGCATCGCCACTGATTGTGTCGGCGAGCGTAGGAGCGGTGCACAGGGTGCCGATTAGTCTGCCCGGCTTGCCGTTGCCCAGTCGCGAAACCTGGACTTCCATCGTGATGATATCGCCTTCGCCGCCGATGTAACGTTTCCGGATTCGGGCTGAATTGCCATTGGGTTGCAATGCCGCAACGTGGCTCAGGTTACGCGCGACGTCGTCGGGGTGCGTTATCGATAGGTAGGAAAGGCCCACAAGCTGTTTCTGCGTGCGTTGCAGCACCGCCGCGACCGGTTCGTCTATCGCGAGGATAACGCCGTCGCCGTCTGAAACAGAATGGCCAATGATCATCTTAGGTCCTCGCGCTCTTGATCATATAATAGCGGTTGGCTTAAAAAGTCTCAAACATTTGATCGGTCCATTTTGCATAACATCTTGTCGGCACACAAAATTGCCCGCCGGGAACGATTGTGACGCTACCCTCTTGAGCGTGGCGCGAGATCAGGCCACGATCCGCTCATGCCTATTTTTGCCGTTCCGCTGCTACTTGCCGCCGCCGCCCCTTACCCTGCTCCGTCTTCGGTTCGCCTGAAGGCGGACGTCACCGCGATGGTTGGCTTCGGTACGCGTCACACCGCGTCGATCACCACCGACCCGAAACGCGGTATCGGTGCCGCCCGAAACTGGGCCGCGAGCCGGTTCCAGGAAATCGCGGCGACGTGTGGCGGTTGCATCACCGTCGATCGCATCTCGCGCCGCTTCACCGGACCACGCGCACCGACCGGCGTGGTAGTCGAGGACGTGCTCGCAATTCAAAAAGGACGTGATCCCAATCGCGTCGTGATCGTCGGCGCGCATATCGACAGCCGTGTCACCGACGTGATGAACGTGACGTCGGATGCGCCCGGCGCGAACGACAATGCGTCGGGCGTCGCACTGGTGCTGGAGGCCGCACGGCTGTTGTCGCAACGCCAGTTCGACGCGACGATCGTCTACGCTGTGTTTTCCGGCGAGGAACAGGGCTTGTGGGGCGCCGAACTGCTCGCCGATACCGCCAAAGCGCGCGGCTGGCAGGTGTCGGCGATGCTTAACAACGATATCGTCGGCAACACGGTCGGGCAGGGCGGCGTACGCGTCGCCGACAAGGTTCGGGTGTTCTCCGAAGGGATCCGCGCATCCGAGGATCTGGTCGCCCAGCAGGGCCGCCGAGCCGAGGGCGGCGAGGATGACGGGCCCAGCCGCGCGCTGGCCAAGACGATCGACGGTATCGCGCGCGACATTCCTGGCGGCCTCGACGTGATGATCGATCGCCGGCCTGATCGGTTCGGCCGTGGCGGCGATCACGAGCCATTCCTTAAGCTCGGCTACCCCGCGGTGCGGTTCTCGGTCGCGGCCGAGAATTGGGATCGCCAGCATCAGGACCTGCGCACCGAAAAGGGCGTGGTCTACGGCGACACGATCGAGGGCATGGACTTTCCGTATCTGGCGAAGGTGACCGCGATCAACGTCGCCACGCTGTCGCGGATCGCCAGCGCCCCCGCAGCACCCGAAGACGTGTCGATCGCCGGGGCCTTGTCCCGCGACACGACGGTGAAGTGGACTGCGGTACCGGGCGCTGCCGGCTACCGCGTGCGGTGGCGTCGCAACGATGCGCAGAGCTGGACGGAAACTCGCGACGTTACCGGGACCGGGACGGTCCTGACACAGGTGCCGGTGGACGACAATTTCGTCGGCGTGTCCGCTTTGTCGGCGACGGGCGCGGAAAGCCTCGTCAGCTTCGCCGGACGCGACCGCCGACCGACCCGGTAACCGTCCATCGACGCGCGCATCGGTTGCCTAGGCGGCGGCCGATGCTTTCCAGCGACCATGAGCTAGCGCGCGCGCCTGTTCGACAGGCATCGGGCGACCGAAATAAAAGCCCTGGACGTTGGTGCAACCGAACGCCTGCGCCATCCGGTGCTCGGCTTCGGTTTCGACACCCTCCGCGGTCGTGTCGATGTCGAGGCTCCGGGCGAGCGCGATCACCGCGTGGACGATCGCAACCGCTTCGCGCGTCCCGGCGGCGGCATCACGGACGAAGCTCCGGTCGATCTTGATCGACGAAAACCGCGTGCGACTGAGATAGCCCAGCGACGAATGGCCGACGCCGAAATCATCGAGACTAAGCCGCACGCCCATGTCGAGCAGCCGCTCCAGGACCTTGGTCGCGCCGAGCGCCTCGGTCAGGAACACGCTCTCGGTAACCTCGAGTTCGAGGCGATCCGCGGACAGTCCGGTGTTCGCCAGCGCGGAGGTGACCGTCGTCACGAAATTCGGGTTCTGGAGCTGGTCGGCGGACACGTTGACCGCAACGCGGATGTCGGACGGCCATTTCGCGGCCTCCTCGCACGCCGTCCGCAGCGCCCACGCCCCAATCGGCGCGATCAGGCGCGCGTCCTCGGCAAGCGGGATGAACTTTTCGGGCGCAATGATACCGAAGCGTGGACTGGTCCAGCGCAGCAGCGCTTCGAACGCGACCAGCGTCTCGCCGCGAGCATCGACGACCGGCTGGTAGTCGAGGTGCATTTCGCCATTCTCGAGCGCCGTGCGAAGCGCCATTTCGAGGACACGCCGCTCCTCCGCCTTCACGTGCAGTTCCGGCTCGTAGGTGCGATACACCCCGCGGCCCGCGTCCTTGGCACGGTAGAGGGCGAGATCGGCGGAGCGGACGAGCATTTCCGCGGTGCGGCCGTCGCGCGGGCCGATCGCGATGCCGACGCTGGCACCGATATACAGCGTGTGCGCGTCGATCTCATAGGGTCGCGACAGCGTCTCAATGATCCGTGCCGCAAGGTCGTCGATCGCACCCGCATCGCTCGCGCCCCGCACGATGACCGCGAATTCGTCGCCGCCGAGCCGCCCGCACAGGCTGCCGTCCCCCATCAAGCCCTCGAGCCGTTCGGACACGCAGCCGAGCAGGCGATCGCCGATCGGATGGCCGAGCGTATCGTTGACCGCCTTGAACCGATCGAGATCGAGCATCATGAATGCGTAGCGACCACCCCAGCTGTCGGCCTCGGCCATCGTCCTGACGAGCGTCTCGTTGATCATCAGTCGGTTGGGCAGCCCGGTCAGGACATCGAACCGCGCCATCCGGTTGATCCGGTCTTCCGACGCGCGCAGCTCGGTGATGTCGGACGTGACGCCGCGAAATCCGTAGAATTCGCCATCGTCTCCGAACCGGGGGGAGGCCGCAATTTCCCACCACCGCAGATCACCGTTGATCGTCACCGGCAGTCGGACGTCGCGAAAGCTGTCGCGACGGCGCAATTTCTCGGCAAGCGTGCGGAGTTCGGGCGCGAACTCCCCACTGTCCCAGCTCGGGCCAGCCAGCAATTGCAACAACGGCATCCCGTCGATCTCACCGGGATCGAGCCCGCACGCGACCGCGAATCGCGACGACGCGCGAACGATTCGCCGCATCGCGTCGGTCTCCCACAGCCAGTCCGCGCCGGTATCCTCGAACTCGCGGAGGAGCAGACTCACGGTCTCGTCGCGTTCGTTCAACGCGATCTCGTTGGCGCGGATCAGGACGAGGGCGCGGGCACGGCTGACGCATCCCGCCATCAGCACCAGCGTGAAGCCCAGGATCCCGATCGCTGCCGACGTCGTCCCGGCGATCAGCAACTGGATGACCATCGACGCGCCGAGATATCCAAGGAAGATCAGCGTCGCGAGCGTCAGCGGCGCCATCACGAATGCCGCGGCCGTCATCAATAGCGTCAGCGTGATGCCAAGCCCGGCGGTCGTGCCCGAGGGAGCATGCGTACAGAACAGGATCGGTACGCACGACCAGCCGAGGCCAAGCGCCAGGCCCTCCCACCCGGTCTTGCGCAGGTCGTGGACGCTCGCCTGGCTTTCACCAGTGTGCGGAACGGCGAGACGCCGGAACGCGACCGCGACGGCGATCGCGACGAGCAACGCGGACCACGTCGTGACCTGCCACGCAGGGACGGTCGCGCTGACCAGGAACCCGGTCGCCAGTACCGCCGCCAGATTGGTCGAGAGCAGGACCAGTGCCATCTTGCGCCCGGCGAACAACTGCGCGGCACGGATGCGGCTCCATTCGACATGGTCCGCCCCGCCACCGCGGAGTCCCATCAATCTGAAGAGATCGACGGCCACGCGGCGTGACGAAGAAGGCGGTGCAGAGCTCACGGCGTCGGTCATAGGTCCGCTTGGTTATCAGATCGTTCTTATCGACCAGCGTGACTGTAATTTAGTTCGATCTGGATCAGTCCACGCCGTCGCGGACGTCCTTGCATAGTTTCATTCGCGTGTCAGCGGTGGCGGCGCGACCCGCCGCCCGTCTCAGACAGGGCGGTCTCAGGCTGCGATGTCGTACGGCTTGATGTCGCCGCTGAGATACAGGTTGCGCGCCTTGGCCCGGCTGAGCTTGCCCGAAGAGGTACGGGGCAGGGTGCGCGGCGGGATCAGTTCGATCAGGCAGTTCATGCCCGTCACCGACCGCACGCGCTCGCGGATCTCGTCGCGCAGGCGCAGGCGCTCGGCTTCGTCCGAGCTGCGGCACTGGACCAGCACGGCGGGGGTTTCCTCGCCGCCGGGCGTGGTGATCGCGAACGCGGCGATGTCGCCGGCCTTGAAGCCGGGGAGCTGTTCCACGGCCCATTCGATATCCTGCGGCCAGTGGTTCTTGCCGTTGACGATGATCATGTCCTTGGCGCGGCCGACGATGTAGATGTAGCCGTCGGACATATAGCCCATGTCGCCGGTATCGAGCCAACCGTCCGCCATGCACGCCTCGGTCGCGGCGTCGTCGCGGAAATAGCCGACCATCACCGACTTGCCGCTGCACCACACCTTGCCGATCGCGCGCTCGGGGAGCGGCGTGCCGTCCTCTTCGCGGATCTCGATCTTCATGTCGCGAACCGGCTTGCCGCAATTGACGATCGCGCGGTAGCGCTGCGGACGGTCACCGCCACGCGATCCACCCGAAAGCTGCGTTTCCTCGACGAGTTCGACGCGGATCCCTTCGCCCGGCGGCATAAGCGATACCGCGAGCGTCGCCTCGGCAAGGCCATAGCTCGGCAGGAAGGCGGTTGCCTTGAAGCCTGCATCGGCAAAGGCATCGACGAACGACTGCATCACGTCGGGACGGATCATGTCGGCGCCATTGCCGGCAACGCGCCAGCGCGACAGGTCGAAGCGGTCGCTTGCCTTGGTCTGCGACGACATGCGGCGCGCGCAGATATCGTAGCCGAAGGTCGGCGAATAGCTGAGCGTCGTGCCTTCGTTGCGGCTGATGAGATCGAGCCACGCGAGGGGACGGCGCGCGAAATCCTCGGTCTTGAGGTAGTCGGTGGAGACCTGGTTGGCGATCGGCGACAGGAAGCAGCCGACCAACCCCATGTCGTGATACCAGGGCAGCCATGAGACACAGCGATCGGTGTCGCAGACTTCCATGCCGTGGCTATGCGCGGCAAGGTTGTTCAGAAGCGCGGCATGCGTGATGACGACGCCATGCGGGAAGCGCGTCGAGCCGCTCGAATATTGCAGGTACGCGATGTCATCGGGCTGTGCCTCGGGCAGCGTTGCCACGGGGGCCTCGCGCGTCCCGAACTCGGACCAGTCGATCCCGACGGTGCCCGACAGGCGCGCGGCCTCGCCGGCCATCTGCGCGAGTTCGGGCGGGAAGATGAGCATCTTCGGATCGCAGCTCGCAAGCTGGACGCGGAGCTGTTCGATGTACGAGTCGCGACCGCCGAACGAGGTCGGCAGCGGCAACGGCACGGGCCACGCGCCGGCATAGACGACACCGAAGAACAGCGCGGCGAACTCGGGGCCGGTCTCCGCGACCAGTGCAATGCGATCGGCGGGAGCGACACCGGCGGCAATCAGGCGATCGGCCATCGCACGGGCGTCGGTGCGGAGTTGCGAATAAGGATAAGGCTGCGACAAAGTGCCGCGAGCGTCGTGGAAGTTAAGCCCGCGGTTACCGCTGGCGGCGTAATCGAGCGCTTCGCCCAGCGTGCCGAAATCGGCGAAACGGCGCGGCAGGGCGTCTTGGGTCGGCGTCGCAACGAGTGCCGCTACGGTCATGCCGTCCTTGTTAGCCGTGTCGGTCGTCATCGCAGTTCCTGCCTTGGTTCGTCGCGGCGCTCGAACACACCACGCCTATCTTCAGTCTAGCCGTTCAACTTCGGGTGCCAGTGTGGCACAATGATGGCGTGACCAATGATAGCCACAGCGAAAGCAACGCGTTTCCCCCGCCGCTGGATGCCGGCGACCAGGAAAACGGCGCGTTCGACGATAGCGGCGGCACGAAGCGGCGTGGCGGCAAGAGCTGGGGCAAAGGCGGCGGGAAGGGCGGCGGCAAGGAGCGGGCGCGCGAGCGTCCTGCGCCGAAACCGCTCGATGCCGCGGCGCTGGAACAGATGGCCATCCGCTATGTCGAGCGGTTCGCGACCACGCGGGGCCGCCTGACCGATTACCTGATGCGGAAAATCCGCGAGCGGGGCTGGGACGGGGGCATTAGCGCGGCGCTGGCCGAGCCTGGTGAACTGGCGCAGCGGATGGCCGATCTTGGCTATGTCGACGACCGGGCCTTTGCCGAACAACGCGCTGCTGCGATGCAGCGACGTGGCCTGGGCGCTCGTCGAGTCGCGGGGGCATTCCGCGAGGCCGGTATCGATGAAGGCGATGCGGAGTCCGTTGCGCCCGCAATCGCCGACCGCGCCGTCGAATCGGCACTCGCCTTCGCACGACGCAAGCGAATCGGCCCCTACGGCACCGGGGGCGGCGACCGGAAACTTCATGAAAAACAGCTCGCGGCGATGCTGCGGGCGGGGCACCGGTTCGATCTCGCACGCAAAATTGTTGCTGCACCGCCGTCCGACAGCCCCGAATCGATGGATTTCGACTGAGTGTCGCAACGGATTCATTGCGACTGCGACGAACCGTGCTAGCAAGGCGTCCAGGGGTGTAACAATGCGTAACGACACGCAGCAGGTGCTGACATGCCGGTAGAGGTGGGGCCAGTGGAAGCGGGAACGACGACGCTTGAGGGTGTTGGCGTGGCCGAAACGCGCGCGATCGGCGGCGTTATCAAATGGTTCGACGTCACGCGCGGGTTCGGCTTCGCGGTGGCGGACGACGAGACCGTCGGCGATATCCTCGTGCACTTTTCCGTCCTGCAGGCACACGGCCGCCGCAGCCTCCCCGAAGGCGCGCGCGTCGAGACGCTGTCGGTCCAGCGCGGCCGCGGGTTCCAGGCGCGCGAGATCCTCTCGATCGACCTGACCAACGCGGTCGAGGAGCAGGTTCGGGCACCGATTTCGCCCGATCGGATCGATCCGATCGCGATGATCGACGCGGCGGGACCGTTCGAGGCAGCGTCGGTGAAATGGTTCAACCGGTTGAAGGGCTATGGCTTTCTGGTACGGGGGGCCGATGGCAGCGACATCTTCGTCCACATGGAAACGCTGCGCCGCGCCGGGATCGAGACGGTCGAACCCGACCAGCCGCTCCGCGCGCGCGTGGTCGAAGGGCGTAAAGGGCCGCTTGCCGTCGCGGTCGAAGAGGATCTCGGATGATGTTCGTTACGAAGGCCGTGTTGGCCGGGGTGCTGGCGCTGGGCGTCGGCGCCGGGGGTGTCGCGTACATGAATAGCCGCGCGGACTCGGACGTGGCCGCAGTCGCTACGCTGCCGCTGACGATCAAGAGCGCGAACGGGACGCATGCGTTCAAGGTCGAGAGCGCGAAGACGGAGGCCGAGCAGGCGCGCGGGCTGATGTTCCGCACCGACCTGAAGCCCGACGGCGGGATGCTGTTCTGGCCGTATCCCGCCAAGGGTGGCGAACCCGTGGTGGCGAACTTCTGGATGAAGAACACGCCGAGCTCACTGGATATCCTCTATATCCGCGCCGACGGCACGATCGCGAGGATCGCCGAGAATGCGGTGCCTTTTTCGGAAGCGCCGATCCCGTCGGGCGAGCCGGTCGGCGCAGTGCTGGAACTGATGGGCGGCCGCGCTGCGGAACTGGGGATTGCCGAGGGCGATCTGGTGGCGTGGGACAAGGCGAGGTAGGCGCTCGGTTTGGCGTAAGCGCGTTCATTGCTTGTCGTTGGACAGGTCGATCTCGCCTCGTCGACCTATACTCCGGTCGACCCAAAACTCCGGAACGACACCTCCCCGGCGGAGGCCGGGGTCCAGTTGGGGGACGTCGCTAACTGACGCTGCGCTCCGTTACTTTGACCTTTCCACCTGGGCTCCGGCCTTCGCCGGGGAGGTGTCCTTGCTGTATTGATCCTGCAAAAAGGTGGGGGTCCGTTGCGGCTAGCTCTTCCAAACAACCAAGACTGTTTCCCCGCGAAGGCGGGGACCCAGACTGGGCTCCCGCCTTTGGGGGGGGGCAAGGATGGCGGGCGACGTCAAACTGCGGACCTTCACGATCCTCCCCCCCTGGCGAGGGCCTCCATCCATCATCATGGTTGAAGCCCGCCGCCACTCGCGTTAAGCGCCAGACATGGGCTTTCTCGCATCGACTTTCACGTGGTGGAACGGCGCCACCCTCGGCACCAAATTCGGCTTGCGTAGCATGGCGAAGAAGGGCGAGGACGCGCTTGGCAACGTCTATTACGAAGGTGGCAAGGACACCGCCGGCAACCCGCGCCGCTGGGTGATCTACCAGGGCGCGACCGACGCGAGCCGCGTGCCGCCGGCGTGGTTCAGCTGGCTGCATCACCAGGTCGACGACGTGCCTGATCGCGCGCTGCCGCCGATCCGTGCTTGGCAGAAGCCCGCCGTGCCGAACATGACCGGTACCGCGCTCGCCTATCGTCCTGCCGGTGCGCTCGAAAAGGGTGGCCACCGCGCCGCCGCGACGGGCGATTACGAAGCCTGGACGCCCGAAGGGTGATCATGCGCTGGCTCGCCGCGGCCGTGTTGGTCGTGGCGTTGGCGGTGGGCGGCTGGTTCGGATACCGTGCGCTCACCACGCCCGCGACGAAGGTGGCTGCGGTCCAGCAGGACCTGCCGGGCGCTGACGAGCAGGGCAATTCCTCGATCGAGACGATCGATACCGGCGCCGTGGCGATCGCCAATGGCGGCACGCCGATGGCGCAGCGGGTCGCGGTGCTTGGGCTGCTCAACAAGCGTAACGGCGAAACCCGCGAAGTGCGGCTTAAACCCGGCCAGGCGACGCGCATGGGCGATGTCGTGCTGCGCCTTCGCGCGTGCGAACAGACCGCGCCGTGGGAGCAGGAGCAGCTGACCGGCGCGTTCGTACAGGTGCTGGTGCGCGGCGTAGACACGCATTGGCGGCGGACGTTCTCGGGCTGGCTGTACAAGGAACGCCCCGCGCTGAACGCGGTCCAGCATCCAGTCTACGACGTTTGGACCAAGAGCTGTGCGATGACTTTCCCGGAGACCGGCCCCGATACTGCGCCGCCCGCCGAAGCCTTGCCCGCCAAGCGATCGAGCGCACGGAAATCGCCTGCCGCCGCAGATACCCCGGCGCCGGAGGATGGCTTGAGCGCTCCCTCGAGCGCGGCGCCCAGCAACGCGACGTAATCCGCGCGCTCGATCTCGATCGCGCCAAGCGAGGCGAGATGCGAGGTCTGGAACTGGCAGTCGAGCAGCGTGAACCCGCCTGTTCTCAGCCGCGCGACGAGGTGCGCGAGCGCGACCTTCGACGCGTCGGTGGCGCGGCTGACCATGCTCTCGCCGAAGAACGCGCGGCCGAGCGACAGGCCGTAGAGCCCGCCGACTAGCTTGCCGCCGTCCCAGCATTCGACCGAATGTGCGAACCCCATCGCGTGTAGCGTCTGGAAGACGCGCTCGATGCCGTCGTTGATCCACGTCTCTGGGCGCCCCTCGACGCTTTCGGCGCAGAGCTGCACGACGCGCTCGAACGCGGTGTCGACGGTGACCTGGAACCGGTCCGCGGCGATCGTCTTCCTCAGCGAGCGCGAAAGCTGGAACCCGTCGAGCGGCAGGACCGCGCGGCGGCGCGGCTCTACCCAGTACACGCTGGCGGCGTCGCGGCTGTCCGCCATTGGGAACACGCCAACCGAATAGGCGCCGAGCACGAGTTGAGGGTCTAAAACGTCGCTCATGCGGTGAGCCGGTGTTCGATCCGGCGCCAGAGGTCCGCAAACGCCTGCGAGGCAGCGGACTTCGGCGCGAATACCCCGACCGGTGCACGCTTGACCGCCATCGACTCGATGTTGCTCGCCATCGGGATGACCGGCCAGTCGGGGTGGCGGGCCAGCGCCTCCGCATGCAACGCACGACGCTTGTCGACCATCACGTGGACCGGGAGCAGAGGCGTGCGGCCGCCCAGGTGCTGGACTACCGCGTCGTAGGCGCGGGTCGAGAGCGGCGAGGGGATCACCGGGATCACGATAAGATCGGCCGCGCGCATCACCTGGTCCGCGGTCTCGGTCAGCCCCGGCGGACAGTCGAGAATCACGCGTTCATAGGCGGCAAGTTCGGATAGGAGCTTGGCGAGCCGCTTCTTCTTGTCCATCTCGTGGAATAGCTGGTCGAGCCCGCGCAGCGACGCGTCCGCCGCGATCAGGTCGAGATGCGGGTAGGCGGTCGGCCGCGCCTGCTTGGCGACCGCGACGTCCTTCGAGAACATCGCCTGCGCCTGATCGACTTTACCCCCGGCTCCATGGGGTCCGCCGAGCACCCAGGTGGACGCCGCCTGCGGGTCGAGATCCCAGAGCAGCGTGCGGCGCGCCGACAATGTCGCGGCGCACCAAGCCAGGTTCACCGAAAGCGTCGTCTTCCCGACGCCACCCTTGAGGCTGTAGATCGCAACGGTTGCCATCAGACTAGCGTGCCGGTCTGCGGCGATCAGGGCAAGGGTGCGCGGTGCAAAGAAAAACGGCCGGTGGAGGATCCGCCGGCCGTTTCGTCATTCGTAAACGTAGAAACTTACGCGTGGCAGATCTGCGCCGACTTGCCGGGCGCGGTCAGCGTGACGCTCGATTCGTCACCGGTCATCGACCAGCCGCCCTCGGCGGTCTTCGGCGAACCGGCAACGTCCGACTTCAGCGTCGTCGCGGGGCCGTCCTTCTTGGTCTTGACCACCGCCTGCTTGTCGCCCTGGAAGAACGTCACGTAGAGCAGGCTGTTGTCCTTGCAGCGCAGCGTCTTCTCGGACTTGATCGCGGGCGGCAGCTCGACCGGCGCGGCGTTGGCGAGCGTGTTCGCCATCGGATCGGGATTGCTGTCCAGCACCTCTGGCGAGGCGGGCTTGGAGTTGCAGGCTGCCAGCACGAGCAGCGCGGCGACGGCGGTCATGGGGAGGATTTTCATAGCGGGATCTCGCTTCGCGCATGCAGCATGGAGCGTCAAGGCTTATGGTTTGCGGTACCATGGCATCGCTACGAACGGGGCGGCGACGAACGGGGTGGGACGAGTGTTGGATCGGACAGTTCGCGTTATTCGCGTAGCGGACGATCCTGCTTCGCGACGTCGCCTGGAGGGTGGAGACGGTCTTCCACCATCGCCAGCGGAGTCGCGATGTGCGCCGCTATCAGAGTATCCCCGATGGTTTCCATCAGGTCCGACGCTTCCGTCAACAACGCCAAGGCATGCCGATATCTATCCACGTACCCGCTCCAATCGATATTCACTCTATTAACACGGATGTCATCACGTTTAACATAGATCATGTAATCTAGGGAATGAACCTTGAATGAAAAGCGCGTCATCGAGGCGCGGGTTTCGCGTTCAGGCATTTAACGCCCGAAACTTTCGCTCGCTTGCTCCGGGCGTAGCGCCACGCCACATAGCGGCGATGCACACGACACCTGACACGCTCGCCCTGATAGGAAATACCCCGCTCGTTCGCCTGAAAGGTCCCAGCGAGGCGACCGGCTGCGATATCTTCGGCAAGTGCGAATATGCGAACCCTGGTGCATCGGTGAAGGATCGCGCGGCGCTGTTCATCGTCGAGGATGCGGAGCAGCGCGGCTTGCTCCAGCCGGGTGGGACGATCGTCGAGGGCACTGCGGGCAATACCGGGATCGGCCTCGCGCTGGTGGCGAACGCCAAGGGCTACAAGACGATCATCGTCATGCCCGAGACGCAGAGTCGCGAGAAGATGGACACGCTGCGCGCGCTCGGTGCCGAACTGGTGCTGGTGCCGGCCGCGGCATTCTCGTCGCCATGCCATTTCGTCCACACGTCGCGGCGCATCGCCGAAGAGACGCCGGGCGCAATCTGGGCGAACCAGTTCGACAACACCGCCAATCGCCGCGCGCATATCGTCGGGACCGCGGAGGAGATCTGGGCGCAGATGGGCGGGCGGATCGACGGCTTCACCTGCGCGGCGGGAACCGGCGGGACGATCGCCGGGGTCGGGCTAGGGCTTAAGGCGAAGGACGAGGACGTCTGCATCGCGCTCAGCGATCCGCACGGCGCGGCACTGTATAATTATTATGCGCATGGCGAGCTGAAGGCCGAGGGCTCGTCGGTCGCCGAGGGGATCGGGCAGGGGCGCATCACCGCCAATCTGGAAGGCGCGCCGATCGATACACAGTTCCGGATCTCGGATCAGGAGGGCTATGCCTGGGTCCGACGACTGCTCGACGAGGAGGGGCTCTGTCTCGGGCTGTCGTCCGGGATCAACGTCGCTGGCGCGGTGGCGCTGGCCAAGCACCTGGGGCCGGGCAAGCGTATCGCGACGATCCTCTGCGACACCGGATTCCGCTATCTCTCGACGCTGTACGATCCCGAATGGCGTCAGGCGAAGGGTCTGGCTTGAGCGGTCCGGTTTCCCAGAATCGACAGAAGCGCGGCAGTCGGGTATCGAGGTGGGGCAAGATGAAGTCCTCCCAAGAACCCTCGCAGACCATGCAGCGCATCAAGGTCGGCATGATCGGCCTGGCCGCGGTCGTGCTGCTGATCGGGCTCGCGAGCGCGATCATCGGTTCGACGAATCGCGAGCGGCCGGTCGCGACCGCCGGCACCGCGCAGGCCGATGTGGTAGCGAACATGGGCGTATCGAACGTCACCGAAGCCGCCGGGGCGGGTGAGCCGCTCGCCGAGATGGGCGTGGCACCAAGCGCGAATGCACAAGCTCCCGCGCAGTAGGGCGCTATCGGTATCGCTTTCTGCTGCCGGGAACCTGGCTTGCCACGTCCCCGGCAGGGGCCGGGGAAGATTGGGAAACGTTGCTGACTGAGCTCGGCGTTCCGTACGCCCACCTTTCCATCTGGGCCCCGGCCTTCGCCGGGGTGGTAGACGGGCGAATGCTTTTCGCTTCGCCGTGATACGCGTGTGGGGTCCGCAACCCCTGATGGGATATCGAGCCATCCCCGGATTTCCCCAGTCCTAGGGACAGCCCCGCGCGGATCGCACCCAATTTTCGCGCAAATCTCCCCGAACTGAGCGTCGAAACCGGCGTCAAATCCGTCCAATCCCCAAAAATCCCGTTGCGTCCCCGAAGCGCTATGGTAGATGGAGGTTAATACAGGGGCATTTTCATCGTTCGCTGAAAACGCGGTCGAAACGTAGCGATGGCTGCTTTTCGAAGCGGTGAAGCGTGCGCGCCAGTTCGAAGGGTTTTGGCGTGTCGGTACGGGGTCGCTATCAAGGAGACGGTATCGGCCTTGTCGACGACAAGGGCCGGGTAGCCATCCCCTCGGCACTCCGCACGATGCTTTCGGCAAATGCGCCCAAGGCGAACGGCAAGGACGGCGGGACCATCATCATCGGCGCGCATCAGAAGAATCGCTGCCTGGTTGCGTATGATCCCGGTTACGTCGACATCCTCGCCGAGCGCCTCGATCGCCGCGAATCCGAGAACACCTCCGAGAACGGCGAGTACGACTACAACATCAAGCGCGCCGCCGCGTCGGGCGAAGCGGTGCCGTTCGACGGCTCCGGTCGCTTCATCATGCCCGCGTTCCCGCGCTTCTATGCGGGCATCAAGGGCCATGCGTTCTTCTACGGCGTGCTCGATTACATCGAGATCTGGGATCCCGCGACGCTAATCGCCACCGACGGCATGCCCCCCGTCGTCAAGGAGATGGCGCGCTTCTACATGGCCGAGAAGGGGGTGCAGCTGTGAGTTCCCCCGACGCTCCGCACATCCCCGTTCTGCTCGACGAAGTCCTCGCTGCGCTTTCCCCTGAGCCCGGCGAGACCATGGTCGACGGCACGTTCGGTGCGGGCGGCTACACGCTGGCGTTGCTCAAGTCGGGCGCGCGGATCGTCGCGTTCGACCGCGATCCAGACGCGATCGCCAATGGTCGCGCGATGGAAGAGGCCGAAGAAGGCCTGACGCTGATTGCCGCGGACTTCTCGGCAATGGCGTCCGAACTCGAAGCGCGCGGCCTCGCGCCGGTGGACGGCGTGACGCTCGATATCGGCGTGTCGTCGATGCAGCTCGACCAGGCCGAGCGCGGCTTCTCGTTCCAGTCGGATGGCCCGCTCGACATGCGGATGGCGCAGGCCGGCATGTCGGCGGCGGACTTCGTCAACGAGGCGGACGAGAACGAGATCGCCGACGTGCTGTATCAATATGGCGACGAGCCCAAGTCGCGGCGTGTCGCCCGCGCGATCGTCGCGGCGCGCCCGCTGACGCGGACCGGCGATCTGGCGCACATCGTCCGCCGCGCGCTCGGCTACAAGGCGCACGACAAGAAGGACCCCGCGACGCGCGCGTTCCAGGCGATCCGGATCCACGTGAACCGTGAACTGGGCGAGCTAGCCGACGGATTGCTGGCGGCCGAACGCGTGCTGAAGCCCGGCGGACGCCTGGCCATCGTGACGTTCCACAGCCTCGAGGACCGGATGGTGAAGCGCTTCCTGCGCACGCGTTCCGGGGGCTCTCCTTCAGGTTCGCGTCATCTTCCGCAGGTGAAAGCCGTTGCGGAACCTAGTTTTTCTCATGTCGGCCGCGGTGTTCGCGCCGGCGAGGCCGAGATCGCACGCAACCCGCGCGCGCGCTCGGCGACATTACGGACGGCGCGGCGGACCTCCGCGCAACCCTGGACGGAAGAGGTGACGACATGACGGCGGCGTATCGGATGAAGGGTGTGGGCTGGTTCGGGGGCTGCGTGGCCGTCGTGCTCGGTTTCTACCTCGTGTCGCTGCAGGTCGCCGCCGAGCGCAAGAAGCTGGAGGCGGTCAATGGTCAGATCCGCTCCGCGCAGCGCGACATCCGCGCGCTCGAGACCGAGTTCGATACGCGGGGCAATCTGGCGCAGCTCGAACGCTGGAACGGCGATACGCTGGCACTGTCGGCACCGACGGCGGGCCAGTTCGTCGTGAGCGAGGCCGCGCTCGCGGCGCTCGACGTCAACAGCCTGCGCGCGGACGGGGTCCAGACCGCCGCGCTGCTCGTGCCGTCGGGGGCGGGGTCCGTCGTCTCCACGTCGATCGTCCCGGTCACCGCCGCTCCTGCCGTGGTGAAGCTCGCTCCGGTGCAGATGGCGCAGGTCAGCGCGCCGCGTGCGATGAACGTCGCGATCCAGGCTGCTTCGAAGACCGCGCTCAAGCCGGTCGTGATCCGCGCGTCGGTGTCGACGCCGCGCTCCGCCGAGGCCGCACTCGTCCGCGCCGCCAAGACCGAACGCCTCGCTGCCGTCGCCAAGGTTCGGCCGCAGGCGGTCGCGATGCTCGACCGCAAGCTCCTGTCTGACACGACGCTGGGTGACATCATGAGCGGCGCCCGCTCCGAGAGCCGTAAGCGGCGGTGACCGCCTTGGTCGCCCGGCCCGTCTCGCAGCAACGTAGCGCCAACCAGCGTCATGCACTGGTGGCGACGGCGCACACGCGCCTGATGATGCTGATGTTCCTGTTCGGAGCAGCGGTGCTGGTGGTGGTCGGGCGGCTCGGGATGCTGGCGGTACAGGCGTCGCTCGCCGATCCGCAGGCGCGCTCGGCGGCGATCGCGGCACGCGGCGACATCGTCGATCGCAACGGTGCGCCACTCGCGCGGACGATCGATGCGTGGACGATTGCGGTACACCCGAAGAAGCTGATCGGCGATCCGACCGAGATCGCCAGCAAGCTCGCCGCGTTGATGCCGGAAGCGGGCGACCAGGCGCATTATTATGCGCTGCTGACGTCGGGCAAGAGCTTCATCTATCTCCAGCGGCGCGCGTCGCCGGCGCTGGTCGAACAGGTCAACGCGATCGGCGAGCCGGCGATCGTGTTCGACCGCGATACGCAGCGGCTGTATCCGCAGTCGACGATGGCGGCGCATGCGCTCGGCTTCCTGTCGACCGCCGGCCACGGCATGAGCGGGATGGAGCGCGTGCTCGACGAGCGGCTGACCAACCCTGCGCTGAATGGCACGCCGGTCGCATTGTCGCTCGACAACCGCGTCCAGGCGGCGATGGAGAGCGAACTCGGTCGCGCGATGACGACGTTCTCCGCGCGGGGGGCTGGCGGCATCGTCCTCGACGTGGCGACCGGCGAAGTGATCGCGATGGTCTCGCTGCCGACGTTCAACCCCAACCGCGTCGGCATGTCGGGCAGCGAGCAGCTTCGCAACATCACGACGCAGAGCGTGTTCGAGCTTGGTTCCACGTTCAAGCCGATCACGATGGCAACCGCGATGGATACCGGCGTGGTGACGTCGTTCGCGCGGCGCTTCGATGCGACGCATCCGCTCCAGGTCGGGCGCTTCACGATCCATGACGAGCGCGGCGATCCGAAGCGCTGGCTCAACATGGCCGAGACGTTGATCTACTCGTCCAACATCGCGACCGCGCGCGTCGCCGACGAGGTCGGGCCCGCGAAGATGCAGGCGATGTTCAAGAAATTGGGCTTCGATACCAAGCCCGATATCGAACTGCGCGAGAAGGGCCGTCCGTTGTGGCCGAAATACTGGGCGCGGACGACGACGATGACCACCGCCTATGGCCACGGCATCGCGGTGACCCCGCTGCATCTGGCGAGCGCGTATGCGGCGCTGGTCAATGGCGGGATCTGGCGGCCGGCGACGTTGCTGAAGGTCGCGCCGGGGCATGCGGTTGCAGGTCGTCGCGTGATCAGCGAGCAGACCAGCGCGCGGATGCGGCAGATGTTGCGGCTGATCGTGCAACGCGGCACGGGTCGCAAGGGCGATGCGCCGGGCTACCGTGTTGGCGGCAAGACCGGGACGGCCGAGGCGGCGGTGTCGGGTGGCTACGACCACTCGCGCAACGTGGCGACGTTTGCCGCGGCATTCCCGATGGATGCGCCACGCTATGTCGTGCTGGCGATGCTCGATTCGCCGCTCGGGACGAAGGAAACCGCCGGGTGGAAGACGGCGGCATGGAATACCGCGCCGGTGGTCGGCCGGACGATCTCGCGCGTCGGGGCGATCCTGGGCGTGGTGCCCGACGCGCACCGCGACATCGACGTGTCTGACATCCTGCCGACTTTGTGGCAGGACCCGTCGCGTACACAGCCGACCGGGCAATGAGGACTATTGCATGAAACTCGCAGCGCTGACCGACGGGACGGAAGAGGCGCAGGTGACGGGGTTCGCGATCGATCACCGCAAGGTCGCGCCGGGCACGGTGTTCGGCGCGTTCGAAGGCGCGCGCGTCAACGGCGAGGATTTCATCGACGACGCGATCCGGTCTGGCGCGATCGCCGTGGTTGCGCGGCCGGGGCTGACAGTCGAGGGTGCCACCTACATCGCCGACGACAACCCCCGCGAGCGGTTCGCGCAACTGGCCGCGAAGTTCTTCGCGCCGTTCCCCACGACGTCGGTCGCGATCACCGGGACCAACGGGAAGACATCGTGCGTAGAGATGACCCGCCAGTTGTGGCGGATGGCGGGGTTCCATGCGGCATCGATCGGCACGCTGGGCGTGACGACCGCCGACGAGCGGGTGACGACCGGGCTGACCACGCCGGACGTGGTGACGTTCCTGTCGAACGTGGCGGGGCTCGCGCGCGAAGGCGTGACGCATCTGGCGTTCGAGGCGTCCAGTCATGGGCTCACGCAGTACCGGACCGAGGGTCTTAAGGTGGCGGCCGCGGCGTTCACGAACCTCAGCCGCGATCATCTCGACTATCACGGGGACATGGCAGCGTATTTCACCGCCAAGATCCGGTTGTTCTCCGAAGTGCTTTCGACGGACGGCGCGGCGGTCGTCTGGGCGGATGATCCGCAGTCGGCGCGGGTGATCGATCTGGCACGGGAGCGTGGCAATCGGCTGATCACGGTCGGGACGCAGGGCGAGACGCTTAGGCTCGTCGGCCGCGATCCGACGCTGCTCGGGCAGGGGCTGTCGATTGAGGCAGATGGCCAGACGTACAAGGTTACCTTGCCACTTATCGGCGCCTACCAAGCGGCAAACGCACTGGTGTCGGCCGGGCTGGTGATCGCGACGGGTGGCGACGTGGCCGCAACGATCGCCAACTTGGCTCGCCTCCAACCGGTCCGCGGGCGGCTCGAACGCGCGGTGATCGCGAAGTCTGGCGCGCCGGTGTACGTTGATTATGCGCATACGCCCGATGCTCTCGAAGCAGCAATCGCCGCGCTCAAACCGCACGCTGGCGGAAAGCTGATCGTGGTGTTCGGCGCCGGTGGCGACCGCGACACCGGCAAGCGCGAGACGATGGGGCAGGTCGCGGTGCAGCACGCCGACCGGGTGATCGTGACCGACGACAACCCGCGGACCGAGGACGCGCGGGCTATCCGGTGCGACGTCCTGAAAGGCGCGCGCGGCGCTGAGGAAATCGGCGACCGGCGCGCGGCGATCGGTGCGGCGGTGCGCGAGGCTGGGCCCGAGGATATCGTGCTGATCGCCGGCAAGGGGCATGAGCAGGGGCAGATCGTTGGCGACATGGTCCTGCCGTTCGACGACGTAACCGTCGCGCGGGAGTGCGCGGCGTGAAGGGCACGGCATCGTCATTCCCCTCCCGCTTGCGGGAGGGGCTAGGGGAGGGCGCGACGTACGTACTGGCGTCCGCTCTATTTGATCAGCCCCTCCCCCGACCCCTCCCGCAAGCGGGAGGGGAGCAGTGAGCTTGTGGACTTCCGCGGAGATCGCTGTCGCTACCGGCGGCGTGGCGTCTGGTGACTTCTCTGTCACCGGCGTTGCGTTCGACTCGCGTGAGGTTGGCCCCGGTGACCTCTTTATCGCGATGAAGGGGGATGCCAGCGATGGGCACCTCTTCCTCGATCAGGCCTTCGCCCAAGGCGCGGCGGGCGCGATCGTGTCCGAGCCTTGCGACCACCCGCACGTCCTCGTCGCGGACAGCTTCGTCGCGTTGCAGGCACTCGCCCGCGCCAGCCGGGCGCGCACCACCGCCAAGATCATCGGCGTCACCGGTTCCGTCGGCAAGACCAGCGCCAAGGAAGCCCTGTTCGCCTGCCTCGACCGCGCCGCGCCCGGCGAGGTGCACCGCTCGGTCAAGAGCTACAACAACCACACCGGCGTACCGCTGAGCCTCGCGCGGATGCCGCGCGACGCGAAGTTCGGCGTGTTCGAGATGGGGATGAACCACGCGGGCGAACTCGCCGAGCTGACGCAACTCGTGCGGCCGCGCATCGCGATGATCACCGCGATCGCGCCGGCGCATACCGCGTTCTTTGCCGACGAAAGCGCAATTGCGGATGCGAAGGGCGAGATTTTCGCGGGCCTCGAACCGGACGGGACGGCGATCGTCCCCTATGACAGCTCGCACCGCGACCGGCTGCTTGGACATGCCGCGCCGCATGCTGCGCGCATCGTCACGTTCGGCAGCGAGAAGGGCGCCGATGTCCGCGCGATCGAGGCGATGCGGCTGCCGACTGGCGGGACGTTCGTGACCGCGCGGATGGGGCAGGGGGTAGAGCGTGAGCTGAGCTTCACGATCGCGCAGCCCGGCGCGCATTGGGTGTCTAATGCGCTTGGCGTGCTGGCTTGCGTGCAGGCAGCGGAGAGCGATCTCGGATTAGCCGGCTTGGCACTCGCCGATCTCGGTGGCCTGCAAGGTCGTGGCGCACGGTCGCTGGTCACCGTCGGCGAAGGCCAGGCGCTGGTGATCGACGAGAGCTACAACGCCAACCCCGCCTCGATGCGCGCCACGCTCAGCGTCCTCAGCCACGAACCCGGCCGCCACATCGCGGTACTCGGCGAAATGCGCGAACTGGGCGAAGGCTCCGACGACTATCACGCCGCCCTGGCCGAGCCGATCCTCGCCGCGCGCGTCGAAATGGCGCTGCTCGTCGGTGAAGCGATGGCGCCGTTAGCGCAGGTGCTTGAGGGACAGATCGAAACCGTCCATGTGGGCGACGCTGCGGCCGCGCTCGCGTCGTTACGGACGATCCTGGCGCCGGGCGATGTCGTGCTCGTCAAGGGATCGAACGGGGTGGGCCTCGCCCGCGTCGTGGCTGGTCTTCAAGCTGGCCTCAAAGGCGGGATTAACTGAATGTTGTACTGGCTCGCCGAGCATCTGGGGTTTCCCGGCCTGCTGAACCTCATCCGCTATCAGACGGTGCGGACCGGCGGCGCCGTCGCGACCGCCTTGATCATCGGCCTGATCATCGGGCCGAAGTTCATCGGCTGGTTGCGCGTGCGGCAGGGCAAGGGCCAGCCGATCCGCGCCGACGGCCCGCAGTCGCACCTGTCGAAGCGCGGGACGCCGACGATGGGCGGGCTGATGATCCTGACCTCGATGTGCCTCGCCATCTTCCTGTGGATGGACCTGAGCAACCCGTATGTCTGGGCGTGCCTGTTCGTGACGCTCGGCTTCGGGACGATCGGGTTCCTCGACGACTATGACAAGGTGCGCAAGGCGAGCACCGCGGGGATCAGCGGGCGCACGCGGCTGTTGCTCGAGTTCATCATCGCCGGCGTCGCCGCGACGATCATCATGTCGCAGAACGGCCCGCATCTGTATCTGCCGTTCACGTCGCGCATGTATCTGGATCTCGGCTGGTTCTTCCCGGTGTTCGCGGCGTTCACGATCGTGTCGTTCGGCAATGCGGTGAACCTGACCGATGGGCTCGACGGGCTGGCGACGATGCCGGTGATCATCGCCAGCGTCGCCTTCATGGTGATCGTGTATCTCGTCGGGAACGTGAAGTTCGCGGATTACCTCGGCATTCCGCACGTTCCTCGTGCGGGTGAATTGGCGATATTCTGCGGGGCGATCGTCGGCGCGGGGCTCGCGTTCCTGTGGTTCAATGCGCCGCCGGCCGCGGTGTTCATGGGCGATACCGGGTCACTGGCTTTGGGCGGCGCGCTGGGAACGATCGCGGTCGTCGCGCATCATGAGATCGTGCTGGGGATCATCGGCGGGCTGTTCGTGATCGAGGCGCTGTCGGTGATCATCCAGGTGTTCTTCTACAAGCGCACCGGCAAGCGCGTGTTCCGGATGGCGCCGATCCACCATCATTTCGAACAGCTCGGCTGGGCCGAGGCGACGGTGGTGATCCGCTTCTGGATCATCGCGCTGGTGCTGGCGCTGGTCGGTCTGTCGACGTTGAAGCTGCGGTGATTATCGCGAACGCCTGGCGCGGGAAACGCTATGCTGTGCTGGGGCTGGCGCGGTCTGGGGCTGCGACTGTGCGGGCGTTGGTGGCTGGCGGGGCGCAGGTCGTTGCGTGGGACTCCGACGAGGTGAAGCGCGCTGTCTCCACTCCCTCTCCCCTTCGGGGAGAGAAGCGGGGTGAGGGGCAGCCCAGCAGTGTTGCGTCTGGAACTGCCCCTCACCCAACCCTCTCCCCGGAGGGGAGAGGGCTTTTAGAAGTCGCACCGCTTGACGATCTCTCGGGCTTCGACGCCTTTGTCGTCTCGCCGGGCGTACCGTTGAACACGCATCCGCTTGCCGCGGCCGCGCGCGCGGCGGGCGTCTCCGTCATCGGCGACATCGAGTTCTTCGCACAGGCCCGTGCAGACCTCCCCCCGCACAAGGTCGTCGGCATCACCGGGACCAATGGCAAGTCCACCACCACCGCGCTCGTCCACCACATCCTCAAGACCGCCGGCATCCCCACGCTGATGGGCGGCAACATCGGCCTGCCGATCCTCGAGCAGCAACCGCTCCCCGAGGGCGGAGTCTACGTGCTCGAACTGTCGAGCTACCAGATCGACCTGACGCAGACGCTAGATTGCGACGTCGCGGTGCTGCTGAACGTCACGCCGGATCACCTCGATCGCTATGACGGCTTCGAGGGCTATGCCGCCTCCAAGGCGCGGCTGTTCGCGATGCAGTCGGCCGAGCATGACGCGGTCATCGGCATCGGCGATGCGCCGTCCGCAGAGATTGCGCGCGAGCTGTCGGCGAAGGGCGAGCACCTCACGAAGATCGCCCCAGGCGTGTGCATGGATCAGAGCAACTGGCCGACGCTCCAAGGCCCGCACAACGCCCAGAACACACTCGCCGCGATCGCCGTGGTCAAGGCGCTGGGTGTAAGCGAGGTCGACATCGACCGCGGCCTCACGAGCTTCACTGGCCTGCCGCATCGTATGGAACAGATCGCCTCGTACGCCGGCGTTGCCTATGTCGACGACAGCAAGGCGACCAATCCCGAGAGTACCGCGCCTGCACTTGCCGCGTTCGACCGGGTTCACTGGATCGTCGGTGGGCGCGCGAAGGGCGACGATCTCGACGCCTGCAAGCCCGCCTTCGGCCACGTCGTCCACGCCTACACGATCGGCGAAGCAGGCCCGAAATTTGCCGAAATCCTGAAAGATTCCATGCCCGTCGATAACGTCGGCACGCTCGACGCCGCGGTCCGCACTGCCGCCGCAAACGCCGAGCCCGGCGACACGGTGTTGTTATCCCCCGCCTGTGCTAGCTTCGACCAGTTTCGCGACTACGAAGCGCGTGGGGCCGCGTTCCGCGCTGCGGTGGAGTCGCTGGCATGACTGATATCCGCGCTGGAACCTTTGATATGGGCACACCGAAGACCAGCATCGTCGCCAAGATGAAGCGGCGCGGCGGGCGGGGCGATCAGTCGCCGCTCGGCACGTGGTTCTGGGATATCGACCGGATGCTTCTGCTGCTGACGCTGTTCCTGATCGCGATCGGGTTGATCGCGGTTGCGGCCGCGTCGCCGGCGAGTGCGGTCCGCTATTCGGGCGAGCACCACAAGATCGCGCCGCTCTATTATTTCTGGCGGCAGTTGATGTGGGTCGGCGTGTCGCTGCCGGTGCTGTTCGGCGTGTCGATGATGCCCGTCTCGATGGCGCGGCGGATGGCGATCGGCGGGTGTGCGCTGTTCGTGCTGATGCTGATGGTGACGCCGTTTATCGGGGTCGAGGCCAATGGTGCACGCCGCTGGCTTGGCGTCGGGTTTGCGCAGTTCCAGCCTTCCGAGTTCCTGAAACCGCTGTTCATCGTCACGGTCGCATGGCTGTTGTCGTTGCGCGCGAAGGATGCCGAACTGCCGACCGTACTGATCACCGGCGCGATGACCGCGGGCGTGGCGGTGCTGCTGATGCTGCAACCCGATTTTGGCCAGACGATCATTTTCTGCTCGGTGTGGATGGCGCTGCTGATGATCGCGGGGACGCCGGCCAAGGTGATGCTCGGCCTTGTCGCGATGGCGCCGGCGGGGCTGATTGCGGCGTATGTCTTCTACGGCGTGGCGCGGTCGCGGATCGATGCGTTCCTGTTTCCGGGCGTCGAGGGCGAGGGTGCGGGCGACCATTTCCAGACGAATGCGGCGCATAACACGCTGACTGCGGGCGGCTGGACCGGGACGGGGCCGGGCGCGGGTGCGGCGAAGTTCGGGCTGCCCGAGGCGCATACCGACTATATCTTCTCGGTGATCGGCGAAGAATTCGGGCTGATCGCATGTTCGGTGATCGCCGTGATCTTCCTCGCGATCGTCGTGCGTGTGTTCGTCAAGCTGCTGGACGAGCAGGACGAATTCAAGCTGCTCGCCTCCGCGGGCCTCGCGACGCAGTTCGGCGCGCAGGCTCTAGTGAGCATGGCGGTGAACACCGGCCTCGCGCCGTCGAAGGGTATGACGCTGCCGTTCATCAGCTATGGCGGATCGTCGATGATTGCGTTGTCGGTCGGCATGGGGTTGCTGCTGGCGTTTACCCGGCGCAATCCGTTTCTCACGCGGAGCCCCTATGTCGTCCGCTGGAGTGGTGAATGAGTAAGCATTACGTCCTCGCAGCCGGTGGAACCGGGGGACACATGGTTCCGGCAGCGGCGCTTGCGGCCGAACTGACGAAGCGCGGCCACCGCGTCGCGCTGGTCAGCGACGCGCGGGGCGTGCGCTTTCCGGGGTTGTTCGAGGATATCCAGACGCATGTTTTGCCGGCGGGGCGCTTTACCGGCGGGCCGCTCGGCTGGGCTCGGGCCACGCGGGAGATGTGGCGCGGGCGGGCGATGGCGCGCGAGTTATATCGGACGTTCAAGCCTGCCGCGGTGATCGGCTTTGGCGGCTATCCTGCGTTGCCGGCGTTGCTGGCGGCGTTCGCGGACAAGATCCCGACTGCGGTGCACGAGCAGAACGCGGTGCTGGGTCGCGTGAACCGCTTCGTCGCGGGGCGGGTCGATGCGATCGCGACCTCGTCCGAGCCGACCGAGCGCCTCGCGCCGAAGCTGCTGGGCAAGGCGCATCTGGTCGGCAATCCGGTGCGCGAGGCGGTGCTGGCGTTGCGCTCGCGGCCGTATCCGCTGCTCGAGGAGGACGGCATCTTCCGCGTGCTCGTTACCGGCGGGAGCCAGGGGGCGAGCATCCTTTCGCAGGTCGTGCCCGACGGTCTGGCGATGCTCCCGGTGACGTTCCGGCGGCGGTTGCAGGTGACTCACCAGGCGCGGATCGAGGATATCGACGCGGTGCGCGCCAAGTATGCCGAGCATCATATCCCGGCCGAACTGGCGACGTATCTGCCGGATATGCCCGAGCAACTGGCGTGGGCGCATCTTGTAATCGCACGCGCTGGGGCGTCGACGATTTCGGAACTGACCGCGGCTGGCCGCCCGGCGATCCTGGTGCCGCTGCCGGGTGCGACCGACGATCACCAGACGGTGAACGCGCGCGAGATCACGCGGGCGGGCGGCGCGCGGACGATCGCGCAGGGAGACTTTACCGCAGTGGAACTGGCCAAGCAGATGCAGAAACTCGGGCTCGATCCGGCGGCGTTGCAGAATGCGGCGGGGCGTGCGCGGAGTTGCGGGCGGCCGAATGCGGCGAGCGATCTGGCGGATCTGGTCGAGAGCCTGGACGCGCCGTTGTCGCGCATTCCGGTCGGCGCGCCCTCCAAACCCAAGGCGCAGTTCGCATGAAGGGCGTCGCAACGGATATCGGCACGATCCACTTCGTCGGCATCGGCGGGATCGGCATGTCGGGCATCGCCGAAGTGATGAAGAATCTCGGCTACCGCGTGCAGGGGTCGGACGTGGCCGAGGGCTATGTCGTGCAGGGGTTGCGCGACAAGGGCATCCCGGTGGCGATCGGCCATGCCGCGTCGAACATCGGCGACGCCGCGGTGGTGGTCGTGTCGACCGCGATCGTGCGATCGAACCCGGAGGTCGAGGCTGCGTTGAACGCGCGCGTGCCGGTGGTGCGGCGCGCGGAAATGCTGGCCGAACTGATGCGGTTGAAGTCGACCGTCGCGGTGGCGGGCACGCATGGCAAGACCACGACGACCTCGATGGTGGCGGCATTGCTCGATGCGGGCGGGGTCGATCCGACGGTCATCAACGGCGGGATCATCAACTCCTACGGCTCGAATGCGCGATTGGGCGCGAGCGACTGGATGGTCGTGGAAGCGGACGAGAGCGACGGCAGCTTCCTGCGGCTCGACGGGACGATCGCGGTCGTCACCAACATCGATCCCGAGCATCTCGATCATTACGGCTCGTTCGACGCGGTGAAGGATGCGTTCGTCGAGTTCGTCGAGAATGTACCGTTTTATGGCGCGGCGTTGCTGTGCCTCGATCATCCGGAGGTGCAGGGGATCTTGCCGCGGGTGCGCGATCGTAGGGTCGTAACGTATGGTTTCTCGGCGCAGGCGGATGTGCGCGGGGTGGAGGTTACGCCGATCCCGGGCGGCAACCGCTTCGACTGCGTGGTGCGCGAGCGTGATGGCGCGACGCGGACGATCGCGGGCATCGAGATGCCGATGCCGGGTCGTCACAATGTGCAGAATGCGCTGGCGGCGATCGGCGTAGCGCTGGAACTGGGGATTGCGGATGCGACGATCCAGCAGGGGTTTGCCAAGTTCGGCGGGGTGAAGCGGCGGTTCACCAAGGTTGGCGAAGTGGCTGGTGTCACGATCATCGACGACTATGGGCATCATCCGGTCGAGATCCGCGCCGTGCTGGCGGCCGCGCGCGAGGGTGTGAAGGGCCGCGTGATCGCGGTCGTGCAACCGCATCGGTATTCGCGACTTGGTAATCTGATGGAGGATTTCCAGACTGCGTTCAACGACGCGGATCGCGTGCTGGTGACGCCGGTTTATGCGGCGGGCGAGGCGCCTGTCGAGGGTGTCGATGCGGCGGCTCTGGTCGAGGGGTTGAAGCGGCGCGGGCACCGGTTCGCCGGTGTGGTTGCGGACGCTGATGCGCTGGCGGTGGAGTTGGCGGCGACGATCGAGGCTGACGATATGGTCGTGTGCCTCGGTGCTGGCGACATCACGAAATGGGCGGCTGGATTGGCCGATGCGATCGCGGCCGAGCGCGCGAAGGTGCTGGCGTGAGTGCTCGCGCTTCTGCTCCGCTTGCGGGAGGGGGCGGGGGAGGGGCTTCGGCCTCCTCCGACGGCCCGGGCGCGGCTATGTCACTCCCTCCCCTAACCCCTCCCGCAAGCGGGAGGGGAATCAAGGTCGAGGCTGGGGCTTCGCTGGCGGCCTTCATTTGGTTTCGGACTGGTGGGCCAGCAGAGACCCTGGTGCGACCCGATACGGCGGCCGATCTAGCGGCATATTTGCGCGATCTCGATCCCTCCATGCCCGTGCTGCCGGTCGGGGTCGGCTCAAACCTGATCGTGCGCGATGGCGGCGTGCCGGGGGTCGTGGTGCGTCTTCCCAAGGCGATGGCGAAGGTTTCTGTGCAGGACGGGCGCGTTCGGGCTGGGGCTGGTGCGATGGGCATCACCGTCGCCAGCGCCGCGCGCGATTCTGGAATTGCCGGGCTTGAGTTTCTTCGCGGAATCCCGGGGACTGTTGGTGGCGCTGTGCGGATGAATGCGGGCGCTTATGGACGGGATGTCAGTGATATCCTGGTTGAGGCTACCGTGGTCACGCGCGACGGTTCGGTCGAGACTTGGTCCGCTGAGAAACTCGGCTTCACCTATCGTCATTCGGACCTGCCCGCGGGAGCCGTCGTGGTCGAAGCGGTTTTCTCCGGCACGTCTGGCGAGCCTGCCGTGATCGGTGCGGAGATGGATCGGATCGCGACTGAGCGCGAGGCTTCGCAGCCTCTCCGTTCGCGGACGGGCGGGTCGACGTTCAAGAATCCCGAGGGGCACAAGGCGTGGGCGTTGATCGACGCGGCCGGGTGCCGGGGGCTGACTCGCGGTGATGCGCAGGTTAGCGAGAAGCATTGCAATTTCCTGCTGAACCTCGGGTCCGCGTCGAGCGCCGAGATCGAGGCGCTGGGTGAAGAGGTACGGAACAGAGTGAAGGCGCATTCGGGGGTGACGTTGGAATGGGAAATCCAGCGGGTCGGGGTCGCGAAGTGAGCGCGCCGCTCCACATTGCAGTCCTCATGGGCGGCTGGTCGGCGGAGCGTGAGGTTTCGCTGATGTCGGGTAATGGCTGTGCGGATGCGCTGGAGTCGCTCGGCCACCGGGTTACGCGGATCGATATGGGGCGGGATGTTGCTGCCAAGCTGGCCGAGGCTCAGCCCGACCTCGTATTCAACGCGCTGCACGGGACGCCGGGGGAAGACGGCTCGGTGCAGGGGCTGCTCGACCTGATGGGGTTGCGCTACACGCATTCGGGGCTCGCGACGTCGGTGATCGCGATCGACAAGGTGCTGACCAAGCTGCTGCTCGTCCCCGCGGGCGTGCCGATGCCGGGCGGGCGGATCGTCAAGTCGGCGGACCTGTTCGAGAGCGATCCGATGGCTCGGCCTTATGTTTTGAAGCCGGTCAACGAGGGCTCCTCGGTCGGGGTGGCGATTGTCACCGACTCCGGCAATTACGGAAATCCGATCGCGCGCGACAGCGTCGGGCCCTGGGGCGAGTTCGAGGAACTGCTCGCCGAGCCGTATATCCGGGGGCGCGAGCTGACGACGGCGGTGCTCGGCGGCAAGGCACTTGGCGTGACCGAGTTGAAGCCGAAGAGCGGCTGGTACGACTACGACGCGAAATACACCGACGGGATGACCGTCCACGTCTGCCCGGCGGAGATCCCCGACGAGATCACCGACGCCTGCAAGAGCCTCGCGCTCGAGGCGCACCGGCTGCTCGGCTGCAAGGGCGCGTCGCGGTCGGACTTCCGCTGGGATGACGAGCGCGGCGTCGATGGGCTGTTCCTGCTCGAAGTGAATACGCAGCCGGGGATGACGCCGCTGAGCCTCGTCCCCGAGCAGGCGCGGCATATCGGCATGAGCTATGCCGAGCTGGTCCAGGCGATCGTCGACGAGGCGCTTCAGGATCAGCCTTCCCCATGAGCCGCACGATCAAGCGCGGTCCGCCGCCCAAGCGGCCCGCCCCGCGCCGGAAGGTCGCGGTCAAGAAGGTGTCGGTGATGGACCGGCTGGTCGGGATGCTCCCCGTCAGCGAGGACACGCTCCGGAAAATCGCGACCTGGTCGATCCTCGGCGCGGGCGGGGCTGTGGCGATCGCGGCGGCGACGTGGGTCGGCATCCCGGGCATGATCGGCGCGGCGGTGGCCGAGGGCGCCGGACGCGCGGGCTTCAAGGTCGAGCAGATCGAGGTCACGGGCCTCAAGCGGATGGACCGGATGTCGGTCTATGCGGTCGCGCTGGAGGACAAGCAGAACCAGACGTCGATGCTGTCGGTCGACCTGGAGGCGGTGCGGCAGAAGCTGCTGCGCTATGGCTGGATCGCGGACGCGCATGTCTCGCGGCGGCTGCCCAACACGATGCTCGTCGATATCGTCGAGCGGACGCCGGCTGCGGTGTGGCAGGACAATGGGCAGCTGACGCTGATCGATTCTTCGGGCGTGCTGCTGGAGCCGGTGCAGCCGGATGCGATCCCGAATCTGCCGCTGGTGATCGGCCCCGGCGCGGATCGACAGGAGGCGTCGTATCAGACGCTGCTCGCCGCGGCGCCCGCGCTCAAGCCGCGCGTGAAGGCGGCGACCTGGGTCGGCAATCGGCGCTGGGATCTCACGTTCGAGAGCGGCGAGACGTTGGCGCTGCCGGAAGACGGTGCACCTCGTGCGCTGGTGAAGTTCGCTGAACTGGATGGGGCGAGGCCGCTGCTGGGGCGCGGCTGGATCCGGTTCGACATGCGCGATCCGACCAAGCTGGTCGCGCGCAAGCCGGGTGCGAGCCTGGCGCACAGCGTCGACGTGCCGGCCCCTGCGAATGTGCCGGCGGCAGGCGAGACTACGAATACTCCGTCGCAAACGGCGGGCGCGAACGTAATGGGCGGGGAGGGATGACATGGCGAAGGTGGCACCGGAAGGGCTGATCACGGCGCTCGATATCGGGTCGTCGAAGGTTTCGGCGATGATCGCGCAGAAGGGGGACGGGGGCGAGCTGATCGTGCTCGGCACCGGCCAGCGCGAGAGCCGCGGCGTCAAGCGCGGCTATATCGCCGACATGGCGACGACCGAGGCGGCGGTGCGCGAGGCGGTCGAGCAGGCCGAGCGGATCGCCGGGATCAACATCGAGAATGTCTGGGTCGGCTTCTCGGCCGGCGGCCTCGTGTCCGACGTCGCCGAGGTCGAGTTCGAACTCGGCGGCCACCGCGTCGAGCAGCAGGATATCGATGCGTTGCTCGCCGCGGGGCGCAACTCGATCGATCCGCAGGGGCGGATGGTGCTGCACGCGCAGCCGGCGCTCTATACGCTCGACGGGCTGACGGGCGTTAAGACACCGCTCGGTCTGCATGCCGATCGGCTCGGGGTGCACATCCATGTCGTCGCCGCGGACGGTTCGCCGGTGCGCAACCTCGATCTCTGCGTGCGGTCGGCGCATCTCGAAGTGAAGTCGATCATCGCCTCGCCGGTCGCTACCGGGCTCGCCTGCCTCAGCGACGAGGAGCGCGAGCTTGGCGTCGCGCTGGTCGAGATGGGCGCGGGGATCACCAACGTGTCGCTGTTCGCAGGGGGTATGCTGGTCGGCCTGACCTCGATCCCGATCGGCGCGCAGGACATTACGGACGACATCGCCAGCGCATTCGGCACGCGGCGGCAGAATGCCGAGCGGATGAAGTGCTTCCACGGCTCGGCCAACGCCTCGCCCCGCGACAATCACGACATGATCCCGGTCATGCCGATCTCCGCGGAGGACGGCGCGGGCGAGGGGGCTCAGATTACCAAGGCGCAATTGATCGGCGTGATCCGCCAGCGGCTGGAGCATCAGATGGGCGAGGTGCGCAACGCGCTCACCAAGCTGAAGTTCGAGGGGCCGGTCGGGCGTCAGGTCGTGCTGACCGGTGGCGGGGCCGAGCTGAAGGGCATCGCCGACTATGCGCAACAGGCGCTCGGGCGGTCGGTGCGGATCGGTCGACCGCGTGGTCTGACCGCGCTGCCGGAAGCGCATGGCGGACCGGCGTTCGCGACGCTAGCGGGGTTGGCCTTCTACGCGGCGACCAACCCGATCGACCTTCGCGGGCTCGCGCCGCAGCGGACGACGGTGCATCGGCCAAAGGGTATGGGCATGATGCGCAAGTTGATTCAGGCGGCACGCGCGAATTATTAAGAGTTTCGAGGGCGCTGGCGTTATTTCGGCTGGAACAGGCCGTGACGTTGGTGCACACAGATTAATCAGGGGCCCGGCCGTAGCGTATCTACCGGGTTGTGCGGAGAACGGCGATGAGCATCGAATTCCTTAGTCCCGAAGTGGACGATCTGGCCCCCCGCATCGCGGTGATCGGCGTCGGCGGCGCGGGCGGCAACGCGATCGCCAACATGATGCGGGCCGACGTCCAGGGCGTCGACTTCCTCGTGGCGAACACCGACGCGCAGGCGTTGAAGCAGTCGACCGCGCCGCAGCGGATCCAGCTCGGCACCAAGATCACGCAGGGTCTCGGCGCCGGCTCGCGTCCCGAGATCGGTCGCGCGGCGGCCGAAGAGACGATCGACCAGCTCGCCAAGATGCTCGAAGGCGCGCACATGTGCTTCATCACCGCCGGCATGGGCGGCGGCACGGGTACGGGCGCGGCACCGGTCATCGCCAAGGCGGCGCGCGACATGGGCATCCTGACCGTCGGCGTCGTGACCAAGCCGTTCGCGTTCGAGGGCAATCGTCGCGCCAAGTCGGCCGAGGGCGGCATCGACGAGCTGCAGAAGTATGTCGACACGCTGATCGTCATCCCGAACCAGAATCTGTTCCTCATCGCCAACGCGAACACGACCTTCAAGGAAGCGTTCACGATGGCGGACGAGGTGCTCCAGCAGGGCGTCCGCAGCATCACCGACCTGATGGTGATGCCGGGTCTCATCAACCTCGATTTCGCCGACGTCCGCTCGGTGATGCAGGAGATGGGCAAGGCGATGATGGGCACCGGCGAGGCCAGCGGCGACAACCGCGCGCTCGAGGCTGCACAGAAGGCGATCTCGAACCCGCTGCTCGAAGGCGTCAGCATGCGCGGCGCGAAGGGCGTCATCATCTCGATCACCGGCGGCGACGACATGCGCCTGCTCGAAGTCGACGAAGCCGCGAATCACATCCGCGACCTGGTCGATCCCGATGCGAACATCATCTGGGGTTCGGCGTTCAACCAGGAGCTCGAGGGCAAGATCCGCGTTTCGGTCGTCGCGACCGGAATTGACGCCGACGCGCGCCCGCCGGAAGTCGCACCCGAGCCGACCCGCTCGTTCAGTTTCGGATCGCGCAAGACGGACGAGAATACGTCGTTCCGTCCGAGCGAGCCCGCCGCGTCTTCGGCCGCGCCTGCTGCGTCGTCCGCCGACGAAGAGCCGCTCGACCTGAACGCGTCGTCGGAAGTCGAGCCGGTGGCGTCGAAGTCGGATGACGAGCTGGTACTCGGTGCCGAGACGATGGTGCCGCAGGCCGCGCCTGCGCCGGTTGCTCCGGCGCCTCAGCCTGCGCCCGCGCCGCGCACCTATGGCGAAGAGCCTTACGGTCGTGGTCCGATCGCGCGCCCAGCTTCGGCATCGTCCGTGCCGCCCGCTCGCGCGCCGATCGCGCCGGCTGTTCCGGTGCCGACGCCGGCAGCGGACGAGGGTGGTGCACGTCGCCGCTGGCTCGCCCCGGGTGCCGAGGCTGCCCCGGAGGCGGTGCCGGCAGCACCGCGCGTGAAGCTCGGCGGTACGCTGTTCGAGCGCATGTCGAATGCGGCACGCGGTGCTGCGAAGGAAGACGGCGAGGCGGCTCCCCAGGACCCGCTCGACATCCCCCGCTTCCTGCATCGCCAGAACAACCAGTAAGCCGGGAACATCTCGACTTTTCAATATCTTGCACGATCCAGCCTTGATCTCCCCTCTCCCACCGGGAGAGGGAGAGACGCCGAAGGCGGCGAAGGGTGAGGGCACGCCAAGCAGGGCTACCGCGCTTGCGTACGGAAAACCCTGCATTCGTCGCCGCCCCAGCCCAGTTCGCCGCGCGCATGCGTGCGAGACATTGCCGGTTCGGTCGGGCTGGCGTCTAGACAGATGATCCTCATGACCCGCTCGTCCCATCATCTCCTGACCGCCGCGCTGGCCCTCGTGCTCGCAGCCGTGCCAGCCGCCGCGTCTGCGCAAGCCGTCGTACAGGCGATCCCCGGCACCACCGACGCGGACAAGCTCGGCGACGTGATGCGCCAGCTCGCGAGCAACCCGCGCAACATCGACGCGCTGATCAAGGCCGGCGATCTGTCGATGGGCCTCGGCGATCTCAGCGGTGCCGCTGCCCTGTTCGCGCGCGCCGAAAAGGTGAACCCGCGCGATGGCCGCGCAAAGGCGGGTATGGCATCGATCCTCGTCCGCTCCGAGCGACCTGGCGAAGCGCTCCGCTATTACGCGCAGGCGGAAGGCCTCGGCCTCGATCCGCGCAACTTCGCCGCCGACCGCGGCCTCGCCTACGACCTGATCGGCCAGCAGGATCGTGCGCAGCGTGATTACCGTGTCGCTCTCCGCGATGCGCCCGACGACGAGACGACGCGGCGCTATGCGTTGTCGCTCGGCATCTCGGGCAAGCCCGATCTCGCGGTCCAGCAACTCAATCCGCTTCTGCTCAAGAGCGATCGCGGCGCATGGCGATCCCGCGCCTTCATCCTCGCGATGAACGGCGACGTCGCCGGCGCCGAGAAGATCGCCACCACGATGATGCCCGCGGGCACCGCGCAAGGCCTGCAACCCTTCTTCCAGCGCCTGCCGAACCTGCCGGCAAGCGACCGCGCTTTCGCAGTCCATTTCGGCGAAGTCCATGCGACGCCCGCCCGCCTCGCGGATGCACGGATGGCGCCACCCTTGGGCATTCTAGCCGCAGATCCGACCGCGCCGGTAATGATGGCAGCCGTAACGCCGCAACCCGCAGTCGCTGCGACAACCGGCAAGAAGGACAAGCGCGATCGCCGATCGAGCCGCGACCGTGTCCAGATGGCAGCGGTGACGCGACCGTCGTCAACACCAGTACCCGTGACGACGTCGGCACCGGTCCCGCCGACGACCACCGCGCCACGTACGCTCACCACGGTTCCGGCTCGGACCCCGTACGCCGCCCCCGTCCAGCTCGCAGCAGCGCCGATGCAGACGGTGCAGCCGCTTCCGGCGCGTACTGTCCAACCTTCGCAACCAAGCTATTCGGCACCGAACGTTGCGGCTCAGGGCACTCGTACGAATCCGGCTGCGGAGACGAACTCGGTAGTCTCGGCCACTATCCAACCTAGCCCATCGTCTGTCGCTCGTACCGTCCCGGCGCAATCGACGACGGGTACGCTTCCGCAGAGCGTAACCACGCAGATGGCGGCCATCCCGGTGGGACAGGCGCGAACCGATCCGACCCGCGCGGCAAATGCGCTCACGGCCTCGGCAGCGGCGGCGCCGTCGGTTTCGCCGCTACCGACTCCGATACAGCAGGCGCCCGTTCAGCAGGTCGCCCCAACGCAGAGTGCCAGCGCCGAGACGCCGACGCCCGGCTTCACCAGTTCGTCGACGCCCGGACCGGCAGCCGCCACATCGTCACCGCGCACCCACGCGGTGGCAGCGAGCGAGGACTCGATCCTCGCACGGATCGTCGCGGGCCTGTCGATCCCCGCGTCCGAGCTCGACGTCGCGCCGATGCATCCCGCGCCGGTCGTGACCCCCGCCGCCATCCCCGTCCCGGATGATTCCGAGCGCGTACTCGCCGAGGCGAAGGCAAAGACCGAACGCGACGCAGCGGCCAAGGCGGTCGCTGCCAAGACGCTGGCTGCGGACAAGCTCGCCGCCGACAAGAAGGCTGCGCTCGACAAGAAAGCCGCAGCGAAAAAGGCGATTGCCGACAAGAAGGCGCTTGCCGAGAAGAAGGCCGCCGCCGCCGAGAAGCTTGCCGCCGACAAGGCTGCGGCCGAGGAGAAGCGGATCGCCCGCGCCAATCCCGCGCGGACCTGGGTGCAGGTCTCGACCGGCGCGACCGAGGGCGACCTGCCCAAGGCGTGGAAGAAGGCGAAGGCCAAGGCACCGACCGTGTTCGGCGCTCGCGGCGGCTGGACCGCGCCGTGGAAGGCGACCAACCGCGTGCTTGCCGGCCCGTTCAAGACCGATGCCGAGGCGCGGACCTTCGTCAATCAGCTTGCCAAGGAGGGCGTCCCGACGTTCACCTTCACTAGCGATCCCGGCGAAATCATCACGAAGTTGCCGGCGAAGTGAGTTACCGCGCGCCCTGGGCTTCGGACCCGGCGCGCAGCAAAGGACGGCTTCACGAGGAACAGAACGGGTCCACGCGCGGGCCGCGCGACGCCTTTCAACGTGACCGCGACCGGATCATCCACTCGATCAGCTTTCGTCGCCTGCGCCACAAGACGCAGGTGTTCATGGCGCCCGACGGCGATCATTTCCGCGTCCGCCTGACGCACAGCCTCGAGGTCGCGCAGATTGGCCGGACGATCGCGCGGACGCTGGCGCTGAACGAGGACCTGACCGAGGCGCTGTGTCTCGCGCACGACATCGGCCATCCGCCGTTCGGCCATGCCGGCGAGGATGCGCTGAAGACGGCGCTGACCGGCCAAGGTGGCTTCGATCACAACGGCCATACGCTGCGCACGCTGATGACGATCGAGCGGCCCTATCCGTTATGGAACGGGCTGAACCTGACATGGGAAACGCTCGAAGGGCTGGCCAAGCATAATGGACCGGTGCGGCATCCGGGCTGGGCGCTGGCGACGGCGGACGCGAAATACCCACTCGCTCTGACCAGTTTCTCAAGCCTCGAAGCGCAGGTCGCGGCGATCGCCGACGATATCGCCTACGACAATCACGACATCGACGATGGCCTGCGCGCAGGGCTGCTGACGCTCGACCAGATGCTGGCCGTACCTCTGGTCGCGTGCGGCTGGGACGACGTGCGGCGGCGCTTCCCTGATATCGACTCGAAGCGCCTGGTTGGCGAGCTCGTCCGCACGCAGATCGGGACGATGGTCAACGACCTGATCGCCGAGACGCGCCAGCGCATCGCCGCGAGCGGGGTCACCAGCGTCGACGACGTCCGCGATGCGGGCCAGTGCCTGGTCGGCTTCTCGCCCGAGATGCGCGAGGCGGAGCGCGACCTGAAGCGCTTCATGTACGCCAACCTCTATCATCACCCTCGCCAGCTCGCGGCGGCGGATGCGGCGCATGGGATCGTCTCCGGTCTGTTCGCGGTCTACCATGACGACCCGCTGACGATCCCCGAGGAATGGCGCGAGCGGCTGCCGACCGAGGACCCCGACCGCAGCCGTCACATCGCCGATTTCATCGCGGGCATGACGGATCGGTACGCGGTGTCACGCTACCGTGACTTGGTCGGCCCGATCGACCTGCCCGAAGGATTCTGACTTCTGCTCCCCTCTCTGGAAGGGAGGGGCTGGGGGGTGGGTAGGCTAGCTTTTGCCGCGTCCGTTCCGCACTACGGAAGCCGACCCACCCCCAACCCCTCCCTTTCAGGGAGGAGTCAAAGGTGCGCAGGTTCATTCAAACAGGAACCTCAAACGCAAAACGGCGGCCGGACCGAAGCCCGACCGCCGTCATGCCGTCCTAGGACGAAGTCGGCTCAACGCGTAACCGAAGCGATCCCGCCGGCCGCGCCATTGGCCTCGTTGGTCTTGAACGCGACCGGGACGCCGGCCGAGACACCCGATACGCGGTCGCCGCGAACGATCAGGTGGAACTTCTGGCCCGACGGATAGCGACGGCCGTCGATGACCTGGCGGCCATGGTCCTGCGTCGAGGTATAGACGTAGGTGCTGCCCTCATGGACGAAGCTCTGCTTGCCGTCGGCGGCCATGCCGATCGTCGAGGTGAGGGCGGCCGCTGCTGCTGCGATGATCTTGATGGTCGTGCGCATGATCGTATCTCCCGAAGTGCGTCGAGCCGGATCAGGTCTTCACCCAACTCTCGAGTCAGCGAAATATTGCAGTGCAGCATGGGTTGCAATTGCAAACCTATCCGTCGCGATTGCATCAACTGCAACGATGAACGGCCCCCTGCATGCGACCAGCGCGGCGGGCGACATACTTCCACGACAATTGCCGCGTACACTCGAACGCGAAGGAGAAATGTCGTGTCTGCTTCCAGTATCGCGCTCAATCGGTTCGGCCTCGGCGCAAGGCCGGGTGATGCTATCGTCGGCGATCCAGCGAAGTGGGTGCTGGCGCAGTGCGAGCGGTTCGAGCCACGGCCACCGATCATCGCGAGCGCGCCCGCAACGGCGGGCATTTCGACAGGTCTCGTCGCCTATTACGCGCAGGAAAAGGCGATCAGGGCGCAATTCGGTCCGCGCACGCCGAAAGCCGCGATCGGCATGGACGGAAAACCCCCGAATTCCGCTTCAGCCATGCCCGCCGCGATGAGTCCCGCACCCGCATCCCCGGGCGTCGCGCCCCCCAGCATGACGCAAGCCCCCATAGCATCGGGCGCGATCGATCCCGGCGCGGCCGCACGACAGGAAGCGCGGCAACTGATCGGCAAGCAGAGTCGCAACGATTACGGCGCGGCGGTCGCGGCGCGGACGATGGCCGCGCTGACCGGTGACGCGCCGTTCGTCGAGCGACTCGTGCATTTCTGGGCGAACCATTTCGCGGTCTCGACCGAGAAGTTCGAGGTGATGGCGCTCGCCGGGCCGATGGAGTTCGAGGCGATCCGCCCGCATGTGCTCGGCAGTTTCGCCGACATGCTGAACGCGGTCGAGCGGCATCCGGCGATGCTGCTGTATCTCGATCAGGCGGTATCGATCGGCCCTGACAGCCCGTTCGCCGTGCGGAAAACCCGCCGTCGCACCGGCCTGAACGAAAATCTCGCGCGCGAAATCATGGAGTTGCACACGCTCGGCGTCCGCAGCGGCTACAGCCAGGCCGACGTCACCGAGTTCGCGCGGGCGATGACCGGCTGGACCGTGGCAGGCATCGGACGTGGTCCAGGCGCCCGCATCCAGGACGATTCGCGCGCGGGCAGTTTCCTGTTCCTCGACGATGTCCACCAGCCCGGCGATCGGACGGTGATGGGCAAGCTCTATCCCGCTGCTGGGGAGGCGCAGGCACAGGCAGTGCTGTCCGATCTCGCCGTCCACCCGGCGACCGCGACGCACATCGCGACCAAGCTCGCGCGGCATTTTGCTGGCGATACGCCCCCGCCGGCGATGGTCGCGCGGCTGAAAAGGGCGTTCCTGAAATCGGGCGGCGACCTGCCGACGGTCTATCGCGCGCTGGTCGCGTCGCCCGAGGCTTGGGTGGCGCAACCCGTGAAGTTCAAGTCGCCCTGGGAATGGTATGTCTCGACCCAGCGCGCGCTCGGCACGACGACGGTCCAGCCCGGCGTCACGGTGGGGCTGATGAACCAGCTCGGCCAGCCGATCTGGCAGCCGGGGCAGCCGATCGGCTATGACGACGTCGCCGCAGCCTGGGCCGGGCCCGATGCGATCCTGCGACGGGTCGAGGCAGCGGAGCGGTTCGCGGCACGCGCCGGGCCAGTCGATGCGCGGGCGTTGGCGCCGACTCTCTTCCCCGCCTCGCTCAGCCCCACGACTGCGCAAGGCCTGTCGCGGGCGGAAAGCCCGGCGCAGGCGCTTGCCCTGTTGCTCGTCGCCCCCGAATCGTTGCGGAGATAGTCATGCTCGACCGTCGTTCCTTTCTCTCGACCGGGACGCTTGGCGTCCTGGCGTCCGCCTTCGCACCGCGCATCGCCTTTGCGCGCGCGGCGACCGACAAGCGGTTCGTCTTCATCATCCAGCGGGGCGCGGCCGATGGTCTCGGGACGATCGGCGCGGTCGGCGATCCGGCCTTTGCAGGCGTGCGCGGCGAGCTCGCGGCGGACTTTGCGACGGGCGCCAAGCTCGACGGCATGTTCACGCTGCACCCGGCGATGACCGCAAGTGCCGGGCTCTACAAACAAGGCCAGGCGCTGTTCGCGCACGCGATCGCGTCGCCCTACCGGGATAGGTCGCATTTCGATGGCCAGAACGTGCTCGAGACGGGGGGCGCGAGTGCGTACCAGGTCCGCGACGGCTGGCTCAACCGGCTGCTCGGCGTGCTGCCCGCGGACGAGGCGCGCGCGATCGCGGTCGCGGCGACCGTGCCGATGGCGTTGCGGGGGCCGCGCGAGGTGGCATCCCATGCACCGTCGAGCCTGCCGGATGCTTCGGACGACCTGCTGCAACGCGTCGCGATGTTGTATGACGGCGACCAGCAGCTCCACGGCCTGTGGAGCGAGGCGATGGCGACGCGGCAACTCACCAGCGATCTCGCGCAGGACGGCGGGCGCAACGCGGCCGCGACCGGCGCGCTCGCCGCACGGTTGCTCAAGCCCGACACCGGCGCACGGATCGCGATGATCGAGACCGGCGGCTGGGATACGCACACCGGCCAGCGCGGCCGACTTACCGCGCAGTTGAAGGGCCTCGACGCGATGGTCGCTTCGCTACAGGCGGGGCTGGGGCCGTTATGGGCGGACACGATGGTGCTGGTCGCGACCGAATTCGGACGGACGGTAGCGGTGAACGGCACCGGGGGGACGGATCATGGCACGGGCACGTCTGCGATGCTGTTCGGCGGCGGCGTGAAGGGGGGCAGGGTGGTATCGGACTGGCCAGGCCTCGCGCCTGCCGCTCTGTACGAGGCCCGCGATCTGAAACCGACGATGCAGCTCGATGCGTTCATCGGCGGCGCCGTGTCGTCGCATTTTGGCGTCGAGCCGGAGCGGGCGATGGCCGCGCTGTTTCCTGCGAGCGCGAAGACTGCGGCGATCGAGGGGCTGGTGCGGGTTTGACGCTGATCTTCGCTTTGCACGCGTACGGCCCAGTTACACTTCTGTTCCCTCGCGAACGCGGGGGCCCAGGATCTCGGGCGGTACCTGCGGTTTAGCTGGGCCCCCGCGTCCGCGGGGGAACCATTGAAGCTCTCCATTGTGGCGGACGGGAGCCGCCTGCCGCCCTCCGACGGGATTAAAATTGAGCGTCGCGCCGCGATGGTCTAGAGCGCGCGTTTCCTTGACGTACCGGGACTGCCATGACGCTCTACACCCGTTTCGCCGCGCATATCGATGCGGCGCTCGACACGCTGACTGCGGCGGGCACGCTGCCGGCGGGTCTCGACCGCAAGAACGTCACGGTCGAGCCGCCGCGCGACACCAGCCACGGCGATCTCGCGACCAACGCCGCGATGGTCCTCGCCAAGCCCGCCAAGACCAATCCGCGCGTGCTGGCCGATGCGCTGGTCGTCGAACTGTCGAAGCTCGAGGACGTCGCCTCGGCGAGCGTAGCAGGCCCCGGCTTCATCAACATGAAGCTGACCGACGACGCCTGGCGCGCCGAACTGGCTGCCATCCCCGAGGCGGGCGCGGACTATGGCCGCTCGAAGCAGGGCGACGGGATCACGGTCAACATCGAGTATGTTTCGGCCAACCCGACCGGCCCCATGCACATGGGGCATTGCCGCGGCGCGGTGGTCGGCGATGCGCTCGCCAGCCTGCTCGAATTCGCCGGCCACAAGGTGATCCGCGAATATTACGTCAACGATGCCGGCGGGCAGGTCGACGTGCTCGCGCGCTCGGTCCACCTTCGCTACCGCGAGGCGCTCGGGGAGACCGTAGAGATCCCCGAGGGCCTGTACCCCGGTGATTATCTCGTTCCCGTCGGCCAGTCGCTCGCGAAGGAGTTCGGCGACCGCTACTTGGGCGCGCCCGAGAGCGAATGGCTGGTCATCTTCCGCACGCAGGCGGTCGCCGCGATGATGGTGATGATCCGCGCAGATCTCGCGCTGCTCGGGATCGAGCACGAGGTGTTCGCCTCGGAGGCCGAGCTTCAGGCTGCCAGGAAGCCCGAAGCGGCCGAGGCCGAACTGCGGTCGCGCGATCTTGTCTATGACGGTGTGCTCGAGGCGCCGAAGGGCGAGACGCCCGACGATTGGGAGCCGGTCGAGTTGCCGCTGTTCCGCTCGTCGCAGTTCGGCGACGACCAGGATCGCCCGATCAAGAAGTCGAACGGGTCGTGGACCTATTTCGGCGCCGATCTCGCCTATCATTTTCAGAAGAGCCAGAGCGCCGACCAGCTGATCGACATCTGGGGCGCGGATCATGGCGGCACGGTCAAGCGGATCGTCGCCGCGGTGGCGGCGCTGACCGGCGGCAAGACGCGGTTTGACGTCAAGCTCGTCCAGATGGTCCGGCTGTTGCGCAACGGCGAGCCGGTCAAGATGTCGAAGCGCTCGGGCAATTTCGTCACGCTGGCGGATGTCGTGCGCGAGGTCGGCAAGGACGTCGTCCGCTTCACGATGCTGACGCGGCGGTCCGATGCGCAGATGGATTTCGACTTTGCGAAGGTGGTCGAGGCGTCGAAGGACAACCCCGTTTTCTACGTCCAGTACGCGCATGCTCGTATTGCATCCTTGCATCGGCGTGCGGAAGAGGCGGGAATTACGCCTATTTCCGCGGATTTGTCCCGGCTTGATACGGACGAACTGGCGCTGGTACAGCTCGCTGCGCAGTTTCCACGGCTCGTCGAGATCGCCTCGACCGCGCGCGAACCACACAGAATTGCGTTCTATCTCTATGACTTGGCCGCTGCGTTTCATGCGCTGTGGAATGTCGGGAACGACCGTCCCGATCGTCGTTTCCTCGTGATCGAGGATCCACAGGCGACCGCGGCGCGGCTATTCCTGGCGTCCGCTATAGGGCAGATTATTCATAACGGCCTCGCCATCATGGGTGTCGAAGCGGTTTCGGAGATGAAGTGATGGCCGAAGATATGGATCTGCGCGAGGAAGACCGGCTCCCCTGGCTCGAAACCGTCGAGCCGGACGAGCAGGAAACCGTCGGCATCGGCCGCGTCATCGCGCTCGTCGTGCTCGGCCTGGCCGTGCTCGCCGCAATCATCTTCGGCATCTACAAGCTGCAACAGCGCACGCCGACCGGCGACGGCCAGCTGATCGCGGCGCAGGAAGGCGACTACAAGGTCAAGCCCGACGACGCCGGCGGCCTGAAGGTCAAGGGCGAGGGCGACTCGGCGATCGCGACCAGCGCTGGCAAGTCGGGCAACGGGGCGATCGATTTGCGCGGGGTGCCTGAAGCACCGGTCGCGGGCAAGCGTGCGGTTGCGGCCAAGCCCGACGACGCGGCGGGTCGCAATGCGGTTGCGCAGGTCCCGGCCTCGGGTGGTCGACTGGTCGCTGCGGCGCCCCTGGCGCCATCGAAGCCCAATGGTGCTGGCACGGCTACCGGTGGGTCGCTGGTCCAGCTTGGTGCCTATCCCAGCGAGGCGGTCGCCAACGCGGCCTGGGCGAACTTCTCGAAGCGGTTCGCGTATGTCGGCGCGCTAGGCAAGTCGGTCCAGCCGGTCGCAGCCGGCGGCCGCACCCTGTATCGCCTGCGCGTGAACGCAGGCAGCGCGAATCAAGCAGCGGATATCTGCGGCCGGTTGCGCGTCGCCGGCGAGACGTGCTTCGTCGCGAGCTGATCGGGCGAAGCGGTGAGCGAAGGCGAGGCTCGCAGCAATCGCGCCCGCGGTTGCTCGCCTGCTTTGCGCCTCGTTGATACTTCGTTTGTTAGCGCACCGGTCGGCGGCCTACGCGCCTCGCGACCTTGAATGGCGCGGGGCGTTAACTCCCACGAACAGCGCCCTCAAGAGAGGGAGCGCTACTAGGAGTAAGACCACATTTTGGTGTGAGACGGGGCCAGTTCGTGGAGCCTGTCACGTCGACGGTTAGCTATCGCAGACTTAGCGGGACGTCGGTGGCCGACACCGGGATAGAGAGCGACGATGGTGGCTGCACCGACTGCTTCTTAAAATTCGCGCGTAACGGTAGTAACGGCGGCGGCAATCAGCACTTTTGGTGAAGTGACGTAGCGACCCCTACAAACACGGCGTCGAACGATTCTTCAGCAACCGCTCTCATCGTACGGCCCTTCGGGTACTATAATCGAGAACAGCAGACTATCGCGTCGCTGCATCTCGCGGGTCGCTCTCCATCAGAGGTCAGCGCCGAGGGTTACAGACCAAGCCGTGCTGCCCTCGGCATTGCGAGGCTAACGTTCCAGCTTGGTTCGTCAGATCCACACTTCCTTCAACGCAAACCGCGCAATGCGACCATTTCGCCGTCTCGCGCGCAACGCATGGACTCAGATCGAGCGGCGGTGCTTTCCGCCGTACTTGCGGCCGATATAATCGCCAATCTGCGCCACTTCGGTAGCGGCTGCACGCGCGCCGTTCATCTGACAGGGAAGCGGATCGCTCGCATGATCGCTCGCGCGGCGTTTCACCGTGTCGCACAGTTCCTCGATGTCCGCACGCGACAGGATGTTCTTTTCGCGCAACAGGCAGATCAGGCTCTGCAAGATCACGAGATTCTTGTCCTCGGGATCGGTTTGGAGGTCCGGGTATGTGGCCATTGGAGGTCTCCTCGATGGATATGCCGCGAGGATATGCTCAATCCTAAAACATGCAAGCCCCTATGCTTACGAGGGGAATGCCGCGGTCCACCATGTCCCGAACGCGTCCGTCTCCGCCTGATCGAACGTTAACCCGATCTTGCTGCGGCGCATTAATGCATCTTCGGGTATCCTCGCCCATTCGCGATCGTGCATCCAGCGCGCTTCGATTTCGGTCAGGCCGCCGCCAAGGTCGGCGCCGAGCCCGGCTGCGTCGGTGACACTCGCGAGCATGTCGTCAAGCAAAGCCCCGTAAGCGTGCGCCATCCGTTCGCTTCGGGCATCGCCGAGAAACGGCCATCGTGCGCGGACCTGCGCGAGATAGGTCGCGAAAGGTGGGATGGCGCCCCCAGGGAAAGCACGGTCGCGAGTCATATGGCGGACGGTCGTACCCAGCGCGGGGGCGATCTTTGTGAGCGCTTCCTCGGCGAGATGGCGCGCAGTCGTGATCTTGCCGCCGAACACGGACAACAGAGGCGCCGCGCGCGTATCGCCGAGCGTGTCGAGTTCGAGGACATAGTCGCGCGTGACCGCCTTCGCCTCGCTGGCGCCGTCGTCGTAGAGCGGGCGCACGCCGGACCACGTCGAGGTGACGTCGGCAGGGGTGATCTGACGCGTGAAGTGCTGGTTCGCGGCGTCGCAGAGATACGCGATCTCGCCCGCGTCGATTACCGCGTCTTCGGGCCGGTCGACGGGAATGTCGGTCGTGCCGATCTCGGTCTGGCCCTGATACGGGATCGCGAAGACGATGCGGCGGTCGGCGAGTTGCAGGATATAGGCGTGGTCGCCTTCGTACAGTTTGGGCACGACGATGTGGCTGCCCTTGACCAGCCGGACGCCGGCGCTGGCATTGATGCCGAGCCGGCCCAGCAATTCGGCGACCCACGGGCCGGCAGCGTTGACGAGTGCGCGCGCGGTGACGTTGCGGCCATCCGACAGCGTTGCGCGCCACAGTGCGCCGTCGCGGCGGGCGGTGACGAGTTCGGTGCGGACCGCGATCTCCGCGCCGTTGGCGTGCGCGTCCATCGCGTTCAGCACGGTTAGGCGGGAATCATCGACGAACGCGTCGGAATAGACGAAGCCGCGCGCGCCGTTCTTCAGTGGCGCGGTGTACGCGGTATCGCTCCTGCGCAGGCCGCGCGATCGTTTCAGCGTCATGCGGCCGCCAAGCCAATCGTACAGGTACAGGCCGAGACGGACCATCCACCAGGGCCGTACCGCATTTTCGTGCGGCAGGACGAACCGCATCGGCCGGATGATGTGCGGCGCGGCCTGCACCAGGCGTTCGCGCTCCCGCAGCGCTTCCGCGACGAGCTTGAAGTCGTAATATTCGAGATAGCGCAGACCGCCATGGATCAGCTTGGTCGAGGCGGACGAGGTCGCGCCGGCGAGGTCGCCCTTCTCGACGAGCAGGACCGACAAGCCGTTCAGTGCCGCCTCGCGGGCGATCGCGGCGCCGTTGATGCCGCCGCCGACGATGAGGATGTCGTAACTTTGCGTCATGTCCGTAGCTTAGCCGTTTGGTAATGGCGGGCCTACCGACTATCTCTGTACCATGTACAAACCAAAAGCCGGTCTTCCGACGCGCGAGCAGATCCTCGACTTCATCGCCACTTCCGACGTGCCCGCAGGCAAGCGCGAGATCGCCAAGGGCTTCGGGCTCAGCGCGCAGAACAAGATCGGGCTCAAGGCTTTGCTCAAGGACATGGCCGATGAGGGGCTGATCGACAGCGCGCCCGGCCGCGCGTTCCACAAGATGGGCGGCATCCCGAAGGTGACGGTGCTGCGGATCGCGGACGTCGACGACGGCGGCAACGTCTGGGCGGTGCCCGAGCGCTGGGAGGCAGAGGGCGTGCCGCCGCCGCGGTTGCGCGTACGCGAGCGGAAGCGCGGTGCACTCGGCGTCGGCGAGCGAATCCTCGCGCGGACCGAGGAGGCCGGGAACGGCTGGATCGCGCATCCGATGAAGGTGCTTGCGCCGGCATCCGAGCAGGTGCTCGGCGTGTTGCGCGAAGAGGCCGGACGCCTCTGGCTGACGGGTGTCGACAAGCGCGAACGGCGTGAGTTCGCGGTGGCGGATGCGGGCGGTGCGGCGCCGGGCGATCTCGTGCTGGCGGAACTTGCGGGCAAGCCGCCCAAGATCGCCGCCCGTGTCGTGCAGAAGCTCGGCGATCCGTTCGCAGCACGTAGTTTCTCGCTGATCGCCATCCACAAGCTCGGTATTCCCGACGTTTTCTCGCAGGAGGCGCTCGACGAAGCGGAGCGGGTCTCGAAGCTGCCGTTGGGGGAGGGGCGTGAAAATCTGCGCGACCTGCCGATCGTCGCGATCGACCCCGAGGATGCCCGCGATCACGACGACGCCGTCTGGGCGGAAGCGGATGACGATCCTGCGAATGCCGGCGGGTGGAAGGCGATCGTCGCGATCGCGGACGTCAGCTTCTACGTGCGACCGAAATCCGAGGTCGACCGCGAGGCTCGGCGGCGCGGGAACTCGGTGTATTTCCCCGATCGCGTCGTGCCGATGCTGCCGGAGATTCTCTCCGCGGAAGTGTGCTCGCTTAAGGAAGGCGCGGACCGCGCAGCGCTCGCGTGCCATTTGCGGATCGGCAAGGACGGCTCGCTTAAGTCTTGGCGCTTCACGCGCGCGGTCGTGCGGATCGCAGCGAACCTTGCGTATGAAGAGGCGCAGGCGATCATCGACGCCTCCTCCCTTCCCGCCTTGCGGGAGGGGTCGGGGGAGGCCAGTGCCGCGCTCGACCCGGTCGCAAGTCAGGGAACTCCTCCCCCGACCCCTCCCGTAGACGGGAGGGGAGATATGCTGAGCGTGCTACAGCCGCTCTGGGCCTGCTGGCACGCGCTTGCGAAGGCGCGCGACGCACGCGCACCGCTCGATCTGGACTTGCCCGAACGCCGGGTTGTGCTCGACGAGCAGGGCCGCATTATGTCGGTCTCCCCACGTGAACGCCTCGACGCGCACCGGCTGATCGAGGATTACATGATCGCCGCCAACGTCGCCGCCGCCAAGGCACTGGAGGCGAAAAAGGCGCCGGTCATGTACCGCATCCACGAGCCGCCGAGCCGCGAGAAACTGGCGGCGCTGAAGGAATATCTCGAGACGTTCGACGTGCCGTTCGCGCTCGGGCAGGTCGTGCGCCCGGCCACGTTCAACCACATCATCGAGCGGATCGGCGATGCGGACTTCCGCCCTCAGGTCATGGAGCAGATCCTCCGCACCCAGACCCAGGCCTATTATGCGCCCGGCAACCACGGGCATTTTGGGCTCAGTCTCGGCAGTTACGCGCATTTCACCTCGCCGATCCGGCGGTATGCCGATCTGCTCGTCCACCGTTCGCTGGTGTCGGCGTATGGGCTGGGCGAGGGCGGGTTGCCGGCGGACGATGCCGCCAACATGGAGTCGGTCGGCGAGATCATCAGCCGGCTCGAACGCCGCGCGATGGAGGCCGAGCGCGACACGACCGACCGCTACGTCGCGGCGTTCCTGTCGGAGCGTGTCGGCCAGGTGATGGACGTGCGGATCACCGGCGTCACCAATTTCGGCTTCTTCGCGACGGTCGAGGGGATCGGCGGCGATGGCCTGATGCCGGTGCGCGATCTGGGCGGCGAATATTTCCGCTTCGACGAGGGCGCGCGGACGCTGACCGGCGAGCATAGTGGCGACGTCTTCTCGCAAGGCCAGACGCTGGAATTGCGGCTTGCAGAAGCGAACCCGGTGTCGGGCGCGCTACGCTTCGAGATGCCCGAGGGGAAGGGCGCGGCCCAGCCTCCACGGGGTGAGCGCAAGCCGGTGCGCGAGATCAAGCGGCGCGGTCGCCCGGCGAACATCCGCCATAAAGGCAAGCGACGTTAGGATTTGCGCAAACCCTCCGCGTTATGCGAGATCGGCGCGGGGGGAAGAGTATGCGGGGACTTATTCTAGGCCGATCGCGTCGACGGATCGTCAAGGATTTCGTTGCGGTACGGGCCACGTCGGCTGATCGTGCGATCCCCTATGTCGCGAAGGACGCGCGGATATTTCGCCAACTTCGAGTCTATGGCGCGATCGTCGACGACGGAGCCGGGCGCTATCATCTCGATGCGCGAAAGCTCGGCGCATTTCGCGCTTCGGTGCGACTTCGAGCCGCAGCGATCGTCGGGGTATCGGGCGTCGCTGCAAGCGTTGCGGCTGCGGCGACGGTCTTCACGCTTGCCGAATAAGCTCTCGCCGGAAAGGCCAAGCCCAGCCGGCATGCCGATGGCGTTGCGGCCGCATCGGATCCGCGGGGTCATCCCGGCGCTGTTTCTGGCGCGACACGCGATTGCACCCGACGATGCGATCGTGTTCCAACCTCGTGACGCTTCGGAGCAGGCCGCGTGCGATTGGCTGCGCGCCAACAGCATTGTCTGCGAAACCGCGTCAGGCCACTTCTACTTCGATCTCGACGCGCATTATGCTGCCGTCGAGCGACGCCGACGTCTCGCTGTGCCGATCGCGATCATCGTGTCGGTGCTGATTGCCTGGATCGCCACGCGGTTCTGTCGCGGTTGATCACCCGACCGTGAAGGTCAGCCCCGCCTTCGCTACCAGCCGATCGCGCAACTTCACCCCCATCAGCGCACCCGGCGTCCAGATCCCGCCATCGCCTTCCACGTCCTGGACGAGGCACAAGGCGGCCTCGGCGATCATCTTGCTGGTCGAGCCGTAGCCGGGATCGCGGTCGCCGGTGACGATCGCGTCGATCCGCTCGCCATCGGGCATGATCCCGGCAAAGAGCAGGTCGTAATGGCCGGCATCGCGCTCCTCCTTCGAGGGGCCTTCACCGGGTTTCGGCCCCTTGTCGCCCGAGAATGGATTGAACTTGGCGATCGCCTCGGCAGCGACCTTGCCGAGATCGCCCAATCCCGCGACCATCATCTCGTCATAGACAAAGTCCGCGCCATAGGCCTCGCCGAGCAGGAAATTGGTGCGGTGGACGTTCTTGGTGTTGATCGGCGCCATCACGAACGGTGCGACCCAGGCCGAGAGGGTCGTATCGTATTCGGGGAGCAGCCCGGTCGGCTGATGCGGCCCCTGGAAGCCGGGGGTGAGCGCGAACGGACTGGTCAGCAGCTTGACGATGCCGGGATCGCGCGCGGCGGCGGCGAGCGTCGCCTTGAGGCTCGTCGCGGTGCCGCCCGAGAACGTCCCCTGCATTTTGCGCACGCGGCCTTTCACGCGGGGTGTCGGGACCCCGTATTTGGCCTTTGCTGCCTCTTGCAATGTCAGCACGCCGAGATCGAACGGAATGCTGTCGAACCCACACGAGAAGACGATCCGCGCGCCCGTCCGCGTTGCCTCGCCATCATGCGCGTCGATCATGTGACGCATCCACGCGGGCTCGCCGCACAGGTCGACATAACCAGTGCCGGTCGCGGCGCACGCGGCGACGAGGTTGGAGCCGTACAGCTGGTACGGTCCCACCGTCGAGATGACCACGGTGGCACGTTCGGCCATCGCGCGGAGGCTGGCGGGATCGTCCGAGTCGGCAGCGATCAGCGCCGTCTCGGCAGGCGCGCCGATCAGGTCGCGGACGTCTTGCAGCTTCGACAGCGAGCGCCCCGCCATCGCCCACCGAACGCCGGTGGGATAGGTCTGGACGAGATACTCCGCCACGAGCCGGCCGGTGAACCCGGTCGCGCCGTAGATGACGATGTCGAAGTCGCGCATACCCATCTCCTCTTTCGAGGAGTTTGCGCTCGCTGTCATGGCATCGCAAGCGAAACGCCGTCGCGGCATGCGCCTCGCTATCGTCGTGCCGATCTGCGAGGATCACGATATGGCATCCGATCCAAAAACCGTCGCATTCATCGTCGACCAGCTCGCCGCGGCGGGGGAGGTCTCCGCAAAGCCGATGTTCGGCGAATACGGCGTCTATTGCGACGGCAGGATGGTCGCGCTGATCTGTGACGAACAGCTGTTCGTGAAGCCGACCCCGGGTGGCCGCGCGTTCGCAGGGGCGATCGACGAAGCGCCGCCCTATCCGGGGGCGAAACCGTGCCTGTTGGTCGATGCCGATCGCTGGGACGACGCCGACTGGCTGGCCGAACTCGTCCGTATCTCGACCGCGGAACTGCCGATGCCGAAACCGAAGAAGCCCAAGGTCAAAAAGGTCTAGGCGGCCTCGTTGAACTGCAGGCTGGCCAGCCGCGCATACAGCCCGCTGTTGGTCATCAACGACCCGTGCGAGCCCTCCTCGACGATCTGGCCATCGCTCATCACGATGATCCGCTCGGCCGCGCGTACGGTCGCTAGGCGGTGCGCAATGACCAGCGTAGTGCGGTTCGCCATGAGTCGTTCGAGCGCTTCCTGCACCAGCCGCTCGCTTTCGGCATCAAGCGCACTCGTGGCCTCGTCGAGCAACAGGATCGGCGCATCACGAAGCAGCGCGCGGGCGATCGTCACGCGCTGGCGCTGGCCACCCGACAGCCGAGCGCCGCCTTCGCCGAGGAAGGTGTCGAGGCCTTCGGGCAGCTTGCGCAGGAACTCTGCGGCATTGGCGGCTTCGGCGGCGGCCCAGAGCTGATCGTCGGTCGCGGACCAGTCGCCGTAGCGAAGGTTATCGCGGGCCGAGGCGCCGAAGATGATCGTTTCCTGCGGGACCATCGCGATGCGGGCGCGAACGTCGGCCGGGTCGGCGTCGCGCAGGTCGATGCCGTCGAGCGTCACGCGGCCGGCGTCGGGGTCGTAGAAGCGCTGGACCAGCTGGAAGAGCGTCGTCTTGCCCGCGCCTGAGGGGCCGACGACGGCGACCGTCTCGCCCGGCTTCACGTCGAGCGAGAAGCCGTTGAGCGCGGCGACGTCGCGCCGTGTCGGGTAGTGGAACTGCACGCCCTCGAATGCGAGCGCGCCGCGTGGCGGCTGGGGCAGGGCGACCGGGTTGGCGGGCGCGGCGATCTCGGGCGTTTCGCGGAGCAACTCGGACAAGCGTCCGGCCGCACCGGCGCCGCGCAACAGGTCGCCATAGACTTCTGTGAGCGCGCCGAACGCGCCCGCGACAATCCCTCCGGTCAGCACGAACGCGGCGATCGCGCCGCCGCTGATCCGCCCCGCCGCGACGTCGATCGCACCTTCCCACAGGACCAGTGTGATCGACCCGAACACGAGCCCTATGACGATCGCAGTCATCACCGCCCGCAACATGATCCGCGCGCGAGCTGCAGCAAACGTCGCGGCGACCGCGTCTCCGAACCGGATCGCCTCCCGGTCTTCCTGCCCGAATGCCTGCACGACCTTCATCGCGCCGAGCGTCTCGGTGGCGATCGAGCCGACATCGGCGACGCGGTCCTGCGACGTGCGCGAGTAATTGCGCACGCGCTTGCCGAGCAGCGCGATCGGCAGGATGATCAGCGGGATGCCGATCATCAGCATGCCCGCCAGCTTCGGCGAGATCGCGAACAGGTAGATCAGCCCGCCGATGCCGGTGAAGGTGTTGCGCAGCGCGATCGACACCGTGCTGCCGACGACCTGTTCGATCAGCGCTGTGTCGGAAGTGAGACGCGAGGCGATCTCGGACGGGCGATTCTCCTCGAAGAAGCGCGGCGTCAGGCGGAGCAGGTGGCGCTGCACGTTGGTGCGGATGTCCGCGACGACGCGTTCGCCGAGCCATGAGACATAGTAGAAGCGCACTGCGGTCGCGAGCGCGAGCACCACGACGATCATCAGCAAATAGTGGAACGAGTTGGCGACCGACCCGCCCGCGCCGGGGCCGAAGCCGCGGTCGATGACGCGCTTGAATCCGTACGGAATGCCGATCGTCGCCGCCGACGTCATCATCAGCGCGAGCCCCGCGAATGCGATCTGGCGGGGGTATTGGGAGGCGTGACGCCACACCATCGCGAGATCGCCGATCCGGCGGGACGTCTTCTCTTCGGGTATCGGCTTGGCCATGCGCGGTGCCTAGCAGTGGCGGGGGTGGCGCTCAACGAGAACCGGGCGTCGCCGAGGGCGGTGATCCGGTCGCGCGGGAGGGAGCGACGGTCGATCGCGCGTTGCACTGCGGCAAAATTGCGTTACCACCGTGCAAAGCCCGATGAGGCGAGAGGATACCGCATGCTCTACGATGCCTATGAATTCCAGCGTTCGATGATGGCCGGCGCCAGCAAGATGGCCAGCTTCGGCGCGGATATGCTCAACAATCCGGCAAACCCGTTCGCCTATTTGGGCGGCGGCACGGTGGTTGCGTCGGCGCTCGAAGTGTTCGCACACGCGAATGCAACGCGAGGGAAGCCGGCGTTCGGGCTCGACACGACGACGATCGACGGCCGCGAGGTCGCGGTGCGCGAGGAGATCGTGTTGCGGAAGGACTTCGGGCAATTGAAGCGCTTCGTGCGCGAGGGCGTCGAGGATGGTCCGAAGCTGTTGATCGTCGCACCGATGTCCGGCCATTACGCGACCTTGCTGCGCGGGACGGTCGAGCGGATGCTGTCGTTCGCCGACGTCTACATCACCGACTGGCGCGATGCGCGCAGCGTGCCGCTGTCGGCAGGGCGGTTCGATCTCGGCGACTACATCGATTATCTGATCGAATATCTGGAGACGATCGGCGCGAACGAAGGGCAGGGGGGCACGCACATGCTGGCCGTCTGCCAACCCTCGGTTCCCTGCTACGCTGCTATTGCTTTGATGAGTGCGGACAAGAACCCGTGCCGTCCGAAGACGCTGACGATGATGGGTGGTCCCGTCGACACGCGCGAGGCACCGACTGCGGTCAACACGCTGGCAACCGAGCGGCCGCATGCGTGGTTCGAGCAGAACGTCATCGCGACCGTGCCGGGCAATTATGCGGGTGCGGGGCGGAAGGTGTATCCCGGCTTCCTGCAGCTTGCCGGGTTCATGTCGATGAATCTAGGCAACCACATGGTTTCGCACTGGGAGATGTATAAGCATCTCGTCCAAGGCGATGGCGAAAGTGCATCGCAGAGCCAGGATTTCTACGAGGAATACCGCTCGGTCTGCGACATGACCGCGGAATTCTATCTCCAGACGATCGACGTCGTGTTCCAGAACCATGCGCTGCCGCGTGGGATCATGACGCATCGCGGCCGACTGGTCGATCCTGCGGCGATCACCGACATCGGCCTGCTCGCGGTCGAGGGTGAGCGCGACGATATTTCGGGGCTGGGCCAGACCAAGGCTGCGTTGACGCTGGCAACCGCGCTACCCGACGAGAAGAAGCGCTATCTGATGGCGGAAGGGGCCGGTCATTACGGCATCTTTAACGGCTCGCGCTGGCGGGACAAAATCGCGCCCGTCGTGGAAGAGTTCATCACCGCGAACGGGTAAGAGAAATGGGCGGCCTTTTACGGGCCGCCCATAATTTGGTTCAGGCGATCGAGTTCACCACCGCGTGGCTGCTCGACTCGTCCGAACGGATCGTGCCGCCGAACAGCATCTTGAGGCGGCCGCCGACCGAGATGTCGGTCTCCCAAAGCTCGGCGCTATCGATGTCGAAGCGCAACAGCGTCAGGTTGGGGTCTTCCTTGCCGCCCGGAAACCATGCCTCGACCTGGTTGTTCCAGAGCTTGTCGATCTGCGTGCGGTCGTTCGACGTCGAGACGTTGCCCGCCATGCACGCAAAGAAATCGTGGCCCTTCCCGACGAACTGCGCCATCGCCGCGCCGCCCTTGGCGATACGGTTGTCGCGACCGGCGAAGAAGAACAACGTGTTGGGCTGATCGTCGTCGATCTGCGCGGTCATCGGCTCGGAATGCCGGCCGTCGTTGAGGCCGATCATCACGAACGGGCTGGCCTTCAGCTTGTCGATGAACTTCGCTGCGACTTCCTGCGGGGTATCCTTGTCGGCCATCGTCATTCTCCTATTGGCTTGGATTGCCACTGAGAACGGGTGGGGCGGGGGTTGGTTGCGCAGGATCTGCGGTCGGCACACGCGCTGTCGCTGGATAAAACCGCGACCAACGGGCCATGTCGACGACCCCGGCAGTTCTGCGTCACCACGAAAATACGGTGAATGCGATTTGCCGATCCGTGCCTCAAACAGGATTTAGTGAGGCGCATCTTACTGCTATTGCAGGACTATGGAGAGTATTCATTCCGCCGTAACGGACGTTCGCGTCGAAGAGCGTGCCGTCGTCGACGCTCAGACCTTCGCTACCGAAGTGGCGGGACGCTCTACCCCGGTGGTGTTGCGCGGGCAGGTTGCCCACTGGGCCAGCGTGCGGGCGGCGGAAGGTGGCGATGACGCGACCGCAACGTATCTGGCCGGCCTCGGTGATGGCGGCAAGCCGATGGACGTGCTGATCGGCGGTCCCGAATTCGGTGGCCGCTTCTTCTATCGCGGCGATAATCTGGAAGGCTTCAACTTTCACCGCGAGAAGGCCCCGTTGGCGGTCTTGCTCAGCGAATTGTTGCGGCTGTCCAGCGTGCCCGAGGAAAAGCGGCATTGCCTGTATGCCAACGCGGCAACCGCGCCTGAGCATTTGCCGGGATGGTTAGCAGCCAATCCGATCAACCTGCCGCTGGGCGGAGCGACGCCAAGGCTGTGGATCGGCAACGGATCGCAGACCGCGACGCATTATGACGGCTCGACGAACCTTGCCTGCGTAGTCGCCGGCCGACGCCGCTTCACGCTGTTCCCGCCGGACCAGGTCGGCAATCTGTATATCGGACCACTCGACCGGACGCTGGCAGGGCCGCCGTCCAGCATGGTCGATCCGTTGGCGCCGGACCTGCACCAGTTTCCGCGATATGCCGAGGCGCTACGTCATGCACTGGTCGCCGATTTAGGGCCGGGTGATGCGTTGTTCATTCCGGCGATCTGGTGGCATCACGTCCAGGCGTTCGGGACGCTCAACGTGTTGTGCAATTATTGGTGGTCGTTCGATCCGACGGTCTCGGCGTTTCACGCGATGGTCCATGCGATGATGGCGGTGCGCGATCGCCCGTCGGCGGAGAAGGCGGGGTGGCGAGCCTGGTTCGAGCATTATGTGTTCGGCGACGATGCGGCGGCGGCTGGCGATCATCTGCCCACGGCAGCGCGTGGCGTGCTCGGCCCAGCCTCGCCAGATCGTACCGAGCGGATTCTCGGCTATCTGTTGAAAGCGCTCCAGCGACGCTGACCGAGTGCCGTCGATGAAGGCGGCCCAGGCAGGCGGCGGGTCGCGGCCGCAACGACGGTGAGCGGCAGAAGTATTAGCCGATGCTGGTTTACGCCAATCTGGCGAGTGCATGGGCATGGGATGGCATATGCGTCAGTGAGGTGGCGACTACGCGTTCGATCTGCGCCAATCGATTGGCGGCGGTCTCGACCGGTATGCCGTCGCAGATCGGATCGTAGCCTGAGACGGGGGCGTTCTGTCCGGTCAACACAGCGAGCCAGCTGGTTTCGTTGAACAGTTCGTCGGCTTCCCGGAATATTCGGCCGCCGGCGCGAAACAATGCGAGCTTTTCGGCTAGCCCCTCCGGGATTGCTGCAGCTGCGCGGTCGCGCCAGAATGGTTCGGCGCGCGCATTCAAATGGTAATGTGTGACGAGGAAGTCTCGTATGCGACTGAATTCCGCGGTCATGATGCGGTTGTAGCGCTCGACCACTGCCGGGGCGGGAGGGGCGCCCGTCGGCAACATCCTGAGCAGATGCTGCAATCCGCTTTGCACCAGATGAATGCTGGTGGATTCAAGCGGCTCCATGAACCCCGCCGCCAGACCAAGAGCGATGCAATTACCGACCCAGAAGCGGTTGCGGTGGCCCGTTGCGAAGCGGATCACTCGAGGGTCGGCAAGCGTCTCTCCTTCCACCCCGGCCAGCAACGTTGCGGTCGCCTCGTCCTCGCTCATGTGGCGGCTGGAGAAGACATGGCCGTTGCCGGTGCGGTGCTGCAACGGGATACGCCAGCGCCAGCCGGCACGCTCGGCGATCGCCCGGGTGAGCGGCAGCGGTGCGGCGTCGGCAACCGAGGGTACTGCGACGGCGCGGTCGCAAGGGAGCCATTCGGACCAGTCGGTCCATCCTGCCTCCATCGCGCCTTCGATCAAGAGGGCGCGAAAGCCGGAGCAGTCGAGGAACAGGTCGCCTGCGATGCGGCTACTGTCTGCGAGATGGACGGCCGCGATACCCGCCGGGCCGCGCTCGACGCGTTCGACCAGCCCTTCGTGGCGGACGACGCCGTATGCCTCGGCCTGCGTGCGCAGGAATGCCGCATAGCGCCCGGCGTCGAAATGATACGCATAGCCGATCCGCGACAGGGGTGAGTTTCCATTGGCAATCGGGCGTGAGAAGCGGCCGGTCTCCGCCGCGCATGCCTCAAGCGAATAGGCGCCCAGTGGGGCTGCCGCGCCTGCCTGGCGCGCACGCAACCATTGCGCCGCGAACGGCACGCCAGCGATGTCGGTACCGATCTGGCCGAACGGATGGACATAGGACTCATCCGGACGCGTCCAGCCTTCGAAGCGGATGCCGAGCTTGTAGCTGCCGCCGGTCGCGCGGAGGAAGGCGTCCTCGTCGATCCCGAGCATCGCGTGGAAGGTACGAATCGGGGGAATCGTCGCTTCGCCGACGCCGACCGTGGGGATATCGTCCGACTCGATCAGCGTTACGCGCGTGCCGGCGGGGCCAAGCAGTCGCCCAAACGCGACCGCAGCCATCCAGCCCGCAGTGCCGCCACCGACGATCGTTACAGATCGTAGCGCGTCGGTCATGCGCGCACGCGTGCCGGGCTGGTACGGGCGAGATAGTCTTCGTGGCGCGGCATCCGCGCTGCGGCGTCGGCGAACATCGCGCGCAAACGATCAAACCGGGCGTCTACGTCGCGGGCATCGACCGCATCGGCGAGACGGTCCCAACCCTCGGGAACGATGCCTTGCCCCAGCAACACTGCGACCCAGCTTGCTTCGGCGAACAGATCGTCCTCCCATCGGAACAGCCGTCCGCGACGTCGCCACAGGGCAACCTTCTCGGCCAGACTATCGGGGATCGCCCGCGCCCCGGCCTCGCGCCAGAACGGAGAGTCGGTCCGGCGGGTCGCATGATAGTGAAGCACGAGGAAGTCGCGAACCTGGTCGAACTGCGTCTCGGCAAGACGATTATAGGTATCGATCTCGACCGGCGAGAAACCCTGGTCGGGGAACAACGCCAGCAGCTTCGAGATACCGGTCTGCACCATATGGATACTGGTCGATTCGAGCGGCTCGGTGAAGCCGGAGGCTAGGCCAAGCGCGACGACGTTGCCTATCCACTGTTTTCGACGTCGCCCTGCTGTGAAACGCAGGACTCGAGGGTCGGCAAGCGGCGGTCCATCGACGCCATCGAGCAAGGTCGCGGCGGCCTCGTCGTCCGAGCAATGTGCGCTGCTGTAGACATAGCCGTTGCCGGTGCGGTGTTGCAGCGGAATGCGCCATTGCCATCCGGCTTCGCGCGCGGTCGAGCGGGTGTACGGCGTGATCGCGGTGCCGGTATTGGCGGTCGGCATCGCAACGGCGCGGTCGCAGGGCAACCAGCGCGTCCAGTCCTCGTAACCGGCACCGAGCGCCTGCTCGATCAGCAAACCGCGGAAGCCGGAGCAGTCGAGGAACAGGTCGCCTTCGATCCGGCGGTCGCCGGCGAGCGTGACATGACGGACGTGTCCGGTATCGCCGTCAAGCGCGACATCGCCGATCTCGCCCTCAATTCTGGTGACGCCGTCGCGTTCCGCACGACCTCGTAGGAACCGAGCGTAAAGGCCGGCGTCGAAATGATAGGCATGCGCCATCTGCGACAATATGGATGCCGGGTCGGGCGAGGGGGGCGCGAACCGCCCGGCCCGCGCGGCGACCGCGCACAGCGAGTAGGCGTCGATGTCCTCGACCACGCCTGCGGCTCGGCGACGTCGCCAATGTTGGTGGAAGCGGACGCCCTCGATATCGAAGCCGAACCCGCCAAACGGGTGGAGATAGCGTTCGCCGATCGCACCCCAGTCGACAAACTCGATGCCGAGCTTGAAGCTGCCTGCCGTCGCCGCCAGAAACGCCGCTTCGTCGATGCCGAGCATCGCGTTGAAGGCCCGGATCGGTGGGATAGTCGCTTCGCCGACACCGACGGTGCCGATCGTATCGGACTCGATCAGCGTCACGCTGGCCCCCGTCGGGATCAGTCGTGCGAGCGCGGCGGCTGCCATCCAGCCCGCGGTGCCGCCGCCGACGATGACGATGCGACGGACAGGTGAATCCAGCGTCATGCGGCAGCCAGTTCGGCCATGGCGTGCGCGTAAGGCGGAAGCGCACGGACCTGCGCGATGATCCGCGCGCGATGATTGGCAAAATGCTGCTCGATCGTCGCCAGGGGCAGCGTATCGGCACGTGCGTCGTAGCGCCGTGGTACGAGGCCCATCGCGTCGAACATCGCGGCCCAGTCCTCCTCTTCGAACGGTTCGTCGTCGAACATCGGCAGACGTCCGCGCGCGGCAAACAGGGTGCGTTTCGCCTCGACGGAATCGGGAAGCACCGTGTTGCCTGACTCGTCTACGGATGCACCCACGCCATGGCCTGCGGCCTTATGGGCGATGACGAAGTCGCGGGCGCCCGTCATGGCATTTGCCGTAAATCTATTGAACGCCTTGGCTTCGATGGGTGCGCGGCGATCAGCGGGCCAAAGCTGGATGAGTTGCGCAAGCGACCGCAGCAGTACGGTCAGCGCGGTTGGATGCAGTGGCTCGATAAGCCCTGCGGCGGCGCCCAGGGCGATGCAGTTGCCGCGCCAGGCCTCGATGCGGCGACCGGCGCGGAACGGCGTGCCCTCGCCACCCGCGGTGCAGGTCAAACGCACGTCGGCGCCACCGAGCGGCCAGGTTGCGGTCCAGCCCGAACCCTGCGCATCGACTTGCGTATAGGGTGGCGGTGCGCCCGCTGCTGACACCGTTTGGGTGTGCGTCCGATCACACGGCAGCCACGCCGACCAATCCTCGAATGCCGGCGCCGTCCGGCTCGCGATGCGCGCGCTGCTGCCGGAACAGTCCAGCACGAGCAGCGGTGCGATAGAGGTACTGTCGGTCAATTCCAGCGTCTCGACGATGCCACTCGCGTCGATCTGCGCATGGGCAAACGGTGCGTTCGCGCAAGACGCACCGAAGTTCATCGCGGCCGCGCGCATCACCGCGGCGTAGCGTTCGATCGGCAGATGTAGCGCATGCGCGATCGGGGCTTCGAGAGCGAACCGGCCGGACTGTGCGGCAACGGCAGACAGGGCATAGTCGGCCAGACGGACATGGATCCCGTCCTTGCGCAGCCGCCCGGCAAGCTGGTGGAACGCGATACCCTGAAGCGGCGCGCCCGTTTCGCCGTACGACAGGAACGCCGCGGCACCGTCCTTGCGCCAGCCACCGAACGCGACTCCGAGCGCATGACCTCCGCCGGTTGCGCGGACAAGCGCCGACGGCTCGATGCCGAGATCGGCGTAAAATCCGCCGAGCGCCGGCGGCACCGCTATCACTGGCGCAAAATCGCCTAGCCCATCGCCACTCGTGCCATCGTCGATCACGACGACACGATAGGCGTCACTAGGCAGGCGACGGGCGAGCGCGGCTGCGGCCATCCAGCCGCACAGGTTCGCGCCTAGGATTGCGACGATTTGGCTCATGCTGCGGCCTTGATGCGCGCGATATAGTCTTCGTGCAGGGGCATCGCTTTGGCTGCACTCGCACAGGCGGCGGCGACCCTGGCGACGTGAGCTCGCGACGTCGCTGACGGAATATCCGCAATCAGCTGATTCACGCGGTCCGGCATGACGCGTTGGCCGTAATAGACGGCAAGCCAACTCGCCGGCAGGAACATGCCCTCTCGATAGGATGCGACGATGCCCCGCTCGCGGAATTCGGCGATCTTCTCGGTCAGCGACGAGGGCAGGGTCATGGTTCGCATGTAGCGCCAGAACGGCGTATCGTCGCGTTCCGTGGCACAGTAGTGCAGCACCAGGAAGTCACGGACCCGGTCATATTCGAGCGCCATCGCGCGGTTGAATTCCGCCGCATCGGCGGGATCGAACACGCCACCCGATGGGAACAGCTCGATGAGCTTGCCAATCGCGAGCTGGATCAGGTGGATGCTGGTCGATTCGAGTGGTTCGAGAAACCCCGCGGACAGGCCGATCGCGACGCAATTCCCAACCCATTGCCGATCTCGCCGGCCCGTCCGAAAGCGCAGCATGCGCGGTTCGGCAAGCGCCTCGCCCTCCAGGTTATCCATCAACACCGCACGTGCGGTTTCCGGGTCGGTGAACCGTGTCGAGAAGACATGGCCATTCCCCGTTCGATGTTGCAGCGGGATGCGCCATTGCCATCCTGCTTCACGCGCGGTTGCCCGGGTGTACGGCGTCAATGCGCCGGCATTGGCGGTCGGAACGGCCCATGCGGCATCGCACGGCAACCAGTGCGACCAATCCTCATATTTGACCTTGAGTGCGCCATCGATCAGGAGTGCGCGAAAGCCGGAGCAGTCGATGAACAGGTCACCCGCGATCCTCCGACCATCGGCAAGGCGAACGGCGTCTATACTGCCTGCGCTTTGCTCGACCGCATCGACGCGTCCTTCGATCCGCACGACGCCGCGCGTCTCGGCATAGTCGCGCAGATAGGCCGCGTAGAGCGTCGCATCGAACTGATAGGCGTAGGAATAGGTCGACCCGATCGAGCGCGGGTTCTCGAGTGGCGGCGTAAAACGATTGTCCCGTGCGGCGACGATCGGCAGCGAGCAGTCTTCCAGCGTCGGTAAGCCGTCAGCGCCACCACGCGACGCGTGGGCCCAATACTGGTGGAAAGGCAGGCCATCGATGTCGTGCCCGAAATCGCCAAAGGGATGGATGTAGCTGTCGCCGATACGGCCCCAATCGCGAAATTCGATGCCAAGCTTGAACGTCGCATTTGTACGACGAATAAAGTCGGCTTCGTCGATACCCAATCTTTGATTAAAGAATCGGATGTGAGGAACCGTCGCTTCGCCGACGCCGACTGTGCCGATCTCCTCAGACTCGACCAAGGTTACGTCGGCAAGCCGGCCGGCAAAGCTCATGGCCAATGTTGCCGCGGTCATCCAACCAGCGGTACCGCCACCAACGACTACCACTTGCATCCGGGCACCCATCGCCAAACCTCATCCCCTCTGTGTTGTATCAAAGACACGACGTGCTCATTTCCGAGCGTTCTTAACCTTTTATGTAGCTGTTACATTCCGATGACGCTACCTCGCCCAACAGATAAAGCGCGCCAGCGAATGATAGCGCTATCTATAAAGGGGATGCAGAACGTCATGGCCACTGCGAATATCTTAGTTGCGTCGACTCGTATTGGTGCGCTGAAAGGCGGGGCATCGTTGATCGCGCTGTGCCTGGCCGCGGCACCGCAGGTGCTGCATGCCCAGCAAGCAGACACCCTTCCTTCGCAGAGCACGCCGACCCCGGCGGCGCTCGGCCGTACCGCACCTTCAGATCGGGCTGCAGCGGCGAGCGTTGACGCCTCCTCGTCCGGGCAGGCACAGCCCTCCGCAAACGCGCAGGTTCCGTCGGGTGGCGCCGTGCCGACGCAGGCCGAGCAGTCGACTGCGACCCCGCAGGACGAGGCCGCCAACCAGGACATCGTGGTCACCGGCATTCGTCGCAGCCTGCAGAGCGCGCAGGCGATAAAGAAGAATTCAGAAGTCGTCGTAGACTCGATTTCGGCCGAGGATATCGGTGCACTGCCGGACCGTTCGGTCACCGAAGCATTGCAGCGCGTTCCCGGCGTTTCGATCAGCCACTTCTCGGCGGGCGTCGACCCGGACCATTTCTCGACCGAAGGATCGGGCGTGGTCGTGCGCGGCCTGACCTACACACGGTCCGAGATCAACGGACGCGATTCGTTCAGTGCGAATAACGGTCGTGGCCTGTCGTTCGCCGACGTGCCGTCCGAACTGCTCGGCGGCGTCGATGTGTTCAAGAGCCCGTCGGCGGACATGATCGAGGGCGGCATCGCCGGCACGGTCAATCTGCGGACCCGCCTGCCGTTCGATTCGACGGGCTTGACGCTCGGCGGCACGCTCGAGAACAACTACGGCGATTTCGTCAAGAAGTCGGCGCCGACCGTCTCCGTCCTTGCCAGTGATCGCTGGCACACTGGTATCGGCCAGTTCGGCCTGCTCGGCAGCTTCGTGCGGTCTCAGGTTCGCTCGCGCGCGGACAGCGTGCAGATCTCGAACTGGGGTCAGCGCGTCCTGACGGCGTCGGGTGACCTGTTGCAGCCGCTTGGCGCGAACAACGTCCCGAATGTGGGGACGACCGTGTACGTGCCCCGCGGCGCGGCGATCCGCAGCCAGGAATTCAACCGGACGCGGTACGGCTATTCGGCCGCTGGCCAGTGGCGCAGCAACGACGAGAAGATGACGGCGACTGCACAGTTCCTGCGGTCGGACTCGCGTGAGGCGTGGACCGAGAATTCGATCGAAGTCGCGACCGATAACGTGTTGGCAGCGGGCGATTCGCAGCCGTTTCCCGGGACCAGCTTCGCTTATGACGACGACAATGCGTTCACCAGTGGCCTCATCACCGGTCCGAACGGCTATCGCGCCGATCAGGGTGGCGACATGCGTACGCCGACCAATGGCTTGCAGAGCAACAACATCGCGCGCGGCAACACGGCACGTTACATCACCAACGACGCCAGCTTCAATTTCAAGTGGCAGCCGACGACACGTCTGGGCGTAACCGTCGACTACCAGCACGTCTGGTCGAAGGTTAACGTTACGGATCTTACCGTATGGGGGACGACCTACCAGAATGCCGACATTCGATTGAATGGGAGCGACCCGGCCTATGTGAACTTCATTCCCGTCACCAACGGCGCCAACAACTACCAGAATGCGGCGCATCCGAGCTACGCAGACCCGTATAACAACTTCTACCGGTCTGCGATGGACCATATCGAGGACAGCAAGGGCAACGAAGATGCCGCGCGCATCGATCTGGACTATTCGTTCCCGGAAGAGAGCTGGCTGACGTCGATCCGCGCCGGCTATCGCTTCTCCGATCGCCAGAATGAAGCGCGGTCGACGGCGTATAACTGGGGCGTGTTGAGCGAGATCTGGGGCGGCGGCGATGGCAGCACGACCGCACCGGGATCGACCGGCGGACCGGTGTGGTTCGACCGCCCGATCGACGGCAATCCGACGACCCGCGACGCGGGCGCGCTGGGGCCGCAACAGGCCTTCACCTACGACAATTTCTTCCGTGGGCAGGCCAATGACGCGTCCAACGGTGGTCGGGTATTCTATCCGGGCAGCCAGCTTCAGGATTACGGCGCCGCGGTCCAGCAGATCAGCCAGATCGGACGCGAATGGCGCAACTTCACGTCGACCAACTCGGGCGCCGATGGTTGGGTGCCACTTGCCCAGCGTACGGGGGCGATCGCAGGGACGCCTTTCCTGCCGGGCGAGGTCAATCCGGTCAGCGAGCGCAACAACGCCGCCTATGCCGAAGTCCGCTTTGGCAACGACCTGTCGAACGGGTGGAACCTCAGCGGCAACGTCGGCGTGCGGTATACCAAGACGCGACGCGTCTCGTCGGGTTTCTTCTCGTTCCCGAACCAGTCGTTCAATTGCGTTGCGCCCACGGACGGCACCGCGATCTCGCGGTTTTGCGCCTTGCCGGACGCAACACGGGCGGCGGCCGCAGCGTTCCAGAACGGCAATCTCGTGCCCAACAACGCCAAGCTGACCTATGACTACTTCCTGCCCAGCTTCAACGTGAAGCTGGCGGTTGGCGGAGGTCTCCAGTTCCGTGCCGCGTTCAACAAGAGCGTAGCACCGCCCGATTTTAGCCAGACCCGCTCGTTCTACAATGTCGGCCTGACGACCAGCGACCAGACGATCCTGTTCAACGGCGGTCCGGTGGCGATCTTCGACGTTGGCAACCCGAACCTTAAGCCGGTCCGTGCCGACAATTACGATCTGACTGCGGAATGGTATTTTTCGAGCGTGGGTCAGCTGACCTTCTCGGCGTTCGCGAAGAACCTGTACGGCGTACAGTCGGTCGGTACGCAGCGCCTGTCGTTCACCAACAATGGCTCGACGTTCGATGCGATCGTCACGACGCCGCTAAACTCGGCGGATACGGGCAAGGTGCGCGGGTTCGAGGTAGGCTATCAGCAGACGTATGGCTTCCTGCCGTCGGTGCTCGGCGGCCTCGGGCTTTCAGCCAACTTCACCTATGTGCACTCGACCGGTGTGTCGCAGCAACAGCTGGACCCGAACGATCCGAACATCGCGGCGGGCTTCATCTCCTCGGTCGATACCGGAAAACTGCCGTTGCAGGGGTTGTCGAAGTACCAGTTCAACATCGGGCCGTTCTATCAGCGCAATGGCCTGGAACTGCGCGCCGCGTATAACTGGCGGTCGCGGAACCTGTTGACGATCCGCGATGCGATCACGCCGTTCGCGCCGGTCTATGCAGAGTCGTACGGGCAGCTCGATGCGTCGGTATTCTATGCGATCACGCCGGCGGTACGCATGGGCTTCCAGGGCGTGAACCTGACGAACTCGATCACGCGGACTTCGTACGTGATCAACGACGACCTGCTGACGCGGCCTCGCAACTGGTTCATCAACGATCGCCGCTTCACCTTCTCGATCCGCGTCGCGATCAAGTAAGGCGAAAAACCGGCCGACTATCTGGTGGGCCTGATATACTTCCTTGGGGCGTCCCGGTCATACGGGGCGTCCCTTGTTGCGTCAGCGGCGGAGCGCAAAGCAACTCGATAGGCGTACTCCGCACTTGCGTCATATTCCGCAACGGCTCACGGCGCCGACAAGGAATAACCCCCACGCGGAGAATCCTAATGACCGAGACCGCCGATTACACGCCGCCGAAGATCTGGACCTGGAACAAGGAGAGCGGGGGCCGGTTCGCCAGCATCAACCGGCCGATCGCCGGCGCCACGCACGACAAGGAGCTGCCGGTGGGTAAGCATCCGCTGCAGCTCTATTCGCTGGCGACGCCCAACGGGGTGAAGGTGACGGTGATGCTCGAGGAGCTTCTCGCTGCTGGTCATACGGGTGCCGAATATGACGCCTGGCTCATCAAGATCATGGACGGCGACCAGTTCGGCAGCGGCTTCGTCGAGGCCAACCCGAACTCGAAAATTCCGGCACTGGTCGATCGCAGTGGCGCAAGCCCGATCCGGGTCTTCGAGTCCGGCTCGATCCTGGTCTATCTCGCCGAGAAATTCGGTGCTTTCCTGCCCACCGATGGCGCCAAGCGCGCCGAGGTGCTCTCGTGGCTGTTCTGGCAGATGGGGGCGGGGCCGATGCTCGGCGGTGGGTTCGGGCATTTCTACGCGTACGCGCCGGTAAAGATCGAATATGCGATCGACCGATTCGCGATGGAGGTGAAGCGGCAGCTCGACGTTCTCGACCGGCGCTTGGGCGAGAGCGAGTATCTTGGCGGCGACGAGTATTCGATCGCCGACATGGCGGTGTGGCCTTGGTACGGTGCTCTCGTGAAGGGGCTGGTCTACGAGGCCGCGGAGTTCCTTCAGGTAAACGACTATAAGAATGTCCTGCGCTGGACAGATCTGATCGCCGCGCGGCCCGCAGTGGCGCGAGGGCGGATGGTCAACCGCGTGATGGGTGATCCTTCCAGTCAGCTCCCCGAGCGCCATGACGCTGGCGATTTCGATACGCGGACGCAGGACAAGCTCGACGCCGCAGCGGCCGACAACGCGGCGAGGTAACGCTTCCTCAAAGGAGCTGAGCAATCGATACTAGGTCACCGCCTTTGAGACGCACTCAGCTCGACCCGAATCGATGCCTCCCCCGGCATCGATTCGGGTCGGTTTGCTTAGCCGTCTGCCGTGCCCTGAACGACGTGCCGCGCGGGTCAGACGTCGCCCTCGATCGCCGCGGCGGCGTAGCGTTCAATGATGGCGCGCAGGCGGCCGGTCTGGATTGTTGCAGCGGTGAGATGCAGGCCATCGATCGATCGGTTTCCCCACTCGACACGAAAACGTTTCGTTTGGAAATGCGCGTCGACAAGTATCGACGGGAAAGGGGAAAACCCTGATGCTCGCGCGGAAAATGAATGTCGCTGATCGCTTCCGTCACGAAACGGAAGCTGGTGACCCCTACGAGAATCGAACTCGTGCTTACGCCGTGAGAGGGCGTCGTCCTAACCGCTAGACGAAGGGGCCGTTAGCAGAAGCGGGCGTCTACGGAATGAGGCAGCAGGCGTCAAGACGGTTGCCGCACATTCCTGGGACGCCCGCAGGATTTTCTTCAGGCAGCGGCCTTCTTGCGCTCGGCCATTTCCTCGTTGAGCATCTCGGCCAGCAGGAAGGCAAGCTCAAGGCTCTGGCTGGCGTTGAGGCGCGGGTCGCAGTGGGTGTGGTAGCGATCCGCCAGCGACTGCTCGGTCACGTCGACCGCGCCGCCGGTGCACTCCGTCACGTTCTGGCCGGTCATCTCGGCATGGATGCCGCCGGCGTGCGTGCCTTCCGCGCGGTGAACCGCGAAGAAGCCGCGGACTTCGGCGAGGATACGGTCGAACGGGCGCGTCTTGTAGCCGTTGGCGGCCTTGACGACGTTGCCGTGCATCGGGTCGCAGCTCCACACCACCGGATGGCCCTCGCGCGTGACGGCGCGGACTAGGCGGGGCAGGTTCGCCTCGATCTTGTCGTAGCCATAGCGCGTGATCAGCGTCATCCGGCCGGGTACGCGGCCTGGGTTGAGCGTGTCGAGCATCCGCAGCAGCGCGTCGGGCTCCAGGCTCGGGCCGCACTTGATGCCGATCGGGTTACCGATGCCGCGGAGGTATTCGACATGGCTCGAGCCCTCGAACCGCGTGCGATCGCCGATCCACAGGAAATGCGCGCTGGTGTCGTACCAGTCGCCGGTCAGCGAATCCTGCCGCGTCAGTGCCTGCTCGTACTGAAGCAGAAGCGCCTCGTGGCTGGTGTAGAAATGCGTCTGCGCAAGCTGTGGCACGGTCTCGGGATCGATTCCGCAGGCCGCCATGAACTCGAGCGCTTCGCCGATCCGGTCCGCGGTCTCGGCGTATTTCTTCGACCAGGGGCTGCGACCCATGAAGTCGTGCGTCCAGCGGTGGACCTGATGCAGGTTCGCATAGCCCCCTTGTGCGAACGCGCGCAGCAGGTTGAGCGTGGCGGCCGACTGCGAATAGGCGCGGATCATCCGCTGGGGATCGGGCGCGCGCGATTCCGCAGTGAAGGCGATGTCGTTGACGTTGTCGCCGCGGTACGACGGCAGCTCGACGCCGCCGATCGTCTCGGTATCGGTCGAGCGCGGCTTGGCGAACTGCCCCGCCATACGACCGAGCTTCACCACTGGGAGCTTCGACGCGAACGTCAGGACGACCGCCATCTGCAGGATGACGCGGAAGGTGTCGCGAATGTTGTTCGCGCTATGCTCGGCAAAGGACTCGGCGCAGTCGCCGCCCTGCAGCAGGAACGCCTTGCCGGCCGCGACTTCGGCGAGCGACGCGGTCAGGTTGCGCGCTTCACCGGCGAAGACGAGCGGCGGGAACGTGGCCAGCTGATCGGTCGCGACGGTCAGCGCTGCGGCGTCGGGATAGGTGGGGAGCTGCCGTGCTTCGTGACGCGTCCAGCTGTCGGGGGCCCAGTTCGCGGCCATATCATGTCGTCCGATTGGTGAATTGTGACGATGGCAATGCGCGAAAACGCCTTTTTGCGCAACGAAGTAAAGCTTGGCCGACAGCGGCGAAATGCTGCACAGGTCAGTTCAACCGGATGTGGTGGCTAAATCCATTCATCCCGGATTAAAAAATATATGGCGTCTTCTCTGTCCAATCGGCATGGTCACCGCATGGACATGCCAATGCGTATCATCATCGCGCTTTCGATTATCGGCGGAGGCATCTTGGTCGGCGTACCGATCCTGATCATGTACTCGCGTCGTCGTCGCGCCGACAAACTTCGTCGCCGGGGAATCAAGAGCTATAATCGCAGCCCCCGCTCGGCCACGACCCAGACCGGTCAGTAACCCGCGTCGAGATCGGCGATGTTCTTCATCGGGCGACCGGCGAGGAACGCCGCGAGGTTGTCGAGGAACAGCGTCGCCCCGCGAGCGAACATCGTCGTCTGGCTACGGCCCGACAGGTGCATCGTGACAATCGCGTTAGGCGTCGACCAAAGCGGATGATCCGCGGGCAGGGGCTCCGGGCTGGTCGGATCGAGCACGGCCCCGGCAATCGTCCCGTCGGTCAGCGCCGCGATCAGCGCATCGTCGTCGATCATGTCGCCGCGCGCAATGTTGATCAGCCAGGCGGACGGCCTCATCCGCTGTAATTCTTCGCGACCGATCATCGCGTGCGTCGCGTTGGTCGAGGGCGCGGCGAGGATTACCCAGTCGAACGCATCGAGCCCATCCCGCCAAGCGTCGGGCGTGATCGTGCCATCGCGGCCGGTGCGCGTGACGCCGGTGACCTCGACCCCGAACGCGGTCAAGCGATCGCCGATCATCTTGCCGATCGTGCCATAGCCAATGACAAGTGCCTTGGTTCCGGCAAGTTCGATCTTGCCGGGCGCGTCCTTCAACCACTCATGACGGTCCTGCGCGCGGACGACGGTATCGAAGCGCTTGGCGGCGACGAGCACCGCCATCACCGCATATTCCGCGACCGCGACGGCGTTGATGCCGGCACCGTTGGTCAGGGTGACGCCGTTCTCCCGCAGGGTATCGAGCGGGAACGCGTCGAGCCCGGCATAGATCGTCGAGACCCATTTGAGGTTCGGCCCGGCGTGGCGGATCGCGTCGGCGACGAGTTCGGTCGGCTGCATGTCCACCCAGGCGATATCCGCGTCTGCGATCATCGCGTTGGCTTCGTCCGGCTTGGCGAACCAGGCGACGTCTAGGTCCGCGGGCAGTTGCGGTTCGAGGAGCGGGCGGGCGGCGGCTGGGAGGACGGCTTTCATCCGGAGAACATCGGCGTGCGGCGGGGCATGTCAAGTTATGCCGGGCTCAGCGACGGATCGGTCCCGCGTTTCCCTGCAGTAACACGCTGCCACAATGGTCTCGTCATCCCCCCGCAGGCGGGGATCCATATGCTCAAAGGCTCGCGATCTAACCGTGAGGCTTGCCAGTATGGGTTCCCGCCTCCGCGGGAATGAAGATCAAATTTTCCCTGTGGCCTTAGTTCTTGGACCTACACGGCGTGCTCACACCACCGCGATCTTCCAGTCCCAGCCTAGCGAATCGCCATCCATCACCTCGACACCCGCGGCGGCGAGTTCGTCGCGGATCGCGTCCGATCGCCCGAAGTCCTTCGCAGCGCGCGCATCGCGGCGATCCTCCAGCCGTGCGGCTATCGTATCCTCGTCGATCGTCGCCGTGACCGGCCGGATCCGCAGGTCCTCGCGGCTGATCGTGGCCAGGTCCAGCCCCAGTACCGCGTCGAAATTGTCCAGCGCAGCGACACGGTCCGCAGGCGCGACCCGCTTGTCCGCGAGCAGTTCGTCGAGAATCGGCAGCGCGCGCGGCGTGGCGAGATCGTCCGACACTGCCTCCTCAAGCCGGTCGGCATAGGCATGCGCGCTACCCGACGGGCCGCCGGGCTCGCGAGCGCGCAACGTCTCGACCGCTTGCACCATGCGCTTCAGGCGGATCGCCGCCGCGGCCAGATTCTCCCAGGAGAATTCCAGCTCGCTTCGATAATGCGCCTGGAGGCACATCAGCCGGTAGGCGAGGGGGTGGAAGCCGCGGTCGACGATCGTCTGCATCGTCGTGAACTGGCCGGTCGACTTCGACATCTTGCCCGCGCGCTCGACCAGGAAGTTGTTGTGCATCCAGACGCTCGCGCCGGTATCCGCGCAATCGCAATGCGCCTGGTTCTGCGCGATCTCGTTGGGGTGGTGGATTTCGCGGTGGTCGATCCCGCCGGT